>Ga0315289_10007433_pt1 | contig 15955 bp, 23 predicted proteins | sample YL17G11_40_MG_FD_203452 | JGI IMG/M metagenome (GOLD analysis project Ga0315289, IMG submission 203452) | Sediment microbial communities from Yellowstone Lake, YNP, Wyoming, USA - YL17G11_40 | ecosystem: Environmental > Aquatic > Freshwater > Lake > Sediment | place: USA: Wyoming | collected... | reverse complement strand
GCTCATTTTTTAGAGCTTCTTGTTAAAAAGCAAGAAAGGCCAGATAGAGAAATAAGCCTGAAAGCAAAAAGAAAAGCCTATAATATTTACGAGCAACAGCAATTCATCATTGAAAGTTTTCCAGGAATAGGGCCAGCATTGGCAAAGGAATTATTAAAGCATTTTAAGACAGTAAAAGCATTTATGAATGCAGACAAGGAAGAATTAAAAAAAGTCAAAAAAATGAATGACAACAAGATTGATGCAATATTAAAAATTATAGAGAATAATTACAAAAACTAGTTTACTTCATATCCCTTTATTTTAAAATTTGATTTCAGATAAATTTCATACTCTTTAAATATCTTTTTTGATATATCCTTAAAATTCTCATCAGTAAGGTTTTTTGCCTCTTCTTTTATAATCCATTTTCCGCTTCCATTGCTCGGGATTAATCTATTTTCTGAAGAAATGTACCAGAATACAGGATTCATGACTTTTGAAGCAAGAAAATCAGAAAATCCCTCTTTTCGCTCATTTTCCCCCCAATATTTTAGCTCTACCTTTTTCTGTACAACATTGAAAAAATCATCATTGCTTGTCTTTGCAAATTCAACACTTTCCTTTAATGAGAAATATAGCATTTCTTCCAGCAAAGAATCATTAATAGCCTTTTTACTGTCCATTAAAAATATGTTTATCCTTTAAGTATTATAAAGACTGCTGTTTTAGAGAATATGCCTAAATTTAGTACGTCTTGGTACTAAAAAGATCATTATAAACCGGGCCGTTTGAAGTCAAGGTGGACATTTTTAATTTTATGTTATCTACATTAAATTCAATTGGTTTTATCTCAATCTTCTTTAGTTTTTCAATAAAGATTTTTCTATCCTTGACAAATTTGACTCTTGAAAGTGTGACATGGCTTTCAAACCTGCTATCGCCTTCAATTTTGATTTTTGAAAGCCCATTCTCAATTAAGTCATGAATTTCTTTGAATTTTTCTCTCGGTTCTAGACCAACCCATACAACACGAATGAAATTTTCATCAGGAAAAATTCCTATATTTGATAATTTTGCCCTAAACTGCTTTATTCTTAAGGAATCTAAAATCAATTTAATCTCATTTACTTTTTCTCCATCAATTTCTCCAAGAAACCTTAATGTAAGATGCATTATTTCTGGCTTGACATTAAGTAATTTAGTGTCTTCTGTTGGTAATTGTTTTTGTATATTATTCAATTCCTTCATAACCTCATCAGGCAAGTCTATTGCTATAAAACATCTCATGCTAAATAATCCTCTGATTTTTAGTATACTGAAAAATTTTAATTTTCATCATTTTTTGTTAATATCCTTTTATTTTTTTATTTCTCTCTTCTTTTTTATGATTTCTAGCTTTTTAACACTTATCAAGCCACCTTCAATAAATCTATTATTGCCTGAATGATTAAAAAGATTACTGACATTATAAAAAAGAAAAAATGATTCCATTTTACTTTTGAAGCAGCTACAGAGTCTATAATAGTGCTTAATTGCTTGATGTCTTCTTTAGATAATTTTTCTTTTTTCAATTTTTCACTGAGATTGTATTGAATTATTAATTTCTGCCTTTTGTCTTCAATATAAATCCTATAGCCATAAAAATAAATAAACAATACCATTGAAGCATACCATGCTATGCTTGCCCACAAGGAATTTATTCTGCTTAGAATTAAGACAGAGCGCAGAAGAATTCCTCCGATAATTCCTGTCCAAAGCAAAAGAAGAGATATGCTTCTTGTTTTTCCTCCAAAAATTCCAATATATTCTTGTTTTTCTGTCATTTTATTTTTTGATGATCTATTCGTAACTGCCATTTAAACAGGAAAAATGCAATAACTATCATAACTAAAGAGATAGTTACAGGAAGCCATACCGGAGCAAGCCATGGGAGGGGTATTAGAAATAAAATGTCCATGGTGGCAAGAGAAGGGGGCCATCCTATCAGCAGATTCAAAAAGACATAATAAAAAATATCCCATAACGCAAAAGAAACTAAAAATACAGCAAGTCTTTCACGCCATTTTCTTCCCACAAGGAATGCAAATCCCAAAAGCATTACCATTGTTGAGGCTTCACGCAAAAGTTCTATTATCAATATATTTAATGATGGAACAATCAGGAGAGGATCTTTAATCAGGGAAAAATATGGCAATTTCAAGGCAAGCTCTGTATTTTCCGGAACGATATAATGCAATGCATAATTTTCCCTTAAATAAACAACAACTGATGCCTCAAGAAATGCCATCGCTATAACAAAGCATATCACAAGAAAAAACCTGAACCAAAATTTCTGAAACAAATCTTCTGTTTTTTCAAATTCTTCCAATACCCTTTCTTCTTTATTTTTAATATTCTTTAATACTCTTTTCTCAACATTATTTGCAATTTTCATATTCACTTTCATTTTTTTAGGCAGGAACAACCTCTAGAAAAGAATAATTCTTTATTTTTGCCAAATTTCTGACATCTTCAAGCTTGATTGCCGAGACATATTCAGGAAATTTATAATAATTTTCAGCATTTCCTGCAATCTCCTCAATAATAAGGCTTTCAGCAGTATTCTCGCTTGTTTCTTTGCTTAATTCATAAGAACCTATAATCTGCTCTTTTGCCTTTTCAAGATCACTGTTCTTTAAATTTTGCATTTTCTTTATTTCTTTTAAAATTAATTCTTTCACTTTCTTTACTTTGTCTTTCATTGTTCCTATGTAAATTGTTTCACAGCCATAATCTCCTTCTTGCTGCAAATAACCCCCCACCTTATAGGCAAGGCCTCTTTTTTCCCTTATCTCTTCGTATAATCTGGACGAAGAGCCATGGGCAAGTATTGTATTAAAAGCATAAGAAGCACATCTTAACTTGTCTTTCAGAGTAGGCATATGCGCTCCAAAAACAATATGTGCCTGGTTTATATTTTTCCTCTTTTCAATTAAATTCTCATTCTTTAATTTTACATTGGATTTAATTATCTTTTTTGAAACAGGACTTTTTTTAAGTCTTTGATTTAACATTTCAAGAACATCATCAAGCTCTGCTTTTCCGACAACTGCAATAATCATATTTTCAGGATAATAATTTGAATCATGCCATTTTAGCATATCACTTCTTTGTATCTTGCTTACAGTTTCTTTTGTTCCCCCAACAAATGCTCCAAATGGTTTTTCATATAATAACTCTGTAATCTTGCGAATAGAGTAAGCAAAAGGGTCATCATGGATCATTTTAAGCTCCTCGAGAATTACCCCTCTTTCTTTTTCCATCTCTTTTGCATTGAAAACAGGATTTAATATTATGTCAGAAACAATATCTATTCCCCTTTCAACATATTTTGATGGAATTTTTGCAAAAAATCCTGTTGTTTCCCTTATAGTAAAGGCATTTAGCTCTCCGCCAATCCTGTCTATGGGCTCTTTTATCTCCTTTATTGTCTTTGTTTTTGTGCCCTTAAAGGCCATATGCTCTATAAAATGGGCTATTCCCTTTACATTGCCTGCCTCATGACCTGCTCCAAAAGGTACAGCAGCCATTACAGTTACTATAGGCAAGTCCCTTTTTTCGAATAAAATCACTGTTCCGCTTGATAATTTTAAGCGTTTAAACTCTTTTACATTGTCCATAGGTTAGAAAGTATCAATTATCTTATAAACCTTTTTAGAAAGGTTTTTAAAACAGCTTTGACAAAAAATTAATACATGGCAGAAGAAACCATTAGTGAAACAAAAATAGGTGGCGAAATAAGCTTAATAGGCTTTGGAGTACTGCCGCCAATGGAGATGATAGTTGTAAAAAAAATAGTTGGCACATATGTAAAGCAGCTTACAGAAAGAACAGAATATAAATCATTAAAATTACAGTTAAAAGTCCATGATAAGGGCAAAAGCAGCCTTTATGAGATAAATGCCCAGGCAAACATAGGTAATGACAATGTTGGAGCAAATATAGAAGACTGGAATTTATATCAGGCATTAAGCCAGATCATGGAGAAAATTGTCGCAGAAGCTATGCGCAAATCCAAGAAATCAAAAGATATTGCTGAAGAAAGAATAAGAGACGAGAGAAAAAAGGCAAAAAAGCAAGAAAAGTAAGGATTATAAGGGTTAAAAGGCAAAGGAAAAAGTTTTAAAATGATAGAACATAAAAGAATAAGAGAAAGAGGCAAGGTTTGCCTTAGCAAGCTCTTTCAGGAGTTGAAAGAGGGGGATAAAGTGGCTGTAATCAGGAATTTATCTTTTCCAGCTTCTTTTCCAGAGAGATTGCAGGGTTTGACTGGGATAATAACAGAAAAACGTGGAAGATCCTATGTGGTTAGGATAATGACCGGCAATAAGGAAAAACAATTCATAATCCAAAAAATACATTTAAAAAAATTAAAATAAAATGATAAAAAATTCAAAAGTTTTAAGCCTAGCAGAAGTTAAGGAAAAAATTGAAAAGCAGGAAGAAACAGATAAGATAAAAAGAGTCTCTGATTATCTGAAAAAATTTTCAAAGATAAATTATAAAGAGGCCATAGAACTACAGGAAGAATTGAGAAAACTAGATATAGCAAAGCTCAGAGAAAGGCACCTGGTGAAAATAATAGACTTGCTGCCAGAGGATGCAGAAGATTTGCATAAAATCTTTGTCGGAGAGGATGTAAGTCTTGATCAAAATGAAATTGAAAAGATACTTAATGTTGTCAAAAAATACAGATAAAGAGAAAAATGGAAAAAGAAGAAAAAGCGATTATTTTAGATTTTTTGCCACATGGCTATCCTTTAGAAGGGAAAATGATTCCAATAGCCCAGGCTATAGGTGCAGAATACTTGACATTGTTGCAATTAGTTCCACGCAAGGGCACAACCTTGCAATTGCGTGAGGAAGTGTATATAGGCGAAGGAAAAAGGGATAAAATTTCTTATATTTATGGCAGGTTGCCTAAGGAAAAATTAACTGAAACAGCAAAATATCAGCTTGAAGAGTTTATTAAACAATTTGTTGAGCAAAAAGAAAGCAAGTTTGTTGAGTTTTTCAATAAGGCAGATCCAATAAACACAAGACTGCACCAACTTGAATTATTGCCGGGTTTTGGAAAAAAACACACCAGGGCATTAATAAAAGAGAGAGAGGAAAATCCCTTTAAGTCTTTTAATGATATGAAGGAAAGGATTAAAAATATTCCTTCGCCACAAAAAGCTGTGGAAAAAAGGATATTGGAAGAATTAGAGAGCAAGGTAAAATACAGATTGTTTGTAGCATAAAATGGCAGAAGAAAAACAAAAAAAAGAAGAAAAGAAAAATTTGGGCTTTAAAAAGCCAGAAGAAAAAGAACATAAAAGGCCCGATATAGCTAAGGAAATAGCAGCAGCAAAAAGCCTTGTTAGAATCATGGGAACAGATATCCCTGGAGAAAAGAGTGTTCATTACGGGCTTACAAGAATAAAAGGAATATCATATGCATTTTCTTCAGCATTGTGCCATGTGTTAAACATAGACAAGAGCAGAAAAATTTTATCATTATCACAGGAAGAAATTAAGAAAATAACAGATTTCGCAACTAATCCAAAGTTGCCTAAATTTATGCTAAATAGAAGAAATGACTTTGAAACAGGGCAGGACAAGCATTTAACAGTAACACCTCTTGATTTGCAAAAAGAATTTGACATAAGAAGATTGAAAAAAATACGTTCATACAGGGGATGGAGACATGCCAAGGGATTGCCTGTAAGAGGACAGAGAACAAAAGCCCATTTCAGGGAAGGAAGGGCTGTAGGGGTTGTAAGGACAAAGATGAAGCCAGGAAGCCAGGCAGCAGCTGAAAAATCAAAGGAGAAAAAATAAATAAAAAATGTTAAAGCAAAAGAAAAAATATTCAAGGCCAAGAAAACCTTTTGACAAGGCAAGAATCGAGGAAGAAGACTTAATAATAAATCAGTATGGCTTAAAAAACAAAAAAGAGATATGGAGAGCAGAAGCTTACATCTCTCAGATAAGAGAGCAGGCAAAAGATTTGATTGTTGCTTCTCCAGAAAAACAAAAAAGCTTCATAAACAAGCTTGCAAAAATCGGCCTTGTAAAAGAAGATGCAGGTATTGATGATGTTTTAGGATTAACAAAAGAAGATATTCTTGGCAGAAGATTGCAGACGATTGTTTTAAAAAAAGGTTTTGCAACAAAGCCAAAACAGGCAAGACAATTAATAACACACAAACATGTGATGGTATCAAACCAGATTGTTGATGTTCCTTCATACATTGTTTCAATAGATGCAGAAAAGCAAATCTCTATAAAATTAAAAAAACAAAAAAAACAAGCAAAACCTATTTTGCCCGAGACTGTTGGAGAAAAACTAGAACAAAAACAAGAAATAAAAGAAATAACAGGAGAAGTAAAATGATATCAAAAGAAGAAAGAATTGGGATTGTTTACATATATTCAACTTATAACAATACCGTAGTACATGTAACTGATATGGCTGGAAATACAATCATAAGAGTCACAGGAGGCAATGTGACAAAATATTCAAGGTTAAAAGCCACTCCAACTGTTGCAATGTTTGCAGCAAAACGTGCTGCAGAGGCAGCAAAAGAGCAAGGTATAAATAGTGTGTATGTAAGAATAAAATCTAAGACAGGAGAGACCACTTCAGGACCAGGAGCGCATGCTGCTGTTAAAAGCCTTGGCAAAGAAGGATTGCATATTTTAAACATATTAGATACTACTGCTATTCCAAGAGGGGGACCTAAGAAAAAAGGCGGCAGAAGAGGAAGGAGAGTATAAAATGGTAAAAGTTGAATTAATCTCAAAAGAACCAAAATTAATTTTTGTTGTTCGCGGAATAAATGTATCAATAGCAAATGCCTTAAGAAAAACAGCAAATGAGGTTCCTGTCCTGACAATAGACACTGTTGAATTCATTAAAAATGACTCTGTTTTATACGATGAATTTTTAGCACATAGGCTTGGATTATTGCCTTTAGAGTATGACAAGACTCTGACATTGCAGAAAGAATGCTCTTGTGAAGGAAAAGGATGTTCTAAATGCACATTAAACTTGACATTAAAAGCAGCAGGCCCTTGCACAGTATATGCAAAAGATTTGAAAGGAAAAGGCTCAAAAGTTATTTATCCAGACATGCCGTTGACAATTTTGCAAAAAGGACATGAACTAGAATTGATTGCAACAGCAAGGCTTGGAAAAGCAAAAGAGCATGCAAAATTCTCTCCGGGATTAATTTATTACGGGATGTATCCTATTTTTGATATAAAACAGTGTTCTTTATGCGGAGCATGTGTTGATGCATGCCCTGTAAAAATTCTTAAGGTAGATGAAAAAGCAAAGAAGATTGTTGTAAAAAATCCTGAAAAATGTGATATATGTAATGCATGCGTAGAGGCATGCGAGGCAAAAAAACAAAATGCTATCAATGTAAAGCCAAACAAAGAGGATTTTATTTTCACAATAGAAAGCTGGGGCCAGTTGAGCAATCGCGAGATTTTCACAGAGACTATAAAAGCGCTTGATGAAAATTTAAAACATCTTGCTAAAGAAGTAGACAAGATAAAATAATCATAAACTTGCGGGGGTGCCGGAGCGGTCAAACGGACTAGGCTAAGGTCTTAATTGATAGAAACCTAGTGGCTTAGTGCCTACGCAGGTTCGAACCCTGTCTCCCGCATTAAATAAATAAAAAAATGATATCAAAAACAAGAATAGACAATAAGCTTGAAAGAAAAGAAAATCCTAATCTTAGAAAGATAATCATTTTGCTCAAAAAGCAAAAAGAGCAATTTTGGGTTTCAGTTGCAAACATGATTGCTTCTCCAAAAAGGAAGTCATACTCGATAAACATACATAAAATAAACAAATTCACAAAAGCAAATGACAAAGTTCTTGTTCCTGGAAAAATTTTAAGCGAAGGCATTCTTGATCATGCTATAACAATAGCATCATTTTCATTGTCACAAAAAGCAAAAGAGAAGTTAAAAAATTCAAAAATCGTTTCAATAGAACAATTATTAAAAGAAAATCCTTCAGGAAAAGGAATAAAGGTAATAATATAAAATGGCAGAAAAAGAAAAAATACGGGCTGAAGAAGTTGTAATTGACGCAGAGAATGCAGTGCTTGGAAGAACAGCGGCATTTGCAGCAAAGCAGGCATTATATGGAAAAAAGATTGCAATAGTTAATTGCAATAATATGATAATCCTTGGAAATCCCAATTCAATACTTGAACATTACAAGCATAAAATAGTAAGGGGAAGCACAGAATATGGCCCTTATTATCCTAAGACAGTTGAGAAACTTGTAAAAAGAGTGATAAGGGGCATGCTTCCTTACAAGAAGAAACGCGGTAGTGAGGCATTTAAAAGAATAAAATGCTATAAAGGTATGCCAGCAGAATATGCAAACAAGAAAAAAATGGATTTTAAAAAAGAGCTAAGATTCTCAACAAATTATGTAACCATAGAAAATCTTTGCAAACTCCTATAAAAATGAAAAAACAAGAGATAAAACAACCAAAAGAAAAAATAATAACTATATCTGGAAAAAGAAAAATGGCAATAGCCAAGGCCACAATTAAAAATGGAACAGGAAGAATAAGGCTAAATAAAAAGCCTATAGAAACATTTTCATTTTTAAGAAGACTTACTCTTTCAGAGCCATTCAGGCTTGCAGAGGATGTTTTGAAAGAGCAGTTAAAAACAATGGATATTGATGTCAAAGTTTCTGGCGGAGGAATGGAAAGCCAAATTGAAGCCTCAAGGCTTGCGATGGCAAGGGCCCTTGTGGCTTTTACAAAAAATGCTGATTTGAAAAAAAGTTATCTTAATTATGACCGTTCATTGCTTGTTGCTGATGTAAGAAGAAAAGAAATGAGAAAACCCGGAGACAGCAAAGCAAGAGCAAAGAGGCAAAAATCATACAGATAAAATGGAAAAGAGACAGATTAAAAAGATTGAAAATAGAAAATATATTAATGTTATCATCCTTCCTTATCAGTCATCCAATCATAATATAAAATACTACTCATACTAAAAAATGATAATACCAATAAGATGTTTCACATGCGGCAAGCCAATAGCGCATCTGTGGGAAGAATTCAAGAAAAGAGTAGAAAAAGGCGAAGATCCAAAAAAAGTATTGGATGAGCTTGGGCTTGAAAGATATTGCTGCAGGGCAATGTTCTTAGGGCATGAAGACTATTTAGAACTTGTAAGCAAGTTCAAGAAAGCTTAAGAGCTTCTTGAACTTTTGTTAATAATATACATCATAAGCTATCTTCTTATCTCGAAAAGAACTAATTAAAAATAAACCTTACTTACTTTTTATTTTATCTTAATCCTGTTGTAATTACTGCATTTTAGGCATTTAATGATTTTCATATCCTTTTTTATCCTTATCTTGGAATTTTTGCTATCAAAGAAAGAAAGGCATTTTTTGCAATATTCATGTTTAAATGCTCTGGGAATTTTTATATTGACTTTCATTGCTGTTTTCTTTGCAAGCTCAATATAGCGCTTGCTCATCTTGGGTTCTTTTTTTGCCTGATTAAAAAGCCTTTTAATCCTGTTTAAAGCCTCTTCCTGTATCTTTTTCATAATATTATAGGAAGAAAGCAATATAAAAACCTTAATAATATCCTTTTTAAAAGTCTGGACGCGTCTTTAATTACAGAGCTATTACCATTATCAACTAACAAGAAAAATAAAAGAAGGCAGCTTATAAGGTTCCCCTATTGCTAGAGTACAGCTTATAACATAAGCGCCTTAACTTCTGTGTTCGAGATGGGAACAGGTGTTTCACGCTTACTATGGCCGTCTTCAATATAATAAACTTTCAAGGGTTTTTAAAGCTTACGAATGAAATAACATCTGAGTAAGCACTAAAATTTTTTTAATTTTTAAGCTTTCTATCGGCAATATGGGATTTATTTAGAAATGTTTTAAAAGGGTGTTCTATTTATTCTAGAAGAATGTCATTTGTTAATACCCTGCCATATATTAGTAACCCAATAGAAGAATTCTCTGATTTTAAGTTTGTCAGCTGGGAGAAGGAAATATATCCTAAATTTAAAGGCAGCATAAAAAAAGAAGAACAGGAGTTTTTCCTTAATTTAATAATCAAAAATAAATTAAAGAGTGTCATTGATTTCGGTGTAGGTGGGGGAACAGAATTAAGCGGCATTATACAGGGGCTAAAAGAAAGAAAATACCCCTTAGATAGTGCTGAAGCAAATGAAGTGGATGAGGAATTTATTAAGCAGGCAAACAAATTATTCAAGCAAAATAATCAAGAGGTTATTATCCATAAAGCTAATTGGTTAGATTTGCCAAAAGCAGAACCGCCATATACACATGTATTTGATTTTGGTTTTTTAACAGGTAATTCTTTAACATACATCGGTGGAGGGACAAGAGAATATACTAAAAAAGCTCAGCAAATTGTAGTTAATAAATTTGCACAATTATTAAAAAAAGGAGGCTATCTTTTTATTGATACAAGGAATTATGATTATATTAAATCATTAATGAACTTGCCTAAAGAAAAGATATTTGAGAATTTTACATTTGATTATTCTGTTTATTATCATGGTTTTCAGAAAAATGTCATAGTATTTCCTGCATATATAAGTGATACTGTAATTGTTTTGCATTATTATGACAAGCAAAGTAAAAAATGGAGCAAATTAGATTTATACCCAATATACCAAAAAGACATGATTGATATTCTCAGTGAGGATTTTACCATAGAAAAGATATATCATGACTTCAAAGAAGAAAAAAAAGAAAAAAGTCTTTTTGTTCAATATCTTGCCAGAAGAAAATAGTGCATAATTTTTCTATCGCAAAAATCAGAAAGAATTATAAATCAGGCTCTCTTTTATAGATTATAAGGCTGGGAAATAAAATGAGTCTATTAGAGTTTTTTGGATTTAAGAAAAGAAAAGAAGAAACAATAATCATTCCAAGAAAAGATGAACTTCAAAACCAGAGAAAAGCATTCAGAATAGAATACCAAGCAAAGGACATGCCTGTAGTAGAGATAAATAATAAACAATATCCTGCTATTGATATTTCTGTTACTGGAATCAAGCTTTGGAGCTCAAACAGTTTTCATGAAAGGCAAAGCCTTGAAGGGAAGATTCATCTTCATGTAGGGGAATTAAGTTTTAGCGGCAATGTTATAAGAATAAACAAAAAAACAAATTCTACTGCTATAGATTTTTATAGAGAACTTCATGGCAGAGAGCTAATAAAAGAAAGAAATTATCTCAAGAATGAAAAAGGATATAATATCTGATTTTTCTCAATATAGATTCTTTTCCAATAGCTCTTTAATATCATCATCGCTAAATCTTTTCTGCTTTTTCTGCCTTACAAGCTCAGAAATTTCATTTATCATTTTACAAGCTTTTTCTTTGTCAATTTCAAAGCCAAGCTGCATGGCTTTTGCTATCATGCCATGGTAGCCTGAATGCGGCCCTATGACTATTTCAGATTTTCTTCCAAACATCTCTGCATTAAGGAATTCATAAGAGTCTCTGTTATTTATAACTCCATGCTGATGAATTCCTGCCTTATGGGCAAATGCAGATTTTCCTACTATCGGAGCAAAGTAGTTTTCTGTTCCTGTTGCTTTGCTTACCATTTCAGATAATTTGTAAACTTCTCTTGAATTTGCATTTGTTGTAAAAAATTCTGGTTTTGCTATGCTCCATGCTATTATTTGTTCCAGCGAACAGTTTCCTGCTCTTTCTCCTATGCCATTTACAGTACATTCTATCTGCTCTGCCCCATTCTCAATTGCAGCAAGGCTATTTGCAACAGCCATTCCAAGGTCATTATGACAATGCACACTAACTATGGCGTCTGGACTTATGTTCTTCACAAAATTCACAACATTCTTGACAAGATTTCCAAAATCAGGGGGATACGCGCACCCCACAGTGTCAGCTACATTGATTACATTAACATTTTCTTTCAATACTGCAGAATAAATTTTTTTAAGTATCTCAAAATCAGTTCTTACAGAATCTTCTGCAGTAAACTCTACAACAGGGAAATATCTTTTTGCATATCTTACAGAAGACAATGCCATTTCTACAAGCTCACCATTATTTTTTCTTGTTTTTGCTGCAAGCTCTTTAGAAGTTGGAACAAAAATATGAACCATTCTTTTGTCATAATTCTTGTAAGCTTCATAAGTAGCATCAATATCTTCTTTCCTCCCTCTTGCTAGTCCGCAAAGCCATGGTTCTTTGACTATTTCAGAGATTTTCTGCATAGTCTCAAAATTTTCTTTAGAAGAGATTGCAAATCCTGCCTCTATTACATCAATTCCTAATTTTTCAAGCTGCTTTGCTATCTCTATTTTTTCATCACTAAACATTGTGCAGAAAGCGCTTTGTTCTCCGTCTCTAAGGGTGGTATCGAACAACTGAATTCTCCTTTTGACAGCAGTATTATTGGTAGTATAATAAGACATTTTAGTTTCCTCAGAAAAAAGTTTAGAAGAAACCTGTTTATAACAATATAATGAGCTCTAACAAAATCATTCTATTCATACTTTTATTAGTTCTCACAGGTTCCATAGCATTAATTCAATATAGAGAATATATAAATTTTTCTCTTCTGAAAAGGTTTAAAAATCTCCATAGCATTTCAGAATTGCGGGAGTGCCGGAGCGGTCAAACGGGATAGCCTCAAGAGCTATTGGCTCAGTGCCTACGCAGGTTCGATCCCTGTCTCCCGCATGAAAAAAATGGAAGAAAAGAAAAATAAACAACAAAACAAAAAAGAGAAGGTTTATGTCGTAGATACATCTGTCATAATCTACAAAAAGATTTCAAAGCTAGCTAAAAGAGGCATTATTAAGGGATTAATATTAATTCCAAATGCAGTTATTGCAGAACTTGAAAATCTCGCAAATAAGGGCCAGGATGTGGGTTTTGATGGTTTGGAGGAAATTGCAAAACTGCACAAGATTTATGGAATAAAGATAAAATTTATAGGTCCTCGCCCTTCAGAGCATCAAATAAGATTTGCAAAATCAGGCGAGATAGACGCTTTAATAAGAGGTTTGGCATATCAGAATAATGCAACACTGATAACAGCAGATAATGTCCAGGCAAAGTCAGCTCTTGCTTATAACATAAGAATTTTCTTTATTAAATCAAGAAAACCAAAACCAAAAAAGAAATTCCTATTCTGGGATAAGGAAAAAATTCCAGTTATAGGAAAAAGAATCTAAATTATTAAAATTACATAATAAATTCTCGTTAATAATCAATAACTATCTTTTGACGTCTCTTTTGAACATCAGAAATCCTTGATATTAATGAATTACCAATATTTTTACATTAATATCATCATCTTAATCATCCAGTCAAAGAAACAAACTTTTTCTTGAAGATAACCCCAAATAACATTATTAACAAACAAAAAGCATTAAAAACTGATTTTCTTTTGTTATTTCATGGGCCCGTAGCTCAGCCCGGATAGAGTGGCGCCGTCCTAACTTAGCTGCTTAACAGCAGGGAAACAGGCGAAGGTCGGGGGTTCAAATCCTCCCGGGCCCGTTTATTAGTAATATACAAAATATTCTGCTAAAGCAGTCAATCTATTTGATGAAAATCTCAATTTTCACCCAAGAAAATTAAATTAACTCTGATAGTTATTTTTTACAGAATGCAACGGCGTATGATTTGTCATCGGAAACATACATTTTGACATAGTCAAAATACATTTTCAAATATGCGATGAAATCATCTTTCTGGTATTTATATGAGACAGCTACTATAATCTGGTCTCCTTTGTTGAAATTAACTGTTTTTCCAAGGAATGAAATTTTGCAGTCTTCTTTGATAGTATAATACATCTCTACTCTTGAGTTTTTGAATCTTGCCCCATACTCGAGATTTTTCTCTTCCAATCCTATTTGCCCAAGTATCTTTACAAGGAATTCATCTAAAAATTCATTGTTATATGCTTTTAAGATATCAGCCACTTTTTTAGTGTTTAACCCATTTCCAATTAATATGAAATCCTCATCTTTCATGCTGCTTCTTATCTGATATAAAAGTTCGTTAATCTCAAAATTTCCAAGTGTATTTCCTAAAAGCAATAAGAAGTTTTTCTTATACTCCCTATCTCTCAGCAAAAAAGAGACATTCTCAAGATTTTCAAAATCAGAAATATTCCATTTGAACTCAACTACTTTTGCTATATCCAATTCTTTCACATTTTTTATTGCTTTTTCAACCATATAACTGCTTATATCTATAGGGCAATATCTTAACTTTAATCTGCCCTTGAGATATTCCATGAATAAACGGGCTTTTTTTCCATCCCCGCATCCAAGATCAATAACATTCAAAGGTTCTTTTCCAATTTTTTCTATAATCTCTTTTATATTGCTTTGAATAAGATCTATTTCTTTTTGTATGACATCTTTTTGATAATCCTCAGACTGTTCGAGATCAAGAAAACCCTGTGCTTGCTCTGGAGTTATGTACCACAATTTTGAGTCAGCAACATTCCAGATTCTTGTGTTTCCCTCTAAAGAATAACCGCGTTTAATCAACTCTCTAAAGATTGTTCCGTTGATTTTCTTCTTTTCCATAGTTTTTTTTGTTGATTCAATATTTTTTTGTTCTCTATGCTTTATAAATTTAATTGTTTTATTTTAGTGGTGCAGAAATGTTTAAATATATCTGCCACCTTGTTAAACATATGTTCTAATTTTAGTTTTATTTTAACAAGCCTATCTCTTTCATTCTTCTAAGCCTTTCTTTGTCTTTCGGTTTTGCTGTGATTATCTGCGCTTCTTCAGGAATTCCAAAAGCAACATAATTGTTCTTTTTATATAACTGCCCGACAAATGCTGATGTTATAGCATCGAGCTCATGGTCTGTTATGTTTTTCTTAGTTATGTCGCCTTTAAATCCTACCTTCATTAATCCTTTTCTCAGTTTTTCTATGCCTTTTTTCTTTCTTGGAATGTCTAAAAGATCCTGGGCACTTCCAGGATAAGTTTCAATAACCTCATAGCCTTTTTTCTCAAATATTTTCTTTAATTTTATCCCCCTATTAGTCAATTTTTGCATGCCGCCAAATCCGCAAGGAAAAATTCTTACCCCTATCTTGACCATTTGTTTCTCACCTATTCTCATGCAGCCGTATTTTCTGCATTTGCAATTATAATCCAAACAGCATCTTCCTTTAGGATAGCCTAAAGGAGAGTCAATTGTTATTAAATTAGAGCCAGAATTTTCAACCTCTTTAAGGATTTCATCATCGTTATGAAGAACTTTTGTTTTGGTATTAAAACCATTTACAATACTAAAGCCTGTTTGTTTCTCAGGAATTCCTGCCAGATCAATTCCTATGATTTTCATTGGTATATGCGCCAGTCGGGATTCGGACCCGAATAATCAGCTTGGAAGGCTGATGTCTTAGCCATTGGACCACTGGCGCTTGGTATTTTTACTGTTTTTTTGCTTAAAAATCTTTCCCATGCTGCCTATAAATTAAAGGGTAAAATTGCAGAATTATTATTGATAAAAACCTTTTAAAAAGGTTTTTAAATGTCGCAAATTTGTTTTATAATAATGATACAAAAAGGTGAAGTCTCTAGATTTGAGGAATTGTATAATAAGTATTACAAGCTGATATTAGCTATTCCTATACTGCTTTTGATTCTCTCTTTGGTTTATTTGGCTTCTTTTTATTCAAAAAATGGGGATATAATGAATAAAGATGTTACTTTAACAGGGGGAACATCAATAACAGTGCTTACAAGCAAAGCAATTAATATTCCTGAAATAACCGCAGCCCTGTCTAAACAAGTTGAAGAGCCTTCTGTAAGAATTCTTACAGATATAAGAACAGGAAAACAGGTTTCTTTTTATGTAGAGACAAAATCAGAAGCTTCTTTATTGAAAATATC
>Ga0315289_10007432_pt1 | contig 15957 bp, 9 predicted proteins | sample YL17G11_40_MG_FD_203452 | JGI IMG/M metagenome (GOLD analysis project Ga0315289, IMG submission 203452) | Sediment microbial communities from Yellowstone Lake, YNP, Wyoming, USA - YL17G11_40 | ecosystem: Environmental > Aquatic > Freshwater > Lake > Sediment | place: USA: Wyoming | collected... | reverse complement strand
CGGTTCCCGGCCTTTATGTCGCCAGGCCCCCCGCAGACTTGTAGCCACTGGGTCGGCGCTCACTGCTTCGTGACCAACGAAACACTGATACCCCCTTCAGCAGGAGGAAACAACGATGAGATGCTTTGCGTCGTTTAACGCGCCCTTTGGCGTCACCGTAGCGCTGGTTCTATCGCTCTGGCAATCGCCCTCAGCGGCGGTCGAGAAGACCGCAGACTCCCCGTATTGGGTTGAGCCGATGAGACAGGTCCATTCCAAATTCAGCGGCCGAAAAGGGACGTTTGCGCACTTCGGCGACTCAATCACAGTCACCATGGCGTTCTGGACGCCTCTGGCCTACGAGCCAAAGGGAATGAGCGCGAAAATGGCCCAGGCCCTCAAGCTCGTCAAGTCATACATGAAGCCGGAGTGCTGGAGGGAATGGAAAGGACCGGAGTACGGCAACACGGGGATGATGACCATCCGCTGGGCGCACGAAAACGTCAACGAGTGGCTCAAGAAGCTCAACCCGGAGGTTGTGCTCATTATGTTCGGGAGTAACGACGTCGGGCAAATGGAACTCCAGGAATACGAGCAGAAAACTCGCGAGGTCGTCGAGCGATGCCTGAAAAATGGAAGCGTCGTGATTCTGAACACCATGCCGCCCAAAAGCGGGATGCTGGAGAAATCTCGCGTCTTTGCCGAGGCTGTGCGGAAAATATCGCTTGAGAAGAAGGCGCCTCTGATAGAGTATTTCGGGGAGATTCTGAGGCGGCGGCCCGACGACTGGGACGGCTCGCTGCCAAAGTTCAGGGACACACCCGGCGACGAATACCAGGCGCCGACGCTGATCTGCCGAGACGGTGTTCATCCGTCGAACCCGATGGCTTTTCAGGATTACTCCGAAAACTCCCTACGAAGCAACGGCTATGCGTTGCGGAGTTATCTGACGCTTCTTGCTTACGCCGATGTGGTCCTGAACGTCCTGCGGTAGCCAGCCTCGGCTTCACGGGCTGCGCTTTTATCCGACCAGCAGTGCCGGGGAAAGAACGATGAAGAAGGTGGTCAGAAAAGGTAATCTGCGCGATTTCTCGGACACAAGGCACGACCTCGCTTACTGGTTGTCAAGACCGCCGGAGGAACGTGTGGCGGCAGTGGATTTGCTAAGAAAGCAACGACATGGAAATACAGGAAGACTTCAGAGAGTTGCTCGCGTTATTCAACGCTCATGATGTCGCGTACCTGATTGTTGGTGGTTATGCGCTCGCGCACCACGGAGCGCCGCGGTACACCGGCGACATGGATATTCTGGTGCGGCCCGATAGGGAAAACGCCCAGAGAATTCTTCGTGCGCTTGAGGAATTTGGCTTCGGGTCTCTCGAGCTCACCGTCGAGGACTTTGCGTCTCCCGATAAGGTCGTGCAGCTTGGTGTGCCCCCGGTCCGCGTGGATATTATGACGTCCATCACCGGCGTTTCCTGGGCGGAAGCCTTTTCCGGGAGGGCGGCAGGAACCTACGGGGACCTCCCGACCTACTACATCGGCCGGGAGCAACTCGTCGCCAAGAAGAGAGATGTGGGGAGGAAGAGAGACCTTGCTGACCTGGAAGCGCTGGGTGAAGCCTGCTCGGCACTTTGAGAACGGATGCGAAGAGCAATACCCAAACGTGAGCCAACCGAAAATCCCGACTTTATAGCAAGGAGGAGAACCGTGAAGGACAGCAAGCATGTTGACCGACGAGGATTTCTCAAGCAAGCCTTAGCCGCAGGCGCGGCGGCGATGGGCACTCGGCTGGCGGTTTCAGTCGGGAGGGCGGAAGAGAGCCCCGCTGAGAGCACGACGGAGAAGAAGATCAAGCTCGGCGTCATCGGCTGCGGGAGCGTTTCCCGGCACTACTTTACGAATCTATCACAATCGCCTTTCGTCGAGGTGGTGAGCTGCTGCGACAAGATTTACGAGCGAGCCCAACGAGCGGCCGCCCAGTACAACGTCCCGCGTCACTACCCGAGCATTGATCAGATGCTCGCCGGAGCCCAGTTCGACCTATTTGTCAATCTGACGGACATGCAGGAGCACGGTCGGCTCAACAAGCAGGCGCTCCAGGCGGGCAAGCACGTCTGGAGCGAAAAGCCGATGGCCAACAGCTACGACCAAGGCAGGGAGCTGCTGGAGTTGGCGAAGAAGCAGGGCGTGCGCATCTGGGCGGCGCCCACGGTGGTTACCAGCCCGCAGTTTGCTTTCATGTCGAAGACAATCGCGAGCGGAACGCTGGGTCGCATCTCGTCGGTGCATGCGTCGTACGGTCATCTCGGACCGAACTGGTCGCCCTTCTTTTATGAGAAAGGTGGAGGGAGCTTGCCCGACCTGGGCGTGTACAACATCACGACTATCACGGGTCTTCTTGGACCGGCAAGGGAGGTCGTTGCCATGACGAGCATCGTGACGCCGACGCGCGACATAGCAGGCAAGACCATACAGGTCGAGGCCGAGGACAACGCCATGCTAACCATGCGGCACGGCGATTCGACCCTGTCGCACGTTCAGTGTGGATTCAATTATTTCACGGCGGAAGAGCACCAGGCGACGCATCAGGAGCATCACACGATAGCCGTCGTCGGCACCGGCGGGAGCATGTTTCTTGCTGGTTACGATTGGGCGCCGCACGGGGTTGACCTGGCGACCCACGAGAAGACCAAGCTCGAGCGGCATGCCCCCGACCCGGGGAAGTATTCATGGCAATACGGCGCTTCGCACATCGCGGAATGCCTCGTCACAGGCAAGGAATCTCTGATCACCCCCGAACATGCCCTCCATGTCGTCGAGATAATGTGTGCGGCCAACGAATCGCAGAGGACCGGCAGACGAATCGAGATTAAATCGAGGTTCAAATGGCCCGTCGTGTCCTGACGGGACAACAAGAGAACTGAAGCGAGGGAACGTTTTTCTCGGGCAGTAGGCTCGTCCAGCCGCGGGATGTAAACCGTCTTGTCGCAACACATCAACAACGCCCGTCATCCGCAGTCAGGAGCGTGCTAACCTGAGCACGGACCCATGCCGCGCTTTAGGTGAGCAGTCAATCACACGCCGGTGGGCGGAAGTTCGCTTCGAACCATTCGTCACCCTTCGTTCGACAGTGCGGCCCGAAAAACGCCGACGGATATATCTACTCCTGTGCGCCGAAGCAGACGACTTTTCCGTCGTCGAGCACGACGATGATCCGCCCTTCTGCGTCCACACAAAGTCCGCCCGGAAGAGGCGGAGAAGCCAGCGGCTCCACCCAGAACCTTCCACCGTCCTTGATGTCAAAAGCCTGAACGGACCATTTCGTCGGCAGTCTCGAAACCGGCCCCGATTCCCCTGCGGCAATCACGGCATTACCGGCAATGACTACCGACACGCTGTTGACGATCGAATCGGTTTTCCAGCGCGCCTTGATTCCCGTGCGCTCCTTTCGCAGCCACTCGTCAACCTTCTCAGCGTCGAGACAGATGAGAGGTCCTCGGCTCGAAAACGCCACGACCCCGTTTCCAGATGCCGGGGGAACCCTCCCCTGAAACTCGGTCGCCAGCTTCATGGCCAGGTTGTCGCTGCTGAAGACATCGAACGGTTGCCAGTTCGTAATAACGTCGTCATCCTGCGTGAAGAGCCGTCTTCCCCCGACCATCGCGTACTTGCTCAGAAGACCGCACACCTCCGACCCACGGTTTGCAGAGGGCCACCCCGCACCGGGCAGCGGATTCATGCACTTGCCGTCGGAGACGTCGTAAACCGCCGGCGAAGTGACATTGCCGCCCGCCAAAAGCAGCTTATTGCCCAGGAGGGCGACATTCCCCTGGACGGACGCCCCCTCGGCCAAATCCGCATTGAGGTGCCCGGAAGTGTTGTTCTGCCACTTCATCTTGCCGGTCCTGGCGTCGAGAGCATAGACGTGTGTGCCGTCGAAGTTGATGATTCCCGCTGCCGCATAAGCAACGCCGTCCTCGACGACCACCCCGCTGTTCACCGGCCACGTGGAGCTCAGCGAACCATAAACCATAATCCGCCGCTCGACGGGCGCCGCCCGGAAACGCCATAACTGCTTTCCCGTCGCTGCCTCGAGGGCATATACGTATCCGTCCGCGGAGCCGAAATGGGCGCGCCCGTTCCAGATGCTGGGCGGCAGACGAACGGGGCCGCCCGTATAGAAGCACCAGCGTTCCTCACCCGTCGTCCCATCAATCGCCCGGACCTTTCCGTCGTCCCCGCCGAGAAAAACCAGTCCCCCAGCGGCCGATGCGGGGCTTGGCGAGAAAGGATACCTCGGCACTAATTCCCATCGCTTGATGACCTTCTCGGCTACCGTCGCTCTCGTCGAGGAGCTGCGATTGTTATCCGCGCGGTAAGTGCGCCAATCGTCAGCCGAATCTGCGAACGCGCTCACCGCGGCAACCTCGCCTGCGGTGGTCTCAAGCCGCTCGGCCTCATTTGCCTCTCGATTGAACCGAAAGCCGCCCGCAGGCGCAAGCGCAATCAGCCCAATGAGCTGAAGGTTGCAGTCGCAATCCCAGGGCGTGACGAACAACTGCCCGAGAGCCGGGATTATCCCGTCGTTGCACGGGGGACGAAACGCATGAATGACCGTCGGCTCGTCGGAGGCGAGAATGTACCTGGTCGTTCCCTCTCCTTCTCGCACGCTCCCGCGATGGAAAAGCGAATCAGGGCAACCCGTGAACCGGGCGCACGAACGCTTGCTGATGCCCAAATCCCTCACGGTCTGGCCGGTCAGCGGGTCCATCATTATGAGCGAGGGAATGTGGGCGTAGAGATGCCCGCCCTGGAAAAGGAGGTTGGTCGCGTTGTAGGCGCCGAGACGCGACCAGAGAAACTTCCCGTCCTGCGCAGCAATGGCAACGACGTTCTTTCTACCTCGGCCGGCGAAGAAAACTGCTCGGTCGGTGCAAAGCGCGTAGGGCGTCGTCTTGAAACCGAGACCTCGATCGTTGGGTTCCGCGATTGCTGCAAGAAGCCTCGCGTTGTCGTTCCTCCACAGGACTTCACCTGATTTCTCGTCGAGGCACGCGACGAACGCACCCTCGCTGTGGAGAAAAAGCTTGCCATTGCTCATGCAGAGAGCGCGTGAATCAATGGGCTTGTCTTCCCGATGGCTCCACAGGACTCGCCTAGTCTGCGGGTCTATGGCGACGATGACGTTGCCGAAGCCCCAGGGATAGTCCTTCTCGTAGTAACCGCGAGAGAGTTCCTCCCATCCCCAGGCGCCGGTCTGCCTGTGGCGCTTGATGACCTCCGCCTCATACTCCTTGCCGCCGACGAGGGCGAAGAGAACCCCACCATCGAGTGCAATCCATTTCCAATAACCTTCTCCCGCTATGTCCGCTGGCAGAATAATGAGGTCTTTCTCCGCGCCGGTTTCAGGGTCGAGCATGAGGCACCGGGTGTTGTCAATCAGGTAAAGGGTCTCAGTCGCCGCTACAAAAATCGAGCGATGAACCTGAAATCCCGTCGGGATAGGCCGCGTCCAGAGGAGGGTCCCATTATATGCGTTCGACGCATAAAGCGTGTTCAGGCATCGTTCCTCCCGGTCGTGGATTGCCATGTGCCCCGCGGCGCGGAAAATCTTCCCGTCGGAAATCACCGAGATGGAAGGCATCGTCGAGAACCATGGGAGAGCAAGGAACTTCGTCAGGTATGGCGCCTTGATGACCCTGTCGTTCGAGAAAGGATTGTTGTCGGAGCCATGCTGCCAGTGAGACCATTCGTCCACGCCTTCGGGGACAGGCTTGACGAATTGTGCCCATAGCCCGAGCTCGTCCTCCACTACGGATGCTTTCGCGCCTTTGGCGCCGCCAATCCACTCGTCCAGCCTGGACCGGGTCAACCCGTCGCTCGCTTCCGCGAGGAGGCTGCTGCGGCCGACAATCGCCTTGCCTTCCGGCCTCAAGACTCGCAAAATCTCCGACGCAGAAATCCCTCCGAGAGCCTTGTCGGACAAGGACGCGCAAAGGACGACGTCAACCAAATTGTCCGCGTAGGGCAAATGGCCAAACGAGCCTTTCTCAACGAGCACGCGCTGCCCATAGAGCCCTTGCGAATCAACGAGCTTCCGGGCTGCGTCCACAGCAGACGCATCCGGTTCGAGAACATGAACGAGAAACTCGCTGGCGCGCGCGACTGAAAGCGCGAGCGCCCCGTCGCCCGACCCAAGGAGGGCACATAGCCCCCGAACCTCGCCTCCTTTCTCGACGAGATGCTTTGCCAGACGAGCATAGTGCTCTGGTGCGCTCCCTCCTCCTTCAGCGGAACTGCCGCCGAGGCCGATCAGCCCGACTGCAACGACTACACACAGAAGAACGATGCCCACTGCAACGATTCTGACGTTCATGGTTCACGCCTCCTCAATGAATTGCCTGAAAGCCGAACTGCGTCTCGTACTCAAGACCGCAGCACCCAATCGCCGTTGGTGAGACGGCTACTTTTTTGACCCAAAGATGTAAAGGACCGCATCTCCGGAAAACGGCGCTGTAAAGTCGCGCCTGTCGCCGCCGGCCGTCTCCTTATCCTTGACCGTTTCGCCCGTCGTCGGGTTGAACCACTCGACGGCAAGCGCTCCCGACGCGGCAGAGAGGTCCACTGCGGCCGTTCCGCCCGAAGGAAGATAGACCAGGTATTCCGATCCCGGGTTCGCAAGACAGTATTGCGCGGAAGACAGGTCGCTGCGCGGGACCATGTCCACGAGATTCATTCGTTTCGCGAGCTTCAGGGTGTATCCCATGCTCCGACGAACCGGGTCGAATTTCGGGTCGGACCGACTGCCGAGGACCTCGCCTTCGTACGGGTCCATGAAAATCGGATTGTGTCCCCGCAAGAAGCTTTTCCAGACCCACGCCTGATTGCCCCCGATGCCCCACAGGTGGTCAGTATCGTTGAGGACAACCTTGCGCCCGTCGGCAGCCGGCGGGTCGTCCCGATAACCACCGTCGGGGTTTGGCGAAACCCAGTCAGCGGGACTCTCGAAGAGCGTGCTGTTCTTGCCCCCCTGATATTGGAAAGTCATCCCGACAGGATGTTGCTTCGGTTTGCCCTTTTCGTATTTGTGAATGAAATCAATCATGTGGTACTGCCACTGACTTGACGGCGGATGATTCTCGTTAGAAATCTCGTACAGGACGTTGTCGAGGTCGTTGACCGTGTCTATGACTTTCCTGACGTAAGCTTCCTGGAGGGCAGTGATGGCCGGGCTGGCAAGGGTGTATATGTCAAGCCCTTTTCCGTCGCCGTTCAGGTCGCCGTCTATGCCATTGACGTTGTTTTCGCGATTGAAAGGATGTCCTTCCCACGCACCCTGCGCGAATTGCAGCCCCCAGCCCTCGAAGAGCATCACAGAGACATAAATCCCCTTCTCGCGCGCCGCGCTGACCCTCGACCGCATTCGGTCAAAATAATCTTGGTTGAACTTTTTCAGGTCGAACTTAGGTTTTCCGTCGAGAGCGTTGCCCGGTCCCGTGCGCGCATACGGCTGTGGAGAAGCGCTGTGAACCTCCTTCTTCGGCCCAAAAGGTTCGTACACGTCTCTCGTATCCCAGGTTGCCGATTCCCACGTCCACATTCGCATGAAGTTGTGATTGAGTTTCTGGACCCAGTCCAGATAGCGCGGGAAGTCGAACGGTGGCGGCGGGTCCGTCAGCCCCATGTCAACGAGGTTGTTCCAGGTGTGCGAGCCGGTCAGGTAAACTCCCTTGCCGCTTCCGTCGGTGAAATATCGGGGATTCTTCTCACAGACTCTCAGAGGGCCCGTGGCGGTGACTGCTTGAGCGGCCAATGGGAGTGCCGCGAGGGTTGCCAAAACGGCGACAAGAAATCTCACAACCCGGAAAGCCTCCCTCGACGGGCGTAACGACGAGAAGGCGTTTCCGAGCATTAACCGCGACACTTGCCGCAACCTTGCCGCCCAACCTTCAATAGATTGGCTGACCTGTCGTCTTTCCAAATTCATGGTTGTCTTCCTCAACAAAAGTGATTGTTTTCTGCTGATTGACTGTCCAAGCGTCACTTCAAGCCGTTGAGCCAGACGTCTATTCTCGGGGCGTCCCACGTGTAAGGCTTGTGAAGGATGTCAACGTCGCCGTCGCCGTCGAGGTCGCCCACCTGCGACTCGTGGTTGCCGTATCCGGTGGCAATCACTGTCTTCTCGAAGTTGCCTTTTCCGTCGCCGAAGAAAATCCACATTGTCGCCTGCTCCTTGTGGCCTGGGGTATGCATCTCGGCACAGAAAATGTCGAGGTTGCCGTCGCCGTCGAAGTCAGCGAGTTCCAGGCTGTGTCCGTGAACAACGTCAACTCCGAGCAGGTCATGCGCGACCCATTGACCACCATCCCATTCGTACCACTTCAGGCGCCCGATAGCGTCGCCCGGGCAAAAGACTGCCTCCGCCCAACCACCTTTCTTCAATTCCCCTGCCGCCGCCTTCGCGAACCTTTGTCGGTCATCAATAACATGAGGAGTGTAATTCGTTCCGCCCTCGTGCTTGAACCAGCGACCGCCCCCGACGATGTCCAGTTTTCCATCGCCGTCCACGTCGGCCCTTGCCAGGCCCTCGTGCTCGCCTCCGGTGTAGGTGTAAATTGCCGTGCAAGGCCACGGTTCAGTCATCTTGGGGTCTAACGGAATTTCCGCCAGAAACAGTTTGCTCGCCCCCTGATTCCAGAAGACAAGCTCAGCTTTCCCGTCGCCGTCGAAATCGCCGAAGAGCTGATGATGGTGTTTCTTCTCGCCTGAGTTCTTGACACACCGGCGCCTCCAGGGGGTATTGGGGTCGTAATTCGGGTAGGGATTTTCCCACCACCATACCTGATTGCTCGACCAATCGCCCCCCATGACAAAGTCGAGGTCGCCATCCGTGTCAATGTCACAGGAGGCCGCTCCGGCCTCGATGGCGAGGGTGTCGCCGTCAATTACGTATCTCTTCCAGCCGTCAGCCTGACGGCGAAACCAGATAACCGCCGGTCCCTTGATGCGACATGCGACGACGAAATCGTTCACGCCGTCCTTGTCTGCGTCGAGGACGAGTGCTGCGGTCTGCTGATTCGAGGCCCCCGGCGCCTGCAAATGCCCATTCCTGCTTGACAGATGCTTCCACTTGATGGACGACGCATACGCCGGGGCGCACAACGTAAGAACCGCCAGCGCCACGAACAGCGTCAGTGCCAAAACCCTCTTGCCCAGAACTTCATTCTGTCTCGCTTGCTGTGCCATCGTTCTCCTCCTGCTCAAAGACGACCGACATCTCTTTTCAGTTAACCCGCAGCGACCCCAAACGATAACGGCAGTCTGCCAGAATAACCTGCCTCCGTCAAGGAGCGCCAAAGTTGAAGATGTGCTTGCTGCGGTTAAAGACTCGCCAGACCCATCGCGTCCCCTTGACGGCCAACAGACTCGGCGCTACTATTTGAAGGGTGACGCAGACGCAACAGAGGAGAAGATTGTGTGCACCCGGGGCTTGCGGCCTCCGGTGGAAAGACGCGACCCACGTTGAGAATTCTCGAGGAGGAGGAGGTAGTGCGTTGGCCAAGCTATCCCACAGTAAAGCGAGTATCTTGCAGACTCTCCGGGACAACGAACGCCTGATAGAGTCTCTGGGCGTTAAGCGGTTGGGGCTTTTCGGTTCGTTTCTTCGCGGCGAAGAGCAGCAGACAAGCGACGTAGATTTCCTGGTCGAATTCCAGCCGGAAAAGAAGACGTTCGACAATTTCATCCGGCTATCTTTCCTTCTGGAAGACCTGCTCAGGCGACGCGTTGAACTCGTGACACCTGAGTCGCTAAGCCCATATATCGGGCCGAAAACCCTTCGAGAGGTGGAGTACGTCACCTTCGTCACTTGATCGCGTGCGCTATGCGGACATATGCGGCCCGGGCATCAACGACCGTTCTTCTTAAGCCAGACCATCAGGACGGAGATGTCTGCGGGAGAAACCCCCGATATGCGGGAGGCCTGACCGAGAGAACGCGGCCGGATTCTGGTAAGCTTCTCGAGGGCTTCTTTCCGGAGTCCTTTTATGGTCGAGTAGTCAACCGAAGAAGGAATAAGTCGGCTCTCCATTTTTTGGAATCGCTCAATCTGCTCCTTCTGGCGGCCTATATACCCCTCGTACTTAACCTCAAGCTCGATTTGCCTTTGGACCTCGTCGGAAAACGACCGAGCCTTCTCGGGGAACCGTGCTCTCAATTCTTCGTACGTCGCTTCCGGTCGTTTGAGAATCTGAGCAAGGGAAGCGGAGCCGTCAAAGACCGTACGAAGCCGCGCAACCTCCAACTCGATAGCAGCCCTTTTCTCCTCGACTGAACGGAAAAAGTCATCCCCGACGAGGCCGAGTTGACGTCCGTACTTCGCCAGGCGAATGTCCGCGTTGTCCTGCCGAAGAAGAAGACGATATTCCGCGCGAGAAGTGAACATGCGATACGGCTCGTTCGTGCCTTTCACGACGAGGTCGTCAATCAGGACGCCGATGTACGCTTCGGACCTGTCGAGGAAGAACGGAGCTTCGCCTTTGAGCTTCAGGACGGCGTTGATCCCCGCCATCAAGCCCTGCGCCGCGGCTTCCTCGTAACCAGAAGTCCCGTTGATCTGCCCGGCGAAATAGAGTCCCTCGACGAGCTTGGTCTCCATCGTCGCCTTTATCTGGTCGGGAAACGCGAAGTCGTATTCGATGGCGTATCCGGGTCGCATGATCTCTGCTTTCTCCAGGCCCCTGATGGAACGAATCATCTCAATCTGCACGTCGTACGGGAGACTGGTTGAGGCGCCGTTCACGTATATTTCTTCGGTGTTCAGCCCTTCCGGCTCAAGAAAAATATGGTGGGATTCTTTCTCGGGAAACCGAATGATTTTGTCCTCGATGGAAGGGCAATACCTCACGCCCGTTCCTTTGATTTTGCCGCTGTAGAGAGGAGAGCGGTCGAGGTTGCTGCGGATGACTTCTGCGGTTCGCTTGCTCGTGTGGGTTATAAAGCAAGGGACTTCGGCAAGCCGCGGCCCGACGTCGGCGTAAGAAAAGCGAGCCGAGCCCGAGTCAGACGGCTGCTCGACGAGACGAGAGAAATCAATTGTCCGGGCGTTCAACCTCGGACACGTCCCCGTCTTAAGCCTGCCGAGCGAAAAGCCAAGAGACCGCAAGCTCTCGGAGAGTTCGACGGAGGGGACTTCGCCAGCTCTTCCCGACGGAAAGGACTCCAGCCCGATGTGAATTACTCCATTGAGAAACGTCCCCGTGCACAGGATAGCCGCCTGTCCCAAATATCGAATACCGCCGGCGGTAGCTACGCCCGCGGCCCTTCCGTTGTCGGTCAGAATCCCTGTGACGATAGCCTGCTTGACGTCGAGGTTCTCCTGCTTCTCAAGAGCCTGCTTGAACGCAAACTGGTAGGCTTTCTTATCGGCTTGGGCCCTCGGCGCCCACACTGCCGGCCCCTTTCGAGTGTTCAACATCCGAAAATGAATTGTGCTGCGGTCGGTTATTTTTGCCATCTCGCCGCCGAGGGCATCTATTTCGCGGACGAGGTGTCCCTTCGCCAACCCTCCGACGGCGGGATTGCAGGACATCTGGGCTATTGTATCGAGGTTGATGGTGAGAAGAAGGGTGGACATCCCCATCCTCGCGGAGGAGAGGGCCGCTTCGCATCCCGCGTGCCCGCCGCCGACGACAATGACGTCATATTTCTTCGGATAGTCAAACATGGGTGGGTGTCTCAACCGCGGTCCCCGATGAGATAGCGTCGCAGCGAAAGACTCGATGTCACTCGTGCGCGATTAGCCATGAGTCAGAAGGCATATTAGCCTGATCTGTCCGCCTGGCTTTCCTTTTCAGCAGGGGGAAGGGACTTCTGATTCTCCTCGATTTTGTTCTTTATTTTCTCGTCGTGGGGGTTCATTTCGAGGGCTTTTTGCCAGTGCTCGACAGCCTCTTTAATCATGTTCTTTGCTCTGTAAACGTCCCCGAGGTGGTCGTAGATTGTCGGGTCGGTGTTCTCAAACTTCAGAGAACGCTGAAGCTCCGATAGCGCCTCATCGAGTTTCCCCTGCCTGAAATACGCCCATCCGAGGCTGTCAATGTATGCGCCGCTATCCGGCTCAAGCTCCAGAGCTTTCTGAACGAGCTTGATTGCCTCGTCGAGGTTGAGGTTTCTCTCGATCCAGGTGTAGCCGAGGTTGTTGAAGGCGGCCGCGAAGAAGGGGTCAAGCTCCATGACGGTTCTGTATTCCTTTTCACACTCGTCGAGTTTTTCGAGCTTATCGCAGACATTGGCGAGCATGTAGTGGGCGAAAACATCCTTCGGGTACTCTTTGATTCGCTCTGAGAGAACAGCGTAAGCCCTCTCGTATTGGGCGCGCGCGGCATCGCTCTTCCCCAGCTTCTCAAGGGACTGACCGAGAGCCATGATTGAGTTGTAGGAAGCGCTTCCGCCGACAAGCTCGATCGCCTTAGAGAGAGCCTCCGAAGACTTCACAAAGTCAAGCGCGTTCTGATAAATCAGACCGAGCCGGAGGTACGTCTCAGAATCTTTTGGGCTATCTACCGCCGCTTTCTCAAGGAGAGAGGCGGCTTTCACGAAATGCTCTCTGGCAGCCCGAGCCTCACCGGCCCCTTCCAACGCCCGCGCCAGCGCCACGTGAAGCCGGAAATCGGCTTTTTCTCCTGCGAGCTCAACCGCTTTGCGAACGGAGTCTGCCGCTTCCGCATATTGCTTAGCTCTTGTCTGAGCCTCGCCGAGAACCGCCAGAACCTGAACCCCCTGCGGGTTTCTGTCCTGCTCTTCACGAAGGAGCGCAATCCCTTTTTCGAAGGCCTGAGCCGCCTCCGGTCTTTTCGTGAGAGTGCGATAGACCTCGCCCAGCAACAAAAACCACTCAGGTTTCGACGAAGGGAGCCTTATCGCTTTCTCGAGTTGCTCCCGAGCTTTTTCGTGCTGGTGAACGCTGCTGTAAACCGAGGCAAGCTTGTACCGAAGGTCGCCACTTTCGGGCTGGAGCCTGACCGTCTCCGCATAGGCTTCCGAGGCGAGCTGGTCGTTTTCAATTGTCTCATAGGCTTGCCCGAGCTGATACCACACCAGCCAGTTCTTCGGGTCTTTCTCGCAATTCTGCCGGAGGAAGGCGACGGCGCGGCCGCAGCTCTCATTAGCCTCATCCTTTCGCCCGAGGGCACGATAAGTCTGGCCGAGGGTCAAAAGCCAATCCGGGTTGGGCACTCGCGCAAAATGGACGGCTTTTTCAAGATGCTCGACTGCGCTTTGTCTATCGCCGTCAAGGAGGTATGCCCTGGCGAGAGAGTAAGCGTGGGAGGCGTTCTCCGGGTCTTGCTTGACCGCCTCCTGGAAAAACTTCACGGCAGTGGAAACGTCCGCTTTCTCGAGGGCCCCTTGCCCCATGAGAGAATATATCCTTGCCTGCCTCGCGGGGTCCTTCTCCAGCTTGACGGCGTTCTCGACGCTTTCCTGCATCCTGTCAGGCTTGTTAGCCTTGTAGTAGTAGTTGGCGAGGAGAAGATGAAAATCCGAATTGCCCGGTCTTTCTTTAGTCAGGTCGAGGTATATCTTCTCTCCCTCCTCGAACTGGCCGGCGGCGAGGTAAGCATTTGCAGTGTCCACCTTCAGCCTGACGTCGCTCGGGAAAAGACGAATCGCCTTCAAGAACTCCTCGATGGCTCGCCCGTAATCCTTTTCGGCGAGGTAGGAGCCAGCAAGGGCTTTCCTCTCCTGAATCCTCGTCGGCTCAAGGGAAAGGATTTCCCGATAGCATTCTCTCGCGCGCTCCCTGTCCCCCTTTTGTTCGTACAGGCCGGCGAGGGTCCTCCAGATGTCTATCGAGCTGGAATGATACTTCGTCGCTTCCACCAGAACGAAGATCGCGGATTCCCAGTCCAGCGCATCCATGTAGCTGAGGGCAATGGAAGTGAAGAGTCCCTCGTCGTAGCGGACGTGCTCAATGGCCTTTCGGGTGGCCTCCTTTGCCTTTTCCTTTTCGTTGCCGGCAAGGTAGAGGCGAACGAGCTGAACCCACAACTGAGGGGATTCCGGGTACAGGTCCAGCGTCCTGACGAGGACCGAGAGCGCTTTCTCCTGCTCCTTCCACTTCAGGTAGAGGCCCCTCACGTCGCGCAGAAGCCTGAGGCTGTTTCTCGTAGCCTTCAGTGCATCTTCAAGCGCCTTCGCCTCTTTCTCGGCCTGGCGGGTCGTGAGATAGAAGTCGAGCAGCTTTAACCATGCCTCCGGCGAAGCCGAGTGGCGGTTGCACGACTCGAGAAGCACCTGCTCCGCCTCGCCATCTTTCTTCATGGAGCTGTACGCGTCGGCAAGATTCCCGTAAAACGAGAGATTGTCCTCGACGCTCTCGATCCCCTTTTTGTATATGGCGATGGCCTTGTCGTTGTCCGCCTTGACCCTGTAGGCAAGACCCAGGCTCTCGTAAGCCTGCTTCATTTTCGGGTCGAGCTCAACGGCCTTCTCAAGGTATTGAATTCGCGCATCTAACTCGTCAGCGCCCATAAGAAGACCGGCGAGCTGAAAGTACGCGTACGCGCATTGAGGAAACTTCGCAATGACCTCCCGATAGGCCTCCTCGGCTTTCTTGACATCTCCGGAGCTCGCGTGATATTTCGCGCGAATGAGCATCCCGCCAAGCTCCGCCTCGGCGATGCTTGCAGCGTCCTCGTGTATCTCCGACGGATTAACGAGCGAGGGCTCGATGTCGGACGCGGAGAAGCAGGGGAGCGCCACAGCGACAGCGCAGAAAAACACCACTGCGTTCAACATCTCAAGACATCTCATTTCATCGTCCCCTTATCGGTTCAGGCTATTTCTTCTTGTGCCTGTCCCTCCTGAGGCGTTTCTTCCTTTTATGCTTGTTGATCTTCGTTTTTCTTTTTTTTCGACCACACGGCATGGGAAATTGTTCTCCTGCGATCGTGTTTTAGTGCGACCACCGCAACAAGAGACGAAGCAGCAGCCGAATCAGAGCCAATTGTACAGATATACCTCGAACCTAACTCATGCGGTTCCCAGTCCAATTGTTTTCATTATAGAGGTGAAGTTCTGCGAAGTCAATGGGTGTGGCTACGCTTGAGTAGGACGTGGGGCTTTGTGGGGCCCGCATCTTGTCCTGCGCCGCCCTGCTTCAGGGGCGATACAGGAACGAGGAGCCCAAACCCAATTAGGTCGCACATGGGATGAAAGAGAGTGGAACGAGGGGAGTGCCTCAATTGAATGTGGCGCCCCCTGCGGGGGCTCAGGTTGGTTAGTGTCCTGGGCATCCACGGCTTACGCCCGGTGGCAAGGGGAGTGGCGCCCCCTGCGGGGGCTGTGGAAAACAAGCCAACCTCACGCGCCCTGCAAAGAGAAAGTCTCGCCCTGTGGAGGCGACTCAAACCACAAGCCATGCCAGATTTGCTCAATCCCCGCAGGGGATGAAACTCAATAGCCACGGGTGTCAACCCGTGGAACCACAAGCCCAAATTCAATTAAGCCCCCGCAGGGGGCGACGCAGAATGAGTCATACCTTCTTGAAAAGTCTCCTCCACTCCGATCTTCGCCACGAAGGCGCGGCGTTGCGGTTGATCTCGCCGAAGGCGGGACTCGAGGTTCGCGCTCAGCGACCACCACTTAGATACAGCCGCACCTAAGTCAACCGCCGCGTTAGCCTGAATAATTCATAAAAAAAGAGCGAGACATCTTTAATCTTTTGTGGTACAATGTGTTAGAACAAACGGAAAGGACCTACAAAAGGTGTCTCACTCATGAAGAATCCTACCTCACAACAACTGGTTTTTTCAAGCATTTCTGGCAAGAAACTCACCGGCGTTTTTGACGATCACTGCGTGACATCGGACGCGGGGGTGTTGGCATTGCGAGAAGTCGAGCGGCGTGTCAAGCTGATGGATGCCCTCACCGATGCCATTGTGGACTCCCGTCATCCCTCCTATGTGCGGCACG
>Ga0315289_10007431_pt1 | contig 15957 bp, 30 predicted proteins | sample YL17G11_40_MG_FD_203452 | JGI IMG/M metagenome (GOLD analysis project Ga0315289, IMG submission 203452) | Sediment microbial communities from Yellowstone Lake, YNP, Wyoming, USA - YL17G11_40 | ecosystem: Environmental > Aquatic > Freshwater > Lake > Sediment | place: USA: Wyoming | collected... | reverse complement strand
GAAGGGGAACCACTAACCCCGAGGTGATATGCTGGGATCAGGCCTCCAGTCGGCATGATCTGTCCGATCGGGTGGTCTATTGGACGGTTTCGCGCAACAGGTTCCTGACCCCTCTTATACTAACTCGATTATCACCATCGGCGCGCCGTCGCCCTGCCTTGGGCCCAGCTTGAGAATCCTTGTATACCCGCCGTCCCGCTCACGGTATCGTGGAGCCACCTCGGCAAAAAGGCGATGGACAACCTCCCTGTCGTTGATGACCTTCAGCGCCTGGCGCCGCGAGTTCACGTCGCCCTTCTTGCCGAAAGTCACGAGGTGGTCGATCAACGGCTGTGCCATCTTGGCCCGGGTCTCGGTGGTCGTTATCCGTCCGTTCATTATCACGGCTCGCGCCAGGTTGGACAGCATCGCCTTCTGGTGAGACGCGCTTCCGCCAAGTCGCGGGCCCTTCTTGGGTTTGGGCATTCGAAATCACCAACCTACTCGCGCTGCTTGAGGGAAAGACCTCTGGTCGCGAGTTTCTCCTTTATCAGCTCGACCGTCTTCGCGCCAAGGTTTCTTATGCCGAGCATCTCTTCCTCCGTGTGGCTGACAAGGTCCGCCAGCGTCTCGATCTTTGCCCTCTGCAGGCAGTTGTATGCCCTGACGTTCAGTTCAAGCTCGCCGATGCCCGTGTCAAGACCGGCGGCTGGATGGGCCTCGGAAGGCTCGAAGACCTCGCCTATACCCGCTTCCTCCCTCAGGTTGGCAAGCAGGCTGACGTGCTCGATCAGGATCCTGGCACCGATACTCACTGCCTCGTCCGGCTTCATGCTTCCGTCGGTCTTTACCATGAGGGTAACCTTGTCGAAGTCGGTCCGCTGTCCCACGCGGGTGTTCTCGACCTTAAAGGTCACGTTACTGACTGGTGAAAACAACGAATCCACCGGGATGACCCCGATCGGGTCACCCTCTTTCTCGTTGTCTTCAGACGTAGCGTAACCCCGCCCATTCTCGACAACCATCTCCATCTCGAGTTTTCCCTTTTTGTTAAGGGTCGCAATGAGGTGGTCCGGGTTTATGATCTCTACCGCGGAGGGGGTCTCGATATCGCCCGCAGTCACCTTTCCGGGCTTTTTAGCCTTCAGCTTCAGGCGCGCCGGCTCCTCTGCGTCGAGGCGTACCACGAGCTCTTTGATGTTCAGCAGTATCTCGATAGTGTCCTCACGGACTCCCTCGATGGCGGAGTACTCGTGCTGCACCCCCGCTATCCGGACAGACGTGATGGCCGCGCCGGGAATCGAGGAAAGCAATATGCGCCTCATGGAGTTACCGAGAGTGTGCCCGAGCCCCCTCTCAAGAGGCTCAATGGAGAAAGCACCCTCCGTACCGGTGAGGTCGAGGACTTTTATCTGGGGCTTTTGAATACCTAACAAGGGATTAACCTCCGTTACTGTCGAAAAGCTTACCGGGAATAGAGTTCGACTATCATCTCGTCACGGATTGGGACGTCGATGCTCTCGCCAGCGGGTCTTTCAACCACAACTGCCTCGAGCTTCTTCTTGTCCACCTGGAGCCAACCCGGGACCTCGCGCTGGAAACCCGAAATCGCCGCCTTCACGATGTCAAGGTCCTTGCTCTTCGGAGCGATCGCCACGAGGTGCTCTTCCCGCACCTGGTAAGAGGCGATATCGACCTTCTTGCCGTTTACGCACACGTGGCCGTGGTTCACGAGCTGGCGCGCCTGTTTCCTGCTCGACGCGAACCCGGCGCGGTAGACCACGTTATCCAGGCGGCTCTCCAGGATCCGTATGAGATTCTCGCCGGTCTTGCCCTTCTCGCGCAGTGCCTGCCTGTAATAGCTCCTGAACTGCCGCTCCATGACCCCGTAGACACGGCGCACCTTCTGCTTCTCCCTGAGCTGGAGCAGGTAGTCCTTCTCCTTCACCCTCCTGCGCCCGTGCTCGCCCGGTGGGAACGTGCGTCGCTCAACGGAACAGCGGTCGGTCATACAACGGTCACCTTTAAGGAAAAGCTTCGTTTTTTCTCTTCGGCATAGTTTGCAGACAGCTCCTGTGTATCTAGCCATAATTCAAATGCCGGGCCTCAGCCCTAGACTCTCCTTTTCTTCTTGGGCCGGCAGCCATTGTGTGGAACCGGCGTCACATCCTTGATAGAGCCGATCTCGATCCCTTTCGCCTGGAGGGTCCGGATTGCGGTCTCCCGACCCGATCCGGGCCCCTTCACCCGCACCTCGAGCTTGCGTACCCCGTGCTCAGCCGCCTTCTTGGCGACGGACTCGGCGGCAAGCTGCGCCGCGAAAGGCGTGCTCTTCCTCGAACCCTTGAAACCGATCGCCCCGGCGCTGGCCCACGCGATGGTGTTTCCCTCGAGGTCGGTGATGTTGATTATCGTGTTGTTGAAAGTCGACTTTATATGGGCGATACCATGCGGTACGTTCTTCTTTACCTTCTTGCGCCCTCTGGACCTTGTTCTTCCAGGACCCGGCACTCGCCAACACCTCTTTCAGTAGTCTAGGAAACCAGCCTTTTCTTCTTTATACCCACCTGGGGCCTCGGGCCCTTGCGCGAGCGCGCGTTGGTATGGGTCCGCTGACCCCTCACCGGAAGACCCCTACGGTGTCTCAGGCCCCGGTAACACCCGATCTCCATGAGCCTCTTGATATTCTGCGAGCGCTCCCTTCGCAGGTCGCCCTCGATGCGGTAGTTCTGGTCTATGAACTCCCTGAGCCTCACTATCTCCTCGTCGGTGAGATCGCGCACCTTCGTGTCGGGTTTGACCATTGTTCCGGCGCAGGCCTTGCGCGCGCTGGACTGCCCGATACCGTATATGTAGGTCAACGCGACCTCAACCTGCTTGTCGCGCGGTAGGTCTATTCCTGCGATTCTTGCCAAGCTCCTGCCTCCGTTCTACTTTCCCTGCCTCTGCTTGTGGCGGGGGTTCGGGCAGATTACAACGACCCTGCCGTGCCTGCGAACCAATTTGCACTTGTCACACATTTTCTTAACTGACGGCCTTACCTTCATCTCCTACCCGCTCCACTTCACTTGTAACGATAGGTAATCCTCCCGCGGGAAAGGTCGTACGGCGAAAGCTCCACCGTCACCCTGTCCCCCGGGAGAATGCGTATGTAATGCATGCGCATCTTACCGGAAATATGGGCGAGCACCTTGTGCCCGTTTTCAAGCTCTACCCTGAACATCGCGTTCGGCAGCGGCTCGAGCACGGTGCCCTCTATCTCTATCGCTTCTTCTTTCTGTGCCAAACTTGTTGGTATACCCTCCCTCGGCGTGCGAGAATGAATGTTACCCCAGGCGCGACGATTTTTCCAGACCGAGGCGCGACCGGGAAGGCGCGGTCAGCACGTCCGGCTCTCCCCCGGTTATTACAACCGTGTGTTCAAAGTGCGCTGAGAGGCTTCCGTCCTTCGTGTGCACTGGCCAGCGGTCGGGAGAAGCCTCGACCTCAAAACTGCCTGCATTCACCATAGGTTCGATCGCGAACACCATGCCCGGCTTTAGGACCGGTCCGTTGCCCGGCTCACCGAAATTCGGCACCGCCGGGTCCTCGTGCATTTCCGTCCCGATGCCGTGCCCCACGAACCTCCTCACCACTGAAAAACCGGCCATCTCCACGAGACTCTGGACCGCGTGCGAAACGTCCGAGAGCCTGTTACCGGGGCGGCACTCGCTGATCGCGCTTTCCAGCGCAAACCTGGTCGCGTCGATGAGCCTTTGGACCTCCGGTTCCGCGCGCCCGACGATAATCGACACCGCGGCGTCACCGAAGTAGCCGTCAAGCACCACGCCGGTATCGACGCTCAAAAGGTCGCCTTCCTTCAATGGACGGTCATCCGGTAACCCGTGTACAACGACATCGTTGAGCGAAGTGCATAGAGTAGCGGGAAAGGGACCGCACTTTATGAAGTCCGGCTGGTAGCCCTTGAATGCCGGCAGGGCCCCGCCGTCCCTTATCATCTTCTCCGCCAGCTCGTCGAGCTCACGCGTGGTTATGCCGGCGGCGGCTGTCCTTGCCACCACGTCAAGGACCTCGGAAACGAGCTTTCCCGCCCTTCTCATCTTCTCTATCTCCTCACGCGACCTTAAGACGATCACTCCGCATCCCCCACAGGCACCCTCTCAACCGCACCCTTGATGGCCTCGAAGACCCCCTCGGGGCTTTCACATCCTTCGATCGAGACCAAGCGCCCGGCCGGGCGGTAGTACTCCATCAGTGGCTCCGTCTGCCTTGTGTATACCCCCAGTCGGTTCCTTACGGTCTCCTCGTTGTCATCGTTGCGCTGGTAAAGCTCGCCGTCGCACTGCCCGCACTGCCCCTCCTCCGGCGGGGGGTTGAAGTCAACGTGATAGTTGGCTCCACAATCCCTGCAAACCCGACGGCCTGCAAGCCTTCTAACCAGCATCTCCGGCTCCACCGAGATATTAAGCACGAGGTCGATGGAGCGACCTTTCCCAGACAGGTACCGGTCAAGCGCGGCCGCCTGGTGCGTATTCCGGGGGAACCCGTCGAGTATGAACCCCCCGCGGGTGTCGTCCCGGTCCAGCCTTTCAGCGATGATCCCCTCCACCACCTCGTCCGGAACGAGCTCTCCTGCGTCCATATACTTCTTTGCCTCCCGGCCGAGCTCCGTCCCCTCCGCCAGGGCGGCCCTGAGGATGTCGCCGGTCGCGACCTGCGGCAACCCGTATTGCGCGCTCAATCTCTCCGCCTGCGTCCCCTTTCCGGCCCCGGGGGGGCCTAGTAGCACGATGTTCACGCCACCACCTACCTGCTCAAGAAGCCTTCGTAGTGGCGCATCTGCATCTGGGACTCTATCTGCTTCATCGTCTCCAGTGCGACCCCTACGATGATGATGATGGCGGCGCCGCCTATGGGTATGCGGCCTTCCTGCGCGCCGAAAAAAACGAAGAACATCATGGGGACCAATGCTATGACCGCTATGTAAATTGACCCTGGTAGGTTTATCCTGTTTATAACCTTGGAGATATAGTTGACGGTCGGCATCCCTGGCCTTATTCCCGGTATGAACCCACCGTATTTCTTGAGGTTGTCCGCGAGCTCGAACGGGTCGAAGATGATTGCCGTATAGAAGTACGCGAAGAATATGATGAGGCCCGTGTAGATGACGAAATAGAGCCAGGAGCCGTTCGTGAACGACTGGGCGAAACCCCTCATCCCGGGAAAAAACGTCGCGAGTATCAGCGGCAGGTGAATAACCGAGGCGGCGAATATGATGGGAATTACGCCCGCGGTGTTTACCTTGACCGGGATGTAGGTGCTCGCTCCCGCGTACATCCTGCGGCCCCTCACCTGCTTGGCGTACTGCACCGGTATGCGGCGCTCCCCCTGCTCGATGAAGACGACGCCCACTACGATGCCGACGGCAACGACTATCAGCAGCGCGGCGAAGACCGGGTTCTTGTTGTACATGGTCATGAAGAGGCTACGCATTTCCAAAGGCGAAGTCGCTATTATTCCCGAGAATATCAGGATCGACATCCCGTTCCCTACACCCCTATCGGTTATGAGCTCGCCGAGCCACATCAACAGGGCCATGCCCGCCATGAGGGTCAGGACGATAAGGAGGCCCTTGCCCCAGGTCAATGCGCCATTGAATATCGCTCTTTTCTTGGTATCCGCGTTCAGCGATATCAGAACGCCCGCGGACTCCATCATGGCGAGCACAAGGGTCATGTATCTCGTTATCTGGGTGATCTTCCGCCGCCCGATCTCCCCTTCTTCATGCCACTCCTTGATCTTCGGTATCACGGCGGAGAGCAGCTCCATGATAATCGATGCCGTTATATAGGGCATGATGCCGAGGCCGAATACCGCAAGGCGTGAAAGCCCACCACCCGCGAACACGTTAAGGAAACTAAAAAGGGTGTTGCCCTTTAATGTTTCGCCAAGCTGCTTGACGCTGACCCCGGGGGAGGGAATGAAACAGCCGACGCGAAAGAGGCCGATCATCCCGAATGTGAAAAGGATCTTGTTCCTGAGGTCGGGTATCTTGAACGCGTCCCGAAACGCGGAGAATATCCGCAAGGCTAGACCACCTCTGCCTTGCCGCCCGCGGCCTCGATCTTCTCGCGCGCGCTGTTGGTGAATGCGTGCGCCCTTACGGTGATGCTCACGCTGAGCTCACCGTCCCCGAGGATCTTGACCCTGTCTTTCTCCTTCTTGATGAGGCCGGCGGCCGCAAGCGCTGCGGGGTCCGCGACTTCTCCCTCAAAGCGTGCAAGTTCCGACACGTTGACCACCGCATAGACGTTGCGCTTTCTGGGAGTGAAACCCCCGAACTTGGGGACGCGGCGGGCAAGCGGCATCTGGCCGCCCTCAAAACCCCGCCTGGTCTTACCGCGAGCCTTCTGTCCCTTCTGACCGCGCCCGCAGGTCTTTCCACCACCGGCGCTTTCGCCCCTCCCCACTCGCTTCCTGTCCCTGCGCGAGCCGGGGGCGGGTTTGAGGTTATGCAGTTTTACCTGGTCACTATTCTCCATTTATTTGTTTCCCCCGGATTTGGATTTCTTCTGTCCCCCCCGGGCAATCTCCTCGACTTCCACAAGGTGTTTGACCTTGAAGATCATGCCCCTGATCTCCGGGCGGTCCTCTTTCTCGACAGAATGGCCGATCCTTTTCAAACCGAGCGCGCGTACCGTGCCGCGCTGGTCCGCAGGCCTCCCGACAAGCCCTCTCTTGAGGGTGACCTTAAGCTTCGAGCTCATCGAATATGCTCCTTCCCAGGATCTCGTCCACGCTCTTGCCACGCAGCCTCGCTACCTCCGCTGCGCTCCGCAGGGACTGCAGCCCATTGACCGCCGCCTTGATGACGTTCAACGGGTTATCGGACCCCAGGCTCTTCGCAAGGATGTCCTTTACTCCCGCAAGCTCCAGGACCGGGCGAACCGCGCCGCCCGCAATAAGCCCGGTGCCCGGTGAAGCCGGCTTCAAAAGGACCCTGGCCGCCTCGAACCTACCCAGAACCTGGTGGGGTATAGTGTCTCCCACCATGGGAACCCTGAACATGTTCTTCTTGGCTTTCTGCGAGCCTTTCTCAATCGCAAGGGGCACTTCCCGGGCCTTCCCGTAGCCGACTCCCACCTTACCCCTGCCATTACCGACGACAACGATCGCGGTGAAGGAGAAGCGCCTGCCGCCTTTCACGACCTTGGCAACCCTGTTTATTTTGACGACCTGCTCTCTGATCTCTTCTACTTCCTGGACCTCTTTGGGGTCCATGCCACCTCCTAAAAGATAAGCCCGTTCTCGCGAGCTGAGTCGGCCAGCGCCTTGACGCGCCCGTGGTACTTGTAGCCGCCCCGGTCAAAGACGACAGTGGTCACGCCCTTGTCCAGCGACCGCTTCGCTATCACTGCCCCCAGAATCTCCGCGGCCTCCATCTTATTCATCCGTCCCTTTTCGCGGAACTCCTTCTCAAGGGTCGATGCGGACACGACGGTCACGCCGAGCTCATCGTCAATGAGTTGACAGGACATGTTCCGGTTGCCCCTGAAGACCGAGAGCCTTGGCCGCTCGTGCGCCCCGGAGACCTTCTTTCTAATCCCCTCGCGGCGGCGGTCCCTGCCCCCCGCGCACCTCCTGACCACGAGCTTGCTCACTTTATCGCCTTTCCCGCTTTCCTGCGCACGTACTCGTCGCGGTAACGGATGCCCTTGCCTTTATAGGGATCGGGCTTACGCAGTCTCCTGATGTCGGCCGCGACCTGCCCGACCAGCTGCTTGTCGCAACCCCGCACTATCACGCGGGTCGGGACCGGTACCTCGAACTCGATGCTTGCGGGGGGCTCGATAACGCGCGGGTTCGAATACCCGAGCTGGAGTTCCAGGGCCTTCCCCTTCAAGACGGCCCGGTAACCGACGCCCTGTATCTCGAGCACCTTTTCGAAGCCATCGGTCACACCCTTTACCATGTTGTCTATCAACGTCCTGGTGAGCCCGTGGAGCGACCTGTCTACAGGTTCATCGCTTCGCCTTTTCACCAGGAGGCGTCCCTCCTCCTGCGTGAGATCGAGCCGGTTGGATACCACCTGCTCGAGCTCACCCTTCGGGCCCTTGACCTTGACCAGGTTGTCTGAGACGGTAACGGTCGCGCTGGCCGGTACCTCTATCGGCATTCTTCCTACGCGAGACATCTTCTAGCTCCCAATCATCTTCCTACCATACATAGCACAGAACCTCGCCGCCCACCTCTTTGACCACGGCCTCCTTCTCGGTCATGACGCCCTTCGAGGTGGAGAGGATGGCGATCCCGAGCCCCCCGAGCACGCGAGGCATCTCATGCTTCTTCGCGTATACCCTGAGACCGGGGGTGCTTATACGCTTGATCCCGGATATCACGGAACTTCGGCCCGGCCCATATTTAAGGTAGACCACGATGGTGTCAAAGTCGCCCTTCTTCACGATCTCGTATTGCCCGATGTAACCTTCCAGGTCCAGTATCCGAACGATCTCCTTCTTAAGCCCGGAGACGGGGATCTCCACTTTTTCTTTGTGGGCCCTGCCGGCGTTCCTGATACGCGTCAGCATGTCCGCAATCGGGTCGGTCATGGTCATCGATCTTTCCCTCCTACCAGCTTGACTTTGTGACCCCGGGCAGTTCGCCCCGGTGAGCCAGCTCCCGCAGACATATGCGGCAGAGCTGGAACTTGCGGAAATAACCGCGTGGCCGGCCACAACGCTTACAGCGGTTGTACCGGCGGGTCTTGTACTTCGGCTCCCTTTGCTGCTTCACAACCAGGCACTTTTTCGCCAAATGCCCTCCTCTCCGTTATCGTTGCCTGAAGGGGAAGCCCAGGGCTTCGAGCAGGGCCTCTCCCTCTTCATCAGTACGGGCAGTACTAACCACCGCGATGTCCATCCCGCGAACCTTGTCGATGTCGTCGTAGTCTATCTCCGGGAAGATGAGCTGCTCCTCCAGGCCCATGCTGTAGTTGCCGTTCCTGTCAAAGGAGTCCCTCGAAAGGCCCCGGAAGTCCCGGACCCTGGGGAGCGCGATACTCAAAACCCTGTCGAGGAACTCGTACATCCTGTCCCCACGCAGGGTTACCTTGCACCCGACCGTCATCCCGGCCCGGAGCTTGAAACCCGCGACGGAGCGCTTCGCCTTTATGATCTGCGGCCTCTGCCCGGTTATTATCGAGAGGTCTTTAGCGGCCGACTCTACCGACTTGGGATTCGCGGTTCCCTCACCCACGCCCATGTTCACGACGATCTTCTCAAGCCCGGGAACCTGAAACCGGTTCTTGTATTCGAACCTCTCCATAAGGAGAGGCACAACCTCTTCCCCGTATTCCTGCTTCAGCCGGGGCACGTACTTCTCCCCCGCCTGCTCCTGCTCTTCCATCAAAACTCCCGATCGCACTTTTTACATACCCTGATTAACGACTTCCCCCCGGTCCTCCTTCTCACGACCCTGGTCGGTGTTTCGCAACCAGAGCAAACAAGCATCACGTTGGATGCGTCCATTGGCAGCTCCCAGTCGACCACTCCGCCCTGCGGGTTCGACTGGCTCGGGCGCATGTGCTTCTTCGCCCGGTTCACACCCTCGATCACCAACCGCCTTTTCTCGGGGTCTACTTTCAGGACCTTGCCCCGCTTGCCCTTATCTTTCCCCGAAAGGACCTGGACCGTGTCACCCTTCCTGATATGCAAGCTACTCATAACGCATCCACCGTTCCCTACAGGACCTCTGGGGAAAGAGAGATTATCTTCATGAAGTTCTTGTACCGAAGCTCCCTCGCCACCGGCCCGAAGATCCTCGTCCCCCGCGGATTCATCATATTGTCGATCAATACGACCGCGTTCTCGTCGAACTTTATGTAGGTGCCGTCGGGGCGCCTCTTCTCCTTGCTGGTCCTTACGACTACGGCCTTTACCACTTCGCCCTTGCGCACCGACGTGCCGGGGACCGCTTCCTTGATGGTTCCAACGATGACGTCCCCCACGGACGCGTAGCGGCGGCCGGACCCTCCCAGGACCTTTATGCAGAGGATCTCCCTCGCCCCCGTGTTGTCAGCAACTTTTACCCTGGACTCCTGCTGGATCATTCCCGACTCCGGTCCGAGTTACTTTACCTTCTCGATAATGGACACCATGCGCCAACGTTTCGTCCGCGAAAGCGGCCTGGTCTCCACGACTTTAACGAGGTCACCCGTTTGGCACTGGTTTTCCTCATCGTGCGCGTAAAGCTTCCTCGTACGCTTTATGGTCTTGCCGTAGAGAGGGTGTCTCACCTTTGACTCCACGGCAACCACGATGGTCTTGTCCATCGCGTCAGACACCACCGTGCCCACCCTGACTTTGCGTGTTGCCCTTTTAGCCATTCCTACCTGCCTACAGGTCCTTTAGCTCTTCCTCGACCTCTTCCTCCAGTTGTTGCTCGCTTTCGGGTACAACCGGTTCTTCGAGCTCCATGGTCTCCTCGGCCAGCTCCTCGGGGAGTTCCTCCTCCACCATCTCCTCAGGCTCCTCGAGCTCCTCGCGCCGCGGAGCGTACATCGCCTCCTCGAACGCCTCGGGGTGTATCGAGTATTTTCTCTCCGTCATGACGGTGCAGACCCTTGCGATGTCTTTGCGGGTCTCGCCTATCCTCATAGGGTTATCGAGCTGTCCCGTCGCGTGCTGGAACCGGAGGTTGAAGAGCGTCTCCTTCAGTTCACGGAGCTTCGCCTCGAGTTCCTCCTCGTCGAGCATCCTTAGTTCTCTCACCTCTTGCATCGCAACCCCCACCAAGCGAACGCTATTCTTCCCTCTTTACAAAACGGCACTTTATGGGCATCTTGTGTGACGCGAGTCGTATAGCCTCCCGCGCTATAGGCTCACTCACCCCGGCCAGTTCGAACATGACCTTCCCCGGCTTCACCGGAGCGACCCAGAACTCCGGGTTTCCCTTGCCGCTTCCCATCCTGGTCTCCGCGGGCTTCTTGGAGACCGGCTTGTAAGGGAAGATGTTTATCCATACCTTGCCGCTCCTCTTTATGTGCCGGGTTATCGCCACACGAGCCGCCTCGATCTGCCGGGCCGTTATCCAGGCAGGTTCAAGCGCCTGAAGACCGTAGTCTCCGAAGTTGACCTGGGTGCCACCCTTCGAACTTCCCTTCAAGCGGCCCCTCTGCACCTTCCTGTGTGGCGGCTTTTTCGGCTGAAGCACTTACTCTCCCTCCCCGGCAGCTTCCTCTTCAGTCTGGACATCATCTGCGGGAGCGGGGGCTTCAACCTCAGCGCCCTCGACAACCGGTGAGGCTTCTTCTGTCGTGGCCTGCGACTCATCGACCGGGGGCGCGGCTGGTTCAGCCTCGGCGACTTCCACCTGCGCCTGAACCGGTTCTTCTTTGACAGGCTTCGGCCCCGCGGCGGGAGCCCTCCTGCGCGGCCGGGCGGACCCCAGCGAAGCGGGCATCAGCCGCTCCTCCTCCCGCTTGCCCGAAACCTCTCCCTTGTAGATCCAGACTTTTACACCTATGCGCCCGAACGACGTCTTTGACTCCACGCAACCGTAATCGACGTCGGCCCTGAGGGTATGCAGAGGAACCTTTCCCTCCCTGTACCACTCACGCCGGGCCATCTCGGCGCCTCCCAGCCGTCCGCTGCATTGCACCTTGATCCCCTGGGCTCCAAGCCTCATGGTGTTCGAGATCGCCTTCTTCATGGCCCTCCTGAAAGAGACCCGACCCGAAATCTGCTCCGCGATGTTCTGGGCCACCAGCGTGGCATCAAGGTCGGGGATCGGAACTTCGATGATGTTGACCGAAATGTTGTGGCCGCACATTTTTTCAAGGTCGTCTCTTATCCTGTCGACCTCGCTTCCCTTCCTGCCAATCACTATTCCCGGGCGAGCGGTGTAAACATCGACCGATGTCTCCTTGGCCTTCCGCTCGATCTCTACCTTGGACACCGCCGCGTTCGAAAGCCTTCCGGCCAGGTAGTTCCGGATGCGGATGTCCTCCTGCACCAGATCCGGGTACTCTTTGTCGGCTATCCACCGGGACTTCCAGTTGTTCACTATCCCGATCCTGATACAGTAAGGGTGTACCTTTTGACCCACGTTAGCCCTCTCTTTTGTCGACCTTCTTTTCCTGCCCGGTGCCCTTGTTCTTGGCCTTCTTGGCCGCGGTCGCGACCTTGCCCGAAGCCGCCTTGGCTGGCCTGCCTTCAGCCTTCTTGCCGGCGGCTTTTCCGGCCGGCTTCTTTGCCGGCTTCCCAGCCGCAGCCTTGCCGGTGCGTGGTTTGCCCGGGGCCGTTCTCTTCTTCTTGGGCTCTCCGGCCTCCGGCTTCACCTTGGCCTTTTCCTCTTCCTGCTCAGCCGGGGGCTTTGGGCGCCTCAACCTGCGCCTCGTGACTCCCAATTCCAGTATCTTCTCATCAAGGACAACGGTAATGTGGCTCGTCCTCTTGTTTATGCGCGTCGCCCTGCCGAGCGCGCGGGGCCTGAACCGCTTCAGGGTAGGCCCCTCGTCCACATAAGCCCTGGCCACCAAGAGGCTTTCAGGGCTGAGCTTGCTGTTGTTCTCGGCGTTGGCAGCGGCCGATGCAAGGACTTTCCCGACTATGCGGGCAGCCGCCCTGGGGCAATAGTCCAGTATCTGCTGGGCCTCATTAAGGTCCTTACCTTTTATAAGGTTCGTTATAAGCCTCGCCTTGCGCGGGCTGACCCTGACGTATCTCGCTGTAGCCCTTGTCTCCACCTATCTCTCCACCCTACTTGACCCTCACCCTTTTCTCCTTGGAAAGTTTACCCCCGTGACCCCTGAACATGCGGGTAGGCGCGAACTCTCCAAGCTTGTGGCCCACCATGCTCTCGGTGACGTAGACGGGCACGTGTTTCCTGCCGTCGTGGACCGCTATCGTGTTTCCGACCATCTCCGGGAAAATAGTCGAGCGGCGGGACCATGTCTTTACGACCGCTCTCTCGCCCGTCCTGTTGAGTTCCGCTATCCGCGCTAATAGTTTCTCGTCCGCATAGGGACCCTTCTTCAGAGAACGGGACAATTCCCCCTCCTTGCTTTCTCCTACTTCTGTCTCTTCGTCCTCACAATCAGCCTGTCCGACCGCTTCTTCTTCTTCCTCGTGCGGTAGCCGAGGGTCGGCTTGCCCCAGGGCGTCACGGGGTGACGACCGGACTTCGACTTTCCCTCACCGCCACCGTGCGGGTGGTCCACCGGGTTCATCGCGGCGCCCCTGGTCTGGGGCCTTATACCCCGATGCCTCGATGCTCCAGCCTTGCCGAGGGACATGAGTTCATGTTCCACGTTTCCGACCACTCCCACCGTCGCCCGGCAGTCAAGCGGGACCTTCCTCACCTCGCCGGACGGGAGCCTGATGTGCGCGAATCCCCCCTCGCGTGCCATTATCTGGGCCGATGTTCCCGCCGAGCGCACTATCTTCGCGCCACCACCCGGCTTTAGCTCGACCGCATGAACGAGGGTTCCCACCGGTATGTTTCCAAGCGGCAGGGCATTGCCCGGTTTCACGTCCACGCCGGGCCCGGACTCGACGACGTCGCCGACCATCAGGTCTACCGGGCAGAGGATGTATCTTTTCTCCCCGTCGCGATAGTTGAGCAAGGCGATCCGGGACGACCTGTTCGGGTCATACTCTATCCCGGCGACGCGGGCGGGTATGCCGTCCTTGTCACGCTTGAAGTCCACAACCCGGTACTTCTTCTTCGCGCCCCCTCCGCGATGGCGCGCGGTCTTCCGCCCGTAGTTGTTGCGCCCACCGGTTTTTGAAAGCGGCCGCACCAGCGACTTCTCGGGCTCGCTCCGGGTCAGTTCGGCGAAATCCGACACGGTGGCGAATCTCCTGGCCGGTGACGTTGGCTTGTACTTTTTAACTCCCATTTCCTTGCCTTGACCTACCTGCTCTCGAAAAACTCTATATTCTGCCCCTCCACAAGGGTGACCACTGCCTTCTTGCCCCTCGAGGTGCGACCAACTACCAGTCCCCTGCGCCTGGGTTTACCCTTCGTACGCAAGGTGTTAACGCTCGCTACCTTGACGTCAAAGACATGCTCGACCGCGTCCTTTATCTCCGACTTGTTGGAGCGCGGGTCAACCAAGAAGGTATATTTCCTCTGGTCTATCGCGGTGTAGCTCTTCTCGCTTATCACCGGGAACAGGATCACGTCATGAGGGTCCTTCATCGCCACCATTCTCCTGCAACGTATCCAGCGCACCCTTAAGGAACAACAGGTTTTCAAACCTCAAGATGTCGTACGTGTTTAACTCCCCCGGAAAGAACGTCTCGACCTCGCTGATATTCCTGAAGGACTTCTCGACGTTCAGGTCGTCCTCGGCCAAGACGACCATGAGGCCGCCTTCAAGGCCGAGCCTGTCGATGATGTCCATGGCCGTCCTCGTGCTCGGGATATCAAGCGAGAAATCCTCTACGACGGTTATCCGGTCCCCGCGCGCCGCCGCCGAGAGCGCTGAACGGAAGGCCAGCCTTCTCATCTTCTTCGGCACACGGAAGGAATAATCCCGCGGCTTGGGTCCAAAAACGGTTCCTCCGCCCTTCCATATAGGCGACCTCGTGCTACCGGCCCGGGCCCGCCCGGTCCCTTTCTGTCGCCAGGGCTTGGCGCCGCCGCCGCGGACCTCACTGCGCGTCTTGGTGGAGGCGGTCCCGGCCCTTGCGGCAGCCCGCTGAGCGCGCACCACCTGGTACACCGCGTGGGGATTCGGCTCTATCCCGAAAAGCTCATCGGAAAGAGCCACGTCTCCTACCTTTTTTCCCTCCACGTCCTTGAGAGCAACTACCATAGATCAATCACCGCTTGCCAGACTTCTTCGAACCTTTCACGGACTCGCGGATAAGCAAGAGGGACCCTCGTGGTCCGGGAACCGCTCCTTTGAGGAGAAGAAGATCACGCTCCTGGTCTACCCTGACAACCAGCAGATTTTGCACCGTGACATTGTCCGTGCCCATGTGTCCGGGCAGCTTCCTTCCTTTGAATACCCGGGATGGAGTGGCGCACGCTCCGATGGACCCCGGCGCCCGGTGAAACCTGGACCCGTGCGATGCGGGGCCACCACTGAAGCCCCATCTCTTGACCACCCCGGCGAATCCTTTTCCCCTGCTGACACCGGTCACGTCAGCGCGGTCTCCCTCGGCAAAGATATCTACTCTCACCTTCTGCCCCGGCCTGTACTCCCCCGCGCTGAGGGGCACCTCAGCCAGGAACCGCTGCGGCTCACAGTTCGCCTTCTTGAAATGTCCCTTCATCGGCTGGTTGACCCTCTCGGGCTTTACCTCGCCGTAGCCAAGCTGTACGGCCTCGTATCCGTCCTTCTCGGGGACCTTGACCTGGGTCACCACGCAAGGCCCCGCCTTACAGACGGTGACCGGTATCAACATGTCCTCCTGGAAAATCTGGGTCATCCCCACTTTTTCCCCGAGTATAGCCTTCATCATTCCCTGTATCCTCCGGCCGGATAACCGATCAGCTTGGGGTTCAAAGTTTTATCTCTATGTCCACGCCCGCGGGAAGGTCCATACCCATCAGGGCGTCTACCGTCGCGGGGGTGGGCTCAAGTATGTCTATAAGTCGTTTATGCGTCCTGATCTCGAAATGCTCGCGCGAGTCCTTGTCGACATGCGGCGAGCGGATAACACAGTAAACGCTCCTCTCAGTAGGCAGGGGAACGGGGCCGGACACCCCGGCACCGGTCTTCTTGGCCGTCTCCACTATCATGCGCGCCGACTGGTCGATGATCTCGTGGTCATAGGCCTTGAGCCTTATGCGGATCTTTTCTCTTGTCACTTACGTCCCTCCGCTTCAGGGTGCTATGCGCCTTGTGTGTCCCTCATTTCTCAATCTTTATGACTCTGCCCGCTCCCACGGTGTGGCCACCCTCACGGATGGCGAAGCGCAGGCCCTCGTCCATGGCGATGGGGGTGATGAGCTGCACGTCCATCT
>Ga0315289_10007430_pt1 | contig 15958 bp, 14 predicted proteins | sample YL17G11_40_MG_FD_203452 | JGI IMG/M metagenome (GOLD analysis project Ga0315289, IMG submission 203452) | Sediment microbial communities from Yellowstone Lake, YNP, Wyoming, USA - YL17G11_40 | ecosystem: Environmental > Aquatic > Freshwater > Lake > Sediment | place: USA: Wyoming | collected... | reverse complement strand
TTCGACGAGAGCCGGCCCGACGCGCTGATCCTGCTGCAGGCGGTCGCCGACCCGAGCTCCTACGGTATCGCCGAGCTCGACGGCGACGGATGCGTCGCGCGCCTCGTCGAGAAGCCGGCGGAGCCGAAGAGCGACCTGGCGCTGGTCGGCGTCTACCTGTTCACGCCGGCCGTGTTCGAGAGCGTGAAGGCGATCAAGCCGTCGGCGCGCAACGAGCTCGAGATCACCGACGCCATTCAGCACATGATCGAGCGCGGCCTGCGCGTCGAACCGCACCGCGTGACCGGCTGGTGGAAGGACACCGGCAAGCTCGAGGACATGCTCGAGGCCAACCGCCTCATCCTGAGCACGCTGGCCGGTGACGTGCGCGGCACGCTCACCGGGACCACGATCGAGGGATCGGTCGCCGTCGGCGAGGGCAGCGTGCTCGAGCGCTGCACGGTGCGCGGACCGGTGGTGATCGGCGCCGGCTGCCGGCTGACCGACGCGTACATCGGTCCCTACACGTCGATCAGCGACGGTGTCGTCGTCGAGCAGGCCGAGGTCGAGCACTCCATCATCCTCGCGAACAGCCGCGTCTCGCGCCTCGGTGCGCGTATGACCGACAGCCTCATCGGGCGCGACGTCGTTATCGCGCGCAGCGAGGCCAAGCCGGTCGCCTACCGGTTCATGGTGGGCGACGCCAGTCAGATCGGGATCCTGTAGGAGGGTGTCGTGATCGAGGGCGTGGCGACCAAGAAGCTCAAGGTGATCCCCGACGAGCGCGGCCGCCTCATGGAGTGCCTGCGCAGCGACGACGACCTTTTCATCAAGTTCGGCCAGTTCTACATGACCACCACGTTGCCGGGGGTGGTCAAAGGCTGGCACCTGCATCACGTGCAGTGGGACAACATCGTCTGCGTCAAGGGGCTGATCAAGCTCGTCCTCTGCGACCAGCGCGACGGCTCGCCGACGAAGGGGCAGATCGACGAGCTTTTTCTCGGCGAGCACGACCCGCTGCTGGTGCGCGTGCCGCCGGGCGTGTGGCACGGCTGGAAGTGCGTGAGCGTGGACGAGGCCTACATCGTCAACGCCCCAACGGAGGTCTACGTCTACGACGCTCCAGACCAGGACGAACTGCCGCACGACACGCCGAACATCCCGTACGACTGGGGCGTCACGCTGCGCTGACGCGCAGCCGGCCGCCCGATGAAGCCGCCGCTCCCCGCCGCCTGACGCCGTGCCGCGCTGGTTCGTCACCGGGGCCGGAGGCCAGCTCGCGACCGCGTTCGAGCGCGTCCTCGAGGGCGAGGTGTTCCTCGCTCGGGAGGCCGCGCTGGACATCCGCGACGCGGATGCCCTGGGCGCGGCCGTGCGCGCCTTCGGCCCCGATGTCGTTCTGCACACCGCCGCGTACACCGACGTCGACGGGGCGGAGACCGACGCGGCGACCGCGGAGGCGGTCAACGTCGAGGGCACGCGCAACGTCGTGCGAGCGGTGCGCGGCTCCCACACCCCTGTCGTCTTCTTCTCCACCGACTACGTCTTCGACGGCGCCAAGGGCCGGCCGTACGTCGAGACCGACCTGGCGGCGCCTCTGAACGTCTACGGGCGCACCAAGCTGGCCGGCGAGGAGATCGTGCTGGGCTGGGTGCGCGGCATGGTGATCCGCACCGCCTGGCTCTTCTCGGAGACCGGCCACAACTTCGTGAAGTCGATCCTCGCCGCGGGCCGCGAGAAGGCGAAGGTCGGCGAGCCGCTGCTGGTCGTCGACGACCAGGTCGGCTCCCCGACCTACGCCGGACACCTCGCGGCGGCCGTCGACGAGGCACTGCGCCGCGGCGTCGGCCCCGGTCTTTACCACATGGCGGGCAGCGGCTACTGCTCGTGGCACGAGGTGGCCCGCGAGGTGGTCACACTGGCCGGGATCGCCGTGGACGTCGAGCCGATCACGACCGCCGAATCGGGCCGGCCGGCGAAGCGGCCGGCCTTCTCGGCGCTCGCCAGCGAGCGACCCATCCCGCGTCTCCCGCATTGGGCCGAGGGCGTGGCCGAAGCGGTCGACCGGCTCACGACGCTGGGGTAGGCTGCGGCTGCCGCGCGCCGAAGGAGGCGCGCCCGGCCACCGATCGAACGAGGAGGGGCACGTGCGCATCGTGGTCACCGGAGGCGCCGGGTTCATCGGCTCCAACTTCGTGCGCCATCTGCTGCGCGCCCACGACGACGTCGAGGTCGTCAACCTCGACAGACTCACCTACGCCGGCAACCTCGAGAACCTGCGCGACGTCGAGGGCGACCCGCGCTACGGCTTCGTGCAGGGCGACATCTGCGACGCCGGCGTCGTACGCTCCGCGCTCGCCGGCGCCGACGCGGTCGTCAACTTCGCCGCCGAGACGCACGTCGACCGCTCGATCAGCGACCCGCAGGACTTCATCCGCACCGACGTGCTCGGCACGCACACCCTGCTCGAGGCCGTGCGCGAACTCGGTGTCGGCCGCTACCTGCAGATCTCGACCGACGAGGTCTACGGCTCGATCGCGGAGGGCGCGTTCACCGAGGTCTCCGACCTCGACCCGTCGAGCCCGTACTCGGCGAGCAAGGCCGGGGCCGACCTGCTCGTCCTCGCCTACCACCGCACCTTCGACACCCCGGTCGTCATCACGCGCAGCTCGAACAACTACGGCCCCTTCCAGTACCCCGAGAAGATCATCCCGCTGTTCATCTCCAACGCCCTCGACGACCAGCCGCTTCCCGTCTACGGCGACGGGCGCAACGTGCGCGACTGGCTCTACGTCGAGGACAACTGCGCGGCGATCGACCTCGTGCTGCGGGCGGGCGAGCCAGGCGATGTCTACAACGTCGGCGGCGGGAACGAGGTCGAGAACCTCGACCTCACCCGACGCATCCTCGAACTCCTCGGCAAGGACGCCGGTCTGATCCGCTACGTGACCGACCGGCCCGGTCACGACCGCCGCTACGCCGTGGACTGCGCCAAGCTGCGCGCGCTCGGCTGGGCACCGCGGACGGCGTTCGCTGAAGGCCTCGCCGCGACGGTCGCCTGGTACCGCGAGAACCGCGGCTGGTGGGAGCGCCTCAAGTCCGGGGAGTGGCGAGCCTACTACGAGCGACAATACAGAGAGCTCGCCTGACGACGTGACGCCCGCCGGCCTTCGGCCGGCCCGCGGACGACGCGTCGTTCGCCGCGAGCAGCGACCCGCTACTGGACCGTGAGTTCCGCCTTGCTCAGCATGCGCCGGCCCCACGCGAAGTACGTGCGCCAGTAGTCCGACTTGTTCAGCGAGGCGATGGTGACGCCGTCGCTCGAGCCCGTCGAGTGGATGAACCAGCCGTGCCCCATGTACAGGGCGGCGTGGTAGATCGACGACGCCGGCGACGCGGGGCCGTTCGGCCCGAAGAACATCAGGTCGCCTGGCTTCAGATCGCTGCGCGAGATCCGTGGCTTGGCGCTGCGCGCCATATTGCTCGCGCCCCGCTCGTTGGAGCTGATCGGGTACTTGAAATGGATCTTCATGACCCACCACACGAAGCCCGAGCAGTCGAAGCCGCCGTGCTCCTGGTAGCCGTAGGGAGAGTCCTTGCTCGGGTACTCGCCCGCCCAGACATACGGATAGCCGACGTAGGCGAAGGCGAACGTGAGGATCTGGCGCTGCCGCTTGCTGAGCGCGGGCAGTGTGAGCGTGCCGTAGGCGCCCAGTCCGTCGACCTCCCACTCGCTCACGGTCAGCGCCTCGCGAAGCATGTAGGCGACCTCCGCCCGGTCGATCGCCTCTCTCGGCGAGACCTCCTGCTCCTCGTCGCCGTAGGCGTGGTTGAAGCGAAGCAGCAGGTACCGGGAGGCGACGACGGACGGGAGGTAGCCGGGGACTTTCGGCTTCCAGCCGTCGGTGGGCTCCCAGGTCCCGGAGCGCAGCGCCGGGAGCAGTGACCAATCGTCGCCCGGGTGGAGCAGCCTGACCATGCGGACGACCGCGGTCTCGGCCTTGGCCGCGGTCACGGTCGCGTTCGGGTGGAACCCGTCGCCCGTCACTCCCATGAGTCCGAGCGAGACGGCGATCTGGATGTTCCAGTAGTCGGGGTCCAGATCCGGAACGACGTCGGGGATGTCGATCGGGGTCACCGTGTCGTCCTGGTGCCCGCTGGCGAGCACCAGGGCGCGCGCAAGCTGACGCCGGGTGATCTTGCGCTCAGGCTTGAACGTGCTGCTGTAGTCGTCGAGCACCTTGCGGCCGGCCGGACCGTAGTCCGTGACCCAGTCGATCGCCGCTCGCGCCCAATGACCTCGTGACACGTCGCTGTAGGTCTGGGCGCTCGCGGGCCTCGCCGTCCAGGCGAGGCAGACGAGCACCGCCGCCGTGAGGACGACGAAAGCGATCGCGTGCCGTGTCGGTCTTTCAGCTGTCTGCTTCATGGTCACCCTGTGTCTATCGGCGCGCGATTGGGCGGCTTGAGCGCCGGCCGCTCGCGCCCGGCCGCAGGTCGCCGCCCACGGCGCGGCGCCGCGCACGAGGCGTTGCCAAGACTGGCAACCGCTCAGGTGCAGGAGTCGAGTGCCGATAGCAGAAGGGAGGACCGGCCACGAGGCGCCGTTTGCCGCGCCGGTGACCGCCGCGTAGTATCCGCGGCTGTCCTTCGCGGCCGTATCGATCGCACGCATGGACCCCACCGGACACATCCCCAAGATGAGCATCGGCCCCGCCGGCCGCCGCCGGCGGCGGCGCGGCGCCACTGCGCTTGCCGCGCTCGCCCTGGCGGCCGCTGCCCTTCTCGCCGTGGCTGCGCCGGCTTGGACGGCCACGACCAACGTCACCATGGTCGGTCGCGGCTGGGGACACGGCATCGGCATGTCGCAGTGGGGAGCGTACGGCTACGCCAAGCACGGCTGGACGTACAAGGAGATCCTGAAGCACTACTACACCGGCATCAGCCTGGGTCAGGTCGACAACGCTGTCATCCGCGTGCGCCTGCGGGGGGGAGTCGGTACCGTCAGGCTGACGTGCGCGAACGCCTACGTCGCCGCCGTCACCGGGACGCAGCTCAAGATCCCCGGCGGGACGACCGCCGTCGTCACGTGGACCAGCGGGAAGTACAGGGTGACCGCCGGCGCGCTGAGCCAGACGTTCGGCTCGCCGGTCACCTTCAAGCCGACCTCCGGCCAGCTCACGACCGTCACCCCGGACGACTGGGGTAAGACCGGCAAGTACCGCGGCGTGATCCGCGTCTTTCACTCGTCCTCGGGGTTCACGATCATCAACAAGCTGCCGCTCGAGAGTTACCTGCGCGGCGTCGTGCCGTATGAGATGCCATCCTCGTGGCCGGCCGAGGCGCTCAAGGCACAGGCCTGCGCGGCGCGCGCCTACGCGGAGCGGTCGCGCAACCCTGGCGAGGCCTTCGACGTGTACTGCACGACGCGTGACCAGGCCTACGGCGGCATGCGCGGCGAAGCCGCGGGGTCGAACGCGGCCGTCAAGGCGAGCGCCGGCGTCGTGCCCTCCTACAACGGCCAGCCGATCGCCGCGTTCTACTTCTCCACCTCCGGCGGGCACACCGAGAACATCGAGAACGTGTGGCAGACGTCACCCGTGCCCTACCTCAAGGGCGTCGACGACCCGTACGACACCTTCTCACCTCTGCATCTCTGGCCCGAGAACCCGATCGTGCACGGCGCAGCCTGGTTCGAGGACAGACTGGGGACCTATCGCGACGACAACCCGACAGGAGTGAAGGGCAGCCTGCGCACGATCTTCGTCGTCAAGCGCGGCGTCTCGCCGCGGGTGGTCAAGGCGGCCATCGTGGGCACGAAGGGGATGACGTTCGTCTCGGGCGCGTCGCTGCGCTACAAGCTGGCGCTGCGCGATACGTGGGTCGCCTTCACCAGCATGTCGCTCGTCGCCGACGCCACGACTGTGACCTACGGGGTCGGCACGCGCGTGCGCGGCCGCATCTACCCGGCTCTCGACGAAGGAGCGACCGTGACGCTCCGCTACGTCCGTGACGGAGGGTCGGGGTCGCTCACCGTGAGCACGACCCGCCACACGCAGGATCTCGGCTCGGGGTACAAGGCGACCTACTCGACCTACTCCTACGACGCGAAGCCGAACAAGGCGACGACGTACTTCTATGTCTCCGACAAGGCGCGCTCGCCCAAGGTCAAACTGAACGTGCGGCCGGCCGTCTCGATGGAGGCCAGCGCGACGAGCGTCGCGGCGGGAGACGTCGTCAAGTTCAGCGCCAAGACGACGCCGCTGCTGCCCGGCGCGACGGTGTGGCTGCAGACGAAGAGCGGCGGCGCCTGGACGAATGTCGTGAGCGCGGCGTTCAACGCCGACGGCGCCTGTTCGTTCGACTGGACCGCGGTCGCCGGCGTGACCGCGGCACGCTTCCGCGTGCCGGCTACCGCCGGCCTCGTCACCGGCTACAGCTCACCCCTCGCGCTGACCGTCACCGACTGACCGCGCCTCAACGGGCGCGACCCGGGCCTGGCAGGGTGAGGCCCGGGTCGCGAGGTGCAGACCCTCCGCGCGACCGGCGGGGTAGGGGCCGGCAGCCGGCGGAGGCTGCGGTGGGGGCATTCGGTCGGTCTGGCGTCAGTCGTCGCCCTTGACCTTCAGCATCTTCTCGCGGTCAGTCGTCTCCCCTGTCGCTCAGGCCGAGGAGCTCCGCCGGCGTGTCCGGGAGTTGGTGGCGAAGGATCTCGCCCTCGACCATGTAGAGCACGTCCTCGGCGATGTTGTTCGCGTGGTCGGCGAGGCGCTCCATATATCGTGCGACGCTGAACAGCAGGACGATGGCGTCGAGGTGGTCGAGGTCGGCGCGCAGCTCGTCCTTGAGCTCCTCAAGGAGCTGTCTGTAGAGCTCGTCGACCTCGTCGTCGGCGGCGAGGAGCTTGCGCGCCTGGACGGCGTCCTGCTGAACGAGCGCGTCCAGCACACCCTCGAGGATGCTGCGCACGCGGTCGGAGATGACCGGCAGCGAGCGCGGGACCGGGACCGGGTACTCGGCCGCGAGCTGCTCGGCACGCTCGGCGACATTGGCGGCGAGGTCGCCGATGCGCTCCAGCTCGCTGTTGATCTTCACGACGGCGATGATGAAACGCAGGTCCTTGGCCACGGGCTGGTAGAGCGCCAGGAGCTTCAGGCACTCCTCCTCGACCTCGACCTCGCTCTCGTCGATCTCGAGGTCGGTGGCGATCACCTTCCGCGCCTTCTGGACGTCGCGCGTCTCGATCGCCTGCACGGCCAGGCGCAGGTTCTCCTCTACGATGGCCCCGAGGGCAAGGATCTTGCGCTTGAGCCGCTCGATCTCGCGTTGCAGATGGGTCATGTCGCGTCCTTCCCCGCCGTCAGCTGAAGCGGCCGGTGATGTAGTCCTCGGTCTGCTTCTCCTGCGGGTTCGAGAAGATCTGCGTCGTCGGACCGACCTCGACGATGTGGCCCTCGTAGAAGAAGGCGGTGTAGTCGCTGACGCGCGCGGCCTGCTGCATGTTGTGGGTCACGATGACGATCGTGTAGTTGGCCTTGAGGCTCTCCATGAGCTCTTCGATCTTGGACGTCGCCACGGGGTCGATCGCCGAGGCCGGCTCGTCCATGAGCACGACGTCGGGCTCGGTGGCGATGCAGCGCGCGATACACAGGCGCTGCTGCTGGCCGCCGGAGAGGGCGATGCCCGGCTCGCCGAGCTTGTGCTTGACCTCGTCCCACAGGGCGGAGCGCCTGAGCGCGTCCTCGACCCGGTCCGCAAGCTCAGAACGGTTCAGCTTGTAGTGCTGGCGCAGCCCGTAGGCGACGTTGTCGAACACCGTCATCGGGAAGGGGCTCGGCTTCTGGAAGATCATGCCGACCCTCCGCCGCATCTCGAGGAGATCGGTGCCCGGGGCGAGGATGTTGCGTCCGCCGAACATGATCTCGCCCGTCGCCCGGTGATCGCGGTAGAGCTCGTAGATCCGGTTGTACGTACGGATGTGCGTCGACTTGCCGCACCCGGACGGGCCGATGATCGCCGTCACCCGGTTCTTCTTGATCTCGAGGTCGTTGTTGAAGAGCGCCTGTTCCTTGCCGTAGAAGAAGTCGAGGCCACGCACCGAGATGATGCTCTCGAGGGAGTCGAAGTCCTCGCCGCCGGTCGCACGCGCCGCCGCCACTTCGCTGGGCGGCGCGACCAGCACGTCCCGCCGCGTGTTCGGTTGCTCTCTCACCTTGGTCCCTACCATTCTTTGCCCCTCTGGAAGATGAGCCGCATGAGCACATTGAGGCCGAGCACAGCGACGATGATCAGCAGCGCTCCGCCCCATGCCAATTCCTGCATTCGCGAGTAGGGCATGCCGGAGAAGTCGTACACGGTCTTCGTGAGGTTGGCGGTCGGTCCGCCGAAGAACCCCTCCGGGCCGAAGAGCCCGTTCAGCCAGTACGGGCTGCTCAGGGCCGTCAGGAGGAGCGGCGCGGTCTCGCCGGCGACGCGCACGGTCGCCAGGACGGCGCCGGTGATCAGGCCGCTGCGCGCCGCACGGATGACCACGCCCAGCGTCACGCGCCAGCGCGGCACGCCCATGGCCAGCCCCGACTCGCGCAACTCGTTCGGCACCAGGTTGAGGATGTCCTCGGTCGTGCGCGCCATCACGGGGAGCATGATGAAGGCCAAGGCGATCGACCCCGCCATGCCCGAGTAGTGCTGCAGAGGCTTGACCAGCGCCGCGAAGACGAACACGCCGACGACGATCGAGGGGATCCCCATGTTCACGTTGGCGACCATGCGCACGCCGGTCGCGATGCGCCCGTTGCGGCCGAACTCGGCCAGCCACACACCGCCGAGGAAGCCCACGGGCAGGGCGATGAGAGCCGCGACGAACGTGATCACCAGCGTGCCGAGAATCGCGTTGCCGAGCCCGCCGCCCTCCTCGCCGACCACTGGAGGCAGCTCGGTGAAGAACGCCCAGTCGATCGCGCCGATGCCACGGCGTACGACCTCGAAGACGATGAGCAGCATGACCGCTATGCCGAACGACGCGGCCACCCAGGCCGAGACCTTGATCAGGGCGTCGACGGTCTTGCGGCGCGCGTGCGAGCGCGGGCGCAGGGCGGCGAGGTCCGACGGCGCGAGAGGCGGGCCGGGCCGGCCGGAAGGCGGAGATGCCGGCGACGAGGCGCTCATGCCCGTCCCCCCGTGGTGCGCCGCGCGCGCCTCAGCCATATCTGGGCCAGCACCTGGAACACCATCGTGATGGCGAACAGGATGAGGCCCATGTAGATGAGAGCGCTGATGTCGAGCTTGGTCGTCGCTTCGTTGAACTGAAGGGCGATGAGCGAGGCGACCGTCGTGCCGGGGTCGAGAAGCGAACGCGGCACGGTGAGGAAGTCGCCGCCCACCAGGTAGGCGACCGCCATCGTCTCGCCGAGCGCGCGGCCGAGACCGATGAACGTCGCCCCGACGATCCCGCTGAGGGCGTACCGCAGGCTGATCTTGCGCAGCACCTCCCAGGTCGTCGAGCCCATGCCGTAGCCGGCCTCCTTGGTGACGCGCGGCACCATGAGAAGGACGTCGCGCGAGAACGCGGTGATGAACGGAAGGATCATCACCGCGAGCACGAGGCCAGCCGTCAGGATCGAGAAGCCGCCGCCCTGGAACGTCGGGCCCGGACGAAGGAGGGGAAGCTCGCCGAGCCAACTCCCCGTCACCCACGGCGCGACGCGCTCTTGCATGAACGGCACGAGCACGAAGAGGCCCCACATACCGAAGATGATGCTGGGGATCGCCGCAAGCATCTCGACAGCCGTACCCAGCACGCGGGCGACGCGCGGCGGCACGAGTTCTGTGAGCAGGAGTGCGATGACGAGCGCCAGCGGCAAGGCGATCACCATCGCGACCATGGTCGTCATCACCGTGCCGGCGAGCGCCGCGAGCGCCCCATAGCTGCCGCTGCTCGGCGACCAGGCCACGGTCGTCAGGAAGCTGAGACCGAGCTCCTTGATCGCCGTCCACGAGTTGAGGACGAGCACTCCTGCCAAGGTGAACATGGCGATCGCGACGGTGAGTCCACAGACCAGCGTGATGACCCGGAACGCAGGGTCGGCGAAGTGACGGTAGCCGCGCGGCGCCGCCCTGGCGGCGCCGCGCGGCGGTCCTGCTTCACCCCGCACGTCGAGTTCAAGCGTGCTCACGGATCGGCCTTCCAGCGGGCCATGTCGTCCCTACCCGACATGGGTCATTGTGGCCAGACAGGCGATCCGGCGGCGGTGATCGTCTCCCACTCGCTCTCGACCAGCTGGTAGACGTCAGCGGGGATCGGCACGTAGTCGAGGCTCTCTGCCGACGCGCCGCCGTCCGTGAAGGCCCAGTCGAAGAACTTGAGCATCGTCTTGGCGCGCTCGGCGTCCGCTTGGTCCTTCTGGACCATGATGAAGGAGGCGCCCGTGATGGGCCATGTCTTCGGGCCGGGCTGGTCGACGAGGACCATGTAGAAGTCCTCGGCGTTGGCCCAGTCGGCCTGCGCCGCCGCCTCGCCGAAGCTCTCGAGGCTCGGCTTGACCCACTGGCCGTCGGCGTTCTGGAGCTGCGTCGAGACGAGCCCCGTCTCCTTGGCGTAGGCGTACTCGACGTAGCCGATCGCGCCCTTGAGCTGCTGCACGCTTGCAGCGACGCCCTCGTTGCCCTTGCCGCCGACGCCGGTCGGCCAGGCGATCTCCTTGTCGGCGCCCAGCGTCCAGACGTCGCCTGCCGCCGCGGTGAGGTAGCTCGTGTAGATCCAGGTCGTGCCCGAGCTGTCGGAGCGATGGACGACGTTGATCTTGCCGGCGGGGATCCTGAGCCCCTGGTTGACCGCGGCGATGGCCGGGTCGCCCCAGTCCTTGATGTCGCCGTTGTAGATCTTGGCCACGAGCTCGCCAGTCAGTTTGAGCTGGTTGCTCTCCACGCCGTCGAGGTTCACGACCATCACGACGCCGCCGACGCACTGCGGCCACTGGACAAGACCGGCTGCTTGCAGGTCGGCGGACTCGAGCGGCGCGTCGGAGGCGCCGAAGTCGACCGTCTTCGCGGTAATCGCGGAGATGCCGCCGCCGGAGCCGATCGACTGGTAGTTGAGCTTGACGCCGTTGAGGTTGTTGTACTCGCTGCCCCACTTCGAATAGAGGGGATAGGGGAAGCTCGCGCCGGCGCCGACGATCGTGTCGCTCGTGCCCGAACCGGGGACAGCGCTGTCCGAGCTCGTGTCGTCGTCGCCGCAGGCGGCGAACGCCAGGGCCGCTACGGCGAGCACAGCCATCAGAGCGACGGCGGTCACCGTGCGCCGGAGGCGGTTGGACTTCCTCATCCTGACCTTCCTTGAGTCGACATCCATGACGTCGCGATGCTCTATCGCGCAGTGCCGGATGGGACGCTACCCGGCCACTGTTAGCGGGTGGTTAGCGGAAGGTCAGGGGGGTACGAGACGTTCGCCGGTGAGGCCGGGGTCCCCCGGCTCAGCGACGCGGAAGACGGATACGGAAGGTACTGCCGCGACCCACGACGCTGTCCACCGACACCGTGCCACCGTGCACTTGAGCGATGTGCTTGACGATAGACAGCCCGAGTCCAGTGCCGCCAAGGTCGCGGCTGCGGGCCTTGTCGACGCGATAGAAACGCTCGAAGAGCCGCGGCAGGTGTTCGCGCGAGATGCCGACGCCCTGGTCGGCCACCATGATCACCGTCTCACGTTCGCTCTGCGCCGCCGACACCGCGACCGTGGTGTCTTCGGGGCTGTACTTGATGGCGTTGTCGAGCAGATTGACGACCGCCTGCTCGAGTAGCGGGGGGCTGATCTCGGCGTAGAGCTCGTCGGGACAGTCCACGGTCACGGCGATCCGCCTGGCGTCGGCCTTGGCGGCGCAGACCTCGGTGGCCACCGCGAGCACGTCGGCGAGGCGCGCCTCCTGCAGCGCGACCTCGCGGCCCTCTATGCCGCGCTCGAGGCTGGAGAGGGCGAGCAGGTCTTCGATGATCGAGTTCAGGCGGTCGGCCTGGCCGGCGATGATGCGCAGGAAGCGGCGGCCGGCCTCGGGGTCGTCGATGGCCCCATCCGACAGCGTCTCGGCAAAGCCCTTGATCGATGTGACCGGCGTCTTGAGCTCGTGCGAGACGTTGGCGACGAAGTCGCTGCGCACCGCCTCCAGGCGCCGCAGGCGCGTCACGTCGTTGACCACCACGACGGCACCCGCGACGGCGCCGTCCTCGGTGTGCAGCAGCGAGCCGTTCGCCTGCAGGTACCTGTCCTCGCCGCCGACGAACGCCGTAAGGTCCGTCTCCACCGGCTGTTCGCCGGTCAATACGGAGACCACGGCGTGCTGGAGCTCGGGGTTGCGCACCACCGCCTCGATCGACATCCCGACGACGTCGGGCGCCGAGACGTCCAGCAGCCGAGCGGCTGCGGTGTTGATGGCGATCACGCGCCCCTCCGGGTCTACGGCCAGGACGCCTTCGACCATGCTCTCGAGGACCGCCTCGCGCTCGTTGCGCTCGCGCGTGAGGGTGCGCAGCTTGTCGTCGAGGTCCGCCGCCATGCGGTTCATCGCCTCGGCCACGGCGGCGAACTCGACCGTCGTGGGTACGAGCAACTTGCGGCTGAAGTCACCGGCGGCGAAGCGCTCGGCGCCCTCGCGCATCTCGCGCATCGGCCGGGCGATGCGCCGCGAGACGAACCAGCCGAGCAGCGCCGCGATGAGGGCGACGACCCCGGCTTCGGCGAAGATGCTCCGGTACAGGCGGTCAAGGGCATCGTTGACCGCGGTCAGCGGCATGGCCGTGCGCACGACAGCCCTCACCTGGCCGCCGGCCTCAAGCGGGACGGCGACGTACATCATGTCCTCCGCAAGCGTGGCGCTGCGGCGCACGGCACGCCCGACCTCACCGCGAATCGCCGCCTTGTACTCGGGCCTGTCGGCGTGGTTGGCCATGTCCTCCGGCAGACGGTCGGATTCGGCCGCCACGGCTCCCGCCGCGATGCCGTTCGCTCCCGTCCCGATGATGGTGATACGCGTGCCGGAAGCTGCGCCCATGCGCTGCACCAGCACCTCGATGTCCCCGAGCCTACCGGCGTCGATCAGCGTCGCGACTTCTTCGCGCACCAGGTTCGCCCGCGCCTCGAGCTCATTGGCGGTGTGGTCAAAGTAGAAGTCGTGTGCGGAGCTCACGGCGACCCAGCCGACGGCCAGCGTCGCGATGATGATGACGACCAGGTAGGTGGCGTAGATCCGCCAGAAGAGACGGCGCATGCTCAATCGCCCCGCAGCCTGTAGCCGACGCCGCGGACCGTCTCGATGGAGGCTCCGCACGGGCCCAGCTTGCGGCGCAGCGACACGATGTGGACGTCGACCGAACGGTCGGTGACGTACCGGTCGCTCACGTACACATCGTCGCCCTGCGCCGCGTCGACGATCTGCTGCCTGGTGAACACCCAGCCCGGACGACGTGCAAGAAAGAGCAGTATGCGGAACTCAGTCGCGGTGAGCTCAACGGGCGCCTCGCGTGCGAGTACCTGGTGCCGTCCGGGGTGGATGACGAGGTCCTTGACGCGCACGGCAGCGTCGTCCTCGGCGGCTTCGGCGTCGCGCCTCAGCACCGCCTTGAGGCGTGCCGTCAGGACACGGGGGCTGAACGGCTTGGTCACGTAGTCGGCGGCGCCGAGCTCGAGCCCGGTGACGATGTCGGCTTCGCTTCCCTTGGCGGTGAGCATGATGATCGGGATCTGGCGCGTCGTCAGGTCGCCCTTGAGGCGCCGACAGACCTCGAGACCGTCCACGCCGGGCAGCATAAGATCGAGCACCACGGCATCCGGCAGCTTCATGCGCGTGGCGGCGAGGGCGTCCTCACCGGTGGTGACGCCGACGACGCTGTAGCCTTCCTTCTCGAGGTTGTACCTGACGAGCTCGAGGATGTCCTCTTCGTCGTCGACCACGAGCACGGTCTCACGTGCCATCCGCGGAACTCCTTGTTCGCCGGCGCCCTTGTGCGGAGACTGCCCATCCGCGCAGGTCACCCTACCCTCACAAGATTAGCGATTCGTTAGCTCTGTGGCGACAGATGATCGGCGCCCGTAACGAAATGCTCACGCTCCGCTCACCGTCAACCAACCGCCACGTCCGAAACTAGCGACAGGGAAGCCATGGACCCCCGTCGGAGGTTTCGATGATCACTCGCCGGATGCGTCTGCGCCGCCGACTGCTCGACACCTACGTGCGTCTGGAGCTCGAAGCGCGGGCGGTGCCGCTCGACGAGCGGCACCCGAGGTCACAAGAGAGGCCGCTCCGCTCTCGACCCATGGTCAAGCGAAGCACGCCGATGATGGTGACCAAGCCCGAGACGACCCACCGGCGTGACGGCGACGTGCGGGGCCGCTTCGCTGCGTGGCTGGGACGTCAATAGGGGCCTGCAGCTGCACCTTGCCACCGACCGCAGGAACGCACCCCGGGGGCAGTCCATCGCGACCGTGAGGCGTAGGAGGCGGGGCGAGTTCCCGCACGCCCGCCCCGCCCCGCCGCCGCTGGAGTGAGCGCCTACTTCGGCTGGATGACGCCGTCGATGATGTACACGACGCCGTTGTCGGCGCTGATTGGGCCACCGACCACCTTGTAGCTGTTCACGTACAGCGACCCGTCGGAGCCGGTGTAGGTCACGATGGTGTTGTCGGCCAGCATGCTGTCGTTCTTCGTGCCCTTCTCCATATCCGTCTCGGAAAGCTGCTCGCCCTCGATGACGCTCGCCTTCATGGCGTCGGCGTCGAGGGTCACCCCCGCGTCGGACACCGCCGTGTCACTCGGGGCGAACGCCGTGTACGGCCCTTCGCCGTCAAGTCCGGCAACAGTGAGAGCATGCGCGAACTGCGACAGCTGGTCGTCGCCCTGGATGACGGCGACGACGTCGCCGCTCGGCGAGGCAGCGGCGGAGGCCTTCTCGTCGCTGCCGCACGCGACGAGGACCCCGGCGACCAGCAGCATGACGAGGGCCACGGCCGCGACCAGCAGGCCACGGTACTTCTTCATTCCTGACTCCTTGGTCGGGATTCCCTGACGGAGCGCGCCCTGTGGACGCCCTGGCTCGCCAACCTACCCGCCGTCCGTGAGCAGGCTGTTAGGGATCGGTCAAGATGCTGAGGGGATACGGGGGCGCAGGGACCACCCACGCGCGCACTTCACCATGACCACGGAAGGTCGGCGATTCGCTAGCATGGTGGCAGCACGCGGCCGAGAGACGCGGCGCCGAGGAGGAGGCCGGAAATGACAGATCGAGCGGACGTGCTGGTGATCGGCGGTGGGGTGATCGGCGCCTGCGTGGCGGCCGCGCTGGCGGAGCGGGGCGCGGCCGTGACCCTGCTGGAGCGCCGATCGGAGGTGTGCCCGCCCGAGAGCGCGGTGTACGCCAACTGCGGCCTCCTCGTCCCCAGCGAGGTTGAGCCCTTGGCTCACCCCGGCGCGCTAGGTCAGGGACTCCGGTGGATGCTCGACGGGACGAGCCCCTTCTACGTCAAGCCTCGCGCCAGCCTCGCGCTGGCGCGCTGGCTGTGGCTGTTCCGCGGCGCCTGCGCGCCGCAGGTGGCGCGGGCGCACGCGCCCCTGCTTCTCGAGCTCAGCGCCGCGAGCGCCGTGCTGCACGACGGTATCGCCGAGGAAGGCGGCGAGACCTGGCACTACCGGCGCAACGGCTGGCTCTCGGTGTACGAGACGGAGGGCGGCATGGACGCCGCGTCTGAAGAGGCGGCCGAGCTCCGGTCGCTGGGCGTGCCCAGCGACGTCCTCACGGCCGCCGAGGTGCGCGAGCGTGTGCCGCAGGTGCGCGAGAGCAGTGTGGTCGGCGGCGTGTTCACGCCCGCCGACGGCCACATGGACCCGGCGGCGTTCACACGCGAGACGGTGGCGCGCGCCCAGCGGGTGGGCGCGACTGTGGTGACCGGCGCCGAAGCCTACGGCTTCGAGACCGGTGGGGCGGGGGGCGGCGT
>Ga0315289_10007429_pt1 | contig 15963 bp, 10 predicted proteins | sample YL17G11_40_MG_FD_203452 | JGI IMG/M metagenome (GOLD analysis project Ga0315289, IMG submission 203452) | Sediment microbial communities from Yellowstone Lake, YNP, Wyoming, USA - YL17G11_40 | ecosystem: Environmental > Aquatic > Freshwater > Lake > Sediment | place: USA: Wyoming | collected... | reverse complement strand
GGCCTGGATGCATTCATCTCCCATTTGGTGACGCAAAATGGCGCGGATGTGAAGCTCACCAGCTTAGGCGTGGACGATCGCTACTTGTTTGAGCTGGGCGGCAGGGAACGCTTGCATCGGATTTGCGGCATCGACGAACGTGGCATTCTCAACGCGCTTTCAAGCCTCGTGGCTTGAGGCCGCCATCCACGCCTGCCCAATCCACAACGCGCCTCCGCCGAGTCTGGCGGCCGCAGCGGTGCGAGCTAACCAATGACCAAGCACGAGTATCGAGAACCAGACCATGAGTTGTACGAGCACGTTCGTTGATCTTGATTGGCCGCTGATGAAAAACAACATCACCCGGGCAGATTTGCACGAGGTAATCCGCCTCCTTTCTGAAGATGAGCATGGGAGCGGCCCCATGCTGACCCAATCGAAGCAGGTCCGGGCGTTCGAGGAAGAATGGTCGCAGTGGTTAGGCGTGAGGCACAGCGTGCTGGTCAATTCCGGTTCGTCGGCGAACCTCATTACGTTGGCTGCGCTGCGGGAAATGCGAGGGCCGGGCGAGGTGATTGTGCCGCCGATCACCTGGGTCTCCGACATCGCAGCGGTAATTCACTGCGGTTTCACGCCGGTGTTTGCAGACATCAACCTCCGCACGCTCGGCATGGACAACAACTTGATTCTGAAAAAGATTACGCCCGATACTAAGGCCGTCTTCATCACCCACGTGCTGGGCTACAACGCGCTGACCGAGCGGCTCATCGACGCGCTCCAGCAGCGAGACATCCCGCTGATCGAAGACGTTTGCGAGTCGCACGGTGCCTGTCTGGACGGCCGGAAGCTGGGCACCTTCGGCCTGATGTCGAACTTTTCCTTCTACTATGCGCACCACATGAGCACCATCGAGGGCGGCATGGTGTGCACCGACGATCGCAGACTGTACGAAATGCTGCGGATGTTTCGCTCCCACGGCATGGTGCGGGAGTGCAGCGACGAGGCCTTCAAGAGGCCATACCACGAGCGTCATGCCGACCTCACGCCCGATTTCATCTTCGCTTTTCCGGCCTACAACGTGCGGTCCACCGAAATCAACGCCGCGATCGGCCGCTCGCAGTTGAAGCGGCTGGACGCCAACAACGCCGTTCGCCGCCGCAACCTGGAACTGTTTCTCGGTCACCTGGATCCGGCCAAGTACCGCACTGATTTCGAGACGGCGGGAAGCTGCAATTACGCCTTCACGCTCATTCTCCTGGAGCCCGACGATGAACTCCGCGATCGCGTGGTGGCCACGCTGCGCGAGTGCCGCGTGGAGTTTCGCCGCGGCACTTCCGGCGGCGGAAACCAACTCCGCCAGCCCTACCTGAGAAGCCGCCTGGGAGAGCACAAGTATCGAGAATGTCCCAACGCCGATCACGTGCACTTTTACGGCTTTTATCTGGGGAACTATCCGGACCTAAAAGAAGAGAAAATCCTCCGGCTGGTTGCAATTCTTAACGAGTTATAAGTCGATGATGATGCGAGGTCGATGATGACACGGCATGTTCGTCCGGATTTGCTGCTTGTCAGCCCGGCAAGCCGCGCGCAGGTCTATCAGTCGCTCGGCCAGAAGCTCAGCGCCATCGAGCCGCCGGTTTGGGCCGGGCTGATGGCGGGCTACGTGCGCAACAAGGGCTTCGCCGTGGAGATCCTCGACGCCGAGGCGGAGGAGTTGACGGTCGCAGAGACCGCCCGCCGATGCCTGGAGCTGAAGCCGTCGCTGGTAGCGGTCGTGGTTTACGGGCATCAGCCGTCGGCCTCGACGCAGGTCATGCCGGCCGCCGGCGCCATTTGCAGAGCACTGAAGGAGCAAGATCCTACTCAAAAGGTGTTGTTGGTGGGCGGACACGTCGCAGCACTGCCGGAGCGGACGCTTCGCGAGGAAGCCGCCGATTACGTCGCCGGCGGTGAGGGGTTGGTCACGCTGGTCGAGTTGCTCTCGGCGATCAAGGCAAACGAGGCCGACCTGGGCAAGGTTTCGGATCTGTATTACCGCGACGACGGCCACATCGTGCCGCCGCAGACAAGGGCCCCACTGGTGAAAGATCTGGATCAGGAGATGCCGGGCATTGCCTGGGATCTTCTGCCGATGGATAAGTACCGCGCGCACAACTGGCATTGTCTGCGGGCCGTGGATCAAGCCGGTGAGCTGGTTCGCTCGCCGTACGCCGCCGTCTACACCACTTTGGGTTGTCCCTACAAGTGCAGTTTCTGCTGCATCCACGCCCCCTTCAAAAGCGGAGAGAAAGAACTGGGGATGCGCGCAACCGTCAACAGCTATCGCCTGTGGAGCCCCAAGCGCGTGGTTAACGATCTGGAGCATCTCGTCGAGCAGTATGGCGTGCGGCACGTGAAATTCGCCGACGAAATGTTCGTCCTCAATGCCAGGCACGTGCAGGAGATTTGCGATTTGATCGTGGCACGGGGATTGGATCTGAACATCTGGGCTTATGCCCGTGTCGATACCGTCCGCGCCAACATGCTTGCAGGGCTTAAGGCGGCGGGTGTCAACTGGCTGGCGTTCGGCATCGAAGCCGCCAATGCCAGGGTTCGCGACGACGCCCAGAAGGGCTTTGACCAGCAAGATATTGGCCCCACGTTGCGAAGGGTCTGGGACGCCGGAATCTATGTCATCGGCAACTACATCTTCGGTCTGCCCGAGGACGACTACCAGACCATGCAAGAGACGCTGGATCTGGCCCTGGAACTGAATTGCGAGTTCGCGAACTTCTACTGCGCCATGGCCTATCCGGGCTCGAAACTGTACGACATGGCGGTCGCCAGCGGTTGGAAGCTGCCGCCCACCTGGGCCGGCTATTCCCAGCACTGCGTCGATACCCTGCCTTTGCAGACGCGTTACCTGTCGGGCTCGGAGGTCTTGCGCTTTCGGGATCAGGCCTTCCAAACCTATTACACGAGTGCGAGATGCCTGGACGCGGTCGGGCGGCGGTTCGGCCCGCACGTGGCGCATCATATCCGCGAGATGGCTTCGCACAAGCTGGTGAGGAACTACGCCTAGCATGAGCAGCCGCGAAGTGAGCGTGGTGATCCCGACCTTTAACCGCTCGCGCACGCTGCTGCGCGTGCTGCGGGCGCTGGAGGCGCAAACGGTCGGCCCGCAAGCCTTCGAGGTGTTTGTCGTCGACGACGGCTCGCAAGACGGCACCCCATCGGCTGTAGAGCAATTCGCGGCACAAGCGTCGCTCGAACTCCGCTACATCCGCCAGCAGAACAGCGGTCCGGCCGCGGCCAGGAACCGGGGGATTGCGGCATCGAAAGGTGCGTTGGTGGTGTTCCTCGGCGACGATACCATCCCAGCCCCCGAGTTTCTCGAAGAGCACCTGCGGTATCACGGCAAGCATGCGGACAACCAAAAGTTGGCCGTGGTCGGCTATACGGCCTGGCTGCCGGGAATGGTCATCACACCCTTTATGCGGTATATCGGTGAAGCCGGCCCGCAGTTCGCATACCGCTGGATGCAAACGGATGTGCCGCTTCCTTTTCTCTGCTTCTATAGCTCGAACGTCTCGGTTCCGCGCGCACTGCTGGAAGCGGTGGAATATCCCTTCGACGAAGACTTTACCGATGCCATGTGGGAGGACACGGAGTTGGGGTATCGCTTGGCGAAGCAAGGAATGCAGTTGCACTTTCATCCGGCAGCCGTAGCCTACCACGACCATCCCACCAATCTCGCGCAGTTTTGCAGGCGTGCCAGCCGGGTGGGTGCCGTGTCGCGGCTGATGATCCGAAAGCATCCCGAGCTGGCGAAAAGTCTCTTTGGGCACGCGCTCCTGCGGCGGCTTTCTCGTGCGATTGCCATGCCGCTGGTGCCCGTGGCCGATTTCATCGATCGCCGACTGAGGCTCCCCTTGCCAGATCTCTTTTATCGAGCCATCGTGGCCGTACATTACGCCGAGGGGGCCGCGTCGGCCGCGACGCGCAAAGCCGCCATGTTCTTGCCTGCAACGGATCAGGGCACGGCAAGTTCCCCGAGCCGGGACAAACACGTGCCTTCGATGATGGCGGCAGGGCGGGGAATTTCTTGATTCCGTGGTCAGTGATGCAGCTCTTCCAGCGTTTTCTCCCGGGAAATCGGGCTTGCACTGCCTCTGACGCTCAATAGATGACACGCCGAACCGACTTTGCCACGTTCGCCATGCGCTGCGCCGAACAGTCGCAGCAGATGAAGCATCCCGGCGAAGCCTACCTTGCACAACACCTGGGAAGATTCTACGAGACCTTCCAGGTATGCTCTCAGATGGTTCCGCAAGGAGCCAAGACGCTTTCCGTCGGGGCAGGCGATGCCTACGTAGAGCAGCAACTGGCAAGGGCGGTTGGTGCGCAAATCACCGTAGTCGATTTTCCCGAGGCGATTCGTTCTCGCGAGGAAGACTATCGGCGGCATGGGTTTCATACCGTGGCCGCAAATCTGGCCGGCCAACCGCAATTCGAGGTCGATGGGCTGTTTGACGTCGTGCTGAGTTTCGAGGTCGTGGAGCACTTGCCCATTCCGCCCCATCAGCATATCGGCTCCCTTAGCGAGCTGCTGCGACCAGGCGGCTACTTCATTCTCACCACGCCGAACATGGCCCATCTGCCGAACGTGCTGCGTCTGCTGCGCGGACGTTCTATTTTGCCCGATGCGCAACTCACGTTTTCACCGGCGATCTACGAGAATGAGCACGTGCACCGCCGCGAGTATGTTGCCTCCGAGCTCGTCGAGGCGATGCGTCAGGCCGGCTTAAGACACGAGAAAACGATCTATATGTCCTGCCGCAACCTTGCCAGTCTCAAGGGCCTGCTCCGGCGGCTGTACGACCTGGCGCCACGGTGGAAGAAAACCCTGCTGTTGGTCGGCCGCAAGCAGCCGCTGCACAGTGCGTGCAACGTGGGGCAGGTTGCTAAGGTGCCCGAAGCACGGCAGATTGGCAATCTGCCCCACATGTCCATGTTGCACTTTTATTGCGACGGACCATAGCGTGGCGCAACAAGCCATGGACCAGCTCAACAGTCTGTTCCAGGATCCCCCTGCCGACGTTTCGCCCGGCCTATCCGGCAGTGTTGCCCCGGCTCGCCCACTGACTCGGCGGCAATGGGCGGTGGTGCTCGTGCTTTGGTTCGCCTGTTTTGTCCCGCGTGCCGGAATGACCTTCGCCTGGCCGTTCCTGTGGAGCGACTCGGTCACCTATCTCCGAGCAACCGAGGCCTTGGAGAAGGGCGATTTCGACGCCGCCTTTGAAACGCTGGGGCTGAACGTCTTTCCCGCCATCTTGCTCATCCTGCGCGCCACGGGTATCGATTGGACCGTCGGCGGGGCCTGGTGGAGCACATGGATCGCCAGCCTTGTCGTTCTTCCCCTGTTTGGCTTGGTGCGGCGGCAGTTCAACGATCAGATCGCCGTGGTTGCATGTTTACTCTATGCCATCCATCCGACGCTGGTCGGCTTCAGCCCGCTGATCATTCGTGACTCGACCTTTTGGTTCCTTTTCACGCTCACGCTCTATTTTCAGTGGCGAGCGCTCACCGAGATCCGCTGGCGGCTTTTCCTGCTGGCGGGCATATCGCTGACATTGGCCGCCTACACGCGCACGGAAGGATGGCTGTTGATCGTTCCCTTGGCACTGTGGTTCCTGGGGCGATTACCGGCGGCTGCCTCCGTGCGCAGCCGACTTGTGCTTGGCACCTGCGCCACGTTGGTGGTCGTGCCGCTACTGGTCATTCTGGTAAACATTACCCTGCTGCGCAACCACAGCCGGTGGGAATGGGGATACAACCAGTGTATCGCGCATGCCCTGAGACTCGTGAGCTGCCCGACGGCTCCGCCATCAGGAAATCCAATCCCTGAGAAGGATTCCCAGAGAATTGCCGCTGCGGTCCAACGCGGTCCCAGCGATTCTGCCAATTCGCGGTGGGCAGCGGCAGCCGAGCTGGTCGGCAAACTAGGCTCGCGCGTGGCAAAATCATTTACTTATACGTACGGCCTGTTGTTGCTCATCGGGCTGTGGAAGGGATGGCGGGTGTTCTTGCGCCGCGATCAGCAGGCGCTGTTCGCGATGAATCTTCTGCTGTTGGCCGCCATCACTCTGCGCAATTCCTTGGACGGCATCGATATTCGCTACTTCCTGCCGATTGTGATCGTGGGCGCTCCGTATATGGCCTTGGGACTGATCCGCGTGGTAGCCTGGTGCGCCATGCTGGCGCAACGATGTTTCCACGTCAGCTCCGGCAATCGCCTGGGCTTCGCGGGCGGCTTGCTGCTGTTGCTCATTTTGACCGGCTGGGTCAATACCATCCCGCGATCCTACCCCTTTATGCGCGAAGAGGCCGAGTTGGGACGTTGGATCGTAAACCACGTAGGGCCAAACCGCAGGGTTGCCATTAGTTACAACTGGCTGTCGCTGATCGAATACTATGCGCAGGCCAAGATCGTCTTGCCCGAAGGTCTGAAAGAGTATTCGGCCGATTCCTTGCTGTCGCTGATGCAGCGCTCCGCCGTGGACCGCCCCGATGTCGTGCTTCTGCGACAGCACGGCAACGGGTGGCTCAATTATCGGCCCATCTTGCAGCGGCAGGAAGAACTCGGCTATCGCTGCGTTCCACAAGATGAGCTGCCGGGCAGTTGCCGGCAGACCCTGGTACTGGTCCGCAGAGACGTGCCGGAACAATGCAGACAACATTAGCTAGACCGGACTGCAATCGACCGTTGAAGGCTGCGATCCCCAGCGGCCTTCCTGTTCCCGACCCGCTGCCCGCGGCTGCCGAAATCCTCGGCCAACGGCGGCAGGCGCAGATCATTTGGGCCTTTGTGCTGTTGGGAGTGGTGGTGCGATCGATCCGTTTCCTGCTTCGCTTCCCGCTTTGGCCCGACGAAGCGTTTCTGGCCCATAACTATCTCGATCGCGGCTATTGGGACCTGCTGCAACCCTTGGACTTTTACCAGGTCGCCCCATTCTTGTACTTGTGGGTGCAGCAGACGTTCATCAAGTTGTTTGGGTTTTCCGAACTCACCTTGCGGCTTTACGTTTTCCTGGGCGGGATTGGCAGCCTGCTGCTGTTTCGCCACCTGGCCGGCCGCCTGTTGCGGGGAACCGCGCTGGTGCTGGCCGTAGCGGCCTTCGCCGTCGCGTATCCCTTGATCCGCTACTCGGCAGAGGCTAAACCCTACGGCTCCGACATGTTCGTCTCCTTAGCCCTGCTGACCTTGGCCGTGGAGTGGTGCCGGCGTCCGCAAGATCGCCGTTGGTGGTGCGCACTGACGCTGGCCGTGCCCGTGGCCATGATGCTCTCCTACCCGGCAATGTTTGTCGCAGGCGGAATCAGCCTCACCATGGCGGCGGTCCTTCGCAAACGCGGCTCATGGCGAGACTGGCTGTGCTGGGGGATCACCAACTTGGCCATCTGCGCCGGCTTTGCGGCCCTGTTTGCCTGCTGTGGCGGAAGCCAGATGGCCTCGGTAGGCGGATCCATGCGCGCAAGCTGGAGCTACACCTTTCCGCCGCTCACATCGCCCGCAAAACTGGCAGTTTTTCTGCTTTGGAGCCATACCAGCGACGGATTGGCTTATCCGACCGGCGGGGCCATGGGCGCCAGCACGCTGACGACGCTCTGTTGCGTCACTGCCGTGGTCCTGTTGATCCGCGGTCGGCGATTCTCTGTAGCCGCGCTGTGCCTGACGCCGTTGGCGTTGAACTTCGTCGCGTCGGCGATGCACTGCTATCCTTACGGCGGCCATCCGCGGTTCCTGCTCTACATGGGCCCAATCTTCTGCTTGTTGACGGGCTTGGGGGCTGCGGGCCTTGCGGCCGCGCTGAGGCGCCGCCAGTGGTCGGCGGCTATTCCCGTAATCGGCATACTGACGTTGTTTGCCTTGATCGGCATCGGTTGCCCGATTCGCGACTTCCTGAAGCCTTACAAGGAACCGTGCTGGATGCGGAACCGCGACCTCGCCCGCTGGTTCTGGTCCGACAAGGCCATCGACGCCGAGTTGGTTTGCCTCCGCAACGACCTGGGCCGGCGTTTCTACTCTCCTCAAGAAGGCGACGATCTGGCCTCCGTCTACTACTGCAATCAGCGGATCTACTCGCCGCGCCACGCCCGGCGAGAGCCGGCCCATCTGGACCGAGTATCCCAGACCCGGCCGTTGCGATGCGTCCGTTTCCGGCCCACCTGTACGTCGCCTCGCGATGAAGCCGCCTTCCGCGATTGGCTTTTGGGCATGCAGTCGACGTATCAGCTTGTGGCCGCGGAGAAGTTCCCGATGTCCTTCTATGTGTACGACGAACTTGTGTACGTCGACCCCGTAGAAGTATACGAATTCGTGCCCAAGGGGCCGGATCGGAACAGCTCCGCATCTCTACAGGGCCTGCCAAGCCCAAGCGCGCCCACCGCGAGGTAGTTCTAGAGCGCGCCGCCGTGGCCAATGGCACGGCCATGCCGTGCTTTCATCGCAGGCAGCACATGCCCACGCAAGCGTGGGCATGGCACCCGAGCCACCTTGCCAACATGGTATTCGCAGGTGAAAATGAGGGGCTGGAGCCGAGTTTGAACAATCAGTGGAGGATACTGCGATGGTGGCGACCAACAAAACAACTCGATGGTTCTGGCTTTCCTCGTTGGGGCTGTTTACTTTCGCCACCATGGCAGTGGCGGCGGAATCAGCCGACGACAAGGCGGCAGCAAAGGCCGTTGTGGCGACGCTGTCGACGGAAAAGGGCATTTGTGTCATCCTGGGATTGCCCGCGTCGGCCAACCCGGCTTTCGTAACCGAAATGGCAAAGCAGAGCGAGTTGCTCGTGTATTTTCAGTCGCCGCGGGCGGAGGAAGTGGCTGCGGTAAGAGAGGCCGCGGCCGCTGCCGAACTCCTCGGCACCCGGGTGTTCGCCGATCGCGGCGAAAGCCGGGTAATCCATCTGGCCGACAACCTGGCCGACGCTGTGCTCGTAGCCCCGGCTGTGGAGAAGGAGGCAACCGAGGCGGAGTTGCTGCGGGTATTGCATCCCGAAGGCGTAGCCATCGTCGGCGGCCGGCGGCTCGTCAAGCCGCGTCCCGTAGGCGTGGACCAGTGGAGCCACGTCTTTCACGGCCCGGATAATAATCCGCTCTCCACCGATCAGTTGGCCAGGGCACCCTATCTGACCCAGTTCCTTGCCGATCCCAAGTTCTGTCCCATGCCCGAGGTCTCGGTGGCGGCCGGAGGGCGCGTGTTCCGTGCGTTTGGCCACATCGCCCACAAGGCCAACCAGAACGCTCTGCTGAACACGCTGTTGTGCATCAACGGCTACAACGGCACGATCCTCTGGCGGCGGCCGCTGCGGGAGGGTTTCATGATCCACCGCAACACGATGATCGCCACGCCTGAGGTCCTGTACCTGGCCGACGACCAGTCGTGCAAGCTCATCGACGCCCGCACCGGAGAATTCAGGGACCAGATCGTCGTGCCCGAGGGAGTCGCCGACGGCAACGTGTGGAAATGGCTGGCCTTGCAGCCTGGCGCCGACGGAAGGCCCATTCTCTACGCCCTGGTCGGAGGCGAGGAAGTCAGGCCGAGCACCGTCCCTTCCCAAACGGCCGGCCTGGGTCATTGGCCTTGGGGCATGTGGGAAGGTCACGATTACCAGGATCCGAAAGCGAATTTCGGCTTCGGGCGGACCTTGCTGGCCATCGACCCGGCCACCAAGAAAATCCTCTGGAGCCATCGCGAAGAAGACTATATCGACGCGCGGGGCACGTGCATGAAAAACGGACAGATCTATTTCTATAGCCCCGGCAAGTTCCTCGGCTGTATGGATGCCGCCTCGGGCAAAGTGGCTTGGAAGAACTTCGACCAGGACTTGCTCGAAGCCATCGGCCGTGACGGCCGCGCCCAGCTCTGGACCACCGGTTACGCCACCGCGACCTTCAGCAAGTGCAACGACCGCTATATCTTTTTCGCCGGGCCGCAGCGCGATCGGCTGGTGGCCGCTTCGAGCAAAGATGGCAAGCTTGTCTGGCAGAAAGAGCCCGGCAACTTGCAGCTCGTACTCCGCGACGATTCGATTTACTGTGCCGGCCCGGAAAAGACCTTCGGTTTCAAACTGGCATACGAGACGGGCGAGCAACTGGGTCTGTTGCCTGCGCGCCGCGCGTGCACAAGAGCTACAGGCACCGTGGATAGCGTCTTTTTCCGTGCCACGGGCGGCACTGTGAGGATCGACGTGGCCAGCAACACGGCCAAGCACATCGCCCCGATGCGTCCGCCCTGCCAGGACGGCGTGATTATCTCCGACGGCCTGCTCTACTGGGGGCCCTGGATGTGTGGTTGCCAGTTGTCGCTCTACGGCCACATCGGTCTGGGTCCGGCCGGCAATTTCAATTTCCGACCCGTGCCGGATGACTCACGCCTGGAAACATCCGCAAAGGATCTATCCACGGTCGAGCCCTTCGCGATCCAGTCGGGTGACTGGCCGACGTACCTGGGCAACAACGCCCGCAACGGCCTGACCGATGTGCGGCTGCCCAACCATGTGACGCAGCGCTGGACATGTCAACTGCCCGGCGGCATGCGCCCGACTGCTCCGGTCGTCGCCGGCGGCCGCGTTTTTGTGGGCGATGCCAGCGGCACGCTCCGCGCCCTGGATGCCAAAGATGGCTCCATCCGCTGGCAGACCCATACCGGCGGCGCGATCTTCTGCCCGCCGGCGCTCTGGCAAGGGCGGCTCTACGTCGGTTCGGCCGACGGGCGAGTTTACGCCTTCGAGGCGGCTACGGGCCGGCCGCTGTGGTCTTTCCGTGCGGCGCCAGCCGAGCGGTGGATTCCCGTCTATGGGAAACTCATGTCCACCTGGCCGGTAGCCGGCGGCGTGGTCGTGGCCGACGGCGTGGTGTATGCGGCCGCGGGGATCGCGCATTACGACGGCACTTATGTCTACGCGCTCGACGCCGTCACCGGCAAGCTGAAATGGTGCAACGATTCTTCCGGCAGCCTTTCCGAGAAGACCGACTGTGGCATCAGCCTCCAAGGCCACCTTTACCTGGCCGATGGCGAACTGCGGTTCCTCGCTGGCGGGAAGTACGAGACCGCCCGCTACGATCTGAAGACGGGGCAGTGCCTGAACGAGCCTGTGGATACGATCACCTCGCAGTTCCGCACGGCATTCTATCCGTACTTCCCCGAGTATGGCCGATACATGTCGCTCGCCCGCCGGCTCGCGGACGGCAAGGAACTGATCTACGACGCCAGCTATGAGGGGAGTCAGCATTCGGCCTTGGCGCTCTTGGCCCCGCTTCCGCCCGGCGCCCAGCGACCCGTTAAGGAGGAAGCACGCTGGCCGATCGTCCGTCGAGGAGAGGCTAAGCGCGCGACCCTTTGGGCCGACAAGGCCGAACGCCGCTTCAACGCCTTCATCGTCGCTCCAGACATCCTGGTGGCCGCGGGGCATGCTGGGAGCGGCCAAGCTGAATCGCCTTTCCTCACGGCGATCGATACGGCCACCGGCTCAGATGTCTGGCGCGAACCGCTGCCCGCGGCAGCCGTCAAAGGCGGCGCGGCCGTCGATCATCAAGGGCGGATCATCGTGGCCTTGGAAACGGGGCAGATCGTAGCTTTCGGCAGCTATTGATCCTGAGAAAAGCGATGCAACATCCGTTTAGCAGCGGCCGGAACGGCCGCTCGCGGCGCAGGTCGACGTACCGTCGGCCGCTAAACGGGTTGCGTTTCTTGCCTGGCGGCCGGGTTGCCTTGGTCACGCGCGGGTGGCAGCACGCGCACCTTGGCGGGCGGCGCGGCGGCGATCGATCTCCTTCAAAATGATCTTCCGCAGCCGGGTTTGCGAGGGTGTTACTTCAACCAGCTCATCCTCCTCGATAAACTCCAGCGCCTCTTCCAGCGACAGTCGACGCGGCGGCTTCAGCAGGATGTTCTTGTCGCGACCCGCCGCACGAATATTGGTCAGCTTCTTCTCCTTGGTAGGATTGACGTTCATGTCGCCCGAGCGGCTGTTCTCGCCGACGATCATGCCCTGGTACACCACGTCGCCCGGCCCGACGTGCATCTCGGCCCGCTGCTGTAGCGTGTCGAGGCTGTAGGCCACGGCCGTGCCGGCGGATGTCGACACCAACACGCCGGTAGTCCGCCCGGGAATCTCTTCCGCCATCGGCCGATACCGGTCGAAGCGATGGTGCATGACCGCGGTGCCCTGCGTGGCGTTCAGCAGGCAGGTGCGCAGCCCGATCAGGCCGCGCGCGGGGATCGAAAAGATCATATAGGTATACTCTTTGTGCGATGACATATCGACCAGTTGTCCGCGCCGCTGCCCGACCAGCTCCATGATCGGGCCGGTGTGTTGCTGCGGCACTTCGACCACCAGGCTCTCGAACGGCTCTTCCACCACGCCGTCTCGCCGGCGAAGGATTACCTGGGGCTTGCCGATGGAAAGCTCGTAGCCTTCGCGCCGCATGGTCTCGATGAGCACCGAAAGATGCAGCACCCCGCGGCCGGCAACCGAAAACTGCTCGGTGCCGGCAATCGGCTCGACCCGCAGCGCCACGTTGCGCTCGGTTTCCTTCAGCAGCCGCTCGCGGAGATGCCGGCTGGTGAGATATCGGCCATCCCGGCCGGCCAGCGGTGAGGTGTTCACGCCGAAGGTCATCTTCAACGTCGGCTCGTCGACCGCGACGCGCGGCAGCGCCCGCGGCGACTCCGGGTCCGCCACGGTGTCGCCGATCTCCACCTGCGGAAGCCCCACCAGGGCCACGATATCGCCGGCCTCGGCCGTGCTGACCTCGGTCCGCCCAAGGTCCTCGAATACGTACAGGGCCGTGACGCGGCTGCGGGCCACCTGTCCCCCCGCCTGCACCAGCGCAACTTCCTGACCCGCTTGAATTGTGCCCGAGTAAATTCGACCGATGGCGATGCGCCCTACGTAATCCGACCAATCCAGCGTCGTCACCAGCATTTGCAGCGGGGCATGGGCGTCGATTTCGGGCCCGGGCACCTGTTGGAGGATCATTTCCATCAGCGGCTCAATGGATTGGCCCGGCCGCTCGGGATCGCTGGTGGCATAGCCTTGCTTGGCGCTGGCATAGATGTACGAGAAATCGGCCAGGGTTTCTTCGGCGCCGAGCTGCAGGAACAGGTCGAACACCTCGTCGATAACTTCGTGCGGCCGGGCATCGCTGCGGTCGATCTTGTTGATCACCACGATGGGGCGCAGCCCGCACTCCAGGGCCTTGGAGAGCACGAAGCGGGTTTGCGGCATGGGGCCTTCCGCGGCATCGACCAGGACCAGGGCCCCATCGGCCATCCGCAGCACGCGCTCCACCTCGCCGCCAAAATCGGCGTGGCCCGGCGTATCGATGATGTTGATCTTCACGCCGCGATAAGGAATCGCGATGTTCTTGGCGAGGATGGTGATGCCCCGCTCGCGCTCCAGCTCGTTGCTGTCGAGGATCTGCTCGCCCACAAGCTGCGTTTCCCGGAAACGGCCGCTCTGGCGCAGCATGCAATCGACCAACGTCGTCTTGCCGTGATCGACGTGGGCAATGATGACAATGTTGCGAATGTCCTGGCGACGCAATGACATGAGCGCTCCTACCAACCGCAAACCGCCATAGGAAAACCATGTATTCTAGAAGCAGGAGCGAACCGGGTCAACTAAGCCGCCCTGTTGTGTGCGGCAAGGTTTTCCGGCATGCAGCAAGTGTTGTGTGTGCCACTGCTTGCGGCGAATCATCTTCATGGTTTGCGCCAGCGGAAAGCACTGCTTGCCCGGGAGCGCTGGCAGTTTTACCGTCCGCAAGCAGTGCCGGGCCAATGGGTCGTTCTCGGGCAAGCAGTGGCACACGTCGGATTGCCAGGAGAACTTGCCGCATGTCCCTGTTTGGTCCGTTTCAGGCATGGTTGTATGAACGCATGAATTGTGGGACAATCGGGCCAGCCTGCCGCATTGTCCACCCTGCCCGTTTGTCCACCTTCCACCGTCAAGGAGCACGCCATGATCGATCCGCTTCGCCGACGTGATTTTCTCAAGGCCGCCTGCGTCACGGCGGCGGCGACGGCCACTGCATCGTCCGCGGCCGGGCAGCCCGCCGAACCGGCCCAAACCGTGCTGCCGCGGTGGCGCGGTTTCAACCTGCTCGACTTCTTCCAGGCCTTCAGCAAAGGCGAACAGAGCGAAGGCACGGTCCAGGAGGATGACCTCCGTTGGATCCGCGACTGGGGGTTCGACTTCGTCCGCTTGCCAATGGACTACTGGCTGTGGATCGATTCCGACTGGCAGAAGACGCGCAAACTGCTTCCTGACGATCTGCTGAAAATCAAAGAAAGCGCGCTGGAGAAAGTGGATCGGGCCATCGACCTGTGCCGAAAGCACCAGGTACACGTGAGCGTGAATTTTCATCGTGCCCCGGGTTACTGCATCAACAATCCCGAGCGCGAGCCGCTGGTGCTCTGGAAAGACAAGCAGGCCGAAGACGCATTTGTTTATCATTGGGAGACGTTTGCCCGGCGCTACCAAGGCGTGCCCGCGACGGAACTGAGCTTCAACCTGGTCAACGAGGCGCCCCGGCCGCGGGAAGGCTACATGACTCGCGACGATTACGTTCGCGTGATGAGCCGAGCCACCGACAAGATTCGCCAGTTCAACCCGCAGCGCATCGTGCTGATCGACGGCCTCAGCGTCGGCAACGAAGTCGTCCCCGAGATGATCCCCAGCAAGGTGGCCCAGAGCGTTCATGCTTACTGGCCGGCCGAGATCAGCCATTACCACGCGCCGTGGGTCGATCGGAAACTCAGCTTCCCCACGCCCACCTGGCCGCTGCGGAACAAGGACGGCTCGATCAAGTCGGGCCGCACCGAGCTGGAGAAGCGCTACGTTCCGTGGGCAGAGTTGGCCCGGCAAGGAGTCGGCGTGCACTGCGGCGAGTGCGGCTGTTACAACAAGACGCCGTACGAGGTCTTCACGGCCTGGCTAACCGACGTGATGGACGTGTTGAAAGGCCACGGCATCGGCTACGCACTGTGGAACTTTCGCGGTTCTTTTGGGATTGTCGACTCCGGCCGCAAGGATATCGAGTACCAGCAGTGGCACGGGCATCAACTCGACCGCCGGCTGCTGACGCTGCTGCAGAAGTTCTGATCCTCCCGAGCGTGCATTATCTGTGCGGGCCTCAATAATAGCCTAGACGCCGTGAGCCTCGCCCCTATGCGCGTCCTGGTCTTATGACTGGAGGCTATTGACGCAGTGGAATGGGCTCGTAAACTAAGTGATGTAGGGAGCTTGAATCTCGCCTAGAGTCAATGCAGATGGCACACGCTCGATAACGCTAGGCTTCGGACTGCTGATCCGATGCTCCTGGAAAATCTGCCCTGGGAACGGATGCCTAGTCCTGTCGAGGCGGCCTGAACTTACGGGGCTCTGCCGGCGGACATTCTGACCCAGCAACCTTGAGAGTGGAATGCAATGAGCAGCGTACTTTGTCTGTTCGGGATTCTCTGGGCAGCCCCGTGGTCTCTTGTCGGATTGGGAATCGGTGGTCTGGGGCTGATCAGTGGCGGTCACGTCCAGCGAAAAGGTCGGATCCTGGAGTTCTGGGGCGGCTGCCTTCCGACAGTCCTCCGTGTCTTCCCGTTTTACTCCGGTTCTCCGGTGGCCACCTTCGGCCATGCCGTGTTGGGTCGCACGGATCGCCACCTTGACGCTTGCCGGGAACACCAATTAGTTCACGTACGACAATACGAGCGATGGGGTATCCTGTTCGTACCAGCGTATTTGGTCTGTTGGTTTGCCTTATGGCTTCGGGGCAAACGTCCCTACTACGATAACCCGTTTGAGCGACAAGCCTTCAACGAGTCAGGTTGAGTGGCAGGAAGAGGTCGCCACTTCCACGCGGCTTGTGGAAGGATACGTTTTCGTATCTTGTCCATCACGCCATTTGACCGTAGGAGTTGCCGATGCCGCTGCCGTT
>Ga0315289_10007428_pt1 | contig 15965 bp, 9 predicted proteins | sample YL17G11_40_MG_FD_203452 | JGI IMG/M metagenome (GOLD analysis project Ga0315289, IMG submission 203452) | Sediment microbial communities from Yellowstone Lake, YNP, Wyoming, USA - YL17G11_40 | ecosystem: Environmental > Aquatic > Freshwater > Lake > Sediment | place: USA: Wyoming | collected... | reverse complement strand
TCTATTGTAGGGAAGCTGGCCATGTTTGGAGACAGAATATTGAGGGCAAAGGCGAAAAAAGTCGAGGCCGAGTTTACAGAGGCTCTGAAAGAAAAGCTCAAAAGTTTGATTTAGAAAAGATAGAAGGAGCAAAAAGTAAAGTTATCTTCAGCGCAGATAAAGTCTCTTTCCTTCTTGTAAGAGAACGAATAGATTAAGCCAAGAGGGATGGGGTATATCGTGAATCCTTGACATTATTTCACTGAAAAAGTAGTATTCATCAGAAGATTGAATCTCTGTGTGCATTTTGGTCTCGATATATTTATGAAATGAGGCGAGTGGAAATCGAACTCTCGCATCGCTAGGCTTTTCGAAAGAAGCAGGAGGCTTACGCGAATTACCCCCTCGTTGAAATAGAAGAAGGAGGGAAGAGGATATTCTCATAATTTGGGGAAGAAAGTGAAAGAGAGAAAAGTATCTATTAAAGATAAAGATTCAGGCTGCTATCTTTCGGCTTGGGGAAATTAAAATATTATCAAGAATTATATTAAATATTTCGAGAAGAAGTTAGAAGAAGAATTATCATCATTGGAAAAGGTGGAACTTAAAATTTCTTCTGCTTAATACCCAATTTTGCTGCATTTATTAGGAGAAAATCAACTACATTATTTTAAGGGTGAACATATTTGGTGGCCCGATAAAAAATATCCTTATCGAATTGATTTCGAATCCCCGGCCGCTAAACTATCGTTAACTGACCTTCTTGCAATATTGAAAAAACTTTTGTAATCTTAATAGCGGCCAGAGAATATTTTGGAGGGGGAATATGATTAATAGAATCAAACAAATACAGAACTTAGATGCTTTTGATTCACTAGATTGGGCCGCAGAAGATTTGAAAAGATACAATTTAATTTACGGATGGAACGCTTCCGGAAAAACTACGATTTCTAGATTATTTAGTTTCCTGGAAAAGAAAGAGATATATTTACCCGAATATCAATCAGTTGAGTTCAACGTTCAGACAGATATAGGTTTATTAAAAAGACAAGATCTTAAAACCCATAATCTCAACGTAAGAGTATTTAATGAAGATTTTATAAGAGAGAATATTCAATTCAGTGATTCTAAAGCTAAGCAGATCATTATTATTGGAAAAGAAAATCTTGAGCTTCAAAAAGAAATCGAAATTCTTGAAAAAGAAAGAAAAGCAAAACAAGAAGAATATAATAAACTCATAGCGAAACGCCCTAGAGTTCCAAAATATGAGCAAATCCTTACTGACGCGGCTAGCGAAGTCACTAAACAATTTGGGAATACTCCTCTTGCCAATGACACTTATTATGGGCGGAGCTATAGGAAAAACAAAGTAGAAGATCAATTAAATAGAGGATTGATTAACGAACAAAACATCGATTCCCTCATTATTCCTGACTCTGACAGAATATCCGAAAAACGGGAAATTATAAAGAAAGAAAAAGAAATTATTACAATTGATCTGGCTGAGCTTCAGGATCTGAAACCTTTATTTGCCAGTGCCAACGCTGTATTGAGATTGGGCTTGAAGGTCGAAGAAATAGAAGAGCTTAATAGGGATAAGGAATTAAGAGATTGGACTGAGACCGGATATCATATTCACAAAGAGCGAAAATTAAATACTTGTCAGTTCTGTCAAAATCCTATACCGAAAGAATTGTTTGATAAATTGGGGAATTATTTTACTGTCGAGTTGCAGGAAGCGCAAAATAGGATCGACGACAATATTAATAAATTGAAGAAAATAGAAAAGGATGAAATTGGTATCGATTTAGATTCAAGCAAGTTATTTCCTGACATTTCTAAAGATTATCTTAAAGCCAAGAATACCTTAGAAACACAGGGAAAGAGAATTAAGGGAGCAGCTAGCGAATTAATAAAGAGTTTGGAAAAGAAAAGAGATTCTCTGCAAATAAAAGACGAATCAATCGTAAGCGTTGAATATCCAGAGAAACAAATCCAAGGCTTTAACGAAGCTGCTGGCACAATCAAAGCCTTGATTCTTAAACATAACGAACGCGTTGGAAGAAATCTCGAAGAGGTTATAACTGCGGCAAAAGACATCGAATTACATACGATCGCCACTATCTTAAAAGGAAAAGATTATTTTTATCAAAAAAAAGAATATGAAGAACAGGAAGACAACATTAAGAAAATAGAGGAAAAGCTTGAAGAATTGTCGCGAGATATAAAAAATAAATGGGGAGCGATGAAAAATACTTCGCTTGCCGTTGAAAAGATAAATACGATCGCAAAAGAATATTTCGGCAAGGGCCAAATATATTTAGAAATTATGGTATCGGCCAGCGGAAATAATGGATATGTTCTTAAAAGAAGGACAAAAATCGCTAAACATCTTAGTGAAGGTGAAAGAAGCATTCTTGCGCTCATATATTTCTTCGTAAAGCTGGAAGAAGAAGGTTGCGATAAATCATCTTGTACAGTGATCATAGATGATCCGGTAGATAGCCAGGATGCGATATTTCTATTTAGAACATATGGCTTATTAAAAAGACAACTAAAGGATACCAGACAACTCATAATTTTTACTCATAACTATGAATTCTTTAATTTGTTGCGAGACTGGTTTATAAGCAAAGAACATAAAGATCAATCCCAGTTATGCTTTATTAGCATAAATAAGGCAAACGAGAAGCAACAGTTAAGAATTGAGGATCTTCCCGACTTGCTCAAAGATTATAAGAGTGAATACGAGTATTTATTTAGTCAATTATATCTTTATGCTAATGATAAAAAGCTCCTGGACGAACCACTTGTGGCAAATATCGCGAGAAAAGTATTGGAGTATTTCGCAAGCTTTAAATGGATATGCAAGACATCAGAGGAATTTACCAGTATTGTATTAAATAGATTCGTCGAAGATACGAATCAATTAAAAAGAGGTGTTGGTGATTTCGTAGTTAAATTTGTCCATGAATATTCGCATGGTCAGGATTTTTCGAGACCTGTAACAGCAGCCATGTTGGAAGCTAAGAATATCGCAAAAAACACGCTTGAATTTATCAAACTTGCGGATAAGGAACATTATGATAAATTAGAGGCTAAGTGCGATACAGCACAGTAAAAATTGAAATGAAGACAGTGGGGGCCGGAGAAAATCTTGCTCCCGGAATAGATGCGACCGTAGAGTTGAATGTGCACCTTATCATTGTGGGCACTGGATGAAAGCACGAATTATCAATTGATATAAAAAGGGAGCCATTTGAATTAAGTTGCATAGATTTCGTAAACGCTCATAAACAAGCGCGATTGAAAAAAAAGACAGCTAGCCGAATTAGAGCCTCACAAGAAAGATAACTTAGACACAAGGGGCCTAAAATCCCTCGAGTGGCAACAAGCGTTCGGGAAAATTAGCAGAACTAGAGATCAGAAAAAACATGAATTGGGATTGACTCCATATTACAGTTTAATTTATTGTAGACCTTTAAGAGATATTCATGGTAAAAGAGGGGAACTTGCCGGAAAAGCGACGCCGAACATCTCTTTCTTTAAATATTTATTAGGAGAATTACATGAAACTTGTGCATGAGCGTTTATATGTGGGAACAGATGATGAGTGTATGACCTACAAGGAAGGCTGGGCTATCGTCCATGCTTGCAAAAGCCCGTGTCATCAAAGAGCAGTAGGCTACAGGAAAAGCCTCCCAAACACCCATCCACATTATTTGGTATATAAGGAAGGGAATAATCTTTATTTAAATATGATAGACGCGCCGGGGCCGTTGTTCATGATGCCAACCTTTAGCGAATTTCTCAAATTCGCTAAAGATAATTGGGATTCCGGAAAAATTTTGCTCATTCACTGCAACAAAGGGGAATCTAGAGCTCCGTCTCTTGCTCTATTATTCTTGGCAAAGTGCTTAGCAAAAATCAGCAACGATTCTTACGATATAGCTAAATCAGAATTCATGAGGCTCTATCCTGGATATATGCCGGGAGCAGGGCTTCAGACTTATTTAAGATTGCATTGGCATGAAATAAAGATGTAATTTTTAGGTGCAAAACTGAATAATGGGACATCATAAGAAAGTTATTGCCACACTGTCCTTAAACCGCCTTTAAATTCGAATTCCTTGTTTTCAACATTTCTTATTTTAAATATTGGCTGCAAAGATACTTCCTGTTTTGCCTGAACGTTTGGAAATAATTTATTAAAATCCGCGAAGTCGATTTGAAGATTTATGTCTTTTGAAGATCCTGGATTAATTGAAATATTAAAGTCTCTTGTAAAAGTAGGAATAATAATTGATATATCTTTCTTGTACGTAAAAATTACATTAACTTTTGTCAATGTTACAAAATAATGCCCTCCGTTAAAAACAAAGTATGAATATTCACCCTTCTCATGGCTGGTTTTAGATATATCTGATGTTATGCTAATTATTGGAACAACCCTCAACTCAAATTCTCTTGCCATTATTTTAGATTGAACATCCATTGATCCTGCCATCTTTTTTGTGGCTCTCATGTATCCATAGGTTATAAGTGCAAGTATGCCCGTTGCCAGAACCAAAGCTCCGCTAAAGATTATCTGAATCCATTGGGCTAGACTCATAACATCCTCCCTTTCCTCCTTATTAAATCTTTTTAAAATTTAAAAGTCAATTTCGGGTAAGACGATTAATTTCGCACACAAATGATATCTTCACCATTAAACCGGCTGTTGTCAGCAAAAGAGGGGTTGATCGGAAGAAAATAAGAAATTGGTTTTCGGCGGCGCTGGTCGAGGCCGCATTTTCGCTCCTATTCCCCCATCCAACCATCGTGAGAGACTATAATTTCTGGCTGAATAAGATGGCAGGGGCAGGTGAGAAGAGAAGGGAGAAGGATCGGAAGCGGTTCTTGGGGCAAAAAGTGCCGATAATCTGACAGACCTCTCGGGGCAAGAGAAGATCACGAAAGATATTCGCCACCGGCCTCAGCGGCCATCAAATATTCCCGGAAAGCTACATTGGAGGGCGGGGGCTTTTCCGCAATAAACTGCAGCTTGAGGTTGTTAATGACCCTGCCCACCACGTAATAGTCTGTCAGGAAAGCGATGACCTTCAACATACCTCCGCGCTGGGGACAGAGAAGCGTGTCAGTCGAAGACCTGGTTTGGCGGGGCGCCCCCGACGAGCGGGACGGAGATGATCCTCTTGTCCATCAGAAACTCCGCCTGCGCCCTAACGTCCATGCCATCGATGGTGACGGCTGCCACCCCCCACGTCTCCGGCTGCTTCGCGAGGTTTGTAAGTTTTTTCGCGAGTCTCTATCTCAATTCTCGGAGTTCGTTCGGACTTGATAGGGTGCGGACCAGGCGGGACAAACGCCTAGAAGTCTGCCCGCCATTCTCGGTTGAAGCGCCTTTCGTACGCTGTTTCAAGCCTACCTCGGATCTTATCGATCGGAGGCCGTCCGTCAGGTGCTAAAAACATGTCCAGAACGAGGTCTGCCAAATCCAGATTGCCAAAATCTAGTTTGTACCCAATATTCAAGAATCGACTCATTGTCGTACCCCGCGAGTGCCGTGCATTCTGAAGCTCATATACATGATGGGCGCTCGCAAGTACCTGCCCTGTAAACAACTCAAAAAGAGTGATTCCTAAAGACCAGATATCCGATTTGACACTTACGCTCTTTGGGCGGACCGCCTGTTCCGGAGACATATACTTCAGAGTTCCTAGCCCCTTCTGTGAAGTCACGGTCAGCGTGCCGGTAGTGACCGCAGCATGGAAGTCCCCCCATTTGACGACGCCGAAATCACCGAGTTTTGCGTGCCAACGTGCGGGCCGGTTAATGGATTTAAGAAAGACATTCGCTGGCTTGACATCTCGATGTATCAAACGAAGGTCCTTAAGATACTCTAGGGCATGGCAGATCTGAATAGCGATATTCAATCGGGATTGATCTAAAAGGAAGATTCCGCGCTCTTCTTCAGGGGTTCTCCGAATAAAGCTCTCTAGCGTCCGCCCATCTATATATTCCATTAATAAAAATGGATTACACGGATATCCTGTGCGAAAACAACTCCCATCTGTATTATCGCAGTAAGCAAAGATGTTAATAAGGTGGTCATGATCGAGGAATGCACCACGCTCGCCCTCACGCTTGAACCGAGCAGCGACATCATCAAATGCAGCCAGCTCAATATACTTGGGATCTGGAGCCAGAAATTTGACAGCCATGAGGGTTTTCTCGTTAAGCGGATTAGCTTTTCTCACAATGCCGACAGCTCCATCGCCGATCTTCCCACGAAGCTCAAATACCTTACCTCTCACTGTGAAGCGCTGTCCGGCCTGAGGCTTGCATCGACCTCTAGCTAGCTTATGACCCATTGGTTCATCTCCTTTTCTTAACGCTCACGCTAAGCTATGTATAGTATCGAACGAGAGGAAGCTGCTTTCCTGGCTAAAGCCTCAGAGCATAGCTCAGATTGAAAGTCTGCGATCCGCGTCGGACAGGGCCTCATAGAACTCGCCAGGAACATTTTTTGCTTTCCTTATAAGCCAATTCCATCCTGACAACGATGTATCCGCTAGTGTACATGAAGTTCGCTTAGCAGGAAAGGCATTGTGAATGGACAACTAACATTCTCCAATTGGGCGTACCAATCTATCAGGAGAATATCATGAGGAGAGGATACTCTTGACATCCAATTACAAGTGCGAAAGCTCGATGGAACAGGACATGACCTATGAAGTTTCGTGCGACGCCCTAACCCATGTCTTTAATAATCTTTCCCAAGTCGAAATCCTTTTCTTCAACAATAAAGCAATGAGAAAAGACCTTTCCTAAGAAAATAAGAAATTGGTTTTTGGCTCTGGTGGTTGAGCAAGCCTCTTGGTGTCAATTTTCCCCTCTAACCATCGTGTGGAAATATAAATCATGATAAAAAAGATGTCAAGGAGAGCTTGAGAGCGCAGGGATATCTCCTTGATGCCGTTGGAGCCGCCAAAAGTGCTCGAAATCACCCGGACCTGCCCGCTTGGTCAAAGTGGGGATTATGAAAAATATTCGGCCGAGGTTTCTGCAGCCATCAGAACTTCTTGATAGGCGATATGAGGCGGGGGAGGTCTATCTGCTACGAACACGAGCTTGAGGTGGTTGATGATGCGATCGACCACGGAGAGATCTGTAAGGAAGGCAATGATGCGCATCTGACCCCCACATTGAGGACAGCGGGCGAATCATGTATTTGCCCACCCGCTCGGCTTCTTCTCTGGTCTTGGCCCTGACCTTGCTGTGGACTGAGAATCCCAAGTGGCGCCAGCTTGCGATCTTCTCCACCAAGTCCTCTGAGATGAGCTCCTTGCCAAGAAGAAGAGCGAAGACCTTGCGGGAAAAGAACTCGGCCAGGAGGCTGTCCTGGAAGGAAGCGACGTGATGAAACGTCCCCTCAGAGTCCTCACCGCCCTCTGTTACCAGGCAGTGGAGGTGAGGTTGGGATAAATAGATTGGATTTAACTAGAAAAGATAGGATAAAGATTACAACACCTAAAACTTAGTTTCGCTTTTTTAACAATATCTTGCTTTTCACTCCGTTGTGCCAAGAGCTGAACACTTTTCTAGCAGGGGGGTCCGGCATCAAAAATTCTGCCGGATTTTGAATTATCTCAATGATCGGGCTGTTCTCGCTTCTTAACATGCTTACGATATATACAAAATACTTTTCTCTTTCTTGGTTTGCTTTTTCCCATTGATGCGGTGTGAGTTCCCAAGTCCCTGCCGCGCCCCTAAAATGTTTGACTTCAATAAATCGTTCGTCATTATTTTGGGTTTTAGAATAAATGTCATATCCTATACCAAGCTGATCGTGCCTGTCCTCCGGTTCTCTGCCTTCAAACTCTTCAAATCTCAAAACTAATTCGAGCGCAATTGCCTCAGCATCTTTTCTATTTACCATTCTCTTCGGCTTTATTTCTTCATCAGCGTGTGGCACATGTCCGCTCTTAAGCTTGATCTTTTTTGGCGGCAACTGAGAAGAACCCTCTGCTAGCTTATACGGGATTCTACTCTCGATTTCATTAAAAGCAAATTCATCAGGATCGACTAAGTTGGTTTTCCCTATTTCAATGACGGCCTTCAGCAACTGAGGCCTTCCAAGAATCGTCTTAGGAGTTAACTTTTCTTTTTCGTGTTCTCCAGCTTCTGATTCCGCATCAGTTTCTTGCAATATGATTCTAACAGGAGCTACAATCTTTTCAAACCGCCTTAAAGATAACCTCAATCCGAAGTTCCCTAGCTTTTCTTTGATTTCTTCCTCGGTTTTCGCGCTAAATAGGGATTCCAAAAAGGGGAAAACATCATCTTCACCTGGAGAAAACATCCTGGATATTTCCTTTGCGACAGAGGACGAGAGGAGGTCTTTTTGTATCGATTTGTAAATCCTGTTTTCTTCCTTGCTGTAGTATGAATCTCTTTCCACATTTGTGACAGAATGATTCGAGACGGGCAAGTTTAGTATGTAGTCCAGCACTATGCTCTTTGCGTCGTACGCTTGAAGTGTTTTGACATTATCGAAAACCGCTCTGTTTAGTAGATCTTCGAATAGTTCGGGATTCTTTTTCGATAAATAGGCCTCTACGTAAGATAATCTTTGAATAAGCTGACTATTGAGATCGCCTTCTATCTCATTCAACACCCCAAATTTTTTTATTACGGTTGTACTGGGGTCCAGGCTCTTGAAGCCGAAGGCGCTGATCAAATTTTTTATTTTGCCCCAGGAAAAGGGAATCCAAAGAATATCAATCTGTTCTCCAAAAAAACTTCTTAATTCATCGTCATCGCTATAAAAAAGCTGGCCCGGACTTAAGAAATGAAACTTCTCGGATAAAAAGATTTCTTTGTCGCAAGACGTGACTTCCGCGAGGCCGACGCTTATTATTTCGTCCATGTAGAGATAAATTTTTGGGATGCATTCCCTACAATAATCTAAATTGTTAGACGCTTTTAGTTCCTCTAACATCTCAAAGCATTCGTTAAGCAGGGGCCTTTCTACAACTCCCATTAGTTGGAAGAAGTCTTTTAGCGAAGAATCATAAAGTGCGTTGCCGCTGGTTTCTATATATCCTCTTAAAGAACCAAACCTGTCGGAATAATCCCTCCAATATACGTGAACGGCTCTCCACCATGCCCTGTCTTCTCTTGGCAGGTAAAATAATTCGTTCTTGTCGAATGCATCTTTGATTTCAAGAATTTTCGTGTTTCTGGCATCGGCAAATTCGATCGAATTCACTTTATCCTTTAAATATGCGTATATGGTCTTCATTTTTTCGGTTTTGCTAGTGGTTGGTTGCGGATGATCGAGCCGGTAGTTTTTTGCGTGCGCGAGCACTTCTTCGATAGTTGGTTCAATTTTATTTCCCATGTCCTTGAGAAAAGTTTCGTTTGCTTTTAAATCTGCATACTTTGCCTCTTCGCCAAGCAAAAAGCGATTCTTATTTGAATCTATGAATACATCCCACGGCCTATAAAATCCTTCGTCTTTTCCCGGGACCCAATTTGCATTTCGTAAAAAATCAAGGAAAGATGAGGTATCATTGCTTATCCGGGTAAAATAGTACTCTCCAAATTTCTGAAGATGAGCAAACCGATAAGTCGAGTTTTCAATACCCATTTCTTTGTATAATTTCCAGTTTTTTTCCAGCGTTTCCCATAACAGGCTCATCCTTCTTTTGATCTCTTTCTGATTTTTCCTTTTCGAGCAGTGCTCAATCAGTTTCTTGAGATCTTCGCATTCGGAATCGCCGTAAATTTGGTGAATATTGTGGGGCGAATGACATCTCTTTATCCAGGGGTATCTTTTCCAATCAATAGGAACCCATTCATTTACCTCACGCACCTGAGGAGAGCTCCAGACTCCAAGGATCTCAAAGAACTTCCTCCATGTGTACTCGGTCTTTTGCCTTCCCCTTTCGCCTATTCTTCTCTCTCTTTTTTTTCTGTTCAAATAATAGGGTGAAAGGAACCATACGTCCTTGATCCCTTTGAACAGCTCTTCCATCACCTCATTCTTTCCATAGTTTCTAGAGAAATAAATTTCGCCGGGTTTTTTATAATCATATATCCTATTTTTCCCTTTACGTCGGAAGGATTTCAGCCTCAATGTTTCTCTCACTTGATCCACAAATTTTGGGGAAAAATCACTACGATTTATTTCGCTCTCGACATTCGTCCAATACCTCCGCACAAAATCGACAATTCTGAATAATTTCAGATCATCGTATTCCTTGTGTTTGCCTGAAGAAAACTTTGGCAGTATGACATCTCTTATGAGATGGACTTCTTTAAAATATTTCTTCACCCCGATATTATCGAACCATTCTTTTACTCGCTTCCTTTTTCCCTCTTTCTCTGGGCTCGTTTCCTTTCTGCGGGCAATGCTTGACTCCTGAAAATAGGAATTGAGAAAAACGATTTCCCCTTCACTAAATATCTTATGTATCTCGGCAAGGTTAATTCTTTGAGGATAGCAAATCAATCTGTCCGGTTTTTCAGGATCTTCTAGAGAAACCAATCTGTTTTCATCTGTCAGAATGAAATTAGTCTCTAAAAGCTTCCTGTATAGGATTTTCGTTTCTTCATCCCACGCCCAGGGAAATTCTCCATAATAGGCTTTTTTTTGAGTATCAAAAACAGTTGTCAAATAATCATAAAGATTCAAAAACCACTCTTTGTTCTTTTTTCTGAATTCACGCTCATTTTGCAGAAATTCGATGACCTTGTCAGGGCCTACTTCAATCGCTCCAAGCTCACGCAAAACTTTATAGGCCCTTTCGTTTTGTTGGTCCTGAGCAAACGAAGGGTCAACATATTGCACATCCTTTTTAAATAATAGTTTCAAGTCTTCCTCGAAAAGGACTTCTCTTATCTTTTCTTGCTGTGGGATTATGCAAATACTAGGTACCCGCCAACCTTTTGTTGTCTTGGCAACCTTTTTACCTTTAAGCACTTCGAAAAGAGAAGAATAGAAATGCCTGACAAGATCATCCTGAATTTCCTCTGACAGAGGTATCAAGTCGTATATACAACCTTTGAATTCCTCTTCTTCCTTTCTCTCGTCAAGGATGTCAGCGGCCAGAATTCCCAGTTCCTTCATCAGCCATACGTTCCATGGGTCTTCAGAGATTCTTTCTCTCCCGATGGTCGGTAAAAAATCGGCCTGGATCAAAAAAGGTAGATCGGCTCTTTGCTTAGTTGGCAGATAACAATAGACCACGCCGCTCTTCTTTATAACTTCTCTTACTGTGTTCTCGGAAGGAAACGCAATAGTGATCCTTGTCTCCTTAATCCCCTCTTTTCCTTCGGGCACCACATTCTCATCAAGGACCTTGAGATTACGGTGAAATACGCGCCAATTTGTCTTCTCATTTGTTCTCGTATCTATCAGCGAGACCCTAGAGGGATCTTCAAATTCTTTCTTTATCTCCCAGCCGGTTTTCTTCGAATTATCGATAAATTTAAGTTCTTTGATATTTTCAAGGAAAAGCAAAATCTTGTCATCAATCAAATTGAAGTTTTCTATTAACTCCCTTGGTGTCGGAAGTTCCGGGGAATAAGGCAGGACGAATATCGCTCCTTTGTCTTCGGCATAGTAAGACGCTAGTTCCCTGGGAATCGATGATTTTGGCCTAGGGTATATGTAATCTTCTATCTCAAAATTAAAATTACTGGATATTATTTGTGGATTTTCTGTAATGTTGAAAACAGATTTGAATCCGATTCCAAAAAAGCCTATCTTGTTTTTCTTTCTGCCAGGTTGGACCGAACAGATACCCCAGACATCTCCCTCATTAAAAGGTCTTCCATTGTTAATAACGGCAGTATTTTCGTCGCTAAAAATGAAGATAATCGAGCTTGAACCTTCATCTTCTGCATTCTGAATAAGCTCCAAGGCGTAATGAATTTTTTCTCCGTACAGCCTTTGACTCGTAAGCCGCAAAAGATTGTCCCTATCCTCTGACTTCTCACTATTTTTCTTTTCGAAAATCTCCTCTATAAGCTTAGCGTTCCAGTTATTCATGGAGGCACCGGTAACCCGATATGGGTATATCCTTGATAATATTGAAAAACAATATTTTTAAAATGACCTTTCCTCTGAAAACTCGCTGAATTGCCCTCTTTTTTATACCACAATGCTCGAATTCGCGCAAAATCTGCTTGAGGTTCGCCATCAAAAGCATAATCCGCATCCCCCCCTTTTAAATAAAATTATTTTATAGGATACTGAGCTAGATATTTTTTATTTTTGAAAATAGGCTGAGCTTAATGTCGCTTTTCATAAAATTAGCTTAAAAATAGTAAAAGATATTAAAGGGAACCCTATATATACGCCAGAAAAAATGAAAAAGGGAGGCCAAAAATCTCTAGATTTAATGCGTTTTATGCTTGATAGCGACGGAAGAATCCATAATTTAGCTGAATCAGGGATTACTCCAAAAGCCCACTTACAAAAACGTCCAAGTGTAAGTTCCAAAATAGTAATTGAAATAAAAGAGATAATAAGGAAGACAAGGCCTGTATAAAGTATCGATTCTTTTCCAAAACTCCTGGACAATATCCAACCTGAACAAATGCCATAGGCCCCCATAAAAAGATGATCGAACTTGGCTCTAATCCCATGATTGCTAAATAGCTCAATTAGACCAGATGCGATATAGTATAAAAGCAAAATATAAGTGAAATTTAAATATGTAAACCTGAAAATCCCAAAATTTGCTTCTTCTTTCTTGAAAACATAAGATCCCACTAAATTAGTAAAGAAATACCCTAGCAATAGTCCATTAGACATTACAATTAATTCAATCCAACCTTTCTTTTTAATAACTAGAAACAAGAATGGCATAACGAAGCCCATAAAGCCATACATAGCTCCAAAAGAAAATATGGTGGGCCAATGATGGGATTTATATAACAGGTTACCTAAGTCCAAGAAACTTTTATTCGGTAACAATTTTGTTATGTGTGTAAAAAAAATTACGTCAATAGGGTCAAGTTTATGATCAACAGCACTTATGCAGGCCAGAGGAATAAAAATAAGCATAAATAATAACCCGCTGGCTGCCCATGATGAAAACCATGCTAAATCTAGTTCATTGATTGAAAGATCGTCTTTTCGTCTGCGCATTTTCCTAGTATCAATCGAGGTGTGTTTTGGCAGATCGCGAATTATTTGACGCAAATGTGATATTTTTTTCTTAAGAGAAATAATGCGCTTCTTGATCCACTTTTTAATTGATTTAAAATATCCTCCCAATTTTTTGATGCCTTGAAATCTCATCTTCAAGTTATAATGACACTGTTTTGTTCTTTTTTAAATTACTATTATTTCTAAAAGGAATCAAACGCATATTCCGCATTCCCCTTCCGAAGCCTTTTTAAACTTATCGGCAATGCTGAATGTGAAAGTTCTAAGAGTAATCTTCTCAATGAAAAATAAAGCTAAAAAATTTGGGTACATTAATTGGCAAGTCTGTAAGCCTGATAACTTGATAAAGTTGTTATGGATGGATAACCAAGCTATTTCGTTTTGCTTGGTCCCCCAGACTTCGTTACTGGAGCGCCACTGTGAGTCTTGACACTACCCCGACTACCGCTTTGCGTACTAGCCTTATGACTGTAGCCACCTCCAACCTTGGTTTCATAGCCAGAAATGATTTTTGTTTGATAACTAGATGACCTAGATATGGAGCTAGAAAGCCGATTTTGAATAGAAACTTCCCTGAAATCAAACGCCTTGTGTACGACTTCATGTAAGAATACAGGCTGACTTGATGTGGATGCCACTTCGTGTAGCTTTGCCTGAATGGAATTCTGGCCTTGCGTTGGTAGTATACTGAGGTCGATGTTTGGTTTTACTATATGGAGTGCTATACCTTCATCCTTCGCTACTGCGATTGCTCCCGCTGTATAGCCCTGATTTGTAAGCATTAGCGCCTTGTGAGCAGCAATCTTCTGTTTTACTTGCTGAAGAAGCATTACTTCTTGTTGGTCTACTTTGTTATTTCCCCTCCACTTGGCGTTCGCAATGTGGAGATATGTACCTAATTCGCTTTCGATTTCCCAATATAGATCAACTTGATGTTGATACTCAGGCAATCCTGGACGAGTAGGATTGGGTATGCGAATGGACTTTATCTTTTCCACGCTCGTGCCAAGCTTTTCTGCCAGGAAATAGCGGCAAAGTTCCTCATACTGTTGACTATTCACTCTATGCCTCGTATTTTGCAAGAATTAACTTCTCTCATTGTTAACCTATTACCTAAGGTATTTTTATTTTATATTTTCACATATTAAATTTCAATGACATTTCTTCTGCTTGAATTCTCTTTTAAATGCATAATCCGCACCCCCCTTTGAAAGCCTTTTCTTCGGTAATTAAAAAATAGACAACTATTTGCTTAAATCGCTTAGCGTTCTAGCTCCCATAAGTTGCGCAAACGTCTTATACCACTTGTTTCTAACTACGGCCTTTTCCCTTTTCTGTTTTTTTATTGGAAATGGCAAGTCTATTAATTCTTCTAGATGATAAATCTTATGAGGCTTATTGAGCCATCCTCTTTTTCTTCCTTTCCGCGCTATTCTGGGATATTTCTTGTACGTTTCCTGGGCAGGAACATTTTTTTCTGTATAACTGACTTTTGCTATATGGGTTATAGCATGTTCCGATGTCCTATAGAAAGCGACATACTGAGCGTCAGGCGCGTCATTTTTTTGGCAGGCAATTTTTTCTTTCAGTACCAATTCCCACCAGTCTGGGTCTGTGGATTGAATCATGACTTCCCTGATTTCTCCGATCCTTTGTTCATTAATTATTTTTTTATCGCCCATCTTATCTCCTAAATAATCTAAAAACAGCTGATTAATAAATTTCAGTTTGCTCTTTGTGTTGTATTCTTCAACCAGCTTGCGAATTTCTTCCCATCTCAAATAGTGGAACTCGTTATCTTTAAGACCTGATACTCTTCTAACGTTTTCAAACTCTTCCTTCTGGTCAAATTGAGTAATATAAACAAACCGAATTTGGTCGTAATATCCTTTCTGATTTATAAGCAACTTGGCATATTTCTTCGTTTGCTTTTCCGTTAGCTTGCTATCCCATATTTTTGATTCGAAGAAAATCAGGAATTTATCATCAAGTTTCAGCCTGAGGTCAATTAAGCATTGTTGACCGTCTATCTTATAAGGAACCTGAGTTTCGATGGCTATTCTTTGAATGTCTTTCTTTCTTAGCTTCTTTGTCTCCATTTGCAGCTTTTTCAAAACATCCAGAAGAACGGGCGGGTTAGTTTTCAGGATGAAGCCAAAATTTGCCGAAATCTGATCCTCTTCGTTTCCGAAGTGATGCACAAGCTCGAAAATATTTCTTACGGGTTTCCCTACGTCCATATTTTTTATATTGATTTTACCCTATTAAAAGCATAATCGGCAAGCCCGCAAAACAACCTTTTTAGTCTCATCGTCAATACCTCCCACCTCTTTTTTGAGTTCGGCATTATTCAGTGTTCAAATTTTCCAGGCGTTTTATCAGCATAATAAGCAAACGTTTAAACTTCTTTTTAAGAATCAGCGATAATAGTTTTTTGCTATGACAGAGGAATCCTCGATAATAACGAATCCAGACCTCCTTGACGAGAAAATAAGAAATTGGTTTTCGGCTCTGGTGGTTGAGCAAGCCTCTTGGTGTCAATTTTCCCCTCCAACTGTCGTGTGGAAATATAAATCATGATAAAAAAGATGTCAAGGAGAGCTTGAGAGCACAGGGATATTTCCTTCTTGTAAGAGAAGGAATAGAATAAGCCAAGAGGGATGGGGTATATCGTGAATTCTTGACATTATTTCATTGAAAAAGTAGTATTCATCAGAAGATTAAATATCTGTGTGCATTTTGATCTCTAGATATTTTCGTTCTCTGTCATTAATTAAAATCTTATCTTGAAAGGAGGGCA
>Ga0315289_10007426_pt1 | contig 15966 bp, 19 predicted proteins | sample YL17G11_40_MG_FD_203452 | JGI IMG/M metagenome (GOLD analysis project Ga0315289, IMG submission 203452) | Sediment microbial communities from Yellowstone Lake, YNP, Wyoming, USA - YL17G11_40 | ecosystem: Environmental > Aquatic > Freshwater > Lake > Sediment | place: USA: Wyoming | collected... | reverse complement strand
AGCCAAACACGCAAAAAGGTTCCAGGCATTCTGGAGGAGGAAGATTTTCTTCTAGAGGAAGTAGAGGAAGAGGAAACTATCGTTGATTTTTTTATTTTTATTCTTTATTGAAAAAACTTAAGGATTGAAATCAAATTAATAGTAATGCCACATATCTATTCCAAAGAACCTTTTGGTGTGAAAGTTGGAAGTTATGCGAGAATACCTATTCTTGCTGCTCTTACCAGCGATATAATTTTAAGACATGAAAATAGCCTTGTAATTTCTAATATTAAGAGTCTGAATAACCCTTTGTTAGAATTGCCTGTTTTATTGGGAGTAGCTTTTGCGTGCTACATAGCCCCTCCTGTGATTGGCGTTTATGCCGAACGTGGTTTAAGAGGGTTGGCAGAATATTCACATCCTCGACTTGCAAACATTAAAGAAAGATTTTTCCCAACTACATCTGAAGTAGATAGTTCCAACAGTTCTGTTTCTTCGATTGTTTCATCGAGCGAAATTACTTGTTCTTTGCAATAAATTTTCTTCAAGATGTTTTTTTGTTGGAATTAAGCAAGTGAAATTCACCACCGAAAGTGGTTCTAAATGCTTATATCGGCACCATTCTCATTTTTATTAAAGTTAAATAGATTTTGAAATAAATATTTAATTGTTAGGTGAGTTTGATGAATGGAGATTATGAATGGTATCTCAATGCTGACTTGGATGAATATGCAGGAAAATGGATTGTGATAGTAAATAAAAAAGTTGTTGAGAGTGGAAATAATATTAAGGAAATGTTAGAGAAAGCAAGAAAGACACACCCAAAAACAAAACCGTTTTTAGCCAAAGTTCCTGAGAAAATTCTTGTTAGCAATATGATTATCTTAAATTAACAACAATATGATAATAGGAAAATATATGAGTCTCGATAGATTTAGAAAAGTTTATTCCCTATTACCTGACAGTGAAAAAAAATTAACTATCATTTTAATTAACGATGGGAAATATACATGGGAAGAAGCATATAGCGAGATTGTGAAGAATACTAATGTCGGTAAAGAAATTCAAAAGAAACTTGAAAAATTAAAGATAATTTAAAGTTAAATTTTTAACTATTCAAAAAATAAGTAGTGATGGTATGTTTGGACTTACTGGCGAATTTAGCGAAGATGAATGGAAGGTTGTCAGGGCTAGAATTGAAGCGATGCCCGACAATATGAAGCTATCAATTGGCGGATTCAAATCGTTAGATAAGAACGAACTTTTACAGCATATAGATAATAAAGACGAACTTGGAAAACTTTTAGTAAAGGTGCATTTCAATTATTTGAGATCCTTCAAAGAAGAAGCAAAAATGTTGCCATTATGAAAGATATTCTAATTACACTGCCAGAGTATGACGATACAACTTTCTACTGTAGTAAATTTGCAGAAGAGATTGTAAAACTTGCAAAAGATAGTGGATTACGTGTTTTTGATATAAGAAAGGATAGGGTTAACAGAAAGATTGTCGTGGCGATGTTGCAAGAAAAGAACCCCAGATTAATTTTATTCAATGGTCATGGAAGTGACGGAACGATAGCCGGACACAACGATGAAATATTGATAAAAACACCTGATGATCTTGATTTGTTGAAATCAAAAATTGTACATTCATTGTCATGTAATTCTGCAAAAAAGCTTGGCAAAGAAGCAGTTGAAAATGGGGCAACAAGCTATGTTGGTTATGAGAATGACTTCATTTTCTTTTTTGATAAAAACAAAGCATCCAGACCATTAGAAGACACTTTTGCCAAACCTGTTTTTGAGGCAGCCAATCAGATTTCGCTATCTTTGATAAAGGGAAACAACATAGCAGAATCTTTCATAAAATCCCAAAAAACTTATGAAAAGTGGATAAATTACTATAGATTGCATGGGGAATTATTGGAAGCGCCACAAAGCTTGATAGCGTTAATGTGGGATAAGGAAAGTCAGATAGTTCATGGAGATAAAAATGCGATTTTATGATGAAATAAAAGAAGTAATAAATATTTTTGTTTGGAATTTTGTCGATTGCGCGTTTCTTGTTCTCGTCGTTGTTATGAGGAAGACAACCTACGGTTTTCTTGAAACTTTCCCTTTTTGAAAATTAAGAAGTAGCTGCAAAAAATAAATGCACATTAAATGAACGGTGTTTTTGATGCCAAAATGAATGTGCATTTTCTGTGCATTTCTTGGAAGCTGATTTTTCAGGATGATTTTCAGTTTTCAAATAAACTTTCTTGGTATTTTGTTTGGTTCGTATGCAAGGAATGGTTTGAGATTAGCTCTTTGAAGTCTTTTTGTCACACTCGGATACAAGAAAACATATTCTTCCTCCACCTCTTCTGCCAATCTTTTGTCTATTTCTCTCAATCTATCAATCAGCTTGTTGAAATTTTCTTTTGGACTAAAGGATAGCATGACGGCAGGATGACATTTCACACCAGCATCGAAGAGATTTTTCAAAGCTTTCAATTGCAAGCCAAATCCTTCTGGTTTTGCTCCAGTTAGCATGGCAAATTCCTCCTCGTTTGTCCCTTTCAAAGAAACACGAACATGAAGGCATTTGAACTCAGAAAGTTTTTTGGCAAAGTCTTCATTTATCAAAGTACCATTCGTTTCGAGGATAAACCTATAATTTGTTTGATCTATCAACCCGAGCAGTTCAAAGAGATGGTTTTTTCCTATTGTTGGTTCGTTACCACTCACTCTTAACTGAGAATAACCAAACCTCTTGGCAAAAGTATCCATACTGTCGAATACTTGTTCTGCAGAATAAAATTTTCCAGCATTTTCAGGATTATCTCTTACTTTCCAACCCCAGCAAAAGACACATCTTAAATTGCAACCAACACAATCAGAAGAGGCAATACCACCATACCATCGTCCGGGTCTGAATCTGTAATATTTTCTTAGGTTGTCCTTAACAACAATTTTTTCTGTCGTTTCTGCCAGTTTTATCAGGTCGTAAGGCATAAGATATATTTAACGTAAATTAAATTTAACATCTGGCTAAAGTAAGAAGTTAGCTGCATGAAATAAATGATCGTTTAATGGCCAGCGCTTTTCGCTTTTCTTAAAGACTTCAATTTTACTTCAAGCTGCTGTTCAACTTTTTTTGCAATAGTAATGTCATTATAACGTTGGCCGTATGGTGCTGTGTCCTCTACGTAAACTGAACGGCCTCCTGCATAACGGCCTAGCGTCTTATGAAGTCTTCTATCTGAAGTTACGACAAAGTAATCGCTTTCTTTGGTAAAATTAAGAACATCACAATCTCTCGCATGCCTTAAATCTGTGTCAAGTATATGAACTGCATTGGGAAATCCTCTTTTTCTAAGTTCAGCTGCTACATTAACAGGCAGACACTGGTCAACAAGTATCTTAATTTGATAATCTTCTGGCTTCATATGAAGAATTAAAATCAGTTAATTATTTAAAGGGTAAAGGAGTAGCGAAAAAATAAACGGAAAAATTGATATGGCTGGAATATGGATGGTCTTTTTAGCCGCAAAATCACCATCCGAAAAACATCCGATTCTGAAACTAAGTGAAACTGAAAATGGTAATTAAATGGTAAGTAATTTTTCACTATCCATTCACTTCCCATTTTCTTACCATTTCTTGAAAGAGTTATTTTTAGCAATTTACTTATGTGAACAAAAGATCCTCTTAAAAATTTATTTCAAATATACAAATGATTGGGGAGGCAATACTCCAAATTCCTTTTTCAAATACAGTGGGTTTTCATATTTCTTATAGCTCTTTATTTTAATTGCATAACCCTTTTTTTTATTTCTAAAATATTTACTAAACTTATGCTTTTCAATTCCAGAAAACTTTTTTGTATGTTTCCATAAACTGTCAATATCACTGAAGATGATTTCTTCTATGTCAAATTCACCAATAACCATTTTGACTGGAGATGAAGCATAAACAATAACTTTACTAACATGATGCTTGAAGATAAACTTTCTGAATTCATATTTTTTTATTCCTAAAAATATCTTATGAGCAAATTCTGGTTTAATAGACAATAATACCTTCATCGACTTCTACTTCCTTAATAATTTTTAGAAAATCTTCCTTATTAATTTTCACGAATCCTCGAGGCGCATTGTCAATGCCTGAAACAATACCTAGTTCAATTAATCTTTTTAAATTGATTCTTTTTGGTAAAGAATATGCGTACAAAAAGTTCACGATAAATGGTCTATTTTTATCCCGAATCCATTCGTGATGCAACTCTTCATCGCTATTGAACACACTTCTTTTTCCACATAAAATTTTAAATTGTTCTTCATCTTTTATATCAGTAATAACGCTGTCGACAATACCGATTGTAGTAATAACACTGAGATAATAACCGCCAGTTCTATAGAAAATGATTAAGTCACCTGCTTTAAGATTTTTTTCTATTGAACGTGACACGTAAACCTTGACAATTGCATTTCTAAATGGTTCATTTTCTACGAAATCAAGTGACGACTCAGTTCTAAGAATAGAATCAGGCAGTAGGTTTGTATGATATTCTGGGTATATAGGAACAATGAATGCGTCACTGTCCACCGAAAAGTATGGAAATGTCTTTCTTGGAGAACTTTTGTCTACTATTTTGCTGAAATCTCTGACATAAACTTCTTCTTTTCCATGATTGCTGGTTTTTGTTCCCCAACAATTGAACCCAAAATCTTTTAATAGATTAACAAGATCTTGTTTAGTTGCATTGTTATTAAAAATAGTTACATAAATCTCGTCAGCCTTAAATCTCACGGCATGGTCAAAAACGATTTTAAGAAATCTCTCGCCTATGTATATTCCAGGTGTAGCGACCTTGAATGTTCCTATTTTAAGTCTTTTCTTTCTAGAAAAAACTGGTTCTATATCTGAATAATTTTCGCTTCCATCTTCCGTTTTCAAATATAACAATCCTATAATTCTATCTCCAGATTTGGAAATATATGCAATTTCATTCGCTTTCTTATTAAACCATCTAAGATAATCTTCTTGACCATAATCTTCTTTAAAACTATCAAAGAAAGGATCGTTAACATTAATATTTCCAAAATATTCTTTCTTGACAATTGGCACTTTGTAATCAATAAAATCTGGGTTTTCTGTGACAACCTTTTCTATGAATGAATTTATTGTAAATACTTTGTGAGATAGATTTAACGAATCGGCCTTAGTATATATTTCTTTATCTTCAGTAATGAGACAATCAACTCGTTCACAAAGTAACTCATTCAGAATTTTTGAATCATTCTTGGCATTTTCAGTCTTGTCTACATTATCAACAAAATTTCTTATTTCATCACATATTGGAGCTAAAGTTCGAAGGACATTGTAGTTACCTAATTTAATTTTCATTTGATGCACTAGTTTCAGATTCGAATTCTTTTCGATTTCTTCTATTGATATAGGATGTATGGTTTTTTCGTATTGCAGTTTATCCAACCATTTAAATAGAAATCCAATGTTGGGATCAGTCGGAAATGATTCTCGGTTGATTATTATATTTGTATCTAACAGTACTTTCATAATTTTTTCTACCACTTTTAACTACTTAAATAAATGAGACTTTAATTGTTGATTATGAGAGGTCAATATGAAGAATTAAGTTGTCCTTTTTGTTATAAACTTTTATTAGTTTGAATTTGAAGAAACAATTATGAACGTTGAAAACGTTTTCGAACTTGTGCATCATTTTGGGAACGAAGAAGACCAAGTTTCAGCGTGTTTTGGATTTATATTAAAAGTTAATAATGAAGTTTTATATCAATTTCTTAAAAAAACCATTGAAACCATAAATAAGGATGAAATAAAAAATGTTCAAATTGAAACTCAGGTTTCTTATGACGGAGGAAAAAATAAAGTAGATCTGCAAATTTATTTGGAAAATAAGTTTTTGATTTTTATAGAATCTAAAATTTGGGGCAATAAACCAAACTTTAAACAACTAAAAAATTATTCCGACATTCTAAATTCAAAAAAGGATGTGGATTTCAGACAGATTGCTTTAGTTTTAATTACTCATTTTGATGTTAGAGAAACGTTCAAAAAATTCAAAAGAAAAATTAAATTAAAAAAAGATGAGTTCAAATATTTCAGATGGGTAGAAATACAAAATTTAGTTGAGAAATATTACGAATGCGGTAAAAAGAAATTTATTAATGAGTTATTTTTAAACTATATTAGTGATAAGATGAAAGATGTTAAGAAAATTGATGAGCAACGCATAAAAGACATCAAAGAAGTTATCGTAATTTCCACAACACCAGAATGGTGGGAACTTGCACAGCAAAAGAAAATAGCTTGCCAAGATAACAATACTCCAGATGCTCATTATGTAGCTTTCTATAGAACTTCTGAACAAGCAATAACTCACATAGCTGAGGTCGACTATACTGAAAAAAATGTTCCTTTGAAAGAGACTTACAAAGGATTTCCAAAAATTATTAAAATAGCGAAAAAACGTGGTTGGTTTAATGATGTTCATAAAGAATACCACTTGAAAGAAATCCTGTCTCTACCTATACCCATAAGAAAATCTAAAGGCGATAGAGGAACTGTTAGAGTAAAGTGGTTTAAAACATTGAACCAAATAATTAAAGCAAGAACACTGCAAGATCTTAAATAATTTTTACAAAAATGTAAGATATAAGAAAGGTAAGAATTATGCGTGGAGAACCTGTAGAATTAGCTTGTCCATTTTGTGATAAAGGTAAAATTCAATGTTGGTATATTCCTGCATCTTTTAGTGTAAAACAATCAAGATCAAGAGTGATTCATGGAAATAAAATTGTAAAATCTGCAGACATATGGTTGATAAAGTCAGGATGTAGTGTATGTGACAAAAGTGCAGAGGAAGTTGAGAAAAAACTTAAAGAAGAAGGTGTCATTTAAGTAGTTCTTTAATAACTTTTACTTGATTTTTATTTAACCCATATAGTTCAAAAATCTTCTTATTGATTTCATTTTCTATTTTTAACATTCCTGCATCTTTTTTACTTTTTCCTTGTCCTAACTTCAAAATTTTATTAACGAGGCCAATTATTTCATTTACCAATTTCTCATTATTGGCAGAAATTTTTTTAATAGGTATCTTACCTAAATACGTTCTGTCTAAATCCATTGTCAAGGTAGATCTATTAAACACGAAATCTCGAATAAAGAAGGCTGCAATTTCTGAATTTAGTATTGCAAGGATGTATTTTGGATCGAATTTGTTTGTATTTATTATTATATTTGTAATTGTATCCAGGTTGTATGTTTTTTCGCTATCATAAGTTGCGACAATTCTAACTTTTGAAGTGACTAAACGTTGTGCGATTATTTTTTCTCTTTCAAGCCTTCTGAACAAATTCAAATAATTCTTCAATTTTTGTTTGTCTAGAAGTAAAAATAAATTGGATTCAGTTATATAACTATCTATGTCCTTACCTCTAATCAATTTAACATAATTAAGATTTTTCCTGTTATCAGAAATCAAAGCTTTCTCTTTTTGAATCGGCAGACCTCTAAATATTTCAACATTATTAGACAAAGAAACAAGTGGTATAGAATTTTCATTTATTTTATCAAAAATTGGTTTAAGAGTTTCATTGAAATAAAGAGCAAATATTCCCAATTCATTAAATAGAGCTTGATTTATTCTATTTTCTTGATATTTATTGTTAGAAAGATTTTCTATCTCTGTTATCACGCTCACAATATTAGAATCTCTTTTTTTGTTATCATTATTTCGTCTTAGTATAATTATCACTTGTTCAAACCCAACTTCAGAAAATGCTTTTCCGACATCAACAATTTTTTTAATTTCACAAGTGCCCAAAATATATTTTCTAATAGGTTCCCAAGAATCCACCCATGTAAGAGATTTTGGAATAATAAAACCAAGATAACCCTCTGGTACTAGCGAATCTATATATTTTTTAATGAAAAGCGATGCAATATTTAGAACTCCTGATGATATGCCCTTTGAAGTGACATTTCTGTATTTAGAATCAATATCTTTTTTCTTCAGATTAAAATAAGGTGGATTGCCAACAACTATATCAAACTTTTGTGAAATTATTTGGTTAAGAAAAATTGGACCACTTGATGTTTCTTTTATTTTTTCTAACAAATGTTTTTTCTTAGTCCAAAGATGTAAAGAAGTTGATAGACTATCCCCGTCTACAACATTTATAATATTTACAGGATTATCAATATTTTTTAGAAGTAAATTCATTACAGTTAACTGGGCAGCGAATGGATTGATATCAATTCCAAATAAATTCTCTTTAAGTATTTTTTCATGAATTTTATATTCAGATAACCCTTGTGTTCTGAGTTTCTCAGCAAGAATATCATATGCTTTTAGAAGAAATCCTCCAGAACCGCAACAGGGATCTATTATTTTATAGTCAGTTTTCAAAGGTATATTATTTAAAATATAATTGATTATCCAGTCTGGTGTATAAAATTGTCCTAATTTCTTTCTTTCTTCTTTATCTATATGTTTTTGATAGACATTACCTAAAATATCTCGATTAATTTCTTTAAAATTATATTTTGATAGTTCAAGTAGGAAATTCTCGATTATATTTTCATTTATATCAATTTCAGAAAAGTTTATATGATCAAAGATTGGTGCATTATAAAATCGTGTAAATTTTGTTCCAAACTGATCTCCAAATACTTCTATTAATAATTTTTTCATTGCATTATTGGAAACAATTTTTTTCCATGCCTTCAAATTATCTGCAGTTAACTTTTTAGGAGCAAAATTTCTATCTTCACAGATTCTTCTAAAAAGTATTCTATTTATTATTGTATAAGATGCTTCTTTACAAAGTTTTTCAAACCAATCCTTTTCTTTATTTTTATCAATATTTTGCTCTAACAGCCAAGAATCGATTTTTTCTTTAAAGTTTTGATTATTTTCATAATACTCAATAAATTTTTTAATAAAATCTTCATAAATCAATTCTTTTGATAATTTTAGAGTTTCCTCCAATTTCTCAGCCGTTACTAATTCTTTTATTTCTCTTATTTTATATGAAGCTATTTTTTCAATATTTTTAATATTTTCCTTACCAATATATTTTTTAAGTTCGACAAAATTTTTTGGCAAATCAATTAAAAGACTTTGAAAAATAGGTTTGTTTTTTTCATTGTCAACTCCTTGAATGAAGGATTTATATAATCGTATTTCATTACCATTTGTTAAAATTACCCACAAAACACCTTTTTCTTGTGCGTAACTTAATGCTTGTAATTTATGTTTATCTAATTCTTGTTCTAAACTTTTTGTTTCTATTATAACATGAGGTTTTCCTGATATTTTTAATGCAATATCTGCACTTCTATTTCTTACAGGAAATTCATAATCAAAATCTTTTTGCTCATTCCAGTTTAAACATTCAAGCAAACGTCTTGTTATTTTATTTTTCACATTTTCTTCTAGACCACTTTTCCTACCTTGTTTAATATCTTCAAAATCAATTTTTGATAATTCTATTATTTTTTCACGTAAATTTTTATCTTTAATTTTAACCACCTTATAAAATTTTTACTAATTTAAACTTTGATACTATCTCCAACACTCTTCAATAAATGAACATTACTCCACCACTTGTCATAAATCTTTGCATGCTGCGTATGCACAGGCACGACGATCTTCGGCTTGACAGTTTTCACAAAATCCTTCAGCTGCGGCCCGGAAGCGTGGCCTGAAACGTGCGTTGCATTAAGTTCCATGCCAAAATGATTCACCCAGTTTTCAATCCTCTGCCAGTCGATTTCCATCTCAATGTCGAAAGGTTCGCAGACAGACTTGATGTACACAGAACCTTCTTTTGGTTTTATATCAATCAATTCCTTCAAGTCATAGTTCGAGCAGAAGAACATGAACTTGCTCTGATTGTTTTTCACATCCTTATGGCAGATAGCATCGTCAAGATAATTCCTTTCCCAATGATCGTAATCAGCTCTCTTCAGCCGCTCCTCGCAGTCGCTGCCAATCATTCCCCAATCTTTTCTGTTCGCATACAAAGCAAGGTTCTTATCGTCAAACTTCGGCACGTCCGCGTCTTTGCATTTGCCCAGCTGTTCGATCAAGTACGCCTGCTTCAAACTGATTGTCAGCTTCTTGCCAACTTTCTTTGCGGAATTCAGAAAAGAAATCATGCGATCGGTGTCACGAACAGACCAGTTGCAAACAGAAAGACCGCGAGACTTTGAAACAATTGTAGAAATCTCATCCTCAACATCCGTTTCCTTTCTAGAACTTTCTTCATCAACTCTCGTGCCTTCGATTATCAGCATGTCAGGCTTTGCTTTCTCGCACGCCTGCACAAATTCAACAGTCTTCTTTTCCCTCCTTCCATGAAAACGAAAATCTCCGGTGTAAACAATCGTGCCAGAAGAAGTGTGAATTATGAAGCCAGTCGCTCCAGGCAGAGAGTGGTCGACATTGTAAGGAATTATTTCAATGCCATCGATCTTGAACTTCTTGCCAAACTTGAACAGATTGAATTTTCTAGGCACAACAATGTCTGGATGAGTTCTTGTATTCTTCCTGCTTATCTCTCCTTTCTTGTTGACATACGTCTCGAAGCATCTCGTAAGCTCCGTCAAGTCAGTGAAGCTTCCGCTCGCCGTGTCGTTCAGCGCTTTCAGAATCGCACGAGTCTCTTCAGAGCAGAAAATCGGCAGATCTTCGCGAAGGTGGCTGATGTAAGAAGCATGGTCTGCATGTGCGTGCGAAATCAAAACTCCTTGAAAATCAAGATCCTCCTCGCTTCTTCCCATATGCCTCAGAAAATCGCTTCTGTACAGACCTTTCAAATCTGGCAGAAGCCCGAACTCGACAAAGTCCCCGATGCCACCGCACTTTCTCGGCTGCAAAAATTCAGAAAAATATTTGTTCGCAAGGCCGAAGCTCATGCCAAAGTCTAGAAATATTTTCGTTCCGCTGTCCTCGAGAAGAAACTTGTTTCCTCCGATTTCATTCACTCCGCCAAAAAAAGTTAATTTAGTCATACCAATCAAATCATAATTAGTATGAAACAAATAAAAGCAATCATCTTCGATCTTGACAACACTCTGATAGATTTTATGTCCTTCAAGTGGAAAGCGACTAATGCTGCAGTAACAGCGATGATAAAGGCGGGACTGAACGTCGACAAGAAGAAAGTTATGCGAATAGTCAAAGAGCTTTACGATAGGCACGGGATAGAATACCAAAAAGTTTTTGACGACCTGCTCAAGCAGACAATTGGACATGTCGACCAAAGAATTCTTGCGGCCGGAGTTGTTGCTTACAAAAGAGTAAAAGGAGACATGTTGCAGACATATCCGAATGCCGTGCCTGTGTTGAAGAAGTTGAAGAAAAGAGTTCCAAGCATCGGAGTCGTTTCCGACGCACCGAAGTTTCAGGCATGGACCCGCCTGTTTGAGATGAAACTTGACAAATATTTCGACTTTGTTTTGACTCCCGAGGACACGAAAGCTTTCAAGCCATCAGGACTTCCTTTCAAGAAAGTGATAGAAGTTCTCAAAGTCAAACCTCATGAAGTGCTCGCCATTGGGGATTGGATGAGCAGAGACGTCCTTCCTGCGAAAAAACTTGGGATGAAAACTGTTTTAGCAAGATATGGAAACACAACTCATGAACCGGGAAAAGCCGACTACGAAATAGACAACATAAAAGAATTATTGAAAATTGTTAAATAGAAATTGAATTAGCCAAGCAATACGTCAATGCAGTCTCTCTCTTCGGCGATGCCACTCTTGATGAGAGCCTGCTTCATTTTCCACTTTATCCTTACCATCTTGCTCTTCTTGAACTTCAGTAATTCTTGCTTTCTGCCATGCCAATACCAAGAACCAAACATAGTCTGCGGTCTGAAGTTTTCTATCTCTTCTATCGAGCTGCTTTCATCTGGCATCTTCTTCATAAGAATCAAATGAAATAACAGTGATTAAAGATTTAACTCTTTCTACAACATGTGCGATGATGTGTTATTTGAACAAGATTTTAGAATAATTCTTCCTAATTTCTATCGCCTTCTATCAGTAACTCGAGTTGATTCATCCTGCCAGTCTTTATCTTTCCGCGGATCTCCAATCTTTTCAAAGCATTCCTTATGTGCTTGTCCGATGTGTAGGTTCCTTTCTGGACTACGCTTCTATAGATTGATGTCACTGAAAGCTTGTTTCCTTTGCTCTTCGCCAGCTTTTTTATCGTTTCAAGAACTTCATCATCTTTGCTCATTTCATCACATCTTTATTTGTCACATCTCTATTTCATCAGTTTAGTCTTCTGGATATAATTTCTTTTCTTCAACGATATACACAGTGCGCGTATCATCCAAACCTTTCTTATTAATTTTATTAGCAGCATTCATCATCAAAAGGGAAAGTTTCAAGAAAACCGTAGGTTGTCTTCCTCATTACAACGACGAGAACGATAATGTTCCTGCCGTCCCAGATACCAAACAATAAACATTTCAAATTACTTTGAACAAGAACGAGATTTGAGAAAAAATAAAAAAATTATAACCTTACAACTTTTTCAATACCTAACTTCTCTAATTGTCTTAATTTGGATTCCGAGATCGGACCTTTATTTGTAATTTTAACATAGCATGAATGTTCTTTAATATCCCAAAAGTCTGGACCTTTCCAAAAAGTTCCACCGAAAATAGCAAAATCTACATCACCATCTTCCTGTCCACGTTCAGCATAATTTTGTTCAACAATCCTTCTAACTTGATTTCTTCCAGGACGCCTGCTTGAATAAGCATAGACATGATGTTCACCGTCAACTGCCACTAATAATAAAGAGTACAGATTCTTAGTCATACTATTTTTTAATTTAAGTAAAGATTTATCTCTTCAGAATTTTCTATCTCGTAGTCATGCAAGGAGGTTGAATTTTAAAGAAACGTAAGAGAACTTTAAGAAAATTAAAAAATCCAATTTATTTATTTTGACTAGCAATAATCATAGTCAATGTGCTTCTTATTGGAGTACCGCCCCTTTTATCTCTGTAACCTCTTAATTTTGCTGTCACAAAGTCATTGATAGCATCATTATCTTTTCCCTCCACCAAAGCAACATTGTCATAAACTCCACAGACCGTATAGGCTTGGCTCACTCTAGGAAGTTTTTCCCCTTTAAGCGTGTTGAGATATTTCAATATCTCGTCTTCCCTTTCCATCTCCGAATTAATTAATACCCATGCTTGAGTCATAAAATCACTTGATTTAATTATTCAATAAAGGATTTAAATCCTTATGCTGAAACTGGCTCTTCATGTGAGAAATATGCCAACTGCTTGGAATGCGTGTTAGGTTAGTTTAGATTTATTTAGGTTAAAAAGATTATTTTAATAAGGCCAAAAAACCCATATTTTATATTATGAAGAAACTGATTTTGGTTTTTCTCATGAGCTTGCTTGCAGTTTTTTTATTCCTGAATTTTGCATATCCTCATCTACCAATCTCCATTGACCAGTTTTTTCAAGACTCTGAAAAAGCTCCCGTAAGAATATGTCTACAACAAGTGAAATGCAATCCAGGCAATCTCCCGCTTTATGTGGCGATCGAAAACGGCTACTTTGAAAAGGAAAACATACACATACAAATCAATCTGTCTTACATCGACGATAATGTGACAAACTTTGATGTCATCCTCCTGGGAAGGAATGTTCTGTACAGCTGGCCAGACCAACCAGGCGTCCTTTTTGCATTTACGGCAAATTATTTTGACGAATCAAATCCCACTTATGCAATCATTGTTCAAAAAGATTCTGAAATAAAAAGTTTAGATCAATTGAAATTTAAAAAAATAGGCCTGGAGAGCGGCTCTGGCGGTGCAAGGCTGGTCCTGATGAGAATAATACTTGAGAGAAACGGCTTGGATCCGAACGATTCCGAGATTAATTTCTTTTCATCAATTGAGGAATTGGAGAATGGCACAATTGATGCACTGTACATACGAGAGCCAGAAAAGTCTTTGGCATTATCCAAAGGCAACTTCGAGATACTTGTCGACGAGCCTGTTGGGCGTTTTGTATGGACCCCGTGGCCAATGAGCTATTCTGCATTTTCAAGCGAGTTTCTGAAAGAGAGACCGAATGAAGCGAAAAAACTAGTCACAGTATGGGATAATGCAATTGATTTCATAAGAAAGAACCCGGACGAGGCAGGGAAGTTACTAGAAAAATGTGCACAAGAAGAATATGGCATTGGGCTTAAAATTTCCCAGTTTAAACAGTGGAAACTTGGCGAGATGGACAGAACTTTCATACAAAAGCAAATAGATTTGTATCATGAGAAAGGAATTTTGGGCGATGATATTGACGTCGACGACATACTTTATCAAAACTAAGATAAACTTACTCCATGCAGACATTTGATTTTCATCAATTAAGAATCTTAAATTAAAAATTAATTAGAATTTTTTAATAAGTTTTTAATAAGCTAAGTTTTTTACTGATTGTATCTTCTTCTTTTCAAAATACTCTGAACCTCATCATAAAACTTTCTATAATATCTCCTCATGACTTTTCTCATAACTTCAAGATTGTGCGGTCTGTGATATTGAGAATCAAAATCTTACCATCCTGAACGTATCGAGATTGCCCTGTCTTCATCTGCTTCTCTCAAATGTTTCATCAAAGCATCTCTGGCCATAATAAGCATTTGATAAATCAAAAATAAATCTTTAAATAAATTACACTAAATCTATCTGTAGAACAACCTGCTTTAAAATAATTTATCAACAAAAAACTAAAGTACATTCAAGCTCATGTCAATGTGATGATAAAGAAAATGTGATGATGATGAAACAGCTTTCGCATAACGGAGTGATCGTGCCAAAGTACGAGGCGAGAGGATTCCACATACTGCTCAGTGGAAAGAAGATTGAACTGACTCCCAAGCAGGAAGAGATGGCTGTGGCTTGGGTGAAGAAGCTGGGCACGGAGTATGTCAAGGACAGTGTGTTTGAGAAAAATTTCTTCGACGATTTTGGAGCTGCTCTAGGTTTGAAAGGGAATGAAAAGATCTCGCCTGTTGATGTAGATTTTTCTGAAATAATAAAAGTTGTCGAGAAGGAAAGGAATGAAAAGCTCAACATGCCGAAAGAAGAGAAGAAGAAGCTGGCTGCAGAAAGAAAAAAGATTCGCGAGGCTAATAAAGAAAAATATGGCCATGCAATTGTGGACGGAGTGGATGTGGAATTAGGAAATTACATGGCAGAACCGAGTTCAATTTTCATGGGCAGGGGAAAGCATCCGCTGAGAGGGAAATGGAAGAATGGAGCGGCTGAAGAGGACATCGCTCTCAATCTTTCTCCTGACGGTCCGAGGCCTGCTGGGAAATGGAAAGAGATTGTGTGGATGCCAGAGTGCATGTGGATTGGAAAGTGGGATGACAAATTGAGAGGCAGAGAGAAATACGTTTGGTTGTCTGACACTTCGTTCATAAAGCAGAAAAGAGAGATGGAGAAATTTAACAAGGCGATCGAATTAGGGCAGAAATATGAAATATTGAAAAAATATATCAGCGACAACCTGAATTCTCCGGATTTGAAAACAAGAAAGGTCGCGACTGTTTGTTATCTGATTGATGCTTTGAGCCTGAGAGTTGGGGATGAAAAGGACGAAGATGAGGCAGACACTGTTGGAGCGACTACATTGACTTCTAAAAATGTGGAGATTGAGGGAAATCTAGTAAAGTTTGATTTTCTTGGAAAGGATTCAGTCAGATGGCAGAAGGACATGGAGCTGCCTGAGCAAGTTGTCAAAAATTTGAAGGAACTCATGTCGCAATCAAAATCCGAAATTTTTGAAGGAATCCGATCGGAAAATGTGAACGAATTTTTGAGCACTGCAGTTCCTGGAATTAGCACTAAAGTCTTTCGTACTTATCATGCTTCGAAAATAGTTGACGAGTATCTGAAAAA
>Ga0315289_10007425_pt1 | contig 15971 bp, 10 predicted proteins | sample YL17G11_40_MG_FD_203452 | JGI IMG/M metagenome (GOLD analysis project Ga0315289, IMG submission 203452) | Sediment microbial communities from Yellowstone Lake, YNP, Wyoming, USA - YL17G11_40 | ecosystem: Environmental > Aquatic > Freshwater > Lake > Sediment | place: USA: Wyoming | collected... | reverse complement strand
GGCATTTATACCGACGCGAGGACCGCTCACGTGGTGGTGGAGAACAATATCGTCTACGACGTGAGCAGTCAGCCCAGCTACAGTCAGGGCGTGGGCGCCGTGAACCGGGAGATCACCGTGAGAAACAACATTTTCGCGTTTGGCGGCCTGGCTCTGGTCCTCTTGCCGGAAACGTACCAGCGCAAAGCAGCCAACGTGCCGGGCTATACCGCCACCTACGAGCGCAACATCTTTATCTCCCAGGGGGAACCGGTTTACAACGCACAGGCGGGACCGCCCAGCGAGCATCCGCGGAACGACCTGTTCCTGAGCGATCTCAACCTGTTTTGGGATGTCTCCGGACAGCCGCCCGTTCCGCAGCGCCGCCCCAACGGTGCACGCGACAGTCTTATGTTAGCCGAGTGGAACGCCCTGGGCAGCGATCTCCACTCCCTGGTGGCCGACCCGAAGGTCAAAGATTGGAAGATGCGCGATTTCACGCTGGCGCCCGATTCGCCGGCCTTCTCGCTGGGATTCCGGCCCATCGACATCAGCGATATCGGGCCCAGACCCGAGGGGAAGCGGAGCAAGACTGGGCGGTGAAACGGCGGCAACAGCCGACGAGTCCCTCGGCGTGCGAATCGGCGAAGGAGCCGAAACCGCTGGTCGCGTGGGAGGTGATTCGGCCAGTCGGTCGCCTCAACGAAGGTTCCTTGGAACGCCCACGAAACCGTCACGTTGATGAGACGTAGGACGATGTGGAAGCCCAACACGTTGAGATTCTCAACTGCATTGTCCACGAGAATGTGCCTCCCGGCCCGCCCGACGCGGGCGTCTTCTTCTCCAAGGTTACCCATGGCCTGCTTCGACACGGCATCATGGCCGGCAACGTGGGCCGCGGCATCATACGGAAGCCAGATCATCTGTCACGAATCCGCGTGAATCGTTCGGTCTGCTGGCGGATCGCCCGCTCGGTCGGCAAGCGCTCCATCGAACTGGCGCCGTAGAAACCGTCGATCATCGGGCAATGCTCGAGGATGAACGCGGCGTCGTCGGGCTGGGCAAGCCCCATCGCCTGCTTGCGGAACTGGAATGCTCCTTGCTCGGCCATTTCCAGGCCGTCGTGACGTTGACGATGCCTCATACGCCGCGGTATTGGGGGGCAACAGCATCGATCTCCGCTTCTCCGGCGGTCCGCCGGATGCCGGTCTTCAACTGCCTGTTCGTCAGGCTGACAGCAAACAGATCCTCATCCAGGTGTGCGACCGATAGTCGCTCGTAGTCGAAGCTCTCCAGGGCGCGGTCGATGGCGGTCAGCAGATCCGACTGGATCCGGGCTGGATGGGCCTGTTTCCCAGGCAGGCGCTCAGGCAGTGCACCGGCCAGGGCAAAAGACCTGGCAGGAGCAGCCAACGGCGCCGTCTGTGTTTCCTGCAGCGACACCAGCCAACCAGACGCCGAACCCCTAGGGCTCTCTGCGGGAGTGCCGCCCGTCGGCGGAAGCGCCGCGGCAGCCAGTGCAAGGGCTTCGCTGCTCCACGGCGCAATCGCCGCGGTACCGGCTGGTTGCCCCGCGAGGTTGCCCAGGGGCACGCCAGCCGGCCGCCGTTCCAGGCCCATCACGTAGCCGATGTACCACGTATTGCTCGTTCCGTAGAAGTTCTGGAGGTACCAGCGGCCGCCAATTTGTTGCACACTGTAGTAACGGAGCTGGTCGGGGGGATTGATCTGGTCTTTGGCGTCGTCGGAATCGGTGACCCAGACGCCGCGGTAAGCCTGGGGGTTCTGGGGATCGTAGTCGAAGCCCCAGCAGGTGATGGCGTGGCCGCCGCCGGGCGCATAGACGCCTAACGCCGCGGCCCAGCCGGAGCGAAGGTCCTGGTCGATGGTCGCCAGGGCCTGCGTGCTGTTGGTCTGCACGTGGCAATAGCGCGCGACCGATTGGGACGGGAAGTACCGCCCGCCGGCCACTTCCACCTGCGCCCAACCATTCGAGCCCTGCGCCGGGTTGGTGCCGTTGAACCACCATTGCACGCCGTAGTCAGGCAGGGAGCCAGAGTCGGACCAGTGACTGAGGTAGTACTGAAAAACCCGGTCGGCGGTAGGATTGCTGCCGACCTGGCCCCAACCTGTCCACACCAGCACGTTCGAGGTAGCCGCCGCCCAGCACATCAGGTCGTCGTCGCTGTTGCTGGGGCTCTTCTCGACATCGGTCCATACGCCGCCCCAGTTATCGCAGAGCATGTAGCGGGAAGGACTTTGGTTGGCGGCCCGCACGCTGATCGTGTAACTGGTGATGGGGGCGAAGCCACCGTACGCGCCTACTTTCACATAGTAAGTCCCGGGGTCCAAGGCGCTGCTGCCGCTGCGGTCGATGCGCGAGAACAGGCCGTTGCCGTCGTCGTTGTAGGCGATCTGCCGACCCGAGGCATCGTACAGCCACATCTCGGTGTCACCTGAAGAACCGTTGGTCTGGAGCACGACGTTGCTCCGTTGGGTGAGGGTAAAGGTGACCCAGTCCACGTCGCTGCCGACGTGCAGGCTGTGCGCTTGCAGGCTGCCGTCGGTGGCGATCCGTTTGGCTTGGGCCATCGTGTCGTCCACCTCGTAGCTGTCACCCGCGGGCGCCACCGGTGTGGCCCGCACGCTGATCGTGTAATTGGCGACGGGCATGATGCCGTGGTACGCGCCCACCTTTACATAGTAAGTGCCTGGGGCGAGGGCATTGCTGCCGCTGCGGTCGATGCGGGAGAACAGGCCATGGGCGTCGTCGTTGTAGGCGATCTGCCGACCCGAGGCATCGTACAGCCACATCTCCGTGTCGCCTGAAGAGCCGTCGGTCTGGAGCACGACGTTGCTCCGCTGGGTAAGGGTAAAGGTGACCCAGTCCACGTCGCTGCCGACGTGCAGGCTGTGCGTCTGCAGGCTGCCGTCGGTGGCGATCCGTTTGGCTTGAGCCATCGTGTTGTCCACCTCGTGGCTGTCACCGAGAGTTCTGACAACCAGAATCCCGAGGGGCTGCTGGCCGGCAACGGCTTCAGCGTTGAGGTTCACGGCCTCGTTCGCACGGTGGCCATCTGCCAGAACCTGGCTGACTTGGCTAACGGCGTACGAACCGGTCAGGTTACCCGCAGTCGTGTCGGCCTGTTCGGTGCCGAGCATCGTCAGCACGCCGCTGTTGGCCAGAGTGGCGGTCACTCCGCCGGCCATCATTGCACGGGGCTCGAGCCCTTCGAGCAACAACCTTCTGGGGCGTCGCGCGGTGCGACGCAGCGCCTGCTTTCGGGCGAGCTTTGCCAAGGATCGTTCGAGAGACTTCAACATGATATCCTCCTGCAGAATGCACTTTCGCAAACAGCTCACGGCCGGTTTGGGCTGCCATCCTTCTCCGCACCGATCCCGGCCCAGAGCATGATCTGGAAAAACCCAACAAGCTTTCCGCGGCTCGATCCCTGCCTGGGCAGCTCGTTGCCTCTATTGCGTGTAGGGCCGATCGCGCTTTTAACCCGACAGGGTTTCGCCTCGAAATCCCCTGCCTGAGGAAAAAAGCAGGTTCAGCCGTTGCCTCGCAAAAAAGAAGCGGGCCCTCGAAGGGGCCCGCAAGAAGACTCGCGTCCAAACCGGACAAAAACGCCCGCGCCCTTGCGAGGGCATCTAGACGTCGGTGCGGTACAACTGCCAGCCGCCATCGCCAGCTACACCAAAGGTATAGGTGCCGCCGAAAAGGGCGTAGCGTACCGCTCCAAGATTGTTGCCTCGGTCGAACTCAATGACACACACTTGGGTGAGTTTGTGGGCTTCGCCTGCCGCGAGATCGACCAACTCGCCATCGAGGTTATAGCTGATGGTCGTCGCGTTGCCCTGCGGATTGACGATTCGGACGCTTGTCGGCATGGTGCTTGCATTTACGATCACCGCTGGCCGGACATAATCCGGTCTTAAGACCACTATCGACCCGTGGTGGGGGTGGTGATGTACGTGCGTAATCAGGTTTGGGTGCGGATGGGGCGTCGGGTGGGGTGTTGGGTGCGGCATCGGATGCGGTGTTGGATGGGGCGTAGGATGCGGTGTTGGATGGGGCGTCGGATGCGGCGTCGGATGCGGCGTCGGATGCGGCGTTGGATGGGGCGTCGGATGCGGCGTTGGATGGGGCGTTGGATGGGGCGTCGGGTGAGGTATCGGATGCGGCGTCGGGCGCACGTTCGGGAAGCCGTGCCCGCCATTGAAGCCGTGGAACCCGCTGTTACTGAAGCCGTGGAACCCACTGTTGTTGAAGCCGTGGAACCCGCTGTTACTGAAGCCGTGGAACCCGCTGTTGTTACCGCGATGCTGCGCCGCGGCCAGCGAAGGGTCGAGCCCCCAAACGACCAAAGCCAGCCAGAGACTGCCGAAAGTAATGAACCTGAACATGACATGTCCTCCTGTGGATGGGTTTTGCTTGCCCCGTAGAGTTTCAAGGGCCTCAATGCCTGCCCGGGTGGTTTGTTGCCTCTATAGCGTATAGGGCCGATCAGGCTTTTCATCCGACAGGGTGTTGGCTCGAAATCCCGTGCCTGAGGCGAGAAACCAGGCCCTGCCACAGCAGGCCGACCGCGGAGCGACATTTTCTTACCCCCCACAGCGAAGTTATTGACGCGGCTAGTTCGCGTAACTAGACTCAAGCGGTGGACGGTAGAGCCCCCTCACGCAGGAGCGGCAGGCTACGGTGCTCCCATGACAGGCGACGTCACGAAGTGGCTGGACGGATTGAACCAGAGAGATGAGGCAGCGGCCCAGGCCCTCTGGCAGCACTACTTCGAGAAACTGCTCCGCTTGGCCCGAAGAAGGCTGGAAGGTCTGCCCCGGCGGGAGGCTGACGAAGAAGACGTGGTCTTAAGCGCCATGCACAGTTTCTGTCAGGGCGTGGCCGCCGGTCGTTTCCCGCAATTGAAGGACCGCCATGACCTTTGGAAGCTGCTGGTGACGATCACGGCCCACAAGGCTCTTGCCCAGTTCAAACGGCAACGCGCGCGAAAACGCGGTTCGGGGAGAGTGCGGGGGCAATCGGCCTTTCTCGGCATGGATTCGAGCACGGCGCAAGCAGGCATCGAGCGCATCATCGGTGAGGAACCCACACCAGCATTTGCCGCGATGGTGGTCGAGGAATATCGGCTTATGCTCGGTAGCCTTTGCGACGAGAGGTTGCGCGCGATTGCGGTCTGGAAAATGGAGGGCTACAGCAACGCCGAGATCGCCGAGAAACTGGGTTGTGCAGAGCGTACCGTGGAGCGCAAGCTTCGTTTGATCCGAAGTCACTGGGCCGGGAAGACGCTCGATGAACACGCGATTCCAGACCAAGCCTGATTTGTCGCGTCTGTCGACGCTGCGGCGTCTGGACCAGATCTGCGACCAGTTCGAGGCCGCTTGGAGATCGGGTGCGCGGCCGCTGATCGAAGATTATCTGAAAGACGGGCCGCCGCAGGACGTTGCGGAGCTGCTGCTGGAGCTGTTGGTTTTGGAAATCATGTATCGCCGCCGGCGCGGGGAGGAGCCACGAGAGGAAGAGTATCGCGCGCGCTTTCCCGGGCAGCTTGAGGTCCTTGGCGCCGCCTTTGCCAAGGCCACCTTTCAGCCGAACGCGGGGCCGGAATCGCCAGCTTCTGCAGACACCTCTTCGCCGCATAGGCCGGCCTACGGTGTAACCACCGACACTTCGCCGTTTGCACCGGGCGCGCGCAGCACCACATCGACGACGGCGATGCCTGCGAAGATTGGTCGCTACCTGCTGTGTCGCGAATTGGGAGCGGGTGGGTTCGGCGCGGTGTACTTGGGCTTCGATGAAGAATTGCAGCGATACGTGGCCATCAAGGTTCCGCAGATGGAAAAACTCGGTTGCCGGGAAGCAATGGCTGCCTTTCGGCACGAAGCCCAAATCTTGGCTTCCCTGAAACATCCGGGAATTGTTACCGTCTATGACGTGGTTCAGGAGGCGAACTTGTGCTACATCGCCTCGGAATGGATCGACGGCCGAGATCTGAAGACGGCGGTGGCGGAGCGGAGCTTCTCGCCCCGGGAGTCGGCAGCGTTGTTGGCCAAAGTCGCCGACGCGCTGCACTATGCCCACATCCACGGTCTGGTGCACCGCGACATCAAGCCCGCCAACATCCTCCTGGACGCCCAGGGCGATCCGCACGTGGCCGACTTTGGGTTGGCGCTGAAGGAGGCCGATTTTGGCAAAAAAGAGCGGGAGGCTGGCACGCCGGCCTACATGAGTCCAGAACAGGCCCGCGGAGAAGGTCATTTAGTCGATGGCCGATCCGATATCTTTAGCCTCGGCGTGGTGTGCTATGAGCTCTTGACGGGGAGACGTCCGTTCCAGGGCGCCGACATGCAGGAGTTGTGGGAGCACATCAAGACTCGGGAACCCCGCCCCCCGCGGATGATCGACGACTCCATCCCCAAGGAACTGGAACGCATCTGTTTGAAGGCCCTCAGCAAACGGGTGGGCGACCGCTACACCACGGCCCAAGATCTGGCCGAGGACCTGCGGCATTGGTTGTCCACCGCAGCAGCAGCCCCGACGAAAAGGGGCCGCCCCGACGGTGCGGCGCTTCCTGCCGTGCCGCGGCCAGCCCAAATTGTGCCCAAAGGTTTGCAGTCGTTTGACGAGAATGACGCCGACTTCTTCTTGCAACTGCTGCCCGGTCCCTACGATCGGGACGGATTGCCCGAGACGGTTCGTTATTGGAAGCGACTGATCGAAGAGGTCGATGCCGACGGCACGTTCCGGGTCGCGGTGGTCCACGGACCGAGCGGCTGCGGTAAGTCGTCATTGGTCAAGGCCGGTTTGCTGCCATCCCTGGACGAGCGGATCGTCACCCTCTACGTGGAGGCCACGCCGGAAGAGACCGAAATACGGCTGCTGCGCGGCTTGCGCAAGCGGTTTCCTGGTTTGCAGGACGGTTTGAGCCTGGTCGATTGCCTGGCTCAACTCCGCCGCCGGGCGGAACTGCTGCCCGGCCGGAAGCTCCTGGTGGTGCTCGACCAGTTCGAGCAGTGGTTACAGACGGGCCACGACTACGGCAGCGCGGAGCTGGTCCAGGCCCTGCGTCACTGCGACGGCGAGCGCGTGCAGTGCTTGGTGATGGTCCGCGACGATTTCTGGACGGCCGTCACGAAGTTCCTCTGCGATCTGGATATTCTCCCTGGGCAGCGCCAATACTGCGCGGTGGTCGAACTGTTTCACGTGCTGCATGCGCGGAAGGTGTTGGCCGAGTTCGGCCGGGCGTACGGACGCTTGCCGGAGGATCTGCAGAACCTGGACGAGGCACAAGAGAAGTTTCTCGATGCCGCCGCCCGCGATCTGGCCGAAGAGGGTCGCGTCATTCCCGTGCGGTTGAGCCTCTTCGTCGAAATGGTGAAACAGCGGCCCTGGATCCCCGCGACGCTCAAAGAGCTGGGTGGAATGGAAGGGATTGGGCTGAAGTTCCTGGAAGAGAAATTCGGCGCCTCCCATGCGCCGGTGGAACACCAACAACACCAGAAGGCCGTTCGCCTGGTCCTCTCGGCCTTGTTGCCGGAAGCGGGCAGCCGCCTGAAGGGCACCCTGCGGTCGCGCGGGGAGTTGCTGCAGGCATCCGGGTACGTCAACCGTCCACACGACTTCGAGGAGTTGCTGGGCATCCTTCGGAGCCTCCGCTTGATCACCTCGACGGACCCCGAAGGGATCTCCGGCGACGAAGCGGACTGGGCAGTTCCGGTCGCCCCCGCCGACGAGTACTATCAGTTGACGCACGACTACCTGGTGCCGCCCTTGCGGGAATGGCTCAATCGTAAGCGCCGCGAGACCCGCCGCGGACGCGCCGAGCTCCTCTTGCAGGACTGCTCACAGAACTGGTGCCAGTCGCGCAACGACCGTTTCCTGCCCTCCCTGCTGGAGTCCTTGAAGATTGTGTTGTACACCCGGCGGGCCGAGCGGACGGAATCCCAGCGGGCAATGCTCCGCCGGGCGTTTTTCGTGCACGGACGCCGGCTGGCAGTCGCAGCCATGCTGGTAGTGGCGCTCGCCTTTGCGCTGACGCCGTTGACCAGGTCGGCGAGCCAGTCCGAGCTGCTGGAAGCGTTCAAGCAGAGCGCGTCGCTGGATGACCGCATCGCCGCATTCCACCGACTCGACCTGAAGGACTTCCGCACGTTTCCTTCCGTAGTCGAAGTCCTCCAACAGACAGCCGACCCGGACCTGGTGCGAGCGGCCTGGCCGACGTTTGCCAGCGTGGTGCAAACAACTCTGCAAGGCAAACAAACTGAACCGATTCCGGAACCGGTGCGGAAGTGCCTGATCGACTTGATGCTGGCTGTAGTCAGCCGCGACAGCCGCAACGTGCCGCAGTGGGACGCTGTTCAGCCGGAGGCTTTTGACTTCTATTCGCGACTGGCCGCGCCGGCCGAAATCCTGGAGACGATTCGCACCCGGGCCGCGGTGGTTGGACCGTCGGCCAACGAGGCTATGGCTCGCTATATCAGTGAGTTGAATCTTGCCGGTCTGCCCAAGGAAGTAACTCCCTCGGAGTTCCACAGTCTGCTCGAGTTGATTCGCGAGAATTTCAGTAGCACGCTAACCAAAGCGGCCGTCGCGAACCTTAATAGCGTTGCTCCGGAGCAATGCATCGGTTGGCTTAGCGCGTTGTACAATCCGGACGACAACCATCGCTCGTCGAAAGCGATCTTTGCCCCCTACGCCGGGGCAACAGATGCCGAACGTCGCGCACGCATCGGCGACTATGTCGAGCGACGGATGCAGCAGCTCGCGCAAAGCGGAAAGCTTGCGCCCGAGTCCACGGAGACGATCATAACAACACGCGAAGACAAGTTTCTCATCGAAGCTCTAGCTGAACTCGCCCTGTTGGACTGCGAAACTCGCTTTCTTGCAGGCCGCGAACTGGTCACCGGATTGCTGAAGGTCCGAGGCCGGGTGCGAGATGGCGATTTGCTCAAACCACTCATGCGCGCGTCCGTGGCACTGCGCCAAGACCAGAGTGCCCAAGTGGAACCCATCCGGGAAATCGTAGACGACGAAACCCTTGCAGACCCGATTCGCAAGACAGCGGTCAGCGCCCTGGGGGATCTGCACGATGTGCAAAGCCTGGAAAAGTTGCAGAAAGTCGCGGAAAACGCGGCAGAACAGCCCAGCCTTCGTGCCGAAGCGATGAAAAGCCTGGTCGTCATCGGGGAGGCTTTGGCCGAGGAGTCGTCGGCAAAGCGGCGGGAAATCGTGGCTCTTATCTGTAGAATCCTGCAAAGCTACGAAAAACAGCCGCTGGCGATGGTCAGCCAGGCCGTGGCGGGCTACGGCAAACTAGGTAGCGCCGCTGACGTGGATTTGCTCTTTCCCTTGCTGCTCGATTTCAGCCATAACAGCCGCGCGATCGCGGCAGTGTTCCAGGCGGTGGTCCGGGAGCCGGAAAGCGCCGGACGGGTGACGCGCGCCTACCTGCAGTGGTGGAGCAACGCGAAGGTATCTCAGCGTCAACTCGCCGACGATCCTGACCTGTGCATTATCGGATTCGGCGCATCCCTTCTGGCCGCGCCGGCAAACCTTGAGGAAGCTGCAAAAGCGGTGGCCGAGGCCCTGGCCGAGTGCCAGGCCCTGCTGGAGGCACAGGCCGCGCGAGAGCACGCCGGCGAACTGCTGGGAAGACTGCTGGAATCGCCCGAGGCCCCGCGGATCATTCCTAGCGACAGCCAGCAGATGAGGAATCGGCAGTGGGAACACTGGCAGAACTGGTGGCAGAAGAATCACCGGCGATTCCACCTCAAGGCGGGGCGACTTGTGGCAACTTCCGCAAGAGCGTAACGGGATAGATGCCCAGCGATTTCTGCACGGCGGCTTGGAAGTCGAGGTTGGCGTGCTCCGGCCGGGCGAAGCGCTCCACTCGCCAGAATCGGCGGCACTCTTTGCCCTCGGCGGATTGATCCATGGCTTCCAGGGTCTCTTGCAGATCTTCCCACAATCGCGGTCGGATCTGGTTCAGCCGTTCCCTTCGACCTATCAATGCCGCAGGCGGAAACGGTTCAGAAGGCACAATCGCACGGAGTTGCTTGCGCAGCCCCGGCCGGTTCACAAGCTGGTGGCTATACACCTCGATGTTCACGAGCACGCAATCGGCTTCCTCGTCGCAGACGGCATTGATCGCCTCTACGACTGTTTCGTATCTTTGGTCTTTCTCCACCTTGAAATAGGTGTTTACCGTCTCGCCCTCATGCAACAGCCCGGCCAGGTAGGCGCGGTCCATTAAGGGAATGCCGCGATACAGGGCCAACCGCTTTCCTTTCAGCGTCGCAAACTCGCCGCCCAGGTGGTCCTTGCTGCGGACCAGAAACTGCGACACGAAGCGGGTCTCCTGCTGCAACAGAACGATCAACGGCTCCAGCCGCGGAAACTCCTGTTGCAGCCAACCGTATTCCAACCCCCAGATCGCGCCCACGTGACAGACGCCGCTGTCAAGCTCCTTCCCGAAAGCACGCAGGTCCTCCTCGGTTTCTCCTTTGGTCAGTCCGAGCTGGATTTTGTAGTGGAGCTTGTGGGCGGCAAGTTGGACCATGGGATCGGTGGAACCCAGTGCGTCCTCGTCACTGACCCCGGCCAGCACGCTCGAATACAGCCGGACCTGCAGCGGCATTTGCGCCGCTGCGGGCCACGGCCATCCCAGCGGGATCCAGAGCAGGAGCATCGCCGCCGGGGCGCTCCACAACCAGGTCTTGATAAACATCGGAAGCGGTAATCAGTTTGATTTTCGCCAACAACCGGTTGCACTCAAACACCAGACCATAATACCGACTCTGCGCGAGCGCGTGCAAGATCCAGGCCTGACTCAAATCTTCATAGTATTTGGGCTTGTCTTTCGGCGCAACCCCGCCGCCCAAGTCCTTGTGCCGATAGCCTTCGATGGTAGCGCTGGTTTCCTGAACGGCTTCAGAGACGATGGGCAGCCGCTCTGTTTTTTCCAGGTATTCCAGGTAAGCTTTCTGGACTTCCAGCGTGATCAGATCGCGGGCCAGTTGGCGCATTTGCCGGGCTTGAGCCTGCCGAGATTCGGCCTCACGGGCCTGGGCCGTGCGGCGTCCGCCCGTGTACACCGGCACCCCTAGGGTCACCCCTGCCGCCCACTGGTACCGATCGTTGGGATTCGCAAACCCACCGTCATCATTGATCGTCGAGAACCGCCCGAACAGCGCGAGGTCGGGAGAATAGCCCGCCTGGGCCAGTTTCCGCTCCAAGTCGGCGATCTGCACGGCCAGCCGAACCTTGGCCATCTCCGGCCGCCGGGCCAGAGCGGCGTCCAGCAGTGCCGGCAGTTGCAGTTCCGTAGTCCAGGGTTGCAGCTTGGTGTCGGCAATTCCGAAATCCACCGCTGCGTGCAGGCCCATTTGTTGCCGCAAGGCGGCGTAGGCCACCTTGGCACCCTGCGCAGCAGCAATCCGCTCGCTTTCAGCCATCGCCCGGAAGGCCCGCACCCGGTGCACGTCGATCATCGTGACGTACCGGTGGTTTTGCTCGACCATGTTTTTTACGAGCCTTTCGATGGCCCGGAATTGCCCTTCTACGTCTTCTGTCACCCCGGTCAACGCGTACGCCAACTGCATGCCGAGGTACGCCTGGGTCACATCGAAAGCCGTCTGCTGCTCGGACTTGGCCACGTCGGCCTTGGCGGCCCGGACGCCCAATTCGGCCTGCTCGTCGCGGTAGGTGATCTTGCCTCCTGTCCACAACGGCTGCGACAGGAGGAACTCGGTCGCCAGGCTGTTCTCCCCCAGCAGCCCCACGCGGATGTTGTCCGGTAAGGCATTCAAGGCGGCCTGTTTCGCAATGCTAAAGGGGAAAGCGTTGGGATTGTCCAAGGCGGCATTGGCGGCGGCACTGCCTGCCTGACGCGCAATGCCGAAGTACGCAGCCGCGTCGGAGAAAACGTCCCCAACTCTCCCGGCAAACGGACTCGGAATGTCGACCGACAGTGGGTCGTCGAGATGGGTGTAGCGCGCGTTGAAACTCAGTTGCGGCAGGAAGAATGAGTGGGCGATTCGCTGTTGTTCGGCCGCCGCACACATCGCCGAGCGTTGGGCACCAATGGCGGGCTGGTTGTTCAAGGCGATCCCGATGCATTCCTCCAAGGTGAATCGCTCGGCCGGCTGCGTCGAAGAGCCATCCGTCCGTGGCATCTGCGCGGCAAGTGGACTACCGACCGCCACCAAGAATGTGGCCCAGGAAATCAAGCCAACCACGTTCCGGCAAAGCATTTGTAGACGAAGTCTGGAGAACATTTTCAGCCGTCTCATGCCGCTGCGCGGGGGGGGCCTGGGCCATATTCACGCCTAGCTCTTGGGCTGTAATCGGCCGATACACTCGTGAAATTCGGTATTTTCGTTACAATCGTTAATTCTTGACCATATCACGCAGCTTCTCCACCCGTATTAAAACCAGCTTGGAATGCCCCTTCACGCCACCGCAGCGAAGCGGAAAAAGAACAAGCCCGGGACGAAAGGCACGTTTCCCTTGAGAGCAAGGATCGGCCGCGGGCATCGGTTTCAGGTTTCTGCCGGCAAGTATCTGACAACTTCAGCCGGCGCAACGATCGCAAGCTGACGCGACTGCTTGACTGCGGCACGTAATCCGCGGCAGCACGCGTGCTCGCGCTGGGTTGCGTACCGACGTCACGTGCCGCTTTGCCCGCGTTCTCTGCGGTGTAAGGTAAGGATGGTGTGGTTCATTGCCAGGCGACGTACAGTTCTTCTCCCCCGTAAAAGACCACGCGGTTCTTGCCCCGCCGCTTCGCGGCCAGCAGGGCGTCATCCGCCCGCTTGAGCAACTGTTGCGGCGCTGCAATGTCCGCCGCCTGGCTGGCCACTCCCAAGCTCATGGTCACTGGGTGGGGAAGGCTTCCGCCCAAGCTGGTCATCGCTGCGATCTCCGCACGGCACTGTTCCGCCCAGAGGGCCGCGTCCCGTTCCGACGCGCCAGCCAGCAGCACGCAGAATTCTTCGCCACCGTAACGGCCGACGAGGTCGTCTTTGCGGGCAAGCCTCCTGAGCACGCCCGCCACTACCTTGAGGACCTGATCGCCCACGAGGTGACCGTGGTGGTCGTTGACCGCTTTGAAGTCGTCCACGTCCCCCATCACACAGGCCAAGGGGAGGTTGGCACGCCGGCCTTGGTGCCAGCGCCGGTCGAGTTCTTCGAAGAGGGTCCGGCGGTTGAACACCTCGGTGAGCTGATCGTAGCGAGCCAGGAAATGAAGCTGCCGCTCGCGTTCCAGGATTCGCTGGCCGGCCTGCATGCGGGCGAGGAGTTCTCCCGCCTGGATCGGCTTGGACATAAAGTCGTCGGCCCCGGCGGCGACCGCTTGCACGATGTGACGCGTTTCCGTCCGCCCGCTGACCACCATCATGTAGATGTAGCGTTCCCAAGGCGTTTCGCGCACCCATTGACAAAGCTGGATGCCGTCGACGCCGGGCATCTTCCAATCGGTGACCACGAAGTCCGGCGGCGATTGGGCGATGGTGAACATCGCCTCCTCCCCGTCGCCCGCGGTGGTGACCTGATATCCGGCGTGCGCCAGGATCACTTGGGCAATCCGCAGAAAGGCCGGATCATCGTCCACCAGCAACACCTTGCGCCAGCAGGCGGGCGGGACAAAGTGGTCGGCCGATCCGAGCAGGCTGCTGATCCCTTGGGTCGTGTTCACCCTGGTGGCTCCACGCTGCTGTCCAACGGCACAAGAGTCTCAGCGATCGCGGTGGGTGCCGGTACGGCATCGCCATGCGTCTGCGGCCCCTGGCCCTCTTGGTACTGATGGTACACGCCGATGATCTGCCCCAGGCCGGTGAAAAAGGCGTCGAGAACCTGGGGATCGAATTGACTGCCGGCGTGCGCGCGGATGATTTCCAGAGCGGCGTCCAAGGGTATGGGTGGCTTGTAGGGGCGCGCGATGGTGATCGCGTCGAACACGTCGGCCACGGCGGTAATCCGCCCTTCCAAGGGAATCTCTTGGCCGGAGAGGCCGCAGGGATAGCCGGTGCCATCCCACCGTTCGTGATGCGTGTACGCGATGACGGCAGCCATTTGCAGAATCGGGCTTTGCCCCGTGCTGAAAATCGCCCGACCACTGGCGGCGTGCGAGTGAAAATCGTCCTTCTCCCGGCAGAGGCTCTGGGAGCAGACGCGCTGTCCGAAGTCGCAATGCCGCTTCATCGCGGCGAACTCGGCTTCGTCGAGCTTGCCGGGCTTGAGGAGGATGCCATCGGGAATGGCCACCTTGCCGATATCGTGCAGGGCGGCGGCCTCGCGGATCCGCGCCACGAATTCACTGTCCAGACCCAGGCACCGCGCGATGATCTCGGCGTACTTGCCCACCCGGACGACATGGTTTCCCGTGTCGCTGTCGCGGAATTCGCCCACCACGGCCAGACAGCGAATGACCTCGCGATGTGCCTCGGCCAGCTCGGCGGAGCGTGCCGCCACCTCGATCTCCAGTTCCCAGGCATAGTTCTTGAGTCGATCCTGCTGGGCCTTGAGCGTCAGCACATTCCGCAGGCGGGTTTCCAGTTCCACGGCATCGAAGGGCTTGTGCAGGAACTCATTGGCTCCCAACTTCAGTGCGTCGAGCTTGGTCTGCCGCTCGCTGGCTGCCGTGAGGATGATCACCGGCAGGTCCGCAAAGCGCGGGTCGCGGCGGAGGTCCGCCAGAATGTCCAGGCCGCTCACATAGGACATCATGATGTCCAACAGCACCACGTCGGGCCACTGCTGCGCGATCAGCCCGAGCGCCTGGCGGGCATCCGTGGTGGTGATAAACTGGCTGTAACCGGCCGATTTCAAGTACTTCTGCACCACGGCGATGTTGATCGGCTGGTCGTCGACGATGGCGATCCTGGGATTACTCAGGACCTCGTCGGGGTGCGTCCCGCGGAGCACGGGCTCCAAAGGCGGCCGCGGCGTGCCGAACATCGTGCGCATCGCCGACACTTGTGCCGAGACCTCAGCATCGCCAGGAGCCAAGTGGACTCCGGAAGATGACAGGGGTTCCATCGTTTCACTCCTCAGCTTGTTGGTCCGGGGCACCAGGCTGCGGGGCGGTTGCCTGCCGACTTGTCGCCCGCCCTGGAGGGCCCGGCGGGTCCACGACGATCTGCTTGGCCAGGTCCTCGATCACCGCCAGAGCCGGCGGGATCTCGTCCCTGCGGTTGTTCTTGGCGAGTTGCTCCAAGTGTTTCACGGGCTCGGTGAACACCTCGAAGCCGGCGCAGCCAGCCGTACCCTTTAGGGCGTGGGCGAGAAAGGCCAGGTTCGCCAGGTCGCCCTGCTGCGAAGCGTTTCTGAACGCTGCGGTCTGTTCCGCCAGGAATGCGACGAAGTCGAGGATGATCTGGTGAAATTCGGGATCATCGCCCGGCAGCGAGGAAACGATGCCGCACTTCACATCCGTGTTGGCTGGGCAGGCGGGGGCGCTGGTCATCCCATCGTGCACGGGGTCTGTTCCGCTGGCCATGGCGTCGGCGATCGTCCGCAGCAAACGTACCGCGTTGACCGGTTTGGACAAGTAGGCGGAGCACCCCGCCCGCAAGCATTTCTGCTCATCGTCCGACATGGCGTGCGCCGTGAGCGCCACGATCGGGGTGGCGACGCCCATCGCGCGCAGCTCTCGCGTAGCCGTGTATCCGTCCATGATGGGCATCTGCATGTCCATGAGGATCAGGTCGAACTGCTGCTGCCGGGCCAAATCCACTCCCTGTTGCCCGTTTTCCGCGGTCACCACCTGGGCGCCCGCCCGCTGGAGCACGAGGGAGATCAGTTTCCGGTTGACGCTGCCATCCTCGACCAGCAGCACGCGTGCGGGGGGAAGGACCACTTCCGCCCCCTCCCGGTTGGCCGAGGCGGCCAGCACGCCGTCGGCGATAGGGGCCGGAAGGATCTCCACACCATGCAGCGACCCGATGTCGATCGTGGCAGTAAAGGTGCT
>Ga0315289_10007424_pt1 | contig 15975 bp, 20 predicted proteins | sample YL17G11_40_MG_FD_203452 | JGI IMG/M metagenome (GOLD analysis project Ga0315289, IMG submission 203452) | Sediment microbial communities from Yellowstone Lake, YNP, Wyoming, USA - YL17G11_40 | ecosystem: Environmental > Aquatic > Freshwater > Lake > Sediment | place: USA: Wyoming | collected... | reverse complement strand
TTATTGCCTACGCCCAACGATCCGCCTATGGTAGCATTATTGACTATGTTAAAAGCGCTGGTCGCGGGATTCCAGGGGCCAGTAGCCGCACACTGCTTGACCCATCCTTCTATGCCTAAAGCGCCCGAATAAGCTTTACTGCCAGGCGCCACTACACAAAGATTACTTTCCGTATAATTTACGATGCTGCCGGAAGAAGAAACGTTAAAAATATCCTCCGTATGTTTTAATACTAAACCGCCCTCAAGGTCGAAATTAGTGCCATACGTTGATCCAAATATATTTTGAATATTGTAGTCAAAAAAGCCTTCCAGAGTGTTATTGTAATACCACCCCATATCGTCCAAACTGTAACTCCATTTTATGCCAGTATTGGGTTGTGTGTCATTAACTAGAATCAGCCAGCCATTATCCGAACGCGTGGATTTCAGGGCCTTATTAAACACAAAATCTCCATTGGGGTCGAAATAAAAGGAATTTGGGTCAGCGATTTTGGCCCAGCTATTATCGTCTTTGCACATATAAAGAGACCCGTTATAGTAACCTAATTCACCCGGCGCACATGCTGCGCTGGTAAAATCAGAGCTTGAAGGATATAGCCTGACTTTATTGTATACGCCGTAGGGCGAAGGATAATAGGTGGTCAGGGTGATCTGTTCCTGGGCGATGACTACGACGCCGACCACACAGACTAAAACACAAACCAGAACCATTGCCGGCAGGCTTAAAGATTTTTTATTTTGCGGCATACCCCCCCTTTTCTTGTGTTACACAGTTAAAGTTTACCACAATCAGCGCGCGAATACAATCCACGCCCGGGGTGTCCGCCTTAAACCCCTGACTTCCCACCCCGGGCGTGGACTTACAAAATAATATTTGCGAGAATTTTTTTGTCCAGGGTGAGGGCGAAACGGATGTAGCCTTCGCCGTATTTACCGAAACCCTCACCCGGCGTGGCTGCGATGTGCTTTTTTCCCAGCAAGTATGCGGCGTATTCAAGTGAAGACGTCCAGGGCCGGGGCAGTCGGGCCCAAACGTAAAAAGTGGCGTCAGCGCGGATCTCTTTAAAGCCGGCGCGTTTTAATGCCGGCAGGAAAGCGTCGCGCCGTTCCTGAACAGTACGGCGCATTTTTTCGATAAAACCGTTTTCTTTAAGCAGAGCGGTTTCCCCGGCTTTTTGTATGGCCAAAAACACGCCGGAATCCACGTTGGTCTTTACTTTAGCCAGGCCCTGGATCAGGCCCGAGTTGCCCGCGGCCCAGCCCACCCGGGCCCCGGTAAAACAAAAAGTCTTGGAAAGCGAATGAAATTCTATCGCGACTTCTTTTGCGCCCGGTATCGCTAATATGCTCAAGGGCTTTTTCGATGCCGGAGCATCGAAATACACTTCCGAGTAAGCGTTATCATAGGCCAAGATGATGCCGTATTCGCGGCAAAACCTTACCGCGTCTTCTAAAAACCGCCGGGGCGCCAAAACGCTGGTCGGATTATTGGGGTAATTCAAATAAATAAGCCTGGCTTTATTTTTTACTGAAACAGGTATTTTTTGCAGATCGGGAAGAAAATCATTGCCGGCCAAAAGCGGCAGCTCGTATACCCTGGCCCCGCTGAAAGCGCAGGCCCCGCGATAGCCCGGATAACCGGGACTGGGGATCAGGATCACATCGCCGGGATCGACAAAGGCCAAAGGAAAATGCACCAGGCCTTCTTTGGAACCGATCAACGGCAGTATTTCGCATGATGGGTCAAGCGATATCCCGAAACGTTTTTTTGACCAGCCGGCAATCGCCGCTTTAAACGAATCAAGCCCCGCGTCCAGGGGGTATTTTTGGTATGCTTTTATCCGGGAATATTTGTGCAGAGCCGAAAGCATCGCTTGCGGCGCCGGGATATCCGGGTCGCCGATGCTTAAATCAATGAGCTTTACGCCGCGGGCGCGTAAAGCGCGTTTTTGCTGATCGATCTGGGCGAATAAATACGGGGGCAGGCTTTGCAGACGCTTAGATAAAGCAAGATTTAACATCGCTTTTAAATCACTCTTTGGCCAGCCGCTCGATCACTTTTATCGTCAGCTCGATCGTTGCGTTGACATCGTCAAAGTTAAACACACCGGTAGGCGCGTGGATGTAACGCGCGGGGACGCTTAATACCGCGGTCGGGATGCCTTCCCGGTTTATGTAGATCATGGCCGCGTCCGTCATGCCGCCTTCTAAGATATCGACTTGATGCTTGATATTGTTTTTGCGGGCTTCCTCCAGACAGATCTCGCGCATTTTTTCGCTGACGATGATACCCCGGCCGGCGGCCTCCATTATGGTGATCGCCGCGCCGCCTCCGAGCTTTAATGACGATTCAGTCTCTTTGATCTGCGGGGTATCGCCGGCCAGCGTGGTGTCAATGGCGATGGCGTAATCGGGATTGATCTTAAACGCGGCGGTGCGCGCGCCTTTTAAACCTACTTCTTCCTGCACGGTGGCCACGGCAAATACCTGGGCGTTCACTTTGACGCGTTCCATTATTTTGATCAGCGCGTAACAACCGATGCGGTCATCCACGGCTTTCCCAAATAAAAGGCCTCCCGCCAACTCTCCGGCGTTAGGTTCAAATACGCCCGAGTCGCCCAGGGATACTTTTTTGAGCGCTTCATCGCGAGACGAAAAACCGGCGTCGATAAACATGTCTTCGTATTTGAACGGCTGTTTTTTCTCTTCTTCCTTCATCAGGTGAGGCGGCTTGATCCCGATCACACCATTAAGATCACCCGATTTTGTCTTTACTACGACACGCTGGCCGGCCAATACGCGGTCGTCAATGCCGCCGATCTTGATGAATTTCAGGAACCCTTCCGCGGTGACGTGCTTGACCAAGAGGCCGACCTCGTCCATATGCGCGGCCAGCATGATCTTTTTAGCTCCGGCCCCTTTGACGCCGATGACATTACCCATGGCGTCGATCTCGACCCGGCTGCAATACTTAGCCAGCTCAGCTTTCATCAGCGCCGCGACCTCATGTTCGGCGCCGGACACCCCGGAAGCGTTGATCAAATTTTTTAATAAAGTGTCCATAATCATTTCTTTGAGTTTTTGCCGAAACCAGACATCATCCCTTTGATGTCCGGCATTTGGAATTTGGTATACCCTTGAGGCAGTTCAAAAAGCGAATCGCTGACCCCGGACGTCTGGATGTTTTTATACTGGATCTCCCAGCTGGAGTCTTCGGCGCTCATCTTTACCGGCAATTTTAATGCCGGATCGATCCATTGCAGTATGGTCGTCTTTTGTCCGGCAGTTTCCATCGTGACCCGATACTTATCCAGGACTTTGCCGTCGACCGTATCTTTACCCAGCGATTGGGTTTCCACTTTTGAGGCTTTCTCCACGGCATTAGTCGTGGTGGCCAGGTTTTGCGGGCTCATGGCCATTTCCATGTAGGTCTTTTGACTCGGCATCAGCACCCACATCACGCCTTTATCGGCCCGGGTGATGGTGATGGCGCTCTGCGTTTCCATGCGAGTCTTTGACCCCTTGGAAAATATTTTCCCGCTCATAAGGTCTTTGCCTTTGTTTTTACTGATCATGTCGGCGGAAAAATCAGTCGCTTGCGCGCCGAAGACCAAAAGAGAACTTGCCAAAACAGCCAAAAAGAAAACCTTTTTAAACATACCCCCCCTCATTTCAAAACATCTCTCAGCGAATATAGACCCGCGGGTTTTCCGAAAATCCATTTCGCGGCGCGCAGCGCCCCCAATGCAAATAGATCGCGGGAATGGGCCTGGTGCTTGATCTCGATGCGTTCGCTGTTTCCGCAAAAGATAATCGTATGATCGCCCACAATATCGCCCAAACGCACGCTATGGGCCGGGACGCTTTTACCGGAAGCTTCAGTCAAAAGCTGCGCCATTTTTTTAGCCGTGCCGGAAGGCGCGTCTTGTTTGGCCGCGTGGTGGGCTTCCACGATCTCAATATTATAGTCCGGGCCCAGGCGCCCGGCTATTTGGGGCAAGACCTCAAACAAAACATTCACCCCCACCGCCATGTTCGGCGAAAAAACTATTGGAATGTTTTTTGACGCCTGCTGGAGCGTCTTGATCTGTTCTGGAGCTAAACCGGTCGTGCCAATGACCGCGGCTTTTTTATGCCCCTCGACTAATTCGAGGTTTTTTAACGTAGCGTCGGGCGTGGTGAACTCGATAAACACGTCAACATCAGCGATGGCCGCGGGATCAAAGGTGACTGGGGGCCCAAAAAATCGCGGCGCGTTGATATCGCAGCCCTCACGTTCCAGGGCCAAAACCACCTTAAAAGCTTGATCCTGGCCGGCTAAGCTGATTATCCGCGAACCCATTTTCCCGCATGCCCCGCTCACACCCAGTTTGATCATTTTACAACAATCCATACTGCTTCAGCGCCAGTTTTAACTTTGCCGTATTCTCGTCGCTCATCTTTGACATGGGTAACCGCAATTGAGAATCACACATACCCAAGAGCCCCATAGCAGTCTTTAACGGTATCGGGTTAGTCTCCAGAAACAAAGCCTTCATCAGCGGTAAAAGTTTATAGTGGATCTCCCTGGCTTTTTCGACGTTACCGTTACGGAATTCCTTGACCATCAGACTGATATTGTGCGGCACGATGTTGGCCGCAACCGAGATGACCCCTACTCCGCCGATCGACAAGACCGGCAAAGTCAAAGCGTCGTCGCCGGATAATATCTCAAAGTTGTCCGGACATAAAGATTTGATGTTGGTTATCTGGGAAAGGTTACCGGAAGCTTCTTTTACCGCCACGATGTTTTTACAATCCGCGGCAAGTCGGGCGATCGTCTCGGGTTCGATATTGACTCCGGTGCGGCCGGGAATATTATAAAGGATGACCGCAAGGCTCGTAGCTTCGGCGATGGCCTTAAAATGCTCGTAAAGACCGGCTTGAGTCGGCCGGTTATAATAAGGGGCTACTTGTAAAGTGGCTTCCGCTCCGGCGCCCGCGGCGTGCTTAGTCAAAGAGATGGCCTCTTTAGTGCAATTTGAACCGGTACCGGCGATCACCGGCATGCGGCCGCGCGCCTGGTCGATCACCACCTCGATCACCCGTTCATGCTCGTCATGGGAAAGCGTGGCCGACTCACCGGTAGTGCCGCAGGGCACTATGGCGAAGGTACCGTTCTGGGCGTGAAATTCCACCAGCTTGCGCAAAGAATCTTCATCGACCCGGTCGTTCTTGAAGGGCGTTACCAACGCTACGATCGAACCCTCAAACATAGATCACCTCGAAATATTATTATACATCCGTTAAGATTTTATACAACCGGTAAACACCAGACCAGCCTTTCCTTCCAACCAAACGTCGGTCACGCGGGAGGCGGACATATCAAAAGAAACTCTTAAAGTCTCACCGCCGGCGGTCAGTACTTTTATCGGATTACGCGGTTTTGCCGGGTCCGAAAAACGCAAAAAATTGATTATAGCCGCAGCGGTTGAACCGGTACCACAAGCCGGAGTCTCCGCCTCTACCCCGCGTTCATAAGTACGAAGTTTTATGCTGCGGGGACCGGTCACCTGGACAAAATCCACATTGGTCCCGGCCGGCGCAAACAACTCATGATTGCGGACAGTCCGACCGATTGCGGCTACGTCGATTGTGTCGACTTTTTCCACGAATATGACTGCGTGCGGCACGCCGGTATTGATAAAACTGGCCCGGATCTTTCGGCCATAAATGTCCATGGGAAAATCCAGCATGATGTCTTTGGGGTCAGTCAACTTTATTTTTACGTTATTGCCGCGGACTTGCGCCTCTATTATGCCGGCAAGGGTCTCAAATCTTAGGGTTTTAAGTCTTTTCTTTTGCGCCATATATAACGCCGCGCAACGCGCTCCGTTTCCGCACATCTGGGCCTGGGATCCGTCGGCGTTAAAAATCCGCATTTTAAAATCAGCTTTCTTCGACGGCTCTACGACCAACACCCCGTCCGCCCCTATTCCAAATCTACGGTCGCAGTATTTCTTCGCAAATCCCCGATATCCCGATCCGGGTCTTCCCGCATGCGAGCTTACGCTCTCTGCGGGACTCCCCTTGATAGCGTTGCGGGTTGGTCGCTGGTCTATCAGTATGAAATCATTCCCCGACGCAACCATTTTATGAAACGCAATCGTCTTATTCATGGATATTACCACCTCGTTGCATTCCCGCATTGCAACCAGGTTGCAATGCGGGAATGCAACGAGGTTTATTTTTCATGCCGGATCAGATCCTCGTAATTTTCCCTTTCCCGAATCAGCCTGAATTTAGTGCCTTCGACCATGATCTCCGCCGGCTTGGCCCGGGAGTTATAATTGGATGCCATGCTGGACCCGTAGGCTCCGGCGCTCATCACCGCCAAATATTTTTCTTCACCCAGGCTTTTGACCGTGCGGTGTCGGGCTAAATAGTCACTGCTCTCGCAGATCGGCCCCACTACATCGCAAGTCATGGCAGGCATTGCCGGATCGTTGTCTAATGGCAATATCTCGTGATACGCCTGATAAAGCGCCGGCCGGATAAGATCGTTCATGCCGGCGTCCACGATCACGAATCTTTTCAAGGGCGTTTTTTTAAAATAAAGTATTTTTGTCACCAAAACCCCGGCGTTGCCCACGATAAAGCGCCCCGGTTCCATGATGATCTTCAAACCGGAACTTTTCAGGAGCGGTATTACTTTACGGGCGTATTCCAACGCGGTCTGGGGTTTTTCCTTGCTGTAGATGATGCCCAACCCGCCGCCCAGGTTTAAATATTCGATACGCACTTTTTTCTTGCGCAGGACAGCGATAAAACCTAATACCTTCCCGATCGCTTTTACGAACGGCGCGCCACTGGTGATCTGCGACCCGATATGTATGTGGACACCGTTGAGATCGACGTGGGGAAAGCGTCCGGGACCGGTCGCAAATATGCCGGCGGCCGCGGCAAAATCTATGCCGAACTTATTGGTAAGTCTGCCGGTGGTGATGTATTTGTGAGTGCCGGGTTCGACGTCAGGGTTTATCCTCAAGGCCGCGCCGGCGCGCTTGCCCAGATTACCGGCGATCTTATTGATGGTCTCCAGTTCCGGCAGGGATTCCACGTTAAAAAACAATATTCCGCCGGAAACTGCCCGAGATATCTCCTGCGGGGTCTTACCGACTGAAGCATAGACTATTTTTTTAGCCGGACAACCCGCTCTTAGGGCCCGAAAAAGTTCTCCGCCCGACACGACATCCAGGCCGCAGCCTGCCTCGACCAGCATTTTCAAGATATTCATGTTGGAGTTGGCTTTGACCGAATAACAGATCAAAGGTGAAAGCTGCCGGAAAGCGTCTTTGAGCTTTAAAAAATGCTCCAGGATAGTGCGCCGGGAATAGACATAAAGCGGGGTGCCGAAACGAACGGCCAGTTTTGACAGCGGCACGTCTTCGCAGTAAAGTTCGCGGCCTTTATAATGGAAATAATGCATACTTTATTTTATTTTCGGGAACCGCCGTACCACTGATCTTTTGGTAGACACGGCGTAGTGCGGATTGACCACCTTGCGGATCGCCTCACGCGTTAGCCCTGAGCTGAAGGTGCTTAAAAGTCCGTCAGCCATGTCGCTGATCCGCACCCCATTATCTTCACAATAACGGATGAGTTTGCCGACGGCCTGATGCGCGTCGCCAAAAGCCACTCCGGTAAACACCAGGTACTGGGCGATCTCCGTCGCATAAAGGCTTTCATCGGCTAAGGCCCTGGCTATGCCGGATTTTTTCAAGCGTAGCCCCTCCCACAAGCCGCTTAATATAGTCAGCTCCCGCTTGATGATGCCGACGGAACTAAAAAGCGGTTCTTTGTCCAGCTGCATGTCACGGTTGTAGGTCAGGGGCAATCCTTTCATCATGGTCAACACCGATACCAGGTTTCCATAGACATTCCCGGTATGACCACGCATCAATTCCAAAAAGTCGGGGTTCTTTTTGTGCGGCATCAGCGATGAACCGGTGCAATATTGCTCGGGGATGTCGATAAGATCAAATTCTGCCGAAGAGTACAGGATCAGGTCCTCGGCCAGCCGGGAAAGGTGCGTCTGCAAAGCGGCCAGGATATAAAGCAGATCCAAAACATGGTCCCGGTCGGAAACGTTGTCCATGGGGCTGTTCAGCTCTTCGATGTTTTTGCGCACCAAACCTTCGATGTTTATTTTTTGCCGGTAATAGCGCGGATCCAGGGCGCTGCCGGCCAGGGCCCCTGAACCCAGATATATTTTCATGTCTTCACTATAACGGGCCAGTCTTTGGTAATCGCGCAAAAACATCGAAGCGTAAGCCGCCAGATAATCGCCGAAGTAGACCACCTGGGCCCGGCGCGTATGGGTATAGCCCACAAAAAAATCCTTGCCGCATTCAGTGTACTTATGCGAAAGGGCCTCCAAAAGCGCGCTCAGAAGCCGGCTGATCTCCAACCCTTGAGACAAACAATACATCTTTTCGTCATAGACGATCTGGTCGTTGCGCGAGCGCAAAGTATGAAGTTTAGCCGCGAGTTTCCCGACTTTTTTCTCTACGCGGTTCTGGATATCGGAATGAATATCCTCGCAAGTCTCATCCGGCCGGAACTTTCCCTTTTGGATATCGACGAGTATCGCTCTTAACGCACAAGACAGGCGCCCGGCTTCATCTTTTTTGAGGATACCGGAACCGGCCAGCGCTTCCACATGTGTCAGCGAATGGTACAAATCATAACGGGCCAGACACCAGTCATAGCTTATGGATTTCTGGAACTCAAAAAAATCCTTTTGCGGTTTTTTCTTAAATCTCCCACCCCACAATTTTTTGTTCATGTTTTTCCCCTTTTAAGCGTATAGCGCATAGCGTTCAGCGTATAGTCTCTATACGCTATCCGCTGTACGCTATCCGCGGATGTACGGCATAGCCGTAATATTGATGAAACCCTTAGCGTCGGTACGCTCAAACGTATCGCCCGCGCCGTAAGTAGCCAACTCTCTTTTATAAAGTGAATATTTCGATTCCCTGCCGGCCAGTATGATATTACCCTTGAGCAGCTTCAAGGCAACACTTCCGGTAACGTTTTTTTGCGTAGCAGCAATAAAAGCGTCCAGGCTTTTTTTCAAGGCAGAAAACCATAAGCCCTGATAGACCATCTGGGAATACTGCAAAGCGATGATTTCTTTAAAATTCAAACTATCACGGTCCAGGACCATTCTTTCCAGTTCCTTATGGGCGGTCAGCAAGATCCAGGCGGCCGGCGCTTCGTAGATCTCGCGGGATTTTATACCCACCGTGCGGTTTTCGACGCAGTCGGTCCGGCCGATGCAATGTTTTCCGCCAACAACATTCAGCCGCGCAATGATCGCCGGAAGATCCATGGCTTTCCCGTTTAAACTTATTGGCCGGCCTTTAACAAACCCGATTTTTACGATCTGGGCTTTATCCGGGGTTTTTTCTAAAGGCCGGGTCAAAAGAAAAGCGTCTTCTTTGGGCGAATTGCGCAGGTCTTCCAATATCCCCGCTTCAATGCTCACGCCCCAGATATTTTTATCAATACTGTATATTTTTTCCTTAGTGGCCTTGATCGGCAGTCTCAATTTTTTCGCGTAATCGACCTCCGACTCGCGGCTGGTCAGTTCCCACTCTCTTAACGGAGCGATGATCTTTAATCTGGGATCAAGGATCTTTACCGCCAGCTCGATACGCACCTGGTCGTTGCCTTTGCCGGTACAGCCATGGGCCACGTATTGCGCGCCGACTTGGTGCGCCGTTTCGACTAAATATTTACCGATCAACGGCCGGCCGAGCGCAGTGGCCATGGCATACTTACCTTCGTAGACCGCGTTGGCTTTGAGCGCCGGCAAGATATATTCTTCGGCAAACTCCTTGCGGAGGTCTTTTACGTAGATCTTTGAGGCGCCGGTAGCGATGGCGCGTTTTTTTAAGTCTTGCGGCGAAAACTCACTGCCCAGATCCGCGGAAAAACAGACCACCTCAAAACCCCGTTCTTTAAGCCAGGGTATGGCGCAAGTGGTATCCAGCCCGCCCGAATATGCTAATACGATTTTTTTCATTTATTGGGTCTCCTTCGCAATAGCTTCGATAGCCCTTTTCAATATCGGGATATCACGCCTTGCAGTATCCCAAACAAGCTTATAGTCCACACCCAAATAATCGTGGATAAGTCTGTCACGCATCCCAGCCATGGCCTTCCAGGGAATACCGGGATATTTACGGCGGGTAGGATTCGGGATGTTTTTGACGGCCTCTCCGATGATCTCAAACTTACGGACTACTGCCGAACGTGTTTTTTCATCCTTAGAAAATTCATCAAAATCCATACCCGCGACAAATTCAAGTATATGCCCGCAAGATTCGATAATGTCTTTAAAATATAAGCTATAATCTCGTTTCATAAGGCGATCAAGTCTTTCATCACGTAAGGTCGTAGTTCCTTACGTAAGGCTCGTTGGGAAACCAAATCGACCCTGTTTCCCAGTTTCCCTTCCAAATAATCCGCCAATGCCATCATATCAAATAAGCTTGCTCCGGGTTTAAACTCGACCAGAACATCTATATCGCTTTTAGCGGTAGCGCTATTTCTCGCCCAAGAACCAAAAAGCCCCTTAATACGAGCTTTGTACGCCTTGGATGCTACCGCTTGCGAGCGCGCCAATATGGAAAGTATTTTTTTTCGACTCATTATTTGCCGTCCTTCAATAGATACACCAAAATCGCCTTAGCCGTATGTAATCTGTTCTCCGCCTGATCAAACACTACTGAATGCGGACCGTCCAAAACGTCGTCGGTTATTTCCTGGCCCCGGTGCGCCGGCAAACAATGCATGACGATGCTGTCCGGCTTGGCCAAAGCGACCAATTTTTTATTTATTTGAAAGTCTTTAAAGACCTTCAAGCGCTTAGCCGCCTCTTTCTCCTGGCCCATGGACGTCCAGACATCGGTGTAAAGCACGTCGGCGTCATGAGCCGCCTCGCGCGCTGACTCAGTCAGCACGATCTTGCCGCCGGTCAAAAAACAAAACTGCTTACTTTCCTGGGTTATGCTCGTGTCCGGCGCGTACCGCCGAGGGTGGGCCACCCAGAGCTGCCCCCCCAGCATGGAAAAAGCGTACATCAGACAATGGCAAACGTTGTTGCCGTCGCCGATGTAGGCGACTTTGAGTTTTTTAAAACTTGGCTTGAACTGCTTTATAGTCATTATGTCGGCCAGCACCTGGGACGGATGTAAAAGGTCGCTTAATCCGTTGATCACGGGGATCGAAGAATGCTGCACAAAATCAAGGATGGTCTTGTGCGAATAAGTCCGCAATACCACCGCGTCTAAAAACCGTGAAAGGTTCCCGGCCACGTCCGAGGTCGCTTCCCGTTCGCCCAGCTTGACTTCACCCGGCGCGTAATATACCGGATGCGCGCCCAATTGCAGCGTACCCACGTAAAAAGCCGACTTGGTGCGCAAAGAAGGCTTTTGAAAGATTATGCCGACGCACTTGCCTTTTAAAGCCGCGCTATAGCGGCCCGGCCGTTTTTTAATATCCTCGGCCAGCTTCACCATGCCCAGTATCTGGCGGCTGGAAAAATATTTTAATGAGACAAAATGATACAAGATAACCTCAAATCCTAAACTCTAAATCCTAAATAAATGCAAAACACAAAATCCAAAACACGTCTCCGTTTAGTGCTTAGGGTTTAGGGTTTCGAGTTTAGTGTTTCTTCCAGTATGTCCATGCCCAGCTCCAACTCTTTAGCGCTTGCATTCAGTGCCGGCATTATACGCAAAACATTGACATGGGTGGAATTTATGATCAAACCGTTTTCCAGGGCTTTCAAAAACACCGGAAAAGACTCGCGGTCCAGTTCCACGCCGATCATTATGCCTACGCCCCTGACTTCCTTGATCAAGGGAAACCGCTTTTGCATGGCCACAAGCCGTTTTACTAAATACGCGGCGCTTTTTTTGACGTTAGCCGGCAGTTTTTCTTTTTTGATGATCCGGAACACCTCCAGCCCCGCGGCAGTGACTAAAGGATTACCGCCGAAGGTGGAAGCATGCATCCCGGGTTTTATCAGATCATAGACTTTCGGCCCGGCCACGATCGCGCCGATCGGTACGCCCGCGCCCAGGCCTTTGGAGATCGCCATAATATCCGGGGTGACCCCGTAATGCTGGAACGCGAACATCTTTCCCGTGCGGCCCATACAAGTCTGCACTTCGTCGACCATAAACAGCAGCTGTTTCTCTTCGCAAAAAGCTTTTACCTGTTTGACATATTCCGGCAAAGCGATATTGATCCCGCCTTCGCCCTGCACCAATTCCATCAGCACACCGACGGTGCGTTCGTTGACTTTAGTCGCAAAATCCCCGAAATTGTTGAATTCCGCTTCCACAAACGACGGCAATATCGGCATAAACGGCTCTTTATATTTGGCCTGCCCCGTTGCGGACAGGGCCGCGAAAGTCCGGCCATGGAAAGAGTTCTTCATGGTAACGATCTCATAGCGGCCGCGAACTTTACCGTAAAGCCGGCTGAGTTTTACCAGGCCCTCGATAGATTCCGCCCCGGAATTGGAAAAAAATACTTTAGCCGGAAAAGACTGTTTAATTATTTCCTGGGCCAGCTTCGCCTGTTGCGGAAATATAAGATTATTGGGCAGGTGCAACAGAGTTTTGGCCTGTTGACTGATGACCTTGGCTAATCCCGGATGCGCGTGTCCTAAAATAGAAACGCCCCAACCGGGAAACAGGTCAAGATACTTCCTGCCTTTTTCATCCCAAAGCCAGCTCCCCTTCCCCCGCACAAACACCGGCCCGACCCGGTTATAGGTGTTTAAGACATACTCTTGAAAAAGTTGTTTGGTATTCATGATAAATCAACCCCCGAATTCCTGCTTGCAGGTTTTCTTTAAAACCTTAAGAAGCTCAGGCAAAATATTATTAACCGTTTCCCATATAATTTCGACATCAACCCCAAAATATTCGTGTATTACTTTGTTGCGCATTGCCGTCATCTCTTGCCAAGGAATATCTGGGTATTTATCCTTTAACGCCGGGGAGATATGCTTCGCCGCTTCTCCAAGGATCTCGAAATTACGTACCACCGCATCAATGGTCATGCCGTCGGATGAAAATGATTTAAACCCCTTGCCTGTGGTATAAGTTAATATCTTACTAATCGCCTCGATTATGTCGCCAAAATAAAGCTGTTGTGAACGTTTCATAGGTACACCGTTTCCTTTAAAATATCTTTTTTGATTAACGGTTTCAACGCCCGCCTTGTGACTAAGTCCACCCTTTTTCTTAGGCAATTCGATAAGAAATTCTCCAAACGGATAAAAGCAAACAAGTCAATCGGCCGCGCGAATTCAACAAGCATGTCGACATCACTTTGGCCGGAATAATCGCCCCGGGCGTACGAACCAAATACGCCGATCCGCTTAACACTAAAACGTTCGCGCAAAGTTTCCTTATTTATACCGATTTTCTTTCCAATTTGCTTAATCGTCATGTTTTGCCTCATTTCCCAATATGCTTAAAAGTGATATTTTTCCCGACCAAGCCTTTTATCGTGTAAATAAATACATGATCATCCGTGCACATCTGTCCGTTGATTCCGTAAGAATAACAGGTTATCTCATTATCTTCGGCGTCGAATCTTTTTTCTATACCCGCCAATGTCGGATTCTGGGGTGATCCTTGCGCCCAGCAAAAATGCGCGCCCGCTCCCAGGATGGATAAAAAAAGAAAAAAGTTCCTCAAACTATCGCCGCGCTTTTTCACGATACCACCATTTTTTTAGCAATTTCTTTAACAAAAAATTCCGCGTCTGCAAGCGCTTTCTGGGCGTCTTCATCGCTGATCTCGGTGAGCGCGGCATAATCGGCGGTGCCGCGCTCTTCAAATAAATCCAGTATGACCTTATGAAAACCGGCGTCTATTTCACCGGTTTTTACGAAATGCCGGCCCAAAGCCGCGTGTACCGCGGAGTGCTTAGAAAAGCGAAGCCCTTTAGTCAACAACAACGCTTCCGCGCAATAAAATGCCGCGTAATAAGCGCGTGACACGGCTATGTCGTAATCCCCGCTGCTTAAGGACCGGTGTGCCGCATCGATATTATGCTTTGCTTTTTCGATCAACTTTATTATTTCACTTTTCTCGGTCATAACGGTATTTGCACCCCTTCCCCCATAACATTATGAATAAAAATATTTTTGTAGTCGGCTTCAACCGTTTCTCGCAGCTGGGGAATCGTAGACAATGGTGTGTCGTATTTTAAGCAAATCGGTGATTTTATTTCGTTTATGCGTCGTATCTCATCGTACAGGCCGCCGATTTTTTTTAAAACAACTAAGATGTCTATATCCGATTCGGGATCGAAATCACCTCTGGCTTTTGAGCCAAACAGGATCAACCGGCTAAGATTGTTGCCGTAAAGAGCTTTAAGCCCCGCCGCCAATTCTTTTACTGCTGCCCGCTCATTATCCGTTAATGTCTTCAGCTCTCCAATATATTTCATTGTCACCTTAATTTAGATCATCTGCCGACATGTTTAAAAGCCAACTTTTTCCCTACAGCGCCCTTTATCGTGTAAATAAACACGTGATCCCCAGTACACATTTCTCCGTTAATTCCGTAGGAATAACAGGTTATTTCATTATTGCCGGAAAGACCAACCAAGCCTTTAGCAGATTGATAACATTGCGAGAATTCATGAAATTTGAGTATTGTCAAACCACCCCTATCTTCACGAGTGTCGTTACCACCAACGCTCATTTGGCCTTCCTTGGAAAGCTCCGGTTGTTCGCTACTATATTTAAAATCGACTAGTTCTATCCCGGCATCCAAAGCGCGCTGCTGTTGGGCAAGTTCTTCGGGTTTGGGAGTAGTCCGGATTTTGTCTTCGGCCGCGACTCTTTTTTCTATGTCCGCCAAGGTATCACCCCGGGATGAACCTTGCGCGAAGCAAAAATGCGCGCCTATTTCCAGTATGAGTAAAGATAAAAATAAACTTCTCATCATTACCTCTTCGTTTATTTGACTATCTCCGTTCCGATACCTTTATCGGTGAATATTTCCAGCAACAACGCGTGCGGGGTCTTGGCGTCGATGATGTGGACTTTTTTGGCGCCGTGATCCAATGCCTCGATACACGCCTTCACTTTCGGGATCATGCCGCCGGATATCGCCCCGGCGTCGATCATCTGCCTGATCTCTTTTCCGTCCGCGCTGGAAATAAGCGAGGTCTGGTCTTTGGGATCACGCATCAGCCCCAGCACGTCGGTCAGAAAAATAAATTTTTCCGCGGACAACGCGCCGGCCACTGCGCTGGCCGTCTCATCGGCATTGACATTATAGACCTGGCCGCTGTCTTGGTCCACCCCCGTGGGTAAAAGCACGGTCAGGTGATCTTTAGCCACCAGCCTTTTTAAGGCTTTGGTGTTTATCGCGGTCACTTCGCCCACATAGCCCAGGTCTTTAGCCGCTGCTTTCTTTTTGACATAGACAATATCGTCTTTGCCTTCCAGCCCTAAAGCCGGAGCCTGATGAACCGTCAGCTCGGCCGTCAGCGTATCGTTCAGCGCTTTGAGCTCTGCCTGGACGATCTCAAGTGTCCGGGCATCCGTGACTCTTACACCCTCAAAAAATTCCGACGGTATCCCGGCTTCCTTAAGCCGGGCGCTGATGTTGGGCCCGCCGCCGTGCACCAGGATCACGTCGATACCCATGAAATACAAAAATACGATATCCTCCAAAACTGGCTTACGGATACTATCTTCGGAAAGTATCGAGCCCCCGTATTTGATCACAAAGGTCTTGCCGCGAAACCTTTTGATGTACGGAAGCGCCTCCACCAAAACATCAGCTTTTTTAATCGCGTCTTGCACTTAATCGCACCCCCGCATTGATCGCTACCGTGTCCCACCCCGGGGGTGGCCCGCGGGCCACCCCCGGGGTGGGACACG
>Ga0315289_10007423_pt1 | contig 15975 bp, 10 predicted proteins | sample YL17G11_40_MG_FD_203452 | JGI IMG/M metagenome (GOLD analysis project Ga0315289, IMG submission 203452) | Sediment microbial communities from Yellowstone Lake, YNP, Wyoming, USA - YL17G11_40 | ecosystem: Environmental > Aquatic > Freshwater > Lake > Sediment | place: USA: Wyoming | collected... | reverse complement strand
TCTTGGTCGCGCTCCTCGCCGCGTTCGCGATCCTCGCCTTTCAGTCCCTCTCCGTCGCGCGCGAGTACGACGTCGCCGTGCGGAAGCTGGGATCGTTCTTTAAGGTGCTGGCCGCGATCGCGATCGTTACGCAGTTCGTGAAGGACCGGCGGGAATTCAGGCGTTTTCTCCTCGTCATCGCGGTGGGGATTCTGCTGTCCGGTCTCCTTCCCTTCGTCGTGCGGCCGCCGACGCAGTTCGCGAGCATGTCGATGCTCTGGAACAAGGGCGTTGTGCGGTACGAAGGCTTCATCTTCGAGCCCAACACATTCGCCATGTACCAGCTCTTTCTCATTCCGATACTGGTCTTTTTCATCGGCGTGTACCGGAGACCGAGCGTCGTACGTCCCTTCCTTATGCTCTCGATTCTCGCGAGCATCGGCGTTCTCGTCCTGAGCTTCTCGCGGGGAGGGTTCGTCGGGCTCATATGCCTTCTGCTCACGCTCATCGTGGTCGAGCGGAGGAGCACGACGCTCGTCTTCTTCGGGCTTGCGCTCGTCGCGGCGGGTATCATCGCCATGCCGGGTGTGTATTGGGAGCGTGTGGCTTCGCTCTTTGATTTCGCCGCGAAACGGACGAGCGATTTCGCCCTCACAACCCGCCTCGAAACAATGCGGACCGCCCTGCGGCTCGGGCTCGCCAATCCGTTCCTCGGTGTCGGGATCGACAACTTTCTCTACCACGCGGCGCACTTCATTCCCTTCAGGCTCGCCGTGCACAACACCTTTCTCGAGATCTTCGCCGAGCTCGGATTCTTCGCGTTCTCGGTATTTATCGGGATCATCGTGTACAACGCGGTGATCATCCGGCGCATGATGGCGCGGCGCGGCGACCCGGAGGCCGCCACGATCGGTCGCGCGCTCCTCATGCAGCAGATTGCGGTGCTCGTCGACGTGTTCTTCATTCCCGTCGCGTACGATATCATCTTCTGGTTCATGCTCGTGCTGCCGGCCATCGCCGAATACGCCTACCGGAGCGGTGCGTTGACGGAATCCCGAGGAGCGGATGTTCCGAGCGGCAGAAAGTAGCTTTTCAGCTTGAAGCATGAGAGATAGAAATTGCCGCCGAGCGGGATATTTACGAAATCGTAGCTTTCCTTGAACCCGGGCTGCTCCACAACCGGGCGTTCCTGTATCTTGAGGCGCATCCTGCCGCGGGTGCGCTCCCCCCGGTGGATCTGGATATTTCCGAAAAGGAGAAGGTCGGGTCTCCGGGCGAACACGTATGCGCCGTCGGCCTTGAGATGCCCTGGCTGCGTGCCGACGACCACGCCGTGCCGCGCGATGTATGGTTCCGTGAGGCCGAGGATATCGACGACCGGCATGCCCGTGTAATACCCTATCGCTCCGGTCGATCCGCATCCGATGCTCGTTCCGGGCGGGAGGATGCTGCCGAGGCGCTGGCCGAGATGAGCAAAAGCGCGAACGGTGAGGCGTTCGGTCGTGAACATTTCGTAGCCGAAAACGCCAGGCACCATGACGAGGAAAACGAGGATGAGCGCGAACACGCTCGATCGGGCCGTGCGCGCCGCCGCTGCAATGACCCCGCGCGAAACGATGAGCATGATCAAGGGGAGCGCCGGCAGGAGGAGCCGGTAATGCGGCATCCAGTCGCCGCCGAAGAGGAGAACGACGGCCCCACACGCGCTCGCGAGGACACAGGGAAGGATGTAGCGCCCGCTCGGCTGAGCTCCGGCGCGAAGGAGGACGATTCCCGCGACGAGGAGGTAGCCGTAGCTCAAGAAGAAGCCGAAGAGATACCGCGTGCCGTTGCGGAGCATGAGGCCGAGGGGCCCCGTCTTCGCATAGAACGTGTTCGGGACAAGCGCTTGGAAGTAGTGCCGTTTCCAGAGGAGGTAGGGGGCGTAGAAGACCGTGATGACCCCGAGGCCCATGAGGGCGATCGATACCTTTCGCGGGCTCCGGGCGAGGAGATAGAGGAACGCGATCGTGAAAAAGAGCGTGCCCTCGGGACGGACGAGTCCGAGGAGCCCGAATGCGATGAGGGCCGCTCCAGGCCGTTTCCCGGCGTCGAGGAGCATGAAGCCCGCAAGCAGCAGAAAGGTGAAGAGCGGCATCTCGGAACCGCTCGTGCACCAGACGAGAAACGGCGGCGAAGCGGCCAGCAGCATCGGAGGAAGGAAGATCCCGATCGTCTCATCCCAGCCCGTGCGCCCCGCGGCGGCGGGTCCCTCGGCCGGTCCCGCCTCGCGCCACGCAGCGACGCCTGCGAGCGCGAGCGTGCCGAGCGAAAACGCGAAGCTCAGCGCGCGGGCGCTCATGACGAGTGGAAATCCGAGCTTTCCCGCGAAAACAAGAATGAGGAGCCAGAGGAAGTTCGTGTATCCCTCGACGTGCTCGCCGGGGTTGAATACGAACCCTTCCCCGCCCAGCACGTTCCGCGCGTAGCGGAGCGTGATAAATGTGTCGTCCGGAATGTAGGCGAAGATGAAGAGACCGGCGATGACGACGGCGAGCGTGACGAGGGAAAGGATGAGAATCCTCGTTCTCTCACGCAATGAGGTCTCCTCAGTTCTCGAGGAAGATCACGTTGCAGGTGATCGTGCTCTGGACGCCGGGGATCGTCTGGATTTTCTCGATAACGAACCTCCCGATCTCATTGAAGGTCGACCCGTCCACGACGGCAATCATGTCGTAGGGGCCGGAGACGGCGTGAACCACCTCGACGTGCTGCATTGCGGCGATCCGGCTGTACACGTCCTGCGCGACTCCCGCCGCCAGGTTGATGAGAATGAACGCCTTTGCCCTCATTGGCTCCTCCTCTCACAAGTGCTTGAGTGCGAGTGCCCATTATGTCAGAATGAAACGGCCATTACAATACGTTTCGGGGGGAACCGTTTGAATCGAAAGCTCTTCATCGTTTTGATCGTGGCGCTGTTCTGCGTTGCCAATGTCACGCGCGCCGCATACCGCGCAAAGGTCGAGCGGCCGCGCTTCGCGGCCGAAGGAGCGGCCTATCTCCGGTATACCGGGATGGTCGCCCGGGGGGAGCCGATCCCCTCGCTCGACACGCGGGCCCAGTGGCCCGAGGGGTTTCGCGTGTTCCGCGAGGCGTCCCCCGCCATGGAGTATCTCTTCGGCTGGACCTACCGGCTCGTTCCCGGCACGAAGGGCAATCTCGCCGCCTTTATCCGGTACGGCACCGCGTTCTTCTTTTCGCTCGCGATCTTCCCGCTCGCGTTTCTCTCGGCGAAGCTCTGGAAAAGCCTCTGGGCCGGCGCTTTCACCGCGGTCGTCTTCGCCGTATCGCTTCCCCTCGTCGCGCGCTCGAGCGGCTTCGAGTACATCAGGGAGAATACCACCTTTCCGCTCATTGTTTTTCACGTGTACTTCTACGTCGCGGCGTGCGCGGGGGGCGGCGTTGCGCTCCCGGTCCTTTCGGGGGTCTTTCTCTTTGCGGCTCTCGCGTCCTGGCACGGCGCGCAGTTTTATCTCGTGCCGCTGCTCCTTTTCATGCTCGCGCGCCTTATCATCGCCGAGGTGAGCCCCCGCGAGCGCCGCGCGGCCCGCGCGCTCGTCTGCGCGCTCGCCGCCGCCGGCGTGATCGTTCCGTACCTGCGGGAAGGGCTCTTCCTGCTCTCGATCTCCGCCTCCCTCGCCGCGGCCGTCCTCGCGGTCGATCTTATCGCGCCTAGGGTACTGGCGAGGCCGGCGGCGCGCTCGGCCAGAGCGGTCCGGCGGTGCACGGTGAACCGGAGAGCCGTGAATGGAGCGATCGCCGCGCTCGTCATCGCCGCCGTCATCCTGCCCGGCGTCGTTTCGGGGAAGCATTTTGCGTCCTATTCGCACTTCTTCGACCTCGTCGTGTACAAGCTCAGATACCTCCAGAAACCGGACGATCCGCGGCTTCTGCCGTTCGACGCGCGCGCCTTCTGGGTCGGGCCCTTCAACTCGCCCGACGCGCTCCATTTCTTCGTATTCGCGCTGCCGATGCTGCTCCTCCTGCCGGGTCCCGTTTCGGTCCTTCTTCGACGGGCGCGGGAGAAGGATTTCGGGGCCCTCTTCACGCTCGTGTTCCTCCTCGTCTTTTTCTTTCTGTTTCTTCTCATGCAGAGGCTCCTTCCCCTGTTTGGATTCTTCGCCGCGATCGCGGCGGGGGGGAATGTGCTCGAGTTTTTCCAGGGCCGAAAACCCTGGAAAATCGCGAGCCCCGCGCTTTTCCTTTCGGTCGCCGCCGTCGCGATCTTTCTTTTCCAGGATTTCGGGTGGGAGGGGAGCCGCGATTACTGGCGCCGGATCGCGCGCACGATCAAGGTCCCCGCGCGGAGCGCCTTCGTGATCTATCCGTACGCACGGGACGTCGAGGGGGAGCTTCTCGCGTGGATACGGGGAAACGTCGAGTCCGACGCCGTCGTGATGTCGCTCCACTATCTCTCCCCGCAGGTGCTCACCTACACGGGGCGCGCGACGAACCTCAACGATTTTTTCGAATCGCCGGCGCTGAGACGCAAGGCGGAACGGCTCCTCACGCTCCTCTACTCGAGCGAGGATCGGCTGTACCGCTTCTGCGCCGAGGAGTCGAGCGACTACCTCCTCGTGAGCTGCGCCGTGGGGTGCGACGCGACAAAGGAATCCCCGCTCTATCAGGCGGGGCTTACCAATATGCCGCCTGGCTGCGCCGCGTACGCCCTCGTCTTCGAGCCCGAGACGCTCGTCCGCTTCGATCTCGTCTACGAAAACGAGATGTACCGCCTCTTCCGCGTCGGAAGGCCCGCGGGGGCGCGGGCATGGCCGCGCTCCCCGCTCTTCTACGAAAAAGAGCTCCTCTGGAGCAGGAGCGGCGACATGAGGGATTTCTACAATTCCGCCATGCGGATATACGCGCTCACGGCGCGGGGGAGATCGCTCATCCTGCGGGGGGCGGAGCGGGACGGGGAGAGCGCCCTCGTCGAGGCGCTGCACGTGTTTTATTTCTACCCCGCCTGGAAGGCGCTCGACGAGCTCTACGCAAGGCGCGCCCGGGGCAAGGACCGGGAGGCAGCCGCCGCGTTCGCCTACCGGTACGATCCGAACCGGGCCGGCGTCTGCCTCGCGCTCGCGGAGAGCCGCCTCGAGCTCGGGAAGGTCGAAGGGGTGCGGGAGATCCTCGACCGGTGCGCGGGCCTGCCGGCCCCGGCGAGCGAGCGAGAGCGCGCCGCCGGGCTTCTCGCGAAACTCGAGAGTATCGCGCATTGACAAGTCATTTCTCGATCCATATAATGGGCACGATTTTGTTTCGTCCGTATGCGGATCGTCGCCGGGAGGGCCCCCGTTGAATTACCAGAACTACTTCGCGCTGATCGGCGGGCTCGGCTTTTTCTTCTACGGCATCCGCTTGATGTCGGACAGCCTCCGCAAGGTTTCGAGCGATCGGCTCAAGAACGTTCTCGCGCTCCTCACCCGTAACAGGTTCATCAGCCTGCTCACGGGGATCGTCGTCACCATCCTGATACAGAGCTCGAGTGCCTTGACCGTCATGCTCGTCGGCTTCGTGAACGCGGGGCTCATGACTCTCCAGCAGGCGATTCCGGTCATTTTCGGCGCCAACATCGGCACGACGACGATGGCGTGGATCGTGAGCTTCGTCGTGATACTCGACATTTTCGCCTTTGCGCTTCCTCTCGTGGCGATCGGCTTTCTCATGATGGAGGTGCCGAAGCGCCCGCACGTGAAGAATTGGGGTGGCGCGATCTTCGGATTCAGCGTTCTCCTCGTGGGGCTCGGATTCATGAAGGATTCCGTTGCGCCACTCCAGGCGAGCCAGCATATCCGGGATATCATGGTCAACTTCAGCCGCTATCCGATTCTCGGCGTGCTCGTCGGGACGGCCATGACGATGCTGCTCCAAAGCAGCGGCGCGACGATCGCGATCGTGCAGGTGCTCGCCTTCCGCGGGCTCATCGATTTCCCGTCGACCGTTTCAATCATTCTCGGCGACAATATCGGGACGACCATCACGGCGCAGCTCGCCGCCATCGGCACGAACACCGGCGCGAAGCGGGTCGCATGGGCGCACACGATGTTCAACGTTCTCGGCGTCTGCTACATGCTCGTATTTGTGTACCTCGGATGGTACCAGAAGCTGGTTCAGTCGTTCTTCCCGGCGGGCATCACGGAGCATAACATAATGATGCACATCGCGCTCGCGCACGGCCTCTTCAACGTTACCAACACGATCGTGTTCCTCCCTGGGACGAGGCTGCTCCAGCGGGTCGTGGAGCGGATCGTGCCTCAGAAAGAGGAGCTCATCAGCATGCAGCCGAAGTATCTCGAGAAGCGGCTGCTCGAGACCCCGGTCATCGCCCTCGATCAAAGCAAGAAGGAGATCATCAGGATGCTCCAGCTCGCGGACTCGGCGCTGCGTGACTCCTTCGCCCTCTTTTTCACCGAGAAGTGGGATCTTGCCCAGAAGGTAAAGCGAAAGGAGGAGGCGGTCGACAACCTCCAGGCCGAAATAACGCGCTACCTCATTGACATTTCCATGCAGCAGCTCGAAGAGGACGAAGCGGAGCAGATCCCGGTGCTTATTCATTCGGTGAACGACATCGAACGGATCGGCGACCACGCGGAGAATATTCTCGAGCTCGCTCAACGGAAGATCGATCAGAGGCTCCCCTTCAGTGAGGATGCGAAAGCGGAGCTCAAGCGGATGATCGAAACGGTCCAGGAGATGATCAGCGAGGTCGTCCTCGGCCTTGAGACGGGGGACAATTCCCACGCCCACCGCGCGCTCCACTGCGAGGACCAGCTCAACCGGATGCAGATCGAGCTCCGGCACACCCACGTACAGCGTCTCAACGACGGCTCATGCAAGGTGCTCTCGGGGCTCGTATACCTCGATTTCGTGGATTACCTGGAGAAGATCGGCGACCATCTCACGAACATCGCTCAGGGGCTGTTGAGCGGGCTTCGCTGGGAGTCGCGCTGAGCCTGTTTCCATATCCCCAGCTTCCCCTCGAGCCTCTCGATGTGCATCGGCGCAGCCGAATAGATAGGGTCGAGATCCCGGGCCGTCAGCATGTGCGCGAGCGCTTCCTTGTCTCTCCCGAGCTTCTCGAGAACGATTCCCAAGTTGAAATGCAGGCTCGTTTCATACGGATAGAGCTTCAGCGCCCCGTCGAGGAGCTCGTACGCCTTCATCAGGCGTCCCTGATTCATCTCGATGATGGCGAGGTTGTTGTACGACCTCCATTCTCGCGGGTACGTTTCGATCACCCGTTCGTAGAGCGCCCGGGCGTCGCCGTACTTTTTCGCGGTCTGGAGCTCCGCCGCCCTGTTGAGGAGCGCCGAAACGAGGTTGCGGAGGTTTTCCTCGTTCGCGGGCTCGAGGGCGAGCGCCTTCTCGTAGGCGGCGACGGCGCTCTCGTAGCGGTTGCCGTTATTCCGGGCAAAGCCGAGTCTCCTCCAGAATGCGACGCTCTCGGGGTAGGCGACGGTGAGCGTTTCAAGCTGTGCGATCGCCTCGGGGAACCACTGCTTTGCGATGAGCGCCTCCGCGAGCTCGAATCGGTAGCGCGGCTCGCGGGGTTTGAGCTCGTGGGCGTCGAGGAAGTGCGTTATCGCTTCCGGATACTCCTCCCGTTTCATCGCGATCATCCCGAGGCGGACTTCCGCGAGCTCGTTCGTCTTGTTCTTGCCGAGCGAGGCGAGATACCACGTGCGGGCTTTGCCGAGATCCCCCTTCTCGAGTGCGCGATCGGCGATGATCATCTCGGCGCGGCCCGGCGCGAGCGAAAGGTCGAGGAGGCGTCTCTCAGCCGCTCGCGGGATCGCGCCGACGAGGACAAGGGGGAGCGTTTGAAAGACGCCGATGAGGACGAGCGCCGCGGCGATTTTCCTGAAGCGCGCCGCCTCGGCGAATTCACTTTTCAGCGCCCACAGGACGTAGATCGAGAGCGCCGGCGCCGTCGTCGCGAGGAGATGCCACCTGAGCCCCCCGTCGGGAAGAGTCCACCCAATGACGAACGCGACGAGCGCCGAAATCGCGCACACGGTGAGAAACGCGAGCTCCGTGGCGGCGACGCCGATGCGCGATACATCCGCCGGGCGTCTCCGCACATTCTTCACGAGGAGAAACACCGCGGCGACGGAGGCGGGACCGATGATCAGGAGCGTGTTGAACGCGTTCGAGAGCGACGCCCAATCGAGGGAGAGGTTCAGCGAGAGCGTCGGGGAAAGCCCCGAGTTCCCCACGAACCGCACGAAGACGACCTCCGCGACGGCAAAAAAGGCGACAAACAATCCGCCGGCGACGATCGATTCCCTCCGCGAGCTCCTTGCGCGGAGCCCGCGCGCGACGAGAAACGCGAACGCGGGCACGAGGTACGCCGCGGAAAGATGCGAAAGAATCGCGACGACGAGGAGAATGGCGCTCAGCGCGAGCGTGCATTGTCCCCTGAGAAAGCGCAGAGACTCCGTGATGAAGGCGAGCGCCGCGACGAGCGCAATCGGGACGTTTCCGCCGAAGCCGAAGAAGAGCGCCACGTAACCGCCCGAAAGGAGCACGGCCGCAGCGAGCCGCTCGGCGCCGCCCGCTCCATCCGCGCCGAACAGGAGACCCGCGACGCGTACGGCGAACACCGCGTACAGGGCGCCCGCGGCGATGCTGAAGAAGGTGAGAATGGAGTCCGCGCTCGTCAGGAATACGGCGTTCATGAAACGGTAGAGCGCCCATTGGGCGAATGTCGCAAGGGGCGCGCCGGGGCGGTATGGGCCCTTTTCGACGGCGGCGCCGAGGGTGAATCGCTCCCCCCAAAGCTCGTGCCGCGACCGGAGGAGCCAGAAGAGTGCGGCCGAAAAGGCGACGACGAAGAGTACGCGCAGGAAGCGCGACGTGACGCGGGGGATTCGGTCGAACGCTTCGCCCCCCGTTTTCAGGAAGAGTTGGGGAACGATGATGATCGCGCACGCGAGGGCGGCGAGCGGCGAGACGGCCCCCCACGCGCTCAGCCCCCACAGCGCGCTCTTCCAGACGAACGACGCGAGGAGCGTAAGCCCGATGAGCCCGATGAAGAATATGATCCAGGAACGTTTCATTTCGTCTTTCCCGGCCTCCGGAGCGTCCCCTCGGTCGCGGCGACGATGACGGCCGCCGAGGCGTCCCCCGTGACGTTCACGATCGTCCGGCACATGTCGAGAATCCGGTCGACGCCGAGGATGAGGGCGATTCCCTCGAGCGGAATCCCGACCGAGGTGAGCACCATGGTCAGGGTGATGATCCCGACGCTCGGCACGCCGGCGGTCGCGACCGAAGAGAGGGTCGCCATGAGAACGATCGTGAGCTGGTTGGCGATGGTCAGGTGCATCCCGTAGACCTGCGCGATGAATACGGCGGCCACCCCCTGGTAGAGGGCGGTGCCGTCCATGTTGATCGTCGCCCCGAGGGGGAGGACGAAGCTCGCGATATCCTTCGGTACGCCGAGGTTCTCCTCGGCGCACTGGATGTTGACGGGGAGCGCCGCGTTGCTCGATGAGGTCGAGAACGCGATGAGCTGCGTCGGCCGCATCTCCTTGAAGAAAAAGAGCGGGTTCATCCGCGCGAAGACCCAGACGGCGAGCGAATAGATCGTTCCCATGTGGATCGCGAGCCCCGCGAGCACGACGGCCGCGTACTTGAGAAGGTTGAGGAGTATCCGCGCCCCGAACTGCCCGACGACCGCGGCGATGAGAACGAAGACGCCGAGGGGGGCGATCTTCATCACGATGTGGACCATCTGCGTCATGGCGTCCGCGAGGGCGTCAAAGAAATCGATCAGTATCTTTCCCTTGCCCCCGGGGACCATGGTCGCGGCGACGCCGAGCATGAGCGCGAAAAATATGATCTGGAGCATGTCCCCCGCGGCGAGGCTCCCGACCGGATTCTTCGGGACGATCCCCGTCAGCACATCGATGACGCGGGGCGCCTGTTTCGCGAGGCTCAGGTCCTTCGTCGCCTCCCCCTTGTACGATTCGAGGAGCTGGGCCTTGACTTCCGGGTTGAGGCCGGCGCCCGGTTTGGCGATGTTCGCGATGAGGAGCCCGATCGTGATGGCGATGGCGGTCGTGACGAAGTAGTACATGATTGTCTTCGCGCCGATGCGCCCGAGCTTCCGCAGGTCGCCGAGGCTCGCCGTCCCGACGAAGATCGACGCGAACACGAGGGGCACGACGATCATCCAGATGAGCCGTATGAAGATGTCCCCGATCGGCTTTATCACCGCGGCGCGAGGTCCGAGGATGAGCCCCGCCGGGATGCCGACAAGGAGCCCGATGAGGATTTTCGTGTGGAGCGGCGCCTTCATGAACGACTTGAAAATGTTCATCGATGCTCCCGCTTTCGTGGGTTCCAGGAAATGCCTTGAAATCGATATAATGTAAGCCTAAAATCGCTCGCGTTCAAACATCTTTTCGTCTCCTTCGAGGGGGGCTGGAAATGATACGGGGACTCTTCTACATCATGATCATTACGTTCCTGATTCCCGGCATGGCGCCCGCGGGCTGCTCGCGGGGCGAGAAGGACTACGCGCGGCTCAGGGAAGACATGGTCATGACGCAGATCGTCGCGCGCGGGGTATCCGACGCGCGCGTCATCGCGGCGATGAAGAAGGTGCCGCGGCACCGCTTCATCCCTCCCGAGCTTCGATCTCTCGCGTACGCGGACGGCCCGCTGCCGATCGGGAGCGATCAGACGATATCGCAGCCCTATATCGTCGCCCTTATGACCGAGTCGCTCGCATTGAAGGGACACGCTAAGGTGCTCGAGATCGGTACGGGCTCCGGCTACCAGGCCGCGGTCCTCGCGGACGTAGCCGACAGCGTCTATACGATCGAGATTCTTCCCGAGCTCGCTGAGCGGGCGCGGCGAATCCTCGATTCGCTCGGCTGCCGCGCCGTGAACGTGCGGACGGGAGATGGCTTCTTCGGCTGGCCGGAGGAGGCGCCCTTCGACGGCATCATCGTCACCGCCGCGGCGCCCCACGTTCCGGAGCCGCTCGTCCGTCAGCTCAAGACCGGAGGCCGCATCGTCATTCCGGTCGGTGAGGAGAATCAGAATCTCGAAATCTACGAGAAGACGTCCTCCGGCCTGGAGCTTCTCTCGGTCGTTCCGGTTCGATTCGTGCCGATGACGGGAAAGATCAGGGATTCGAAATAGAATGGATGCAGGCTTTGCTCATGCCTCATGCTCACGTTCCGTTTCCAACCAGGAGGTTGCAATGTCGAGTTCCGCACACGCAAGAAAAGTCGTTGTCTTCGGTGCATTCGCCGTGGCCCTCCTGCCGCTCGTTCTCGGCGGATGCGCGACGACGGGGATCAACCGGGGACAGCTCAACATCATCACGACCGATGAAGAGGTGAAGATGGGGAAGGAAATGTCCGTCGAGGTCGCGAAGCAGTACGACGTCTACGACAACGCGGCCATCACGGCATACGTGCAGGGCGTCGGGAACAAGGTCGTGCAGCACTGCGATCGCAGGGACATCGACTACCATTTTGCCGTCATCAAGAAGGACGAGATCAACGCCTTCGCCCTGCCGGGGGGCTACATCTACGTGTACACGGGGCTCATGAAGGACATCGACGACGAGTCGCAGCTCGCCGCCGTCATCGCGCACGAGGTCGGTCACGTGACGGCGCGCCACTCCACCGAGCGCCTCACCGCCCTGTACGGGTACCAGTTCCTCGTGAGCCTCATCCTCGGCGAGAATCCGAACGGCTACGCGAAGCTCGTCACGGATATGGTATCGACGGGAGGGTTCCTCCGGTACAGCAGGGCGAACGAGTATGAGGCGGACGAGCTCGGCGCGAACTACCTCTACGCCACCGGCTATGATCCGAAAGGGATGATCGAGCTCATGGGCAAGCTCAAGAAGATGGAAACGAGCGAGCCGAGCCAGCTCGAGGTGTGGCTTGCGACGCATCCGCCGACGGGCGAGCGGCTCTCGAAGATCGAGACGGAGATCGCCGGATTCCCGAAGCTTGCGAGCCCCGTCCGCAACGCGGCCGGCTACGCGGCGATCAAGGCCAAACTCCCGAAATAGCGAACGCTCACGCGCTGCGGAGCGAGGGATATTCGATCCCGAAACGTCGCTTGTAGTAGAGCCGGGTGAGAAGGATCGCGACGGCGAGGAACGGCAGGTAGAGCGGAAAGAGGAAGCCGGCGGTGACCGAGAAAATGAGGGTCGCCGTTTTCACGGGGATCAGGGCGTCGGCGTTTCTCGCCGGCCCCGTGATGGATCGCGCCGGGATAAGGAAAAAGGGAAGAGAGAGAATCGAAGCGACGAGGGCGATGCTGTTGCCCGCGATATAGGCCGCCACTGCCGCTCCCCCCATGAGCGCCGTCGACGCGAAAAGCCCGCGCGAGACTCCGAGTGCCGTCCCGCTCGTCCTGAACCCCATCTTCGAATCAGCTTCGATATCGGCGAGCGTCGTCGCGAGATGGACCGATGCCACGGCCATGGGGTACGGGGCAAGCGTCGTCCAGCCGGTGAGCGGCGCACCGACGGCGACCCATCCTGCGAGGGTATTGAGAAAGCCGTTCCCCGCGGCGTTCGCGAGCACGTCGAGCGCGGGCCGCCGTTTGAGCCTTACGGGCTCGATGGAGTACGCCGCGCCGAGGGCGAGGCCTGCGGCGAGGATCGCGGTGAAGAGCGCGGGCAGGAACGCAATCGCCGCGGCGAAGGCGGCGGCAACGAGCGCGGCCGTTTCGATCCAGGCGGCTCGCACGGAAATTATTCCCTGTGGTATGAGGAAGAGTTTGTTTCCCTCGAGGTCGGCGGCCCGGTCCGCGATCTGGTTCATGATGTAGATCGCGCCGAGGAGCGCCGTAAACGAGAAAAGTCCCGCCCCGAGACGGAACGCCTCGATCTCCAGAGCCGAGATCTTCGCGCCGTGGCGGGCGCCGAGGAGGAAGAAGGTCCAGACGGGGATAAGGATCATCGGACGGAGAAGAAAGATGTAGTCGGCGGCCTTCGCGCGCCCCGGGAAATTCTCGGCTCGCAGTTCCACGAGATCTATTCCTCCGGCCAGTGCACGAGGTGCCGCTTCACCTTGCGGGTCGATGTTTTCGGAAACTCCTCGTTTCGAATCCTGAAGTCCCTGATCCGCTTGTATTCGGGCAGCTCCGCGGAGATGCTCCGCACCGTGGCGGTGACGAGCTCCATCACACGGGCGTCCGTGAGATTATCAGCGGATTCGCCCGACGCGGCGAGCGCCTCGCGGTCAGGAACGACGATCGCGGATACCTGCTCGTTGTCCTTCCTGTCCCTTGTCGGGAGCACGATGCTTTCGAGGATACACCAGCCGCCGTTCAACATCGCCTCGAGCTCGTCGGGGTACACGTTCTTGCCCCCCGCGGTCACGATGACCGATTTCTGTCTGCCGATGAAGGTCAGGTAGCCGTTCCGGTCGAGCCTTCCGAGGTCCCCCGTGTGGAGCCAACCGTCCCTGATGACGTCCGCCGTCGCCCGCGGATTGTCGAGGTATCCCTGCATGACGTTCGGCCCCCTGACGACGATCTCGCCGATACCCTCGCCGTCCGGCCCGTCGATGCGCGCTTCGACGCCGGGAAGGGGCGGTCCGATCGTGCCGCGCCGGGGGCGCTTGAGCGGGTTGACGCTGATCACGGGGGATGCCTCGGTCATGCCGTAGCCCTGCAGAACGCTGATCCCGGCCGAGAAAAGCGTCCGGTCGACTTCGTCCTTGAGCGCCGCGGCCCCGCTGATGCAGAAGCGTACGCTGCCGAGTCCGCTCGAGGCGAGCTTCTTCCGGAAGAGCGTCCGCGCGAGGTTCGTGTGAACGATGCGCCCGAGCGCGGCGATGGCCGGCGCCGTCGCGCGAAAGAGGAACCGTTCGTGCGCCGGGCGCTCCGCGAGGCGTTTCTCGAGAGCTCTCGCCATGCGCTCGAAAAGGAGAGGCACCCCGCACATGATGGTTATCCCTTCCCGCTCGATGTCCCCGCGGATGTCGCGCGATTTGATCGACCTTCCGAAGAAGATCGCGGCGCCCGTCGAAAGAGGGCTGAGGAGGTTGCATGTCGTCGCGTAGGTATGGAACAGCGGGAGAATGCTGAGAAAGGTGTCGGTCTCGAGGAATGGAATCCTTCTCCGGCACGACTCGACGTTCGAGACGAGGTTGCGGTGAAGGAGAACGACCCCTTTCGGCTCCCCCGTCGTTCCCGACGTATAGCAGATCGCCGCGATATCGTCGGGCTCGACCCGGTCAGCGCGCTCCTCGAAGATCCGCGGGACGCGCTCGAAGAGCGTTCCGCCTTCCGTGATCAGATCGCCGATCGAGATCGACCCCGGGACACCGGCGCAATCTCCGATGATGATCGTGCGCACGCCGGGGAGCGTCCCCTCTCCGATGCTCTCGTCGAACAGGCTCCGGGAGACGATGAGAAATTTCGCCCCGCAGTGAGTGAGGAGGCGCCGGATCTCGTTCGCTTTGAGCTGCGTATCGAGGGGCACGATTGCGCCGCCGCATGAAGTCACGGCCGCGTACGCGAGGCCCCATTCGGGACCGTTCTCGGCCAGGAGCGCCGCGCGATCGCGCCGTTCGAGGCCCCGCGCGATGAGCCCCGTGCCGAGATGCGAGACGAGCCTCCCGAATTCTTCGTAGGAGATCGATTCGAGATCGTCGCCGCATCGGCGCTTCATCGCGATGCGGCTGCCGCTGCGCTTGACGGTCTCATCGAAAAGAACGGGGAGCGTGTTCGCGCGGAGCGGAAATGGCGGCACCCTTCGCGTCGATTCTGTCGATCGCTGCATCATTTCACTTCTCCTCGCCCGGTCGAGCGGCGGGCGCTCTCCCGCCGGCTACGAGGGGTAGGCGCCGCTCCTATGTTCCATGGCGTGCGAGGAAATGGCCGAGGATGTATCGCGCCTCGATGTCGGCGATGACGGCCTGTCCGCCCTTGCTGAAGTATATGCCTTCCCCGGTGAAAATCTCCCGCACGTCGCTCCGCGAGCTCACGAGCGCGTCGAGATCGATACAGTGCCAGGAGCTCCGCTCGCCGGCCACCGCCCGCGTGATGTCGTTATACTCCCTGAAAAGGGCGAGGGAAGCCTCCTTCGATCGGGCGTACGTGCTCGCGATGACATCATCGCTCACCCCGAGGGCCGCATGGGAGCTCGGCTCGGTCGCGAAGATCACGGGGACGCCGAGCTCGTCCGCCGCGGCCCCGATCTCCTCGAGATTCCTTTTGAATTGACCGGCGGGAACGCGGGGTGTGTCGAGGGGCTCCTCGTTCCCGAGAACGGGCGCGAGCGACTTCCGGCAGAACTGCAGAAGCTTCCACCGCGTATAGATGCCGCCCAGGAAGCGCCGCGCCGCCCCTCCGCCATCCGCGGCGATCTTCTTCTCCTCGTCCGGCGCCCCGTACGCGAGCCAGCGATCGTTCCATCCGAACGACACGACGAGGAGGTCCGGGGCGAGCTCCTTCAGATAGTTCCGGGCGATCACCTTTCCCTGATAGCTCGAGTAGCCCGGGTTGGCGAAGTTGAAGACTTCGACCTCGGGATGCGTTTCTCGCAGAATGAGCCCGGTCATGGCCGGGAATCCCTGCTGCGTGCACGAGTTCCCGAGGTAGAGAATGCGGTACGCTCCGGCCGGCTTGGGGCGCGCCGGTTCCGCTCCCTCGAAGCCGTACGAGTTGACGCCGGGCCGCAACCGGGGAAACGTCCAGAAGAGCGTCTCGTCCCGCTCGGCGGCGCTGAGCTGGTACGGACGCGGGTAGCCGAACTGGATCTGCGTCTCGTACCGGAAGCCCTTGAGCCTCAGGTAGATCTCGGGGGGCACGATGACGATGTTGAGAATGGCGGCGAAAAGAAAGAACCCGAGGAGCCCATGACGCTTTCCCCTGCAGGCGCCGATCGCGACCGTGCCGAGCACGAGGAAGATCCCCCAGAGATACCCGGCGGCGATGTTGGACTTGATCGGCTGCGTGAAGGAGAGGAACGCG
>Ga0315289_10007420_pt1 | contig 15977 bp, 11 predicted proteins | sample YL17G11_40_MG_FD_203452 | JGI IMG/M metagenome (GOLD analysis project Ga0315289, IMG submission 203452) | Sediment microbial communities from Yellowstone Lake, YNP, Wyoming, USA - YL17G11_40 | ecosystem: Environmental > Aquatic > Freshwater > Lake > Sediment | place: USA: Wyoming | collected... | reverse complement strand
CAATGGAACTATTTTTGAGATTAAAACGAAAGAAATGAAAGAAACAATTTGCTCTGGCGGAAGCTATTCTGTTAATGGAATAAATTCCACTGGAATAAGTTTTGGTATTGAAAGATTAAGTGTTTTGTCAAAAACCAAGCCTGAATCAAGGGAAGTCCTAGTCATATCAATTAACGAAGATAAAAAAGCGATAGCAATTGCAGAAGAACTGAGGAAAAGCAATATCCCATGCACAATAATGTTCGGGAAAATCTCTAAGGCTCTTGAATTTGCAAACTCCTACAGCATTCCATATACTGTTTTCGTCGGCAAGCTGGAGCTTGCAAAGAAAAAATTAAAGTTGAGAGACATGAAAACAGGGAGCGAGAAGCTTTTATCTGAGAAGCAGATTATTGAATCTCTGAAATAGTTTTGTTCTGCAGGCTGATATAAATCTCATCAAAATGCTTCAATTGCTCAAGATTTATTCTGCTCTGGCTGTCAAGATGAAGGACAGGAAGAAAAGCCGCGAGCTTTTCTTCTTTTGAATCACCAACAAGCTGCGAATAAGTCATTTTCTCGCCGCTGATTTTTCCGAAGAAATTAATTATTTTATCATAAACTTCCCTTATTTTTTCCCTTATTTTGATTGTTCTTTTCGGCATAAGAACATCAAATCTTTCTTTTATCCCTTGCATTGATATCTCTTTCCTGATTCTTCTCTGCTCTGTTATCATCGCCCTGTCAAGCGCCGAAACAAGTTCTTGCAAAGTCACTTTTTTGAATCTTGGAAGAGGTGTTTTCGGGAACAGCTCACTGTTCTCAAGATCAAGATCGATATTCTCCTCTTTTTTTTGTTTTTCTTCGGGCTTGCCGAAAAGAATTTCATCAATGCTTCTTATGTATTCCTCTAGGAGAATTTCCGATTTTATTCTGAGAAGAATGGCTGCTGCGAGCAGTATTTTTGATGAAATGAAAAAGCTTGCTTCCTCAAGTTGCCTTATTTTTTCAATATATCTTTGCGACAGCAGAGAGATGTCAATATCCCAAGGATCAAGCTGCTCGCTTGCAATAAGATCATAAATTATCTCCTGCCAGCTCAGCTCTCTTGAAACAAGAAGATTGTACAGCTGATCCTGGCTTATCTTCTCCGCTTTCTCAGCTTTTTCACTCGAAAACTCGCGAGTTTTCGGCGCGCCAGAAATCTTCGGATTTCTGAGCGTTTCCAGATGTTCAGCCTGCTCTTCGATTTCTTTTCGGTCTTTTATTTCAGATATATCAACCATTGTTAAATCAGAAATCTGAAGTTTAAATTTATTGGCATTAATAAACAAAAGGGTAAGTGGCTTTGATGTCACTTGTAAATTACTACAACCGAAAGGTTTATATAGTGGTACTACTACATAATAATATCACCTCTTTTTGCCCAGAGGAAGCCTTTTTGGCATCTAATTTAGGCTTAAAAAGGCTTCCCCAAGGGTTTTATAAATTCTTGGAAAAAAGAAAGAGGGCATCGAATCATATTCATTTAAGAAAAACAAAAGAGTTGTTTTACTGGGATTCTCTATTAACCTTTATTTAAGGAAATAGCCCAGTTTTTTTATTTTTATTCTTTTAAGAATTCTGTGTAATGGCATTTTCCGCAGTGCAGCCTGTTTTTATGCTTTGAAAGAAATATGCCTTGCCCGCATCTTGGGCAGAATCTCGCGTTTGCCTTGCCATCTTTGTATTTCTTCCATCTTTCGCTCGGCCTTTTCGCCTTTCTTTTTTTCTTGTCTCTTTTTACTACTTTTGGCATGTTATTTTTTTACCTCTGCCGGCTTCTCAGCCTCTTTTTCAGCCACAGCTCCTTGCTGCTTCTTTTTCTTTGGATATTCCTCAAATTTTTTCATGGCGTCTGCGTCATTGTAAACAAAAGCCCTTATCCTTGACTCGTCTTTGCCATATGTCTGATAAATGCTTTTTATAACCACGAGTTCTTGAGGCTTTCCGGTTTTTTTTGCAATTTCTTCCTTTATGATTGTATTTGAAGGGGTTGTTCTTTCATTGACAACAGCAATGATTTCCTCGCACATAAGAAGCGGTTTTTCTTTTTTTTCTATTTCCAATTTCATTTTATTTTATCTTTATAGTGTAAACCCCTTCTTTTTCTATTTTTAATTTCTTCGCTATCTCTGATTCATTCGGCTTGATAATCGCGACCTTTCCTTTCCATGTTTCGCTGAACTGATTTCCCCCGCATATCGGGCAGACTGCTCCTTCAACGAAACTTTTGCATATTTTGCATACTTTCTTTGTCATTGTTTTTTCTCTGTTTTATTTTTTCTTTTCAGCTTTTTCAGCGGCTTTTGCCAGCTTTGTTGCCTGCAGTTTTGATTTCCTTTTGTCGTCTGAAATCCATTCAAGCTTTCCAAGCCCTGGCTGCCTCATCGTCAGCCCTATTTTTGGCTGTTCTGTTTTATAACTCACGGCAACTATTCTTGCAAGGCACTGGTCTCCTTTTTTCAAGACTCTTTTTGAATTCTTGCCCACAAGAGTGCTGCTTTTGCTGAAACTCACAAAATCATCCATTGTCTGGCTTATGTGTATCATTCCATCGATGCAGCCCAGGTTTATGAAAGCGCCGAAATTGGCTATTTCTTTTATTTCTCCAAATACAAGTTCCTGGACTTCAGGGATAAAGCATAATAGCTTGAAATTGCACTTGTAATAAGCAGCCCCATCTCCAGGTATTATCACTCCGTCTCCAACCTCGCCGACTTCAAGCACAGTTATTACTGCACCTATGTCTTTGTCAATATAGTCTTTGAATGTTATTTTCAGCTGTTTGAATATAGCTTCCTTTACTTCAAGGGCGAAAAGTTCGGGCGACACCCTTATGTGATCTTCTATGCCAAGGATATAGAACATGTTTAGAACAGATTTTTTTGATTTTTAAACCTTTCTCCAATCTTTCGCTCGAAAATCCCTTGGATTTTCGGCGCATAAAAAAACACCCGTTTTTTTCTGTTTTAATTAATCGACGACAAAACCCTTCATGCTTCTTATCTTCAGCACTTTAATGTTTTCTTTTTTCAGCCTTTTTATCAGTCCCGCGTCAAGAGTGCCTGCAATGCTTTTTGTTTTTTTCGCCAGCTCAAGAACAGAGTCATCTGCAAATTTTGCCGCTGTTTTTCTTAGAAAAATATTTCCCTCTCTCTTGAATTTTAAAATGATTTGCAGAGCTGTGCCTGCATCTCCCCCTCTGACGCCTCTTTCCATTGCAATCTTCCTGATTTCATTGAAAACAGCCTCTGGAATAAGTATCTTTTCCCCAATATCGAGAACTCTGTCTATAATCCTGTATTTCACAGAGTAAAGCAAAAAGTTTGTATCAAGCACTATCATATTCTTGAAAGTTGAAGGAAACTTTTAAAGCTTATGCTTGGAAAGTTTTAAATAAATCCTTCTGCTTTTTTAGACATGGCAAAAGAAGGCATAGTTGAAAAGGAAAATATATTGAAAATCCTGTCTGCCTCAAGAAAAGCAATAGCTGAGAAAGACATTCTCTCGCTGAAGGAATTAAGCAACCAGACAGTGCATTCTGCCTCTGTTTATCAGGATCCTGATTCTGTTGCAATCGCGGTTCTTGTTTATGCCTTGAGCAAGATTTTTGAAAGGTCAAAATATGAAACCTACAAAGATTGGCCCTCTTTCAACAATGCAATAACAAATGGGATTGATAATGCTATTGGATGCCTGAAAAAAGACGATATTGAATGCTTTAGGGAGCAATTGCATGGAATAAGAACAGCTGTAAACAGGCTTTCAGGGCATCTGAAGATTTACATTGAGGATGTTTTCAGAAAAGCAATGATAAACAAGGCTTCAAGGCTCTATGAGCACGGAATCTCAATGGAGCAAACATCCTCATTGCTTGGCATCACTCCTTTTGAGCTTGCAGAGTATGCGGGAAAAACTGGAATCGGCGATGTTGACTTGAGCATAACTCTTGACATAAAAACAAGAATAAAAGATGCTTTGGGGTTTTTTGAAAGATGAAAGCGCTGATATTTGACTCAAGCAGCATAATAACGCTTGCATTGAATAATCTGCTCTACATCTTAAAGCCATTGAAGGAAAAATTTAACGGAAAATTTTTAATAACTCCTGATGTGAAAAAGGAGCTTGTTGATGTTCCTGTTGAAACAAAAAGATTCAAGCTTGAAGCTCTGATGATTTCCCAGCTAATTAAGGAAGGAATTCTTGAAATCTCCAGAACAGACTTGAAAAAGCAGATAGTTGAGGTTCAGGGCAATGCAAACAGCGCATATATCGCAGACGGCGAAGAGATAAAAATTCTTCACTCAGGGGAATCAAGCTGCATTGCGCTTGCCAAAATGCTTCAGGAAGAATACGATGTCGGCATTGTTCTTGATGAGAGAACAGCGAGAATGCTTTCAGAAGCCCCGGAAAACTTGAGAAAACTGCTTGAGAAAAAGCTCCATATGAAAGTAAAAATGAATGAGGAGAATCTTGAGCAGTTCGCAGACCTTAGGATTATACGTTCTTCAGAGCTCTGCTATGTTGCCTACAAGAAAAAAATGATAACACTGCCGGCTGATTTTGAAGATGCTGTTGAGGCGCTTTTCTATGCTGTCAAGTTTAAGGGCTGCTCAATCAGCTTTTCAGAGATTGACAAGGCAAAAAAGCTGAAAATCTGAATAATCTTTTTCAATAGGTTTTTAAATATCTTTTATCTTTTTCCTAACAAGGGAGTATAGTTCAAAGGCAGAATAGACGGCTCCAGAATAAGGGCGAAGCCCTTACAACGAAGAAACCGTCGGATAGGGGTTCGATTCCCTTTGCTCCCATCTCGGGAATCGATAACTGGAGGTTCTTAAAGACTTGATGGAAAAAACTAAAAAAATACGGAGAATAATCCAAGATGTTAGAAGATATGGCGATGAAGCCGTGGCTAAGTATGCTTTAATTTTTGACAAAGCCAAAATCAGGGATTTTTTGGTTTCAGAAAAAGAAATAGCAGATTCTTACAAGTTAATTGATAAAACCGCTTTGCAATGCCTGAAAACAGCCGCAGCGAATATAAAATATTTCTCAAAAAAACAGTTAAAACAATACAAAAACCTTGAATATACAAAAAAAGGAGTGACTTTGGGCCAAAAGATTATCCCTATTGAAAGGGTTGGATGTTATGTTCCCGGAGGCAATTATCCATTGCCTTCCTCTGCGCTTATGTCAGTTATCCCGGCAAAAATTGCAGGCGTAAAAGAAATAATTGTATGCAGCCCGAAAATTAAGCCAGCTACGATAGTGGCTGCAGACATTGCCGGAGCAGACAAAATATTCAGAATCGGAGGAGTACAGGCAATTGCCGCAATGGCTCTTGGAACAGAGCAGATTCCAAAAGTTGATAAAATAGTCGGCCCGGGAAATATTTATATCAGTCTTGCTAAAAAAGAGCTGTATGGCAATATTGGAATAGATTTTATTGCTGGGCCTTCTGAAATTTTGATAATTGCCGATGAAACAGCCAAACCGGAATTTGTTGCCGCAGATTTGCTTGCGCAGGCAGAGCACGATGTCAGCGCCAAGCTTGTTTTGATTGCGACTTCAAAGCATCTAGTCGATGCTGTCAATACAGAAATTAAAAAACAACTGGCAGAATTAAAGACAAAAGAAATAGCGGAAAAATCATTGAAAAATTTAAAGATAATTGTTGTTAATACAATTGATAATGCAATTGACATTGCAAATAAAAAAGCCCCTGAACACCTTGAATTGCAGATTAAAGAGCCTGAAAAGTACAGCTCAAAATGCCGCAATTACGGCTCTTTGTTTTTAGGAAATTTTTCAGCAGAGGTTTTTGGAGATTATTGCTCCGGAATAAACCATATTCTCCCGACAGGAGGGGCTGCAAGATACACAGGAGGATTGTCTGTAAAAGATTTTATTAAAATCCAGACTTATCAAATTATTACAAAGAAAGGGGCAAATAAAATTGCCTCAATAGCTTCAAAATTGGCGGAAATGGAGGGGCTTTATGCCCACAAAAATGCCTCAGAGATAAGGAAATCCTGAGCGCAGCCCAGCAATCCGTTGAGAGCAAGATTTTTAAATTGCTTTTGCCTTCAAAATGAATGGATGAAAAAGAGGCTGACAAGACAACTGACTTGTTTATAGAAAATTCCATAGCTTTGCAGAAAGTTCTTGCAAATGTCGCTGTCAGCATGGATAATCTTGCAAAGGAAGTAAAAAAGCTTATTGAATTGTTTGAAGAAGCTGGAAAGTCATTTGTTGAGGTAAAACATAAGATTTCAGAGAGCGGAATTGGAAAAGACGAAGGTTTGATTGGCAAACTGGACAGCCTGGTTCAGCAGAATAAGACAATTGCAAAAGGGCTTGTCTTGCTTGAAAAAACCATGCGCGAGAAAGAGACAGGCACAAAACCCCTTCCAGAATTCAAATTCTAATCTTGCAGATGGAAAAAAAAGAATTTCTTCATGAATTCACAAAACATGTAATAATTGCTGCGGCAAAGAAAAAACCGAGAATCATAGAAAAAATAATTTCTGAGGAAAGAATTCCGATTATGAGGGTCTTTCCTGGAATACAGCCTCTTCCTGTTGTTCCTTTTCCTTCTCCGCAAATGCCCCAAGTTATAATGCCCCGCCCCATTGCTCCTGCCCCTCCTGCTGCCCAACTTGCTCCATCTATTTTTCCGATTGATATCGGAAGATTAAACAGATTGGCTTCAGATCCGGCAGTAAGCATGATAGAGTGCCTCGGCTCAAAAATAAAGCTGAAGATAAAAAAAGACTCTTCAACAGCAGAATCAGAAACAATCCTCGATGACAATGAAATCAAAAGCATAATCAACAAGTTCTCGGAAGCTTCGAAGGAAAAAGTTACAGAGCCTGTTTTTAAGGCAGCATTCGGCGGATGGGAGCTCACAGCTGTTGTTTCAGATATTGTTGGCTCGAGATTTATACTAAAAAGAAGCGAGAAAAAAATGCTTCCGGTTGTTTAACGCCCTGCAAGATTTTCAAAGCGCCTTATCTCTGCCTCAATTCTCTTTAATTCCTCGTCAAACTTCTTAAGCTTTTGTTTTCTTTCGCTGTTGAACTTGCCTTTTGCCTCTTTTTCAACCTCGCTTCTTACACTTTTTATTTTGCCTATTTCTTCCAGACGTTCATTTATCTCTTTTCTGATAATCTCAACAGCATTTTTTTCTTTTGCAGGCTTGTATTTTATTTCACTTGAAAACTTGCGAGTCCTTGAAAATCCTCCGGATTTTCGGGACACAGAAAATCCCTGATTTTCTGGTGTTTTCTGTGCGCCGGAAATCTTCGGATCTCTGAGCATTTCAAGATTGTCTATCTCTTTTTTTATGCTTTCAAGCATTTTTTCGAATTCTTTCTGTTTTTATAGTCTTTACTTTTTCAGCCGACTTAATTTTTTCCCTTATGTTTTCCCTTATTTTTTCAATGTCAACTAGAGAAGGATAAGGCTTCCAAAGACTTCCCTTTATTCTTTCAAAATGCTCTATCTCTTTCTCAATAGCTAGGAACTGTTTTGTTCTTTCTTTTTCTGCCGCTAATCTTTCCTTGCTTAATCCCGCTTCCTGCGCCTTGCTTACCTTTTCAAGTTTTTCCCTGATATTTTCCTTTATCCTGCCCAAATCTATGATTTCAGGAGCATATTTTATCCCTGATTTTTCAATCAGCCTCAAAGTCTGGGCTTTTCTTCTCGTATCTTCAAGCTGGCTCCAGAGTTTGTCTATCTTTGTAACAGGCATTTTCCCCTCTCTTTTTTCCTTTCTTTTGCCAAATATCATTGAAGGAAATTCAGATTCCGGCCTTGGAGGCATTGCTTCAGGCAGAGGCCATTCAAATCTTCGAGGAGGCAATGCTATCAAGTTGCCCATAAATATCACAAATACCAAGATTGTTGATGCAATTAATATCCAAATTGCTATTTTGTCAAAAGGAATTGCTGCAGGCGGAGCAGGCATTGCAGCCATCAGGCTTTTTATGATAAATCCTGCTTTTTCATCAATTTTTTCAAGAGTTAACTTTATTTCCCATGCCCCGTCTCCATTGACATCAATATTTTTTGTCTCCCCGACATGTAGCGTGATTAATTGTGGCGAGGAGGTGATTTCAAATGTCGCTGTTCCTTCAATATTATTAACCTTAATTACTTTCAATGAATGCAGCTCACTGAGAACTTTGAAATAAATAATTTCATTTATCGCAGGAGCAAGCTGAATGTCTCTTCCCGCCAGCCATTCTTCATACTCGTCAAGCAGGCATTCCTGGCAAGAAGGCCCCCCGCAGTCAGTATATGTCTCATCAAAATCTTTTGCAATGTCAAAACAGTACCAGCAGAATTTAGCCTTTTGAATTTCAGTCGCGCTCAAATCAATCTGGATTCCGGATACTTCCGCTGTTTTCTCTTTTATCTGCGCAATTAATCTGTCTGTCTCTTTTTCATAAATTTGAATGTAAGGCTCATAGCATATTGTGGCGCTTTCAACTCGTATAGAAACTGTCTTGCTGCAAGACATTCTTTCTGTTCTGGCAGCCGAGCAGTTTGACAAATCATAGCATATTCTTTCCTGTATTCCCTCAACAGCCTCTTTTGCAGAATCAGCCAGCAATTTTGCAACATCATATTCCAGCTGGCATTCTTCCCACTCTGTGCAGTTCCAGTCTGAGATGCAGCCCAAAGATGGGGCAGGCCTTTCTATAATCTCGGGAATTTCAAATGCGCAGCTTGCTTTGCTTGGCTTGTTTAAAGTTGTATTGCAATTATTTATATCAGTGCAGTTTTCAGCATACCTGAAGCCATCTGACTTGCAGTCAGTCCAGTCGCATTTCCAATTTTCCTCGCAGGCTGTTTCCGGAAGGAGATAAATCTTCCATGTCATATTTGCCTCAAGCTCTCCATCGCTTACTGAAACAACAAGAGTTGTATTTTCTTTCATTTTATGAATGTATTCTGTATAAACCGCCCCTGTTGCTGACTGATCTTTGACTCTGGAGTTTCCAAGCTCCCAGCTTGCTGTTATCAAATCATTGTCCTGGTCAATTGCATTTATCGAGAATGTCTGATTGACATTTTTCTTCAGCCATAATTCAGCTGTCAATGGAGCATAGATTGTGATTATAGGGGCATGATTTACGAAGTAAGCTGTTCCTGTGAAGTACGCTTTCCCTCCTGAGATGCTTGTCAATAAAAATGACAAGTCTGCAATGTTGTCATTGTTAACATCAATAAGCACTGAATTTCCTGTTGTCGCAGAATATGATTTGGAATCTATTTTAAAGTCAACTGATGAGCTGTAAAGCCCTGTCAGTTCAATTGTCCTGTTTGCATTTTTGGAGGTGAAAATCGCTTTTTCATTCTTTATCATTGTGAAAGAAATTGGAGATGTTATGTCAAAGTTTCCTATGAATTTCATGCATGTCTGGTTTACCGGAGGCTTGTTGTTCTGCGTTCCGCAATTGTTCAAGTCATTGCATGTTCTTGTCTGCAGTCCATCAATGCAGATTGACCATGCAGAACAAGTCCAGTTTTCTTCGCATACTATGGAAATGCATTCTCCATTTTCACATTTTTTTCCAACTCCGCATCCAGTTGGACTGCTCCATTCCAGGCATGCATCTGCATCGTAATTTCCGCATTGCCTGTATGCTGTGCTGTTATAACATTCTTTATTTCCGTCGGGAGTGCATTCATTTGTGCATGCCGGAGGACCAGGAGGAGAAGCAACGCTGAACGTGTGCTGAGTTGCAGTCGGGTTTATATTTCCTGCAGTATCGTTGCATTTGTAATATAAATTATATGTCTGGCCGTTGCTCAAGCCAGAATAAACAAATGTATGGCTTAAGCTTCCTGTTTCAGTGAATAAAGTTCCATCTGCAAAATTGAATGTGCTTGTTGTGCTATATCTGCAAGTCGCGTTTTCATTTGTGCTTATGTTTACTTCAGTTGAAGTCGTTCCTGAAGGCAAGGTTGCGCCTTGCAACGGATTTACAATTGTTATGTTTGCAGGAGTTATGTCTACATTAAATGCCACGCTTGTTGAATTGACATTTCCTACAGTATCATTCGCCCAAGCGTAAAGCGTATTGCTTCCTTCATTGAAAGTCACATTAACTGGAATTATATAAGTCGCATTCGTTCCGTTCCAGTTATACCATCTGCTTGAGATTCCAGAGATATCTGTTGCAGTTATATTCACAAGAATTGTTGCATTATTGTAAGTCTTGTTTTCAGGGCTTGCAATGCTTACAAAAGGCGGAATAGTGTCAAGCACAATTGTTCTTGTTTCAGTTGAATTTGAATTTCCTAAACTATCATTCGCAGTCGCATTCAGATAATATGTTCCATCATCTAAATTAGTGAAATTAATATAAAGAGGAGAGCTTGATGAAGTTGTTGTGTTAATCAAAGCAGTGGATTTATACAGCCTTGCTATAATTGCCTGAAGATTTGCATCAGATGCAGTAACGTTTGCAATTATGAAATTTTGGCTGTAGTTTCCTGATTGAGTGGTAGGAGTTACGAATTGTATCAAAGGCTTTATTGTATCTTTGAAGAAAGTCACACTCGTTGAATTTTTATTTCCAATACTGTCATTTGCATAAACCCTCCATGTATTGCTTCCTTCGTTGCTTGTCAAGCCAGTCATATTAGTCCCACATGTTATGGTTGTGTTTGTCTGTCCATTGTTCAGGCTGTACCAGCATGCCTGCAGGTTTGCATCGGAGACAGTATAATTTAGGGAAGATATGTTGTAGTTGTAAGTTGTATTTTGAGGATAAACAATTGTTATTAGTGGAGGCGTTGTATCAATTGTAAATGTCACGCTACTCGAATTCAGATTATCAGCAAGATCTTTGCCATAAACTCTTATAATATTTGAGCCTTCGCTTGCAGTTATTGTTGTGTTGCCATAACTAGCTTCATACCATGCAATTTTGTTACCGCCAGAAGCGCTTAAAACATCTATATCATTGTCAGAATCCAAGTCAATTGCGAAGACAGACTTTGCTCCAGAAGCGGCAGCAGTAATCGTATGCGCAGTAAAGCTCTGAAAGCCGTTGTTCTCATACCATGCAATTTTCTGATCAGCTGTAGAAGCGCTCAGAACATCTATGTCATTGTCAGAATCCAAGTCAATTGCAAAAACAGACTCCGCCTCATCAGCATTTATAGTAATATTATGAACAGTAAAGCTCTGAAAGCCGTTGTTCTCATACCATGCAATTTTGTCATCACTTGCAGAAGCGCTTAAAACATCTATGTCGCTGTCAGAATCCAAATCAATTGCATAGACAGACTTTGCTCCAGAAGCAGCAGCAGTAATTGTATGAGCAGTAAAGCTCTGAAAGCCGTTGTTCTCATACCATGCAATTTTGTCACCACTGCCGCCATAAGAGGCGCTTAAAACATCTACGTCATTGTCAGAATCCAAGTCAATTGCAAAAACAGAAGATGGATAACTCCAACTAATCGTAGCAATAGTATGCGCAGTAAAATTCTGAGAGCCGTTGTTCTCATACCATGCAATTTTTTTATCTTCAGTAGAAGCGCTTAAAACATCTATGTCATTGTCAGAATCCAAATCAATTGCATAGACAGAAGATGCCCCGTCAGCATTCGTAGCAATGTTATGAACAGTAAAATTCTGAGAGCCGTTGTTCTCATACCATGCAATTTTGTCATCATATTGAGAAGCGCTTAAAACATCTATATCATTGTCAGAATCCAAATCAATTGCATAGACAGACTTTGCTCCAGAAGCAGCAGTAGCAATTGTATGCTCTGAAAAATTAACTAAGCTTATGTTAGCTTGATTGTTCAAACTATACCATGCCCCTTTCAATGGCTCATTGCTTGTCCAATTTAAAGCAATCGCTGTTTTGTTGTATGATGTATTTAAGGGCGAGGTTATTGTTATTAGCGGCTTGATTGTATCAACAATAAACCATCTTGTTTCGCTTGTGTTTGAAAGACTTCCGTCAGAGCAATTGATTTTCCAGGAATGCGCTCCTTCGCTAACAGTATGATTTGCAATCATTGTTGTTGAAGTTGCATTCAGCACACTTGAATTGACGCCATAACCACCAGATTCAATAAGAAGCTCACAACTCAAAGTCGCATCTTCAGCATCAGTGGCATTGAAAACAAAGCTTGGCGTATTGTTATTTATGTAAGAGTTGTTTGCAGGGCTTTCAAGATAAACTTGCGGGGCGGTATTTGTAGGTGGTGCGGCAACAGTTCCAATCGCATAAACATTTCCATCTTCAGAGCTGACATATAAAATTCCATTAACAACAGCGAATGCAGACCATATATTGCTTTCGGTTGTATATCCCCATATCAGGCTTCCATTGCTTGCATTTAAGGCATAGACATTATTATCATCAGAGCCGATATAAACAACTCCTGCGGCAACGGCAGGTGAAGAAAAAATACCGCTTCCTATTGTGTAATTCCATTTTTGACTGCCACTGCTCGCATTCAGGGCATAAACATTGCCATCATAAGAGCCGATATAAACAATTCCCTCAGTGACAGCAGGCGATGAATATATATCATCTCCTGTCGTATAATTCCATTTTTGGCTCCCATTGTTTGCATTCAGAGCATAAACATTATCATCAGCAGAGCCTATATAGACAATGCCGTCAGCAACAGCGGGCGACGACATTATATAATCTCCTGTTGTATAGCTCCAATTTAAGCCTCCATTATTTTCATTCAAAGCATAAACATTGCCATCATAAGAGCCTACATAGACAATTTCATCAACGACAGCTGGCGAAGCCCACATCCCGCCTCCCATTGTATAATTCCATTTTTGGCTCCCATTGCTTGCATAAATGGCATAAACATTGCCATCATCAGAGCCGACATAGACAATGCCGTTAGCAACAACAGGTGAAGAATCGACCCATCCATCAGTAGTGTAATTCCAAATCTGAATGCCATTACCTGCATTTAATGCATAAATTCTATCGTCGTCAGAGCCGATATAAACAACACCATTTGCAACAGCAGGCGAGGAATATATTCCATCTTCTGTTGTATAGTTCCAAATCTGACTACCGCCATTTACATTCAATGCATAAACTCTGTTATCGGCAGAGCCGATATAAACAACATTATTGATAATAGCAGGAGAAGAATCGATAATACCTCCTGTTGTGTAAACCCATAATGTATCATTTGTCAGAGGCCCTTGCTCTGTTGTGTAGCCGCTATGATTCAAATCATGATGGAACATAGGCCACCAGTCTGCTGGAGAAGCAACGCTGAATGAATGCTGAGTTGCAGTTGGATTTATATTTCCTGCAGTATCATTGCATTTGTAATATAAATTGTATGTCTGCCCGTTGCTCAAGCCAGAATAAACAAATGTATGGCTCAGGTTTCCTGTTGCTATAAACAGAGTTCCATCGCTGAAGTTGAAAGTGCTTGATGTGCTATATCTGCATTCTGCATTTTCATTTGTTGATATGTTTATTGCTGTTGAAGTTGTTCCTGAATCGAGAACAGCATTATGCAACGGATTTACAATTGTTATGACAGGAGGAGTGATTACATCAATTATAAATGCCACAGAGCTTGAATTCACATTTCCAACAGTATCATTTACATAAGCGTACAAGATATTTGAGCCTTCTGCAAATATAACATAAACAGATGCTGTGTAAGTAACATTAGTTCCGTTCCAATTGTACCATGTATTATTTGCTCCGCTCGTTGTTATATTTACGAGCTGTGTTGCATTGTTATATGTCGTATTTTGAGGGCTTATAATTGCAACATATGGCGGCGTTATATCAACAGTAAACGCTCTTGTCTCGCTGACATTTGAAAGCCAGCTGTCAGAGCAGTTGACTTTCCAGGAATGCAGTCCTTCACTAACAGTATGATTTGCAGTCATTATTGTGCTTGTTGCATTCTTAACGCTTGAATTAATGCCATATCTGGCATTATCAATCAAGAGCTCGCATCTTAAAATCGCATCTTCAGCATCTGTGGCGTTGAAAACAAAGCTCGGCGCATTGCTATTTATGTAAGAGCTGTTTGCAGGGCTTTCAAGATAAACTTGCGGGGCTGTATTTGTTCCGCCAATGGCATAAATTTTATTGTCAAGAGAGCCGACATAAACAACTCCATTAGCAACTGCAGGCGAAGAAAATATATCATTTCCTGTAGTATAATTCCAAATTTTACTTCCATTGCTCGCATTCAAAGCATAAATTTTATTGTCGAGAGAGCCGACATAAACAACTCCATCAGCAACAGCAGGTGATGAATATATCACGCCTCCTGTTGTATAATTCCAAATTTTGCTTCCGTTGCTTGCATTCAAAGCATAAACCTTGCTGTCAGTAGAGCCTACATAAACAACTCCATTAGCAACTGCAGGCGAAGAACTCACATAACCTCCTGTCGTATAATTCCATATCTTGCTTCCATTAGTTGCATTCAGAGCATAAACTCTATTATCCTGAGAGCCAACATAAACAATTCCATTTGCAACAGCAGGCGAAGAATCTATATAACCTCCTGTCGTATAATTCCATATTTTGCTTCCATTGGTTGCATTAAGAGCATAAATTTTATTGTCGAGAGAGCCGATATAAACTATCCCGTTAGCAACCGCAGGTGATGAATACACATCAGCTCCTGTTGTGTAGTTCCATATCTGGCTTCCATTGCTCGCATTCAAGGCATAAACCCTGTTATCACCAGAGCCGACATAAACAATGCCGCCAGCAACAGCAGGCGAGGAAAAAGTAATATAGTCTTCTGTAGTATAATTCCATATCTGGCTTCCATTGCTCGCATTCAAGGCATAAATATTATTGTCAAAAGAGCCTACATAAACAACTCCGTTGACAACAGCAGGTGAAGAAAAAACATCGTCTCCTGTTGTGTAATTCCATATCTGGCTTCCATTGCTCGCATTCAAGGCATAAACCCTGTTATCAGCAGAGCCGATATAGACAACTCCATTAGTAACAGCAGATGAAGAATAATATATAACATCTCCCGTCGTATAAGTCCAAAGCGTTCTGTTTATCAAAGGTCCTGTCGCAGTAGTATAGCCAACATGCCATAAATCGTGATGGAACATGTTCCACGCATCTGGATTGCTTACATTAAAATTGCGGATTGTGCTATTGGCATTATTTGAGCTATCAACAGCAGATGCATTGATTATGTGCTGCAAATCTGCCTCAACAATTGTGTCCCAAGCGTAAGTGCAAGGCGATGCTTGGCATGTTTTTCTTATGCTGCTGTCAATAGCTATTTCAATTCTTGACAATGAAGTTTCATCTTCAGCAGTCACATTGATTATTATAGTTTTGTTTACAACTCCTTCCTGAGGAGTTGGCGGGACAAAAGAAATCAATGGTTTAGTTGTGTCAACAGTAAACCATCTTGTCTCGCTGATATTTGAAATCCAGTTGTCAGAGCAGTTGATTTTCCAAGAATGCAGTCCTTCACTAACAGTATGATTTGCGAATATTATTGTGCTTGTTGCATTTCGCACACTTGAATTGATTCCGTAGCCAGAACTATCAATCAGCAGTTCGCATCTCAAGATTGCATCTTCAGAGTCAGTGGCGTTGAAAACAAAACTTGGAGTTGCATTGTTAACATAAGAGCTGTTTGCAGGGCTTTCAAGATAAACGAGAGGGGCTGTATTTGTTCCGCCAATGGCATAAACATATCCATTAGAGCCGATATAAACAATATCGTTGGCAATAGCAGGCGAGGAAGATATATAACCTCCTGCTATGTAATCCCAAATTTTGCTTCCGTTGCTCGCATTCAAAGCATAAACTTTATTGTCATAAGAGCCAACATAAACAACATTGTTGACAACAGCAGGCGAAGAATCTATATTGCCTCCTGTCGTATAATCCCAAATTTTGCTTCCGTTGCTCGCATTCAAAGCATAAACT
>Ga0315289_10007418_pt1 | contig 15980 bp, 21 predicted proteins | sample YL17G11_40_MG_FD_203452 | JGI IMG/M metagenome (GOLD analysis project Ga0315289, IMG submission 203452) | Sediment microbial communities from Yellowstone Lake, YNP, Wyoming, USA - YL17G11_40 | ecosystem: Environmental > Aquatic > Freshwater > Lake > Sediment | place: USA: Wyoming | collected... | reverse complement strand
ATGTCAATTCCCCAACCTTTAGATTGGGCATATCGACTATACATCCGGAAGAGGTCAGCGGCAAAAAGTCCAGCTTCATCACCACCAGTTCCAGCCCTGATTTCCATAATAATGTCTCTTTCATCCTTGAGGTCTTTAGGCAGTAGAGCAATCTTCAGCTCTTCAAGTTGGCGCTGTTGCTTCGATTCAAGGTGCTTTATTTCCTCTTTAACTAAAGTAGCCATTTCTTCAGCAAGCCTGTCACCCAGCATTGCCTTTGTCTCTTCCAGTGCCTTAGAGGTTGCTTTATATTCCCGGTATTTTGTTACCAGGTCTTCAACACCAGCTCTTTCCCGAGCTAATATCTGTAACTTCTTGATGTCAGATATTACCTCAGGCGTAGCTATTTGTTGCTCCAGCTCCTGGCAGCGCTTGTCTATTTGTTCTAATCTGTCCAGCATAATTCAAGCTACTCCATTGTGGATTATATCATAGCCCTGATTAGCACTCAAAACAGCAGAGTAATCATCCTAACTTTTTAATCCATGACTTATCACAGTTGGCTAGCATTTTGCTAAAAGACTCCCCTCTCAATTATCGTAACCACATTTTGCATGCTCACCGTCTATATACACGAACGGTGGATTCATATTGACTACGCTGAAATCTACCGATATGATATAGTTGACGCAGGTAGAGTCTAACCAAAGGAGGAGGAAATGGAAAACCTGATTGGCGTTGGTATTTTTCTTGCCCTCTTGGGCACCTTCATCTGTCTACTCGCAAAAGCTGATGAGATAAGTAAGCGGACAAAGGCAATGGTGAAGGAAAAGGGACTGGAGAAGAGGAAGGAATAACTGCCTCCAGCCTTATAAATTTGTAGTTATGCTTTCACTGTTGTTCCTGGCTGGATTTTGCTTCCTGGCGGCGGTTTACAGCTACTGACAACGGTCACATCATCACCTAGGACTGAGTCTTCTATAATGCTATCATCATTTAGGCAGCAATTATCAGCCACAATAGAGTTCTTCAGGTTAACCCGCCGCCCTATTCGGGTATTCCGCCAGATAATGGATTTCTCAATCACAGCGTCTTCCGAAATAGTACAGCCATGCCCGATAACTAAAGGTCCAGTTAATTTGACCCCCTGCCCGATAGAGCAGTTATTACCTATGAATATTGCTCCTGTTAATTGAGCTGTAGGATGAATATAGCTTTGCCCTCCAATCACCACTTCCTCTCTAAGACTATACTGGCTACTTTTGCCACTGAGCAGGTCTCGATGCAGCTGGAGGTATTTTTCTGGGGTGCCTGTATCTATCCAATAGGCGGAGGAGGAATGGGCATAAATTGGCTCATCTTGCTCCAGGAGTAGTGGAAATAGCCTGCGTTCGAAGCTGAAGTTGGCTTGAGGTGGAACTTGAGCCAGGACTTCGGGTTCTAAGACATAGGTGCCGGCATTTACCATATTAGTGGTTACCTGGCTCCAGCTAGGCTTCTCCAAAAAGTGTGTAATCCTACCCTGGGCATTAGTCTCTATCAGTCCGTAGTTAGTGGGGTCATCCACCGGGGTAAGAGCAATAGTTGCTTTTGCTTTCTTTTCTCGGTGATAGCCTATCATAGCCGTAATATCCAGGTCAGTGAAAATGTCGCCGTTTAACACCAGGAAGGTGTCAGCTAAATATTTTTCGGCATTCTTTACTGCCCCTGCGGTTCCCAGAGGGGCATCTTCTATTAAATAACTAAGCCTGACCCCAAATTGGCTACCGTCACCGAGATAGCCTTCAATAGGTTGTGCAAGGCGGCTTTGAGCCAAAATTATATCCTTTGTCTGATGGTAACCTAGGTAACGGATGATATGTTCCAGAAGTGGTGTGTTAAGCACAGGAACCATGGCTTTGGGTATATTGCAGGTGAGAGGGCGCAGTCTGGTTCCTTCTCCACCTACTAGGATAACTGCTTTCATCACATCCCTTTCATGCTTATAGTTTTTACTAGCATAGCCTAGATTTTACCATAATCAAAATGTTTTGATGAAACCCCACAACTATTTAGTAGGAGGTATTGATAAAAGCAGAGAATTTGTTATACAATTCGGCTTGTGGTTTGAACCATAAATCTTTCAAGGGGGGCAGGTGATTTGAATGCACTAGGAAAACATTTACTTCTGGAACTGAAGGACTGTGATAAGGGGGTATTAGATGAGCTTAGCTTTCTTAAAGGTATTCTGCTGGCGGCGGCAGGTGAGGCTGGGGCTACGGTGTTAGGTGAATCCTTTCACCAGTTTAAACCTCAGGGGGTAAGTGGTGTGGTAATGATTGCTGAATCTCACCTCCTGATTCATACTTGGCCAGAGCATGGTTATGCCGCTGTTGATATCTTCACCTGTGGTAATTCTGTCCAGCCGGAGAAGGCAGCAGAATTAATAATAAGGAAGCTTAAGGCTAAAAACTACTCTATATTAGAGATGCAAAGAGGGATTTTATAGACACCAAGTAGGTGTTTAGTAAAAGGCTATGGATACAGACCCTGATAAATGGTTTTGCGATAGAGTAAGCCGAGATTTAATTCAGCTGCACAGCATTGAAGAAGTGCTGTACACAGGACGGACAAAGTTCCAATCTGTTGAAATTATCCGCACTGGTAGTTTCGGCACGTGTTTGGTGCTGGATGGCAAGATTCAATCCAGCGAAGTGGATGAGTTTGTCTATCACGAGGCTCTGGTTCAACCGGCGATGATAACTCATCCCTGCCCTGAAACTGTCTTTATTGCTGGTGGCGGTGAAGGCGCCACCCTGAGGGAGGTGTTGTTTCATAATACAGTAAAAAGGGCGGTGATGGTTGATATTGATGAAGGGGTAGTGGCTATCTGCAAAAAATATCTTCCTGACCATAGCCGGGGCTCTTTTGAAGATAAGCGAACTGAGCTATACCATGTTGATGCTAGGGATTATCTGGCTAAATCTGGAGAATTATTTGACATAATCATCATTGATTTACCTGACCCTTTGGAGGAAGGTCCAGCCTATTTACTATACACTCAGGAATTTTATCAGCTAGCTCGAGAGAGGCTTACTGCTAATGGGGTTATTTGTGTTCAAGCCGGGTCAGCAAGCCTGACTGAATTGCTAAATTTTACCTCAGTCAATAACACGCTGAGAAGCGTTTTTAACATAGTCTGTCCTTATTATGTAGATATGCCTTCCTTTGGCGGTCCGTGGGGGTTTTGTCTAGCCTCACAAAATCTTAACCCTCTTCTTCTCTCGGCTTCCGAGGTGGACAGCAGGATGTCATCTCGGTCAATAACTAACCTTAAATTCTATGACGGACTAACCCACCAGGGAATGTTTTCTCTGCCCAGGCACCTAAGAGGTGAACTATCCCAGCCAGTAAGGCTGATAACAGATGGTGAACCACTATATATCTATCGTGGCTAAACTGCGGTAGTTTAGTCCCCTTTCACTTTGTCAAACTGCCGATGTTCCTTTACAAATTTTTTTGATTTCCTCTGCGTTTTTGCCCTATTTTTCATCCCCTTGATGAGTATAATAGCCAAATCAAGCTGACGTCTATTCAGGATTGATTATAAATCTTACCCCCTGTGTCCCCCTCTCCTTATCTAAGGAAAGGGGGAAGAAAAGTAAGAGGGGCGAAAGCCCCTCTTAAACGCCCTATTAAGTTAGTCTCCCTTCAAAGTGGGGAAGAGATTTTAGGGAGGGGCTAAACAATCTTTATCCAGGATTTGCCGTCGTGGTAATTTTTGCTTCTGTAGTTGCTGGTTGGGGAAAGGTTTTTCTGATCACCAGTGAAAGCCGTACTAAGAATAGCATAATGGGGACTTCGGTTAGTACACCGACCACAGTAGCAAGCGCAGCACCAGAGGCCAGACCAAAGAGGGTGGTAGCCACCGCAATGGCTACCTCGAAGTGATTGCTACCAGCGATAAGAGCTGCTGGGATTGCTTCTTCATATTTTAGTTTCATAATCCGGGCAGCAATATATGTAATCCAGAATACCAACAGTATATTGACCAGAATACCTATGGTAATCATGCCAATGATAGCTGGAAGCTCAATGATAAGGTGCCCCTGATAAGTGAACAGGATGATTAGGGTTATGAGCAATGAGATTATAGATACCTTGCCTAAGCTGGGCTCTAGGCGGGTCTTAAGCCATTCCATGCCCTTTCTTTTAATTGTTTCCCTTCGTGTAAAGTAACCAGCAATCAGTGGGGTAACAATATATACTGCCACAGAAAGGGCAATAGTCTCCCAGGGTACTTTTATGCCAGAGATACCTAGCAAAAGTACCGCTAGCGGTGCGTAAAGTACGACCATGCTCAGGGAGTTTATTGCGGTCATAACCAGGGTCTGTCCCATGTGTCCTCGTGCCAGATAGCTCCAGACAAGAACCATAGCCGTGCATGGGGCTACTCCCAGAAGGATTAGCCCGGCTCGGTATCCTTCAATCTGCTCTGGGGTAAGGAAACGAGCAAAAACAACGGCGAGGAAAAACCAGGCGAAAAACGCCATTGTGAAAGGTTTTACCGCCCAGTTAGCGAAGAGAGTAAGGGCTAACGGTTTAGGAGTACGCAGCGCTCCCCTTATTTCCTCCCAGCTTATCTGAACCATAATGGGATAAATCATAGCGAAAAGGCAGGCGGCTATGGGTATAGAGACATGGAATATCTCGAATCTCCCTAACCAGACGGAAAGCTGCGGGAAAAGCCAGCCCAAGCCTGTCCCTATCATAATGCAGAGGGCAACCCATATAGTCAGATATTTTGACCAGATACCGAGTTTTCTTTGTTCCAAATTATCTTAACCTATCTTTTTATATTATATCCCATGCATATGTGGAATTACTCCATACCAGCTTCCCTTAATGCAGAAATCATCGTTTCTTTGCTGGGGCAGACGCCCATTATCCTGACCAGACCACCAACAACCACAGCCGGGGCTGAAGTGATATTATACTTCTCAAATAGCTCATGACGCCCTTTGTACGTTACTACCTCTACCTTATCGCCAAACTCCTCTTCGATTTCCTTCAGCAATTTAGACAGACTGACACCGCCAGAGCAAGTTGGTATCGACAAAAATGCTTCTATCTTTACTTTGCTCATAGTCCTCCCTCCCTTAATGCATTGGCTAAAGTGGTTCGACTGGGACATATCCCTTCAATCCTTATCTTCTCGTTAATAACCACTGCTGGGACGCAGCTAAGCTTATATTCCTCAAATTTAGCTATAGCTCCCTCCCCAATAAGCTTGGTTACTTCCAGCTTGCCCTTGTATTTCTTGGCAAACTCATCAGTAAGCGCCAGGATGGCAAGGCACCCGGGGCAGGGTGGGTCGCCACTAAAGACTTCCATTTTTACTGTCATGACTTACCCTCCGGTTCTTTTTTAATGGCTTTCTCCAGCTCACCTTCAGAGATGACCTTCCCTGAGGCAATAACCTTATCATTTATCACTATCGTGGGGATGAGCATTATGCCATACCTGCGTCCTTCGTCAGACACAGCAGCAAATTTAGCCACTTCTACCTGACCAGGATATTTTTCGGCTACCTTGGTGGCTCTCTTCTCTACCTCCTTACACTTAGCGCAGGGTGGTATGGAACCAAAGACTTTTACCTTTATCATATTTACCTCCTATGGGAATATTATTGCCCTCTTTTGAATACATCGGTAGGGTCGTTAACAGTGTCAATATGGCATTTTAGCCTCCCTTGCTGAGACTTGATGACCTTATCATAGATTGCCTTCTTCAGGAATCTGAGCGCTTCTTTCTCGTCGCTGTCAGTAACAATCCTCTCCAGCTCAAGAACCTCAGCCTCATCCAAGGCAATAGCTGCTTTTCTAATTTCGAGCATTAGATACCCTCTAACCGGAATACCTAGAACTATCCGGTTTTGCTTCAATACCGTGCTCTACACCTTTCTCTCAGCCCATTTTCTTATCTTCTGCGGGCTGGTTCAAGTCTGCATCCAGAGCACCACATAATATATTCCTACTCCTATAAAGATAATGGAAACTATCATGCGGACGATTTTCTCAGCTTGGGTGACTGCGTTGAGCCAGGTGGAAACCCGAGCTACGCCAGCGGATAGAAGCGTGCCAAATACCAAAACAGGCAGTCCGGTACCAATGGCAAACACTGCCGGCAGTGTCATGCCGCCGGTGGATTTTAGGGCTAAAGGTATCAATACTCCAAAGAATAGAACAGCACTATAAGGACAAAAGGCTAGGGCGAAGAGTGCACCTAATGGGAACGCACCTATCATGCCCCAGCCAGCGACTCTCTTACCTATTGAAGATAGCTTCCCGCTTCCCAGACTAAAAGAAAGCCTGTCGATGTTTAGCATTATAATCCCTACCATAATTAGAAGTGGCCCTAAGATTTGCTTGCCAAAATCCTGGAGAAGTGAAGCGACTCCAGGGATCTCAAGGCCGGCTGCAATGATTAGGATACCAAGGATGGAATAAGAAAACATGCGGCCTAGTGTATAGAGTGTTCCAGTCATGACAGCGTACCTGCGCTCGGCCACTCCGCGACTGACGTATGCTATAGCAGCAATGTTAGTAGCCATAGGACAGGGACTGAGAGAGACCAGCACTCCTATCAAAAAAGCGGTTAGGAGCGGGAAGCTGCCACTTTCGGAGAGCCTCAACGCAAATTCGCCAAAATCCATCAGCTATTCCTGCCGAGATACTTCCCTATTTTAGCCTTTACTAGGCTGACAAATTTCTCATCTTTGCCAAGCAAAAACCAGATTTCGTTCACTTCTTCTATGTGGTTGACTCCATCCTCCACATTATTTATGAATAGAGACGAGGTATAGGCTCTATACTTCGAGACTATAGCAGTATTAGCTTCATCACTCAAGTTGACTACCTTGAATTCTAGCTTTCCACTCGCTAGTTCACCCTTAAAGTAGGTCTCTACCGTAAATCTAGTTGCGGTCTCAGCATAGAGACAACCAGGGCAACGTTGCAGACGGTGAAAGTACACTGCCTCCACCCTGTCAGCCTGAACGGAAGATGTATCCGAAGCCGGAGGCACTTTAGTAGCAGGACTTCCACAAGCATAGAGCATGCCAGCTACTAGAAAAATAAGCAAAAACAAACTCCATATCTTCGTTTCGGCCAGCATGGTTATATAATTCCCTTTGCTCCACCTTCTTAACATATATTCTCCTGCTTACCTCCTCTTCCCAATCCACTTCTTTATCTTCAAACCTCAATAATTATTTCCTGTAACACATCCTTTAAATTTAGCCCAAAATAAATCCGGCTGCCCATCCTACCAGCGTCCCCAGAACTACGATGGTCGGGATGTAAACCAGTGCTTTCTTTACACCGAAGACCTTGGCAATAGCTGCCCTTTTAATGTCGAGCATAGTACACCTCACAATGACGTTGAGACTTGGCTACCTTCTCATAGACTATCTTTTTTAGAAATCTGAGCGCTTCTTTTTCATCGCCGTCAGTAATGATTCTCTCTAACTCAAGGAGTCCCTTTTCATCAAGAGCGATAGCTGTCTTTTTAATCTCAAGCATCACGCCTCCTTACTCCTCAGTCCCCTCGGCTGAGTAAAGCCTTGTATATAGCCTTACCTCTCACTCGAGGGATTGCCTTCTCGTTCAACTTCGTCAATGAGTTAACAATCTTGTCAAGATCTTTTATCGGGAAACCTAGCACGCATTCACCCTCAGACAGATTTGTTGCCTCCCGGCACCCGTAGCAACCCAGAGAGGCGTTGATTTTTTGGTTCAGGAAAGGAGCAATAGTAACATCAACACAGGTAGCTTGAAGAATAGCGGTATTAAACTCCAGCCTACCGCCTGTTTCAAAGACTTTGGCTAAAGCTACCCACATCAGGTGTTCTGCTGCAGATTCCAGAACAACCACGTCAGGCTCAAAGGGAGCCGCAGCCAGAGGGCAGCAGGCTACCATCCGGTACTTGCCCATTTCCAAGCGCGGCATATTATGCAGCGTGTTCTTGGCTGCCTCCCGACTTCCGAAGATACCCATGCCCGTCGGCATCTCTCCTGATGAGAGCTTGAGAGGTGGTTCCTTAAAACCCAGCGCCCAGGCGGCTGCGGGACAAGAGATATTGTCTGCGGTGAGAAGAAGCTTCTTACCTTCCCTAGCACCCATGAGCACTTGGCAGTAGCGGCGCTCGCTAGGCAACTCAAAACTATCCAGAGTTGCTATATCCTTGGAGAATTTTACTGCTACAGGCTCGTATGTCAAGCCAAGGATATCTTTCAGCACCGTTGCTGCCTTTCCCAAATCCATCATTACACCCTCACCCGGTCTTTTATCCCGAAATTATTGCCTGCCTAAGCCTTTCTCTAACTTTGGCTGCAATCAAAGAAATCTCCCTAAGAGAAAATTTGAAGTCGTGAACCTTCTTTATTCCCTCTTTGTTAACATTAAAGTGGTCGGTTACTCTAAGCCCTGCATGCTCCAACGTTCTTTTGGCACATAAAATGGAGCAGCCGTCAATGGCTACTATCCTATTAGCAGCTTTTGCTTTCTCAATCATCGCGCTATCATGAGCACCAATACCGGCCAGACAGTACATCGTTCCGTAACCATCTTCTGTGAGCTTTACCGCTACCTGGTTGGCAATCTGCCCACAATTAGAAGCTCCCGAGCAGGGCAAAAGAACAATCTCTTCTGCCTTGCATTCACATTGAAGCGCGGTACTATCCCGAACTTTCTCATTCATGGTTGAATCGCTCCTCTCCAATCGTTTCGTGCATTTCGGAATCTATTTTTTAGCCAGTGCAGTGGTAATGAATGTTGTTACTTCGGCTTTGGTAGGTACTCTTCCGGAGCAGACCAGCTTCTCGTCAATCACCAAGCCGGGCGTGGTCAGGATAGGGTGTTCCATAATCTTCTTTATATCCTTGACATCTTCGATTTCGGCATCAATACCGAGTTCATTAACTACTTCCCTCGTTGTCTTCTCAAGCTGCTGGCAGCGGGCACATCCCGGCCCAAGAACTTTGATTTTCATTCTATTACCTCCTCTTACTTTTTACTGAGTTATCAACCCAAAGATATATCCAGTGATGGTAGCCATGACTACCACGAGTCCAACATAGGTAAGCATCTTCTTTACGCCCATGATTCTGCTTAAGACCAGCATTGCAGGTAATGATAGTGATGGGCCAGCCAGAAGCAGCGCCAGAGCGGGCCCCTTGCCCATACCCAGGTCCATAAAAGCTTTTACTATGGGCACTTCAGTGAGTGTGGCAAAATACATCAGTGCGCCAAAAAACGAGGCGATGAAGTTGGCAAATAGGCTGTTCCCACCGACATAGCTAGTAACTATAGATTCCGGGATGACTACTTTGAGGATACCGGCCACAAATACCCCCACCAACAGCCAGGGTATAACGAGGCGGGTAAAATGCAGCGTCTCTTTCAGCCACTGCGCTATCTCACCCCGCGTAAACCAGCGCCACAGGATTATAGCTAGAATAGCCAGGAATATGATTGTAACAATCCAGTTTTTAGATGCGGCAAAGATTAGGATGGCTACTAATGCCCCAATGAAAATGACCTGCTGCCAGATGCTCTTGCCAGGTGGGTCGGCAGTGAGCAGGGCAAAAGCCTGGGCATCCACTTGGGATTTTTCTTTACGATAGATGAAAGCCATAATTAGGCCAACGAGAACCGAGAATGCAATAGCGCCGATGGCTCTTGCCAACCCAATGTCGTAACCGAGTAGCTTGGCCGAGTAGACAATTGCTAGGACATTGATGGCCGGTCCGGAGAACAGAAAAGCAATCGCTGGACCTAAGCCGGCTCCTCGCTTATAAATACCGGCGAATAGTGGTAGCACGGTACAGGAACACACGGCCAGCACCGCACCCGATACAGAAGCTACACTGTATGACAAGGCTTTCTTCGCCTGGGGTCCGAAGTACTTGAGAATAGCTGCCTGCGAGACAAATGCTGCAATAGCTCCGGCTATAAATAGGGCCGGCACCAGGCACGTTATTACATGCGCTGACAAATACTCTATTAAGCCGTTGATACCACCCCAAAAGAGATTAATCAATACTTCCATTGGTTATTGCTCCACAAGTCCCAAATCAAATAGAAGTCGGCCTGACAGAGATGCCGTCTTTTAATCTGCGTACGCATCCTGGCCCCACTCTTTCGGCATGGCTCAGTCTTTCCCTATCCTGTGCTAATACCTCATCGCTGATAGGGGCATCTCTTATCAGTTTGGCTAGGGAAGCAGCGTGGCGATTGGCTGTCTGCCAGTCCAAAGAATAAATTATCCATGCTCCATCCCTTTGTGCCTTCAAGAAACCCGCATCCTGGAGAATACCGAGGTTGCGTGAAGCCCGCGACTGGGAGATGTCCAGAGCCTGCATCACTTCACAAACACAACACTCCCGCTCAAGGAGCAGGTTCAAAATCCTGAGCCTGGTCTCATCGGAGAGAGCCTTCGTTGCTTTAATCAAATCTCGCATAACTTCTCTCAACACCCGTTATAGCAGATATGCACATATTTACATATAATATTATAGAACTCATTCTTCTGCATGTCAAGTTGTATCCAGGGAAATATTTATTGACCTCACCCCCTTAGTCCCCCTCTCCTTCTCAGGGGGATAGGTTCCTAAACAACCTCATTCAGCTCTAAATTGAGCCTTTTTTGAACTTGGTGGTACCAGAGTTTATAATGAGCTAGATGGATATCTTGGCCGAGCTTAATACAGCGCAGCGGGAGGCTGTAGAAGCTATTGGGGGGCCAGTGCTCATTTTGGCTGGTCCGGGTAGTGGCAAGACCAGGGTTATTGCTCACCGGGTGGCTTACCTGATTAAGGTTTGTGGTGTTAGCCCCCACCGTATTATGGCAGTCACCTTTACCAATAAAGCCGCTAGGGAGATGGCGGAAAGGCTTAACCGGCTGGTTAGCGGTTCGGTAAAGGATTTAACCATAGGTACCTTCCATGCTATTTGTGCCCGAATCCTGCGCCGAGATGGTAAGGCTATAGGTGTTGAGCCTAAATTTGTCATCTATGATGATGAAGACCAGATAAGCTTGATAAAGAGGAGCATTCAGGAAGTAGGTCTTGACCCCAAGCAATACGCACCCCGTGCCATACAGTCGGCGATTAACGCGGCGAAGAGCCGCATGTCAACCCCGGAAGAGTATATTCAGCAGGGCCGAAGCTACTTTGAGGAGGTATCCGGGCGAGTTTATAAGCATTACCAGCAATTACTAATTGAAAGTAGCGCTCTGGACTTTGATGATTTGCTGATGAAAGCGGTGCAGCTACTCCAGAAAAGTCCTGAGACCCTGTCTAAATATCAAAATAGGTATTTACATCTTCTAGTTGACGAGTTTCAGGATACCAACCTGACTCAGTATGAACTGATAAAACTGCTGGGTGGGAAGTATCGCAATATATGTGTGGTTGGCGACCCTGACCAGTCAATTTACTCGTGGCGGTCTGCTGACCTGCGTAATATCCTGAGCTTTGAGAAGGATTACCCTGAAGCTAAGCTAGTATTGCTGGAGCAGAACTATCGGTCAACCAAGCTCATTCTGGAAACAGCACTTAACATAATCTCAGCCAATAAAGAGCGCAAGCCAAAGGGATTATGGACAGACAATGAGTCTGGGGAGCTAACCACAGTTGTTGAGACCTATACCGAGCAGGAAGAGGCCCAGTTTGTGGTCAGTGAGGTTGAGCGTCTAGTCGGGCAGGGCCGGTTTAAGCGGGGTGACTTCGCGATAATGTACCGCACCAATGCTCAATCAAGGGTGCTTGAGGAGGCGTTTGTGCGCTATGGGATACCCTATAAGCTGGTGGCGGGCACCCGTTTTTACGAGAGGCGGGAGGTAAAAGATATTATTGCCTACCTGAGGCTTATCCAGAACCCTGACGATAGTGTCAGCCTGTTAAGAGTTATCAATATCCCGGGGAGGGGTATTGGTCAACAGAGCCAGAGCGCGCTATCAAGCTGGGCAAAGTCTCAGGGCGTCTCGTTGTATGAGGCACTGCGACTTATTGTTGAGCCAAAGGAGCACCAGCCTCCACTCAGTCCCCGTATCAGCAAAGCACTAGCCGGTTTTCTAAGCCTGATGCAGGAGTTTATTGCCCGTAGCCGGGAGCTGAAGTTGGTTGACTTGTTTGACCTGGTGATAAAACGCACTGGTTATGAGGAGTATCTATTAAGTGGGATAGACGGGGAGGAGCGCTGGGACAATGTCCTTGAACTGCGCACGGTAGCCCAGCAATACCGTGATTTGAAACCGCCAGATGGCTTAGCCACCTTTCTGGAGGGGGTAACGCTGGTATCCGATGTGGATGGACTTAATGAGACTGTGGATGCAGTAACCCTGATTACCCTGCACCAGGCAAAGGGGCTTGAATTTCCCGTGGTCTTTATTGTGGGTATGGAGGAGGGCATCCTGCCTCATTTTAAGTCGAATGACGCGGCACAGATGGAGGAGGAGCGGCGACTGTGCTATGTAGGGGTAACCAGAGCCAAGCAAAAGGTATATCTGGTTCGTGCCTTTCGTCGCAGCCTGATGGGCTCAAGCACGGTAAATAGACCATCGCGCTTCTTGGAAGACATCCCCCCACACTTGGTAACCGGCAGAGGCTTGTGGCAGGGCGAAGAAAGTCAGGTAACTGCCGCGGTGTATTCCTGGAATAAGGCTTCACCACCCAGAGTTAGTAACTTGGAATTGAAGGACGGCGACCATGTCCGCCACGCCCAGTTTGGCGATGGTGTCGTGGTGAGCTGCCAGCCGGCAAAGGATGATAAGGAGGTGGTGGTTGTCTTTAATGGGGTGGGGATAAAAAAGCTTCTATTAAGCTTTGCTAAGCTGGAGAAGGTGGAATAATTTCCTCAAACCCTTGACATTTTACACGAAACCGTGTATAATACAGGAATATAGAAAAGCAATTAACATTTAGGCTAAAATGGTAGCGAGGTAGCAAAAGAAAAATGCAATCAAACGAAATGACCACTTACTCCCAAGTACTAGATGGAGATTGTCTTCGGTATCTTAACGGTGGTTCTATTAATGGTGTATCTCTCACCTTTGTTGACCCACCTTTTAGACAAGGCAAGGATTATAGATTTTTTGACGATAATCAACCCGATAGCAAGTATTGGGCATGGTTAAAGGAAGTCCTATCAAAAATCTACGAAGTAACCATCGAGGGCGGGGCAGTCTATTTCATGCAGAGGGAAAAGAACGCCGAGGAGGTGCTGAGAGTTCTCAGAGAGACTAACTGGAAGTTCCAAAACCTAATTATATGGAAGAAGAAGACTTCTGCGGTTCCAAGTAAATTTAGGTTTTCCAAGCAACATCAAATTATCGTCTTTGCTACCAAAGGATACAAACCAAGGGTGTTTAATAAGCTGCGTGTTGATTTGCCTCTTGCCCCAGGATATAAGTATGGAAGAGCTAACGGCGTCTACTTAACAGATGTCTGGGATGACATCAGAGAACTAACGTCGGGCTACTTTGCCGGGGATGAGGCAATACGAAGGAGCAATGGTGATAGATTTCACACTCAGCAATCCCCAGTTGCATTGTTATTGCGAATTATATTGTCATCTACAGTGCCTAACGATGTTGTATGTGACCCATTTGCTGGGACGGGCACAGCGCTGGTCGTTGCTCACCAGCTGCAACGTAATTCTATAGGCGTAGAAATCGACCCCGAAAATGTCGAAATTATCAAGCTACGTCTGCAAACTGTGAGACCTGCAGACAACGCGCTGCAATATTTGCATTATTACAGGTTTACCCCGAATTTAACAGCCATTTGGCCCACCAAAGAACCCATTAAAGAACCCATTATTGAACAAGGAGCGCTTTTTAATGCATGAATTCATTGATGTCATAGATTTCTTCATTGGGGCAGTAAACAGCCTAAAGGCAGGGACACTTAGCCTACATTCTCCTTTGGAAGAAATAGCGCTAAAAGTAAGCGCGAGAAATTTGGCTTACATTGATAATCGTAGAGATGCCAAAGTAAAGTATGGATACGATTTCTGGGAAGGCTTTGATGAATCAGCCTTAAAGCTCGCAGGGATAAAAAAGACGCTCTTGTATTCAGAATCAGCTCAGTTTCCCGACTTTATCTTTAAGTCAAGACGGTACAAGAACCGACTGACCTGCGGCAGTCTACTAGAGCTAAAGGATTCTAAGGGCGGCAATATATCTTCTTTTAACTCTACTCTTCCCACGAAGAGTAGAAATTTGGAAGAAGTGGATATAGTGAACGGCAACAATTTAGTCTCTAAAATTACCTCAATTAAGGATGGTCAGCTTGCCAAATTCGCGGATTACCACGCCTATCAAAGAAAGTGTTTTTACCTAATAAGAACCTACAGAGACGATTACAGGGTTAGGGTTTCTCTGGTAGATGGTTCGTTTTTCGAGACTGTTCCCAAAGACCATCTTATTTACCAGATGTTCTTAAATATTCTACAGGCTCACTTAAATAAAAAAGATATAAAGATACCAACTGAAACCCTCGGGCAATTTCAAGAGTTACTTTCCCACATTACAGACCAGACTATAATAGCAAGTTCTCAAAACATAGAAAAGGCTTCGGTGAGACCTAGATTGAGAATTATGGCAGAGGTGCACTCTGAAGGAAACCCCCATAGTAGCGTCTACCACCAAATATGTGAGGGGAGCTTTAATCTCATTATCCATGGGGCACTCTTCACGAAAGAACTTGAAGAGAAGCTGTGTTCGGAGGTGCCCAAAGTTGAGCAGTTGATCATTAAGCATAAGCGGAACGGCGAGCATATAGTTTTCCAATTTAAAGCTTAACTATGCCTATCAAAGTTTTAGACCCCAAAGTAGCCTCCCAGATTGCCGCGGGTGAGGTGGTGGAGAGGCCGGCTTCGGTGGTGAAGGAGTTAATCGAGAATTCGCTGGATGCCGGTGCCAACCAGATTTCTATCGAGGTCAGGGGTGGTGGGGTGAGCCTGATTAAGGTGGTAGATAATGGGGAGGGGATTCCATCTGGTGAGGCAGAGCTTGCTTTTGAGCGGTATGCTACCAGCAAGATAGGCAGTCTGGAAGATTTGGAGTCTATCTCCAGCCTTGGCTTCCGTGGGGAGGCACTACCCAGCATTGCCGCCGTCGCCGATATCAATATTGTTACCTGTGCGGCTGGTGAGTCAGCCGGCACTTACCTCAGTTTGGAGGATGGTCTCGTCGCTCAACGGGCAAGCCAGGGACGTTCTCAAGGGACAACGATTACCGTGCGTAACCTTTTCCGCAGGGTGCCGGCAAGGTTAAAGTTTCTCAAGTCGGCGGCGACCGAAAATAGCCACATCGCCAACGTGGTAAGCCAATACGCCCTTGCCTTCCCCGAGGTCAAATTTACCCTGCTCATTGATGGTAGGGTGGCACTAAGAACACCGGGCAGTGGTCAGCTAATAGATAGTGCAGTCGAGGTCTACGGGGCAGAGGTCGCCCAGCATATGCTTCAGATTGCAAGCACAGCATCTTCTCCCCAAGTAACTGGTCTGGCAGGTTCACCGGCAATAAGTCGCTCCGGGCGGGGTTATCTCAGCTTCTTCGTTAACCGCCGCTGGGTAAGTAGCCATCTGCTAGCTCGGGCGGTAGAGGAAGCCTATCATGGACTTTTAATGCAGGGCAAGCACCCTGTTGTCATCATTAATATCTCCCTGCCTCCTCAAGAGGTGGATGTCAATATCCACCCCACCAAGCGAGAGGTGAAATTCCAAAATGAGCACCTGGTTTTCAGTGCTGTCCAGAGGACAGTACGCCGGGCTCTGGTTGAGCAGATGCCAGTGCCTAAAATTGAGGAGGTAGCGGTCGTGTATGAATCACCGAAACCGCAGCCGACATTATGGATACCAGCCGATATCGGCTCTGCCCGGTCGGTACCATGGGCTCCTGAAATTCCGACATTATCTTTGCCCATTCTTCGGGTATTGGGGCAGCTATTAACTAG
>Ga0315289_10007417_pt1 | contig 15981 bp, 10 predicted proteins | sample YL17G11_40_MG_FD_203452 | JGI IMG/M metagenome (GOLD analysis project Ga0315289, IMG submission 203452) | Sediment microbial communities from Yellowstone Lake, YNP, Wyoming, USA - YL17G11_40 | ecosystem: Environmental > Aquatic > Freshwater > Lake > Sediment | place: USA: Wyoming | collected... | reverse complement strand
GCCGGAGGAGGAGGAGGAGCCGGGGGAGGAGGAGGAGGAGGAGCAAAGGCGAGCGCTGGCGGGAAGAGAAAAGCCGCTCCTGCTGCTGCCGCAGGCGGCGGCGGCGGCGCAGCTTCGAAAAAAGGAGGGATGACGCCGATGCGTGGGTGAGGGAGATAGAGAAGAAAACGACGGTCTTTCTGCGCTTTTTGCTCTCTCTGCGCTACAGCTACCTCGGGCTCCAGTGTGAAAACAAGTCCAAACGTGAATGAAAACAGAACGTCAGCGCGGCTGCTGCTGCTGCCGCCTGACGACCCGCAGCCGCAGCGCCCTCGCGGCGCCGAGCCGGGCAAAGACCGGGACTCGGGCAAGGGCGGCGGCGCCGTCGCCCGTCCTCTTCCGCTTCCGCCACCCGAGCCTCGCGACCAGGGCCAGCGTCAGCGTGCAGTCCCGGGGCGAAGGGGGGTGAGGGAGCTCAACGCGAGAGGAGAAGACGACGGTCGCGGCGGCGTTTGCGTCGGCAGAAGAAGAGGTTGCTGCGGCAAGCGCAGCTGCGGCGACGGCAGCAGCAGGGTCGTTGCCTCCTCCTCCTCCTCCTCCTCCGCGGAGCCGCAGCATCATCACCTCCGCCCCCGGAGAGCTCACCCTCAGCCACAACGGGCGCTCATTGTCGAAAAGAGACGATTCAGACGAAGAAAAAGAAGAAGGACACGAGCTGACTTTCGCGACCACCGCGAGCGGCAGGGGCAGCGAGCTCACGCCCTCGACCGGGAGCGAGTGCGGCCCGCCCGGAGACAGCAGCTCCCCTCCGACGGCGGAGCAGGTCGATTCGTCGTCGTCGCCGCGATCGTCGTCTTCGGAGGAGGAGAGGGAAAGCACGGGCCACGCCCTTTGAAGGGCCACTGCGGGGTCGGAGCGGGCGAGCGCGATCCAGGCCGCGGGGGCAAGGCCGGCAGCGGAGGCAGCGGCCTCGGCGTCGGCGACGGCCGACGAGAGAGTTCCGTCTCTTCTGGCCGCGACCGCGGCGACAACCCTGACCTCTGCCGCGAACGCCGCGTGGCGCTGCTTCCACCGCGGCGACGAGCCTGATTCTTTTCCGGACCCTCCAACACCAATAAAGCCGAGCTCGAGGACGTCGGCGAGGCGCTCGAGCCTCCTCCGAGCGAGGGAGCGGGAAGGGGCCGCCCCGAGGCACTCTGAGAGCGGCGGCGGGTCGAGCGCGCCGCCGTCCCAGCATCCTCCAAGTTCTTCCTCCTCGACCTCTTCCTCCACCTCCTGATCCTCGTCCTCGTCTTCTTCTCCCCCTCCTTCTCCTCCCCCGCCTTCCTCCCCCTTATCACGGAGCGCAGAGATGACGGCCAGAGCCCGGACGGCGATGCGGGCCGCCGCGGCGGTGCCGCTCCCTCCTCCGCCGCCGCATCGCGCGAGCGGCGAGAGCGCTGCCTCGGCGAGCCGGAGGGCGCGGGCCCTTGCCTCGGCCGGTGCGCCCGCGGCGCCCTCGAGCGAGGCGGCGACGGCGCGCGCGGTCTCGCGGGCCCCGTCCTCTTCGACGCTGCTGCGGGCCCTCTTCTTCCCGGCCCCTCGCCTCCTCCCTCCTCGGCCTCCACCGCCGACGACGGCGACGGCCCCTCGCCCCAGCCACCGCAGCCCTCCCCCGGGCAGAGGCAGGCCCGCGTGCCTCGCCGACAGCACCCCGGCTGCGTCCAGGGCGTGACGAGGGAGCAGCGAGGCCACCGAGGGGCTCGCCCGGGAGGCCGCGAGCAGGAAGATGAGCCTAGAGGCATACGCTTGGTCGTCGACGGAGGGCTCCCTCTGGACAAAGGCGTTGCTGCCGTTCTTGCTGCTGTTCCCGCCGCTCCCGCCGCCGCCGCCGCCCTTGCCCGGCGCGAGCTCCGCGACCAAGGGGGCGGCCCTGGCCCCGGCGGCAAACCCCAGCGCGGCGAGCGCCGCCCGGGCAGCCGCCCTCGCCGCGGAGCCGTCGCTCGCCGAGGAGAAAGAGGAGGAAGAAGCGGGAGTGCCTCCGCAGGCGGCCTCGAGCAGCACCGACACCACCGTCCGCAGCGCCGCGGCGCCGCGCAGCGGGCACGGCGCCCCGGGCTCCGGCGTCAGCAGCCCCGTCGCCGCCGCCGCGGCGACCTCCGGGGCGGAGTCTCGCAGGCCTGAGAGCACAGCCGGGAGGTGTTCGTCGAGCGGGGTTGAGAGGGAGAGGCAGGCCGTCGTCGTCGCCGCGCGGAGGCAGCGCAGCGCCGCGGCTCGGACGGCGGGGGCCTCGTCGCCGGAGCAGCCTGCGGCAAACGCCGCCGCCCGCGCGAGGAACGAGCGCGAAGGAAGAGAGCCTCCCTTGCCTCTCACTGCTGCCGCTCCGCCGAGCGACCTCGACAGCGAGGCCAGGGCCTCGAGGGCGCACTCCCTGACGGCGGCGGCGTCGTCCTCGAGGCCGTGGACGAACGCCCCGGGGGCCGCCTCCCAGGGGGAGGAAGGGTTGGCTGCCGCCGCCGCCGCGGACGCTGCCTCTGCGGACGACCCCGCTGCCGCTCCTCCGCCTTTCCCTCCGTTGCCTCCGGCCATCCCGCCTCCTCCTCCTCCCGCTCCTCCCCCATCCATCCCCGCTCCTCCGACCCCTTCCTGGGCTATCAGAGAGGCGTCGTCGGCGGAATAGCCCTCCATCGTCCTCGCCGTCGTCGCCTTGGTCAGCGACGCCCCGAGCGTCTCGGGCGACGCCGCGCCGAGCCTGCCCAGCAAGGCGAGCGAGGCCGCCCTGACCCTGGCGTCGGGGTCCGCGGCGGCGGCGCGGGACGCGGAGGCGAAGGCGATGTCCGCGGCCGCGGCGGCCGAGGCGGGAGAAGAAAGAGAAGAGGAAGAAGAGGGAGCCGCCCTCGAGGTCCCCCGACAGGCCCCGGCCTCCCTGCACGCGGCCAGCAGCAGGCGGAGGGACTGGAGCCTCACGGAGGCGTCGCAGTCTCCCGAGAGGGCTGCGCGGGCCACCGCGGAGGCCAGCTCGGGTCGTAGGCGTCCCAGGGCGAGGGATGGAGGAGAGCGGGAGTTTTCTCCCCTTTGGCGACGACGGCGGCGCCTTGCGAGTTTAATTTCGCCGTCTTGCTCTTCCTCTTCCCCGACGTCTTCGTCTTCGACCGTGGCACTCACTTCTTCGACCAGCGCCGCCATCGCGGCCCTGCGCACCCCCGCGTGCGGGTCGTCGGAAGCGAACTCCAACAGGGCCCTTTGTGCGGCTGCGACCCGCGAGGAGAGAGTCGGAGAAGAGGACGAAGGACGAGCTCCCGCTGCGGCTGCCGCCGCCGCGAGCGTCGCCGCGGCGGCGCGCAGCGGCGCGTCGTCCGACTCCGTGAGGCATCTCAGAGCCACGGCGATCGCCAAGGAGGGCGTGCATTCTTCTCCTTTTTCTTCTGCGTTACCCCTGGCGAGTCCGAGCCGCAGGAGCAGAGTGAGGATGTCGACGCAGAGGCTGTTGCAGCGGGTTTCGGTTCCGGAGGAGGATGAGAGAAAAAAAAGGTCAGTATCGACGAGATCAATCGAAACAGGGAGCAAGATCTTTCTTCCCCTTCCGCGTCGCTCGATTCTCATACTCTCTCAAACCCACCGTCGGCACTCCCTGCTCTCCGAAGCGCGCAGCGCGCCGCAAAGAGCGTGGCGGCACCACTCCCGGGACGCGTTTGTGGCGCCGCGTTTGCCGTGGCCACCGCCATCGATCGCCGTCTCGGCAATTGCAGCCCGCCCGGCCAACAGGGCCAGCTCGCGCTCGTGGGCCAGTCCCGCAGTCTTGGTCGCCTCGAGCAAGGACGCGAGATCGTCGTCGTCGCCTCCTGCTGCTAATGGAGAGACTAGAAGGAGACTAGAAGCCATTCCATCGATGCCTTTCCCCACCTCGAGTAGTAAAAAAATACAAAAAAAGGGCAAGTTTTTCACGCCGCTGCCACCGCCCCCTCTGCTCCTGCCCCCTCCGCTTCCGCTTCCGCTTCCTTCTTCATCTTGGCCAGCTTGCGAGTCCGCGCGCCCCTCCCCGGGCTGCCCCTCCCCCTCCCGCGGGACCTCTCGTCGCCCTCTTCCCCTCCCAGCCCCTCCTCGTCGTCCCCGTCGCGCGAAGAAGAAGAAGCAGAAGAGCCAGAGCCAGAGGAGCTGAACAGCCCGCCCTCGCGGACGCGCTCCTCCCACCCGGCCAGCGACTCCCTCGCGACCTGCTCCAGCCTCCGGACCGCGTCGCCGTCGGAATCGGCCCTCCACAGGGCCGCCGCGATCGCCGCGTGGGACTCCGGGTCGGGGCACCGGAGCAGCCGCTCGAGCGGGGGCAGCGACTCGAGGGTCTCGCCCAGGCGCGGGTCGAAGAGGTCGTCGCGGCGCGACATCAGCGGCGGGGCCCCTCCTCCGCCGCCGCCCGCGTCGCCGTAGACGCTCTGAGGCAGGGGCCTGTACCGGTTCAGAAAGTCTATCGAGCTGGGCAGGAACCAGCGGGACTTGTGCTCCCCCTTCGCGTCGTCGCCGAGGTACTCGCGGTATCCCAGGACGAGCCTGCGGTAGACCCGGGTCGCCCTCTCCGCGGCGTCGGGCAGCCACTCGGCGCCGGACTTGACCTCGGCAAAGATCCACGGCCTTATGAGCGCTCCGCGGCCAATCATGACGGCGGAGACGCCGGGGGTATCTGACAGCCGGCGCTGCGCCTCGTAGAAGGTAAGGATGTCCCCGTTGCCGATTATCGGCACACTTTTGTTGTTCCCCGAAGAAGAAGAAGAAGAAGAAGAAGAAGAAGAAGAAGAAGAAGAGGCACCGGCCGCGGCCGCAGCGGCCCTCTCGATGGCCCCCCAGTCAGCGGCCTTCTTGTACCTCCCTTCTCCAGAACGACCGTGAATCGTCACGGCGGCCGCTCCCGCCTCGATCAGGGCAGGGACGACCTTCTCGAAGTTGGCCGTCGAGTCGGTGACCCCGAGCCGGATCTTCACCGTCAAAGGCACGGGGCTGCCCTCGGCGATTCCAGCAACGAGCCGCGCCAGCTTCCTCGGGGAACGCAGCAGCGCGCTGCCGAGCCCTCGACGGGTCGCCTCGTGGATCGGGCACCCGCAGTTGAGGTCGACGAAGCGCGCGCCGGCGTCCGCCGCCAGCCTCGCGGCGCGGACGCCCTCGTCGACGGTGTTGGTCGCGAGCTGCACGCCGAAGCAGTTTTCCTCCGAGGCCTCGACCTCGGAGCGGCGGAGCCTGGCCCTCTCGACGAGGTCGTTGCGCGCCAGGCCGCGGGCGAAGGCCATCTCGGAGACGGTGACGATGCCCCGCGAAGAGGAAGAAGAGGAGGAGGAGCTCGGAGAGGCTTCGGCGGCGAGCTCGGCGCAGAGGCGGCGGAAGGGCAGCGTGCCGACCCGCGTCAGAGGGGCGAGGACGAGCTTGGAGGCCCGGATCTGGGCAGCGAGGCTCGCGTTGGCGTCGAGCTGCGCCTGGGAGAGGGTCGCCGTGGCGAAGGGCTCGACAGAGGGGGGCGGCGAAGAAGAGGGAGGGTCGTCGTCGTCTCTAGCCGCCGACATCGATATCGACATCGGCGCTGCTAGCCGTTCCGAGCGGCCGACGCCGCATCGCCGCCGCAGAGAGACAGCATTTTGTGATGGCTTCAGCTCTGCGCGACGAGGAGACCGAACGCTTCGCGAGGAAGCCGCGAATGCTGTCGACATCAGAATTCGTTTTTAGAGGATTCGAACAAATGCGTTTGTCAATTTTTTTTTGAACCCAGAGACTTGTCTCTTTCTCTTTTTTCCCCCTTTTTCTTCCTTCATTTTTCATTCGGTTTGAGAGAGTTTTTGTTCCGGATTACAAAAAAGGGAAACATCTCACCTCGATTTCAGAATTTCCTGTACAGCCTGTGCAGCGCGCGAGGGGCGTCGGCCGGGACGCCATCGTCCCCTCCCTCGCCTCCTTCTTCGCCGCCGCCGGTCTCGCCGCCTCCCCCCTCGCCGCCACCGGCCAGGAGCTTGCTCCTCAGGCTCGCCTTCTTCTCCTCGATAATCACGAACTGCTTCTTCTTCTGCCGCCTCGTCGGCTTGTTCTTCCCCTTCATCTTAGCTCGCCCCTCGTTCTTGGCCCGAGCCAGCGCCGCGCTGGCGGCGTTGGCAGCGGCGGCCGCGGCAGCCGCCTCGGCCCGCACCGCCGCGGGCTCGCGAGCGACGCGGCCGATCGCCGTCGGGTCGAGCACGATCGACTCGGGCGGCAGCTTGTCCAGCAGCGAGCGCACCTCCCCTTCGCGCCGCTGCCGCAGCGTGGCGTACGGGTCGGCGACGCGCGAGTCGTAGTTGGGCTCGCCCGCCCCCGGGACGAGCGAGAGCGCGACGCCGCCGGAGTGGCCGACGGCGAGGACGTCCTCGTACGGCCGGAACGCGAGCCGCCAGACCCCGGCGCCGTTGCCCCTCGCGCCCGTGGTCGCGGCGCCCGTGCCGCGGTTCCCCGTCCCCGCGGGGACCTGCGCCGTCGACAGGTCGACGCGCATGTACGGGGACGCGGCCTTGGCGCCCAGGGCGTCCTTCCAGAGCGTGACCGTGCGCCCGGCGCCCACCGCGACGACGCCGCGCTGCGAGATCGCGACGTCCGAGGCGGGGGCCCGCGACAGGTACGAGTGCAGCGGCCTGAACGTCCGGACGTCGAAGACCCTGACCTGCCCGTCCGCGCCCGACGTCACGAGGTGCAGGCCCCGGGCGTCGACGGCGCACGCCAGCACGGGCCCGCGGTGCGCGAGGATTTTGACCAGGGCGCCGGAGCCGGCGGTGCAGTTGGGGCTCCACATCGAGACGACGCCGTTGGCGTGGCCCGCGACGACGACGGCGCTGTGCGGGTTGGCGCAGAACGCCGAGCGCACGTCTCCCTGCCTGGTGGGCAGCGAGCCCGTCCCGGAGGCCCCCACGAGCTGACCCGTGGTCACGTCCTGCCACCGCAGCACGCCGCCGTCGCCGATCGAGCTCAGCAGGAAGTGGTTCCTCAGGAAGGCCAGCCTCCGGGCGCCAGCGTGCTCCCGCGCGGCGTGGACCTCGGCGCCGCGCCGGTCGTAGATGAACACGCCGCCGGCGCCGCCCCCGGACCCGCCGTGGCCTCCCTGCGCGACGGCGAAGAAGTCGTCGTTGTGCAAGAAGGAGACGTCGCGGACGGTGCCCTCCCCTCGCAGGAAGACCTCGCAGCCGAGCTTGGCGGTCTCGGCGTCGAGCACCGCCAAGTGGCCCCTTCGCCCCCCGATGACCATCGACCGGCCAGAAGGGGTGAACGCGAGCGAGTAAGGGCCCGTGGCGGGCAGCGAGAGGTCCAGCGCCTTTTTGGCGGCCCCGCGGGGGGCGAGGTCCCCCACGAGCTCGCGCTGCGAGACGCGCCAGGTGCGCTCGAGCGAGCCCGGCTCAGCCTCGAGCGCGCCGGCGCCGGCGCCGTCGGTGGCGGTGCCCAGCTGCGAGGGGAGGAGCCACTCGTGCGCGGCCGCCGCGGAGCTCTGCGCCTGCCCGGCGAGCTTCTCGCGGTAGCGGAGGGTGCCGCGGAGCTTCTTGTCGGCGATGGACTTCGTCGCGACTGCCGGGCCGCGGGCGAAGAGCGACGACGGGAGAGGCGCCGAGAGCGGGTCTTGGTGTTTTCGCGAAGGAGGGAGAGCCCCCTCGGCCTTGGCTTTGGCTTTCGATTTAGCTTTCGATTTGGCCCTGGAGCCTGCGCCGCGGGAGCGGCTCTTTTTTGCAGCTGCTCCCGGAGGAACATCGCTGCACAGTGTGTGAGGGGTGACAAGGGGGAGGATGTAGGTAGGGGGGGGGGGTGAGAAAAGAAAGAAGAGGCGTTGCCGTTTTTCAGCCGCCGCCGCCGAGCGAACGAACGAGTGAGCAGGTGCGGCTCTCTCATCTCTCTCTCGCGCGTTTCTCTCTCCATCGCACTCGACTAAACCAAAATTGAAACTGCTCACGTGCTGACGACATCCATGACCTCGTCGCCACTGCCGACTCGAGGCTCGTCCGTCGACATTTCGCGTAGGGAGAACGCGAGAAGGGGGGGGGGGGTGAGAAACGAGTGGCGACCAATGCCGACGCTCTCTGCCCGTTTCTCTCTCTGCTGCCGTGCTTTTCTCTTCGAAGGGCACTAGTTTGTGCCTGCTGGCTGCAGAGTGCAAGAACGATGTTCGATGACGCGTGCGAGAAGGGAAAGATGAAAGTGAAGCGAGAGACCGGCTAGGAGCCAGAGAGAGAGAGAGAGAGAGAGAGAGAGAGAGCGAGGGGAGCCGTCGCCGTCGTCGCCGTTGTCAAGCCGTCAAAGTTTAGTGCTCGGCGAAAGGCGTTCGAAAAAAAAAATTCGAAGCTTTTGCGAAGCACACACTTGTCTCTCAAGAGAAACGCGAGAGGAGGAAGTTCGCGCTGCAGCTTTCTCTTTCTTTCGTAACCTCGAAACGCGTGCGCAGAGAGTGCTCTCCTGATCTTTCTCTCGATGCTTCCGAGGCTCCTGGCGGCGTCTGGTTCTTCCTCTTCGTTGATGACGACGAAGCAACGTTTGGCGACGCCATCGCTTCGTCGGCATCGGACGTTGATGCCTTCGTCGTCCGCCAACAACTTCCTAAGCCCGCCGCGGCAAACGGCGCGGTTCCGTGGCGGGCACCTGGAGAGATCCCAGGTCTGCAACGCCGAGCGTGGGGATGGCGGCAACCTGCGGGATGGCGGCGCAACCAGCGACGCGAGTGTCACGGTTTCCGTCGGGAATGGAAACCGTGGCGACGGAGCGAAAAAAACCGTCGAGGTCGCCGCCGACCTCGACCTCGACCTCGACCTCGACCTCGGCGACGGCGCCAGCCTCTTCGGGAGGAAGGGCTCCGCCAAGATCTCCGAGGACGACCTCTTCTCTATCGACCCGGACGTCGAGAGCAGGCTCGCGGCCCTCTGCGACTCCGGGATGCCCGACGCCGAGCTGTGCGACCTCGCGAAAGCCGTGGCGCCGCAGCAGGCCGACTTCCTCCGCGCAGACGGCGGGTCCGTCGGGGCCGAGGCCCTGACGAGAGGGCGCTGGCTGCTGGGCCTGCTCCTGCTGCAGTCGGCGAGCTCATTCGTGCTCGACTCCTACGGCGACCTGCTGCGCGACCACATCGTCGTTACTTTGTTTCTCACGATGCTCGTCGGCGCCGGAGGGAACGCTGGGAACCAGAGCGCGATCCACGTCATCCGGGGACTCGCGACGGGCTCGCTGGACTCGAGGAGCTCCCCGGACTTTGCCAAGACGATGCTGCACCAGGGGAGCGTGGGCGCGCTGCTGGCCTCGGGCCTCGCAGTCGCGGGGTTCGCCCGCGTCCTGCTGTCCACGGGCTCCGTCGTCGACTCCTCCGCGATCTCCGCCTCTCTTTTCCTGATCGTTTTTGTTTCTGTCGGCGTCGGCAGCGCGCTACCGTTCGCGCTGGCGAGGCTCGGGGTAGACCCGGCCAACGCTGGGACGAGCGTGCAGGTCGCGATGGACATCCTCGGGTGCGCGATCAGCTGCGCGACGTGCAGCTTCGTGCTGTCGACGTTTGCTGGGGCTGTCGTGGCGGCGAGTTGAGGGAGAGGGAGAGAGGGAAGGCTCTCCTCCTCTCCTGTACGATTCTCCTCTCCTCTCCGATGTCTGTATCATATTCAAAGCGATAAAAATAAAGACTGTAACATCTGAATCGAACAAGTTGAACATGACGAAAGAACGCGAGAAAGTATGGGAAAGACAAGAAAGTTTGAAAAGAGGCGTGAAGAAAACGAAACAAAACTCTCTCAAGGCATTTTTTACTCTCTTTCTCAGGCCCTTGTCGTTCTCTCTCTTGTCCTTCTTACACACCAAACGAGCAGCGCTCAAAGGAATCGAGGGAAAACAAACTTGCCAAAAAGAGCACAAAGAAAACACAGAACTGGGGGAGTTTTTTTGCTAAGAAAGAAAAAAGGAACCGGAAGAAGTCCTCATTCTCTTTCTAAGCCACGAGCGCCGACGCCGTCGCGCTCTCGTACTTCCACGTAGGAGGCAGCTTCTTGGCGCGCTTGTAGTAGCGCGCGAGCCTGTGGATCCTCGACTCGACCAGAATCAGGCGGAACTTGCCGTCGCGGTCCTTGCGGAACCCGTCGAGGTGCTTGCGCATCGAGACGGCCTTCTTGATCAGGTAGTAAAGATCCTCAGGGATCTCCGGGGCGAGGCCCGATCCCTTGAGGATGCGGAGCACCTTGGAGTTGGTGACTGCGCCGACCTGGGCGACGCCATGCTGGTCCCGGAGCGCGACGCCGATCTGGGAGGGGGTGTAGCCCTTCTTGGCGAGCTTGCAGATCTGGTCGGTGACCTGAGTTTTTTTTTTTTTTTTTTTAGAGGGAGAGAAGAGGTCGAAGAAGAAGAGCGAGGAGGTGAGCGAAGAAGATGAGAGAAAAGAACGTCGAGGCTGAAGGACGCGTCCCTCGATGGTTTCGGTCGCCGACTTCGATAGCTGGCTCTCCGGCATCGTGCACCAGGCTCGGCGCAAGGCGAGAAACGGCACAGCCACGGGAGCTTTTGTCCAGCCGCGGCGACGAAAAAAGCAGGGCAACTCGATCGCTCTCCTCTTGCGCGCGCAGCCGTCGAAACGGAATCATCTCGAGATCGACGCGACCTTTCAGGGTCCTTGCGCCCCTCGTGCTGGCCTTTTCTGGTCGGAGATGGGCCATACTCGACGTCATCGACCGTGCCGCGCAGGCCACGCGCGACGTCAAGGCGCCTCTGCTGCAGGGGGTCGCTCCCAGCAATCGATCTTACCTCTGCGACGGTCGTCTTGAGCCAGGACGGCGGCGATCGCTTGTAAGGGAGAGCCGAGGAGCTCATCCCTTTTCCCTTCGAGTGCATGCGACCCATGGCTGCGGTTTGAGGTGGTGTTTACGCTGCCTGAGAGGAGGAGATTTTGACAAAGAGAGAGTGCGAGAGAGGCAGGCGGAGGTGAGCGACAAGGGGAATCAGCAAGCGAGTGGCGGCCGGAGAGAGAGCGTCGGCGGCGGCGGCTCGACGATCAAAAGCAGAGTCGTCGCCAGCGGGCCAGCAATCGCTCTCTCTGGGGGTCTGGGGCCTGCTCTTCGCCGGGAGACGAAGGAGCTCGAGATGCAGAGTTTTTCGCGAGCAAGAAGAGAGAAGAGCAAGGCGCCACAACGTACCGGCGGTACTCGGCTGCTACGCTGCAAAAAAAGTCGTGAACAAAGTGAGTCGAAGGAGTATGTTTCCCTTGGTTTTTCCCCCTTTTTTCCGTCGATGTCGTCGTCAACACTTTTGTTTTCTTCCCCTCTTTCCCTCCTCTCTCCGTGCTCTTGAAGAACGAAAGAGACCACCGCCGCACCTGCTGCCCCGTGTCTCCCGCCGTGAGATGATCGAGGAACGCGACCTCGGCGCCTTCGCTGTGAGTGTTTGTAGGGAGCAGCAGCTCGGAGAAGACGAAGAAGAAGAAGAAGAAGAAGAGAAGAAAGATGACAAAACAAGATCTCGAGAGAGGGGACCATCGATCGACAGAGCCCATCGACTTTTTGCCGCTCTTCCTTTCGTCGCCGTGCTTTTATCGAATGCGGAATCGAGGATGTGAAGAGACGCGCGACGAGTGTCTCTCTGCGCCTCTCCGATCAAAAGTATCCCTCGAGCTCGTATTCGAAGCGAAAAACCAGAGGCGAAATAGTTCGTCTTCTTCCCCATTCGTTTTTTTTCGAAAAGAAAAAACTCAACCTCTTCTCCCTTTCTCCCTTCTCCCCCTCTCCCTCTCTACCCACTCCAAAACAAACATACAGAACCTCCTCGCCATCGGCCTCGTCGCGATCCTGATCACCTACCACTACCTCGTGGCCGAGCCTCTTCCCGTTTAGAAAGAGGGAGAGAAAAAGAGAATGTTCACCGGAGGCAGGCTCCGCCTCAAGGGCGACTCGGGAGGCATCAAGAAGAAGAAGAAGAAGAAAGCGAAGGAGGAAGCGGAGGAGAACACGGGGGCGGAGGAGCAGAACGAGGCCGCCGCGGGGACTGCTGCTGGCGACAAGGGAGAAGCAGCAGCGACAGCGGCAGCAGCAGCGGCAGCGGGGACCTCGACCTCGAAAAAGCCCGACCGCCGGACTGACGCCGAGCGCCGGCACGACGCCGCCGTCGCGGCCAGGGAGGCCGAGCGCGTAGCGAGGCTCGCGTCGCAGAGCCACCGGGACCGTGTGGCGGCGTTCAACGCGCATCTGGCGACGCTCTCGGAGCACCACGATATCCCCAAGGTTGGGCCCGGATGAAGGAGGGAAAAAGGGACTGGAAGTGGAGGAGGAGGGAGGAGGGCAGCGGGAGGGCGGGAGCAAGAAACAGCGCTCCCTCGCGCTCTCCTTCTGTCTCTCTTTCCTGCCACTTGCTTTCTTTCTCTCTTTCTTTTTTCTCTCGTGTTCGCCTTCCTTCTGGCCTTTTTTCTGATTTGCTTTGTTATACAATAGATGAAAGGAACGGATTCGAATCATAATGAAATGAGGGTGACTTTTTCTTCTTCTTCTTCTTCTTCTTCCTTTGCGTCGGGTTGCCGTTGTTCTTCATTTTTGTTCTGTCTCTTGCGCTCTTTGAGAGGCATCGGCATTCGGCGCCCTTTTTGCTCGTACCCCGATCGTTTCCTTCCGCGTTTCCCTCCGCCTCCGGTCACGATGGCCCTCCGCCACGCCGCCAGTGCGCTGGCTGATGTTGTGTTGACGCGCTCTGTCGGTGAGTTTTGGCGTGAGAACGCGAGGAGAGTCCTTGAAATGCAAAGGCGGCGGATGTGATGGACGAGTCTTCGCATGCTTCTCTCTCGACCCCATGCTCTTCTCTCTCTCTCGAAAAAAAAAAAAAAAAACAGCAACCTCGACCTCGACCTCCGCAACGCTCCGCCTCCTCCTCCTCCCGGCGACCTCCTCCCCCGCCGCCGCGGCGCGGTCCCTCTCCACCGCCACCAAGCACAAGAAGACGCGCACGGAGCGGGATACCTTTGGCCCGCTGGAGGTGCCTGCAGACAAGTGAGGAATTTTGGAAGAAGCGTCCTTTCGTTCTGTTTTTCCCTCTCCCTCTCTCTCTTTCTCTTCCTCCCTCGTTCGCCCGCGCTCACCCTCATTCTTCCTCCCCCTCACCCTATTCTTCCGTCCAACCTCTTTCCCCTCACTCCGAAAATCAAACCAACCAAATTTAAAGGCTCTGGGGCGCCCAGACCCAGCGTTCTTTGCAGAACTTCGACATCGGGGGACCTAGGGAGCGCATGCCGGCCCCCGTCGTCTCGGCCTTCGGCGTCCTCAAGGGCGCCGCCGCCCGCGTCAACGCCCGCCTCGGCGACCTCGACCCGAAGCTCGCCGCGGCCATCTCCTCCGCCGCGGCCGAGGTCTCCAGCGGAAAGCTCGACGACCACTTTCCTTTGGTGGTCTACCAAACCGGATCGGGAACGCAGTCGAACATGAACGCCAACGAGGTCATCGCCAACCGCGCCGCCGAGCTGCTCGGCGGCGAGCGCGGCGACAAAGGCGTCTGCCACCCGAACGACCACGTCAACAAGGGCCAGTCGTCCAACGACACGTTCCCTTCTGTGATGCACATCGCCGCGGTGACCGAGCTCGAGCGCAGGCTCGTGCCCGCCCTGGAGAAGCTGCACAAAGCCCTGAAGGTCAAGGAAAAGGAGTTTGACCACATCGTCAAGATCGGGCGCACGCACACGCAGGACGCAACTCCGCTGACGCTCGGGCAGGAGTTTTCGGGGTACGCCCAGCAGGTCGAGTTTGGGATCCAGCGCGTTAAAGGAGTTCTCCCGAGGCTTTGCATGCTCGCGCAGGGCGGCACGGCGGTAGGGACCGGGCTCAACACGAGGCCGGCGTTCGCCGCGGCCATCGCGGCCGAGGTCGCCGAGGCGACGGGCCTGCCGTTCGTGACGGCGCCGAACAAGTTCGAGGCGCTGGCCGCGCACGACGCCGTCGTCGAGGCCTCGGGGGCCCTGAATGTCGTCGCCGTCTCGCTGATGAAGATCGCCAACGACGTGCGGTTCCTGGGCTCGGGGCCGCGCTGCGGCCTCGGGGAGCTGCGGCTGCCCGAGAACGAGCCGGGCTCGTCGATCATGCCCGGGAAGGTCAACCCCACGCAGTGCGAGGCGCTCACCATGGTCGCGTCCCGCGTCATGGGCAACAATGTGACCGTGTCGGTCGCCGGGTCCAACGGCCACTTCGAGCTCAACGTGTTCAAGCCCGTGATGATCGACTGCCTGCTGCAGAGCTCGAGGCTGCTGGCCGACGGCGCGAGGTCGTTTGCCGAAAAGTGCGTCGAAGGGATCGAGGCCGACGAGGGGCGCATCGGCGATTTGTTGCACCGGTCGCTGATGCTGGTGACGGCTCTGAACAACAAGATCGGGTACGATAAGGCCGCAGCGGCCGCGAAGAAGGCGCACAGGGAGGGGACGAGCCTGAAGGAGGCGGCGCTGAGTCTGGGCCTGGTGACTTCGGAGGAGTTCGACGCGTGGGTGCGCCCCGAGGACATGATCAGGCCCAGGGACGAGTGAATAAAGATACCTTTTGACGGCACGTGTTCCGAGCGGGGCGGCAGCACGCGCGAGAGAGAGAAAGAGAAGAGGGAGCAAGAGAGGGACTCCGAGGGGAAGGGGAGCGAGAGGGAAGGAAGAGGCTCGACGATTTTTTTCTTTCTTCTTCTTCAGAGAGAAGGTGGACCAAAAAAACGGCAATCGTTTTACAGAACAACTCGGGCGTGATCGCTTTTTAATTAGAAATAAAGTAGGAACAAAAGGAAAAACAGAGTGGGGAACAGTGGGTGGTGGTGATGAAATGCAAAAAACAAAAAAACGGGAGAAAAAAACGTAGAGCTCTCTCCACACTACTTCCTCGGCGGCGGCGGCGGCGGCGCCACCCCGGCCTTGGCCTGCTGCTGCAGGATCTGCCCGATAAGGTCCCCTCGCGACGACCCCACGTGCCTCCCGACCTCCTTCCCCTCCTTGAAGAACACGAATGTCGGCACCTCGATCACTCCGAGAGACTCGCTCAGCGCCGAGGCCGCCGTCGAAGAATCGGCAAGTAAGCGAGCAAAGGACGCGTACCCGGCAAAGTTGCGCGCCAGGGCCAGCACTGCGGGAAAAACGTGCACGCACGGCGCCGCGGTCGACGAGCTGACGTCGAGCACCGCGAGCTCTCCCTTGGGGCACTTTTCCAGGAAGGCGTCGAGCTCGAGCTTCGAGGAGATGTCCGAGACGTGGCTCGATGCCTTCACCCCCCCGGCGGCCGAGTCGCCCCAGAAGAGCACGCCCTCCCCGAGGTCCTTCTCAAGAGCGTCGTGCCCTCCGTGCTGCCAGAGGAGCCTTCCGGACTTGTAAAACTGGACGGAAGGGAGCACGGAGACTCCCAGCTCGCGGGCGGCGCGCTCGCCGCGCTCGCCGTCGGCGTCGAGAGACAAAAACTCGACGTCGGGGCAGTCGCGGGCGGTGCGGGCAAACGCGTGCTTGACGTCGAGGCACCTCTGCTTCGCTTCCGCCTCGAGGGCTTTCGCCTCTTCCTTCCAGACGGCCTCGGCCTCCTCGCAGAGACCCGAGTCGCAGACGTCCGAGGAATGGATCTCGAGGACCACGAGCCTGTCTCCGGCCTGGTGAGTTTTTTTTTGTGTATATGGACGATTTGAGATTACTTTTTCGTTCAGTTCTTTTTCGAGTTTTTGGATTCTTGATGGACGAAAGAAAGAGTGGGCAAAGGAGGAGAACAAGAACTAAAAAACGAACTCTCACCTTTTGAAGCTCAGCGCGCACGTCCTCGAGCGACTCGACGTGCGCGACGCGCTCGTCGACGCGCGCCGACTCGCGCAGGCGGCGGTCGAGGGTGGTGTCGGGCGACTCGCCCGGGCGGAGCGAGGGGAGCGCTGTCGGCGTCGCCGTCGTCGGAGCTGCTGCTGCTGCTCCTGCTGCTAGCTGGTCAGCGGGGGTCGCCGAGGCCGCGATGAGACCGCGTCGTCGTCGGTGGAGGGGGGGCACTGATGTTGGAGTACGGAGAGAGAGGGGGGGGGGGGGCGGTGGGGGCGGGGGGGTGTTTCTTA
>Ga0315289_10007416_pt1 | contig 15981 bp, 20 predicted proteins | sample YL17G11_40_MG_FD_203452 | JGI IMG/M metagenome (GOLD analysis project Ga0315289, IMG submission 203452) | Sediment microbial communities from Yellowstone Lake, YNP, Wyoming, USA - YL17G11_40 | ecosystem: Environmental > Aquatic > Freshwater > Lake > Sediment | place: USA: Wyoming | collected... | reverse complement strand
GCTGACCACTTTACTGAAGACTATTTCAAGGTTCTGTCCGATTTCGAGACCGAGAAGATGACCCGCTATTCCATGCGTGCTGAGTACAAGAAAGGGACGTTCAGGCCGTATATCAAGAAGATACTAGAGCACGTAGACGAAGTCAGGGAGATAGTAAACAAGTGCAAATTCGATCCGGAGACGAAACTCAGCACTGATTGGATACCTTGGAAGCCGTTGTGTGAAAAATGCGGGAAGATAATTACCACGAAGTTCCTCGGCATGGAAGGAGATATGGTGAAGTATAGATGTGAAGATTACCAGTTCGAGAAGTTCACTGCGAAAGGTTGCGGTCACGTTGGAGTGAGCGACCCGATGGACGGGAACGGCAAGCTTGCGTGGAAGAGCGAGTGGGCGATGCAATGGGCCCACTGGAACGTTGTGGCGGAGGGGGCGGGTAAAGAGTATAACGTCCCTAACTCCGCTTGGTTCATAAATGCGGAGATATGCGAGAAGGTATTCGATTTCCCTGCACCAAGGCCAATCTTCTACGAGTACATAACAACTGGCGGCGGGGGCAAGATGTCCGCTTCGCTGGGCAATGTGATCTTCCCCAAGGACTGGCTGAAGGTAGCCGAGCCCGAACCTCTAAGATACCTGTTCCTGAAGAAGATAGGGAAAGCCAGAGAGTTCAAGTGGGTTGATGTTCCCAGATTGATGGATGATTATGATGAGGCAGCGAGAGTCTATTGGGGGGATGAGAAACTGGATAATGAAAAAGAGACCATCCACCTCAAGAGGCTTTTCGAGATGTCACAGACCGGCAAGCCGAAGCACGTCAGGAACATATCTTACGGTTTTGCCGCGATGATTGCCCAGATAACGCATGACCCGAAAAAGATACAAGAAATACTCGAGAGGTCGCACCACCTGAAGGACATGGCCCCGGAGGAAGTTAAAGCCGCCATGGGAAGGATAGGGCTCAGCAAGAACTGGGTCGCCAAATATGCGCCTCCAGAGCACAAGTTCGTGGTCCTTAAGAAAATGCCGGACCTGATAGTTAATCCGACTCTCAAGGACCTTTTCGATCTAATCGCCAATAAGATAGGCATGCCGGGCGATGCGCTTCAGGAGTTCATCTACAACACGGCTAAAGAGAAGGGCGTTCCGTTAGGCGCGGTCTTCTCAACTGCCTATCGTCTGTTCCTGGGCAAAGAGACCGGTCCTAGATTGGGGCCTTTCTTAGCCAGCCTGGACAGGGACTTCGTCATAAAGAGATTGAGGATGAAAGGATGAGCCTTTCTTCAGCGCTCGAGAGGTGGGACAAGAAGAGGATTGAGACTTTTTCTAGGAGCTCTGTCTATGTAGCCAGGCAGATAAACGACTGGGCTAAAGGCAAAAAGAAGGTGGCAGTTATAGGATTGGACAAGGCGGGAAGACTGGCCGTTTTCTCCATAAATGAGGCTCTGGCAATGATGGGTCGCAAGCCGAACAAGACGCTATTTTTGAACATGAGCCACGGAGACCTAGAGGAGACGGAATACCAGAGGACAAGACCGATGAAGAAGAAAGAATACAAGGCTTGGGAGAAAATAAACAAGTTTAGGGTAACGCCCCTGAAAGTGCCTGCCGATGGATGGAAACAGGCTGAGGAGGAAGATGCCAAATTCTTCGTTTCAAGATATGTGAAACAACACGCGCCGGAGCTAAAGAGATACGATGGAATACTGATAGTGGATGACTGGACGTTAGAAGGAAGGTCAGCCAAGCTCATGAAAGAGGCTCTATCAAGGGCGGTTCCAAGAGCAGACGTAAAGACGGCAGTAATAGGAACGTCAGACTATGGGCCAAAGACAGACTTCCACGGCGCCAAAAGCGGGGGGTATGCTCTAGAGATGGATTCAGTGGCTCCTATCCGAGAGAAGACCAGCGTTTTCTATATCAAAGGACCGTACAGGAAAGCCTATCTCGTCAAAAAGCCGATTACGACCGCATTCCCGCAAAGAGCCAGAGAATGGGACGCGTGGAGAAGGATAGTCAGAACGAACATTAGAAGGATGATTTAAGCTCTTTTTATTTTCCGTTTCATCAGTATGTTTTTAGGCCGTCTCCCGGAGATTTCGCTTCTCTTAGAGTAGATAATACAAACGTGGTTAAAACGGTCGACTATCGGTAGTCGCAAGGTCGAGATTTTTTATCTTCTCTATTAGCTGTAATGATTCTCGGATATGTTTATCATAAGCACATTCGACATTGGCCATCGTCCAAATCAGCCAAGCCAGCCAGATGTGTGTCATATAAAAAGGCAACATTCTTCTCTCATTATCTGTTATATCCCCCGCCTTTGAATAAGCTGTGAGAAAGAAATCTATTTTCTTACGATTTGGCGAGCATTTTCCGATAAATGTCAGTAGATTTTCTTGCTTGATTTTGCGGTAATCTAGGCATGCAAAATATATCAATAAATCCGCAACATCCGCTACCTTTGCCCCCCAACGAATCTCATCAAAGTCGAACAGATAAACGCGTTTTCCTCTGAATCGCATATTGCTTGGCTGGACATCGCCATGAATGATAGTGTGTGGGAGCTTGGGTCCGTATGATTGGATCTCGCGGATGACGTTATTGAGGGCCTTTCTGAGTTTCACATAATTTTCTGAAGAAACTTGTCTTCTTATCCGCTTTAGATTTCCAACCGACCACCTAAGGAAATCAATTGGCTGCGGCTTGAATCCGTCAAATGAATCCATTATTGAATGATACTCTGCAAGCATCCTCGCTATTTCTTTGTCCTGCCATCGCTTGCCGGAATAGGCCGAGCCGTGAACATACTCATACAGCCTAAAAAAACGCTTGCCTTTTTTGACAAAACTTTCGCCATTTTTTGAATGAATTATTGGAGCGGTGTTAAACCCATTGCTGACTAAGTGACTCACTATGTCCGCTTCGTGGAAGAAAGTGGCCATAGTCGTTAGACGGGGGTTTCTCTCCCTAAGAAAAAAATCACCTTTCTCAGCGCTCACAAAATAGTTTGTGTTTCTGCCGCTCTTTATTCGAGATACATTAAATACTCTTCCCGTTGGATAATCTTCGAGGACTTCTTTTACGAGCGAATCAATCATATGTTTATTTACTCCTCAGTGAATTTAAATATTATTAACAATGGATAGTTAAAATTCGTTATATGTCGTGAGAGGTTTTATATAGTAGTTGACTTTCAATAAATAACTAATTTATGAGGTGTTCAAATGGATATTGACTTTCTAAGCGTCTTAAAGGAAAAAAGGGAAATAGTGTGGAATGAAATTAACAAATATCTGAGCGTTAGGATAGAGAAGTCTTATCCCAATGACATCGTAAGCAAATACAGTGATGCTGAAGATTTACACTGGAAATTGGTTAGAGAATATCCGGAGCGCAGGGGGAAATATGTGCGTCCTACCCTGACTTTACTTGCCTGTGAAGCGATGGGGGGAGACCCGCAGAAGGCAATAAAAACTGCTGCGGCAATGCAGACCTCTGAGGATTGGATACTAAATCACGATGATTTTGAAGATGATTCCGAAGAAAGGAGAGGAAAACCGTGCCTGCATAGAATGTATTCTCCAGAGTTGGCCGTCAATGCGGGGGATAGCCTGCATATAATTATGTGGAAGATGCTCAGAGACAATGAAGAGATACTCGGACCGCGGAAAGCATTTGAGGTAATGGATGAGTTCTACAAAATGCTCATGAGGACTACTCTCGGCCAGACTACTGAGATAAGTTGGATCCAGCAGAACAAACTGGTCACGGCGGACGATGATGTATATTTCATATTTGATGGCAAAACAGTGTACTATACAATTGCGGGCCCAATGAGGCTGGGCGCCATCGTAGCCGGAGCCACTAAAGAGCAGCTTGATGAAATATTCAAAGTCGGCGTTCCGTTGGGGAGAGCATTCCAAACAAGGGATGACCTATTGAATCTCGTCGGGGATAGGGAGAAATACGGGAAGGAAATAGGCGGAGACATACTTGAGGGGAAGAGGACCCTGATGCTGGTTCACCTTGTGAGGACTGCGGAAGAAGTGGATAGAAAGAGGGTCATCGATATATTAAAAAAGCCCAGGAAGGAAAAGGGAGCTGAAGACATAGCCTTTGTAATAGATTTGATGAACAAATATGGCAGCATAGAGTACGGAAAAAAGAAGGCTGAAGAATTCACTAACCAAGCGCTGTCTGCCTTTGACGGGCTTACTTTCTTCAAACCAGGAAAGGCCAGAGATGAGCTTAGAGCAGGAATCAAGTTCATGCTCACGAGGGAGAAATAGTGCTGACTATCCTCAAGCTTGGTGGCAGCGTTATAACAGATAAACATAGCGAACTGCCTAAGGTCGATTTCTCTAACTTAAACAGGCTGGCTGGCGAGATAGCAAGAGCAAGGCCAGAACAGCTGATTTTCATGCACGGCGCCGGCTCTTACGGCCATATCATAGTCAAAAAGACGGGCATAGGCTCTGGGATTAAAACCAAAGAGCAGGTTCTGGCTTTCGCTGAGACGCAAAGGCTGCAAAACGAGCTTAACTCTATCGTCTGCAAAGCATTGATAGAAAGGGGGGTGCCAGCCATTCCCTGCCAAGCATCTGCGAGCGCCGTGATGGAGAAAGGAAGATTGGTTAGCATGGATACCGAGGCTATAAGAGGGATGCTAGACACCGGCCTTGTTCCAGTTTTATATGGTGTTCCTGCCTACGATAAAAACCAGAAATGCTCCATACTCTCCGCTGACCAAATCGCACCTTATGTTGCATTGAAGTTAGGCGCTAAAAAGATAATTCATGGCACTAACGTCGATGGAGTCTTTACCGGCGACCCGAACAAGAATCCTGATGCCAAGCTCATACCAGAGATAACTTCTGCTAATTTCGACCATGTTAGGCAATGGTTAACCGGTTCTACCGCAGTTGATGTGACTGGTGGCATGTTCGGGAAGGTGAAAGAGTGTATGGATGTGGCTAAGTTTGGCGTAGAATCGCTTCTAGTCAATGCGCTCAAGCCGGATTATGTCAAAAGAGCTTTAAGTGGAGAAAGAGTAATTGGAACAGTGATCAGAAAATGAGTTTTGCTGATGCCAAAGAACTAGTTAGGAAAAAGTTCGAGAAAGACAGAAGAGACGCAGCCCATGATTTTACACATGTGATGAGAGTTTTGAAAAACGCTGAAATACTCCGCAGAAAGGAGGGAGGAAATTTGGGGGTAATTAAATATGCTGCTCTGTTTCACGATTATGCTAGAGAGCCAATGGGTGAAGTTAAAGGCGATCATGCTAAGAAATCTGTGCAAATGACTAAGAAAATTCTGCCAAGGTTCGTACCCAAGGAGAAAATAAAGGAAATCCAACATGCTATCCTGGCCCACAGTAGAAAGTCGGGAGTCAAACCACAAACTCTCGAGGCGAAGATCTTGTGGGATGCAGATAAATTAGATTTCATCACGCCAGTTTGTATCGCAAGGTATGTCATCCAAGGAGACCATCTCGGGTGGAACATAGAGAAAAGCCTTAAAGGATTCATAAATGGATTGAAAACCATAAAAGCTGACCGCGATTTCTTCTATACAAAAACGGCGAAGAAAATCGTAAATAGCAAGATAGATAGGAGTATAAGGATGGCTCAAGAGATACTCAAGGAGGCGGTAGAATAGTGAAAAAAACGGATTTTGAAGAGATGAAGGAATTAGTTAAAAAGAAATTCGAGAAAGAGAAAATGGACGCTTCACACGATTTTGCACATGCTGAAAGAACGATAAAGTACTGCGAGATGCTTGGTAAGAAAGAAAAGGCGGATTTGGAAGTGCTTAGGTATGCTGCGCTGCTACATGACTATTCACGCGAATCGCCACTTGGGCCGAAAGGAGACCATTCTTACGACGCTACTGAGGCTGCTGGGGAACTATTGCGCGGAAAGCTGCCACCTGAGAAAATAAAACAGGTACAGCATGCGATATTCACTCATGATAAAGACAATAAAAGAATGCCCAGAACCCTTGAGGCAAAAATACTGTGGGATGCAGACAAGTTAGACGCCGTAGGTCCAACTGGGGCTGCGCGGTATATGGCAAGAGGGGCGCTCAGGAGATGGGATATAGACTTTACAATCAAAAGAGGGCTTAAAAGACTGGGAAAGTTGTGGAAGGAATCTTTTTACACCAAAACTGCTAAGAGGATAGGAAAAGCAAAGATAAGAAAATGCAAGGAGTTATGTGCAGACCTGCTGTATGACCTTAATCCAAAAAACTTTAAGTAAGTGATTGAGTGAACCAGACTGAGAACAGAAAAGCGGAGCACCTGAAAGTGTGTCTAAACGACGCGGTTGAGTTCGGCGACCCTCTTTTCAATGACTTGACTCTCGTCCATAATGCTATTCCTGACATTGATTTTGATGAGATAGACACGGGCACCACTTTCCTCGGCAAAAGACTGAAAATGCCACTCATGATTGCTGCTATAACCGGCGGCTGCAAGGAGGCCAAGGAGATAAACAAGAGTCTAGCCAGCGCTGCGGAGAAGAAGGAGATAGGCTTCGGCACCGGTTCCCAGAAGGCGATGGTCGAAAGTCTGTGGCTCTTTGATACTTACTATGTCCGGGATGTGGCTCCAAACTGCCTCGTTCTTGGAAATCTCGGCATAGACGCGCTCAAGAAGTATCCTATCGAAAAGCTCAAGGCGGCTCTAGACCAGTGTAAGGTCGATGGCGTCTGTGTGCATCTGAATGTTGCCCAAGAGTTCTTCCAAAAAGATGAGGAGATGCACAAGACTTCTAAAGCGTCTGAAGCTATAAAGAAGTTCTGCGGGGGCATAGGATATCCGGTCATAGCAAAAGAGGTGGGTAATGGCATAAGTAGAGAGGTTGCGCTAAAGCTGAAGGAGTTGGGTGTGAAAGCTATAGATGTGGGTGGCTTCGGAGGAACGTCTTGGATAGTGGTCGACGGAATCAGGTCAGGAAAGGATGTCTCGTTGTTCAAGAGTTGGGGAATACCAACTGCCTGCTCGATAGTGGAGACAAAGAGCGCTGGTCTGCCTATCATAGCGACGGGCGGAATCAGAACCGGATTGGATATTGCCAAGTCCATCGCTTTAGGCGCTTCAATCTGCGGAATTGCTTTGCCGTTCCTTAAAATACTAGACAAGGAAGGTAAGGAAGGAGTTGAGGGGTACATAGACAAACTTCATCAAGAGCTCAAGACTGCGATGTATTTCACGGGCTCTAAAAACATAAGCGAGTTGAAAAAAGCGAGATACATTTTACATGGAAAACTAAAGGAATGGGCGGAACAGAGGATTAGATGATTAAAAAAGGAGAGACCCGGGCCGTTGTAGATCCGAAAAAAATACTAAGAACTATTCGCAGGTTGGGATTAAAGAAAGCGGAGGAATGTAGCGGTATTGATACCTATTTCGATAAAGCACTTTTTCAAAAAGGTTATCATTTCAGGGTCAGGAAGCAGCCGATTACCTATCTTAAGAAAGAAGTTAGGAATTTTATATATCTAAAGCCCCATAAACCAAACTTTAGAAAAATGAATGTCTATAACACGTTTGCATTAACGGTGAATGACACCGTCGAGGCAATAAATCTGCTTAAGCTGGCGGGTCATAAACCGATTTTTCTTGAAAAATGGGACAGATGCAGCTCTTATGAGATAGACGGACTGAAGATCGAGCTTTGCTACATATATGGGTGGAACTGGATAGTGGAGATCGAGGGGGTTATCAAGACGAGCGAGGCTGCGCTTTATAAGAAAATTCTGAAAACCGCTAAAATGCTCGGCCTGGAAGAAAAAGACTTGACAAACATCGAACCGGCTAATTATCTCTTCAAGAAAAAGTATGGCTAAGTTATATATATCGCGCTTTCTTTAAGGGAAATCATGTACAAGATTACGCCGTGGGAGGTCTCTGGCGATATAGACTATTCTAAGATAGTGAAAGAGTTTGGCTTAGAGACCATTTCTGAACATCTCATGAAGCGCATAGAGAAGCACACGAAAGAGCTGCATCCGCTATTGAGGCGGGGGGTCTTTTTTGCCCATCGCGACTTGAACTGGATTATAGACGAATACGAGAAAGGCCACCATTTCTTCCTCTATACTGGACGAGGGCCTTCTGGACATACTCATTTGGGCCATATCCTGCCTTGGGTCTTCACTCAGTGGCTCCAAGAGAAGTTTCATGTCGATCTTTGGTTCCAGATGACCGACGATGAGAAGTTCCTGTTCAACGACAAGCTGGATTTGGAGCAGACCAGGAAGTTAGCCTATGAAAACGCGTTGGATGTGATAGCGCTTGGCTTTGACGAGAAGAAGACCAAGATTTTCCTAGACACGGAGTACGCCAAAACTCTATATCCCCAGGCGCTAAAGGTTGCAAAGAGACTAACGTTCTCGACAGCAAAAGCCGCTTTCGGATTCTCTAACGAATCTAACGTCGGTGAGATATTCTTCACGTCAGTACAAGCGGTTCCAGCGTTCCTGCCCAGTGTCCTAAAGGGAAAGAACGTGCCCTGCCTGATTCCTCATGCGGTTGACCAAGACCCGCACTTCCGGGTTGCTAGGGATATATTACCAAAATTAGGCTATTATAAACCAGCTTCCATCCAAAGCGTGTTCCTGCCCGGCCTGAGAGGAGGGAAGATGTCCGCGTCAGAGGAAGGCAGCGCGATATATACTACCGATAGTCCAGAGACAGCCAAGAGGAAGATAATGAATGCGTTCACAGGCGGCCGGGACACTGTCAAGGAGCAGAAAGAGAAGGGAGCCAATTATTCTATCTGTCCTATCTACCACTATTATAGGCAATTGTTCATGCCGGATGATAAGGAATTGGCCAGTCTAGAAAGCGAGTGCAAGGGAGGCTCTATTCTCTGCGGCGAGTGCAAAGAGAGACTATCGAAGCGGGTGGCTGCGTTCCTATCCGACCACCAGCACAAGAGAGAACAGGCCAAGCATCATATAGAAAAATTCATGATAAGGGACTAGTTCTAGAAAGGCTTATATAACAGTTATATAACAATTATATAAGTGAGAATATGCCTAACGATGTGCCTATACTGGTCTATTTGGAAAAAAATGAGTTAGATGCGATTGACCGATTAGTTAAAGAAGGCAGATATGCATCTAGGAGCGAGTTCATGAGATCATCGGTCAGACTGTTTGTCGGATTGAAAACCAAAGACTGGAAGAGGAGAGCGCCAGAGGATATGGAGCCCGTGTTTGTCAGAATGGCCGGTGGAGATAGTGGGATAGCTGCCGAGATGTATTTTGAGGACCTGAGGAAGAAGAGGCGGGATAATGTCTGAAAGGATGCCTGTGTTAGTCTATTACCCAAAGAGCATAATCGAACTTATGGATGGAATAAAGACTGAAAGATACGTCTCGAGGAGTGAAATGCTCAGGGTAGCTATGAGGACTCTGCTCGGCCAGACGGAGAGCCAGGTGGTGAGAGAGATAAGGGCTATGCGGGCTGAGGCTGACGAGTATTACCTGAGGAAAGCCGGCGGAAACTATACGAAGGCGGCTGAATTGGAATATGAAGACTTGAAGGAGTTCAGGAGGAAGTACTGGTCTCAAAAGGCTAAAGAGGATAAATCTCGGATATATAATAAAAAGATTGAAAGTCCAACAGCTTAGCGATTTCGGGCCAATGAGTTATATCCGCGCTCACCGCGATGAAGCCGTTCCTTTTTGCGTGCAGTATATGTGCTATGTCTTTAAAGGGTAAACGGTACTTTTGTGATAGTATCGTAGCATATCTGCGGTCCTCTTTTCCTACTACGGAGCGCAGACATACCTTTCTCGAGATTGCTGAATACTCCCTAAAAGATGGCTTTGATTTCATCTCCTCATCAACAAGGTCAGAAGTATAGAGCTCTTGTCCTTTTACCTTCTCGAACCATAGAACGGCCTCGCTATGGTAAAATTCGCCTTCGTTGAAATAGGCCATCCAAACAGACGTGTCAAAATAGTACTTCATCTTTACTATTGCGTTCTATCGCTAATAAAAGCAGCTTTCGCCATTGCCCGGTTAAATTGGGCTGTTTTTGATTAAACTTTTGCCATAGCCGGCGCAGTCAAAAGTTTAGATATATCAAAAATAATACAGGAACTTTTCTGCAAATAAGGCAAAGTTTTATAAATACTGCTCTGTAATTCTATAAATACGCTATTGAGGGCGTTTTAGATATGTCAAAGGATACGAGGGGCGAGATATTCAGGATAATAGAGAAGGACTGGCCGCTGCACGAGACAGAGATAGCCAAGAAGCTCGGGCTGAAGGTGACTGAGAAGAGCCAGAAGAAGGTTGTGGCTATGATCGACTACCATGTCAAAGCGTTGGAGAAAGACGAGCTAGTTATGACCAAGAAGATAGGCAGAGCCAGGGTTGTTTGGCCCCAAGAAATAGAAAAAATAAGGTTTATACACGAGATGATGAAGTGATACCATGAATGAATATGTCAAACTAGTGATTCCAGAGCACCTGATAATACCAGCATGCGGCCTGTTAGCTGGAGCAATAATAACCAGCCAAAAGTTTGTGTTTAATGAATTGATAGTGCCATTCGTTTCCTTTGCGCTCATATTCTTTGCTTTTAATGCGTTGAATGGAATATTTGATAAGAAGATAGATTCGATTAACAAGCCAATGAGACCGATACCTGCCGGAACAATAAGTGAGAATAATGCGTTTTTGTTTTCAGTTACCCTTTATGTGCTTGGGGCACTGATTGCGTTCAGTGTAAGTGAAACATTTGGGCTTGTTGCATTATTGTTGATAGTTTTGACAATTTTTTATACAACTCCGCCAATTTATCTGAAAAAAGTGTTCATCGCGTCCAACATAAATGCGGCTCTTGCTTATGCTTTGGTGCCGATGTTGGGGGGGTGGGCGGTTATTGGGGGAGCTATGCCGATTGTTGTTTTTGCATTCATCACACTCATAGCTGCGGGGTTCATTTCCGTAAAGGACTTTGAGGATTACTTAGGCGACAGTGTGTATAATGTGAAGACTCTGCCGGTTATCTATGGTACGAAAGCATCACCACTCATATTCTCCTTGCTGATTATTATTCCATTTATCTTCATAGCTGCGATCATTAGCTTTGATGGAAATGGACTTGATGGTAAACTATACCTACCAGTCGGAATATCGCTTGTAATATCTATTGGTTTTATTCAACAGCTTTACAAAGATGCCACTAAGGTGATTCACAAGTCGAGAAAGGATATTATTTATCATACTAACCTAACTAGATGGGCAATCATAAGTGGTGCGGCTATCGAAATCATATTTGCTTTAAGTTATCTAGTGTAAATGGAGGTGACAGAAAATGTTAGATACATTCAAAAAACTGATGTTTGCAAGACAAATAAGTTTTGAGGAAGGCAAAATTACGCTTCTAAGTCAGCCGATATTCATAACGCCGGCACAGACATTTATTAGTTTATATAAACATTTAATAGATGAATTAGGAATAAATAAAGCAAACGAAATACTTTACAATGCTTCAAAAGATGCCGGTTTAAAATATACTTCCGCAATAAAAAAGAGTTATTCAATGTCAAAGGTTGATATGATTAAATGGGCAGCAAATTCAATAACTCTGTCGGGATGGGGCAAAGTTAACGTTGTAAAAGTAGATGGGCAGCAAAATTTTGCAGTAATAACGGTAAATGAATCCACCTTTGCTAAGTTATGGGGAAAAAGCTCTGGACCAGTAGACGTAATACTGGCAGGATTCTTTGCTGGGGGTGAGTCTGCGGTTTTTGAAAAAAATATAGATGTCGAAGAGACCAAGTGTATAGCAAAAGGAGACTCCAATTGTGTGTTTGTAGTAAAGAACGAAACGAAGTCGATTTTAAAAATGAGTTAGTTAAAAGACAGTTAAGTAGCTAATATAGAAAACGCGAATTAATAAGCTTAGACCTTTCTTGCAACTAGTATAATGTGGTCGAAGAAGTTCAGGTTCTCCGGTTTAGCCAGCTCTTTATCTATCTCCAGTATCTGCTTTCTGGCTTTCTTGAGCGCTTTCCATGCGTTCTTCTTTAATAGAGGCATAACTATCGAATCGCCCGTGGTCTCTAGTATCTTCTGGCCAGCAAACAGCCTCTTGAGTTCGGTGACAGAGAACATCCTCATGCTGAACCCCTCGCCCGTTCTATGTCTCTTTGGCCCTGTTTTCCCTGTGCCACATGATACTGCAATTATCCCTTTCTTCTTACAGACTCTGACCAGCTCCTTGACGGCTTTCTTATAGTCTTGGCAGTAGTTTAACACATCGCGCATTGCCAGAACCGCGTCGAATGAATTATCCGCGAAAGGCAGCTTTTCCGCTTTCCCTACAACTATTTTTACACTAACTCTCTCTTTCTTGGCTCTCGACTCGGCTATCTCTAGGAACTCTCTAACCGGATCCAAGACAGTAACGGAATATCCTTTCTTGGCTAATGGTATTGCCTGCCGCCCATAACCGCCACCAACGTCTAGCACAGAACACCTCTTGGGCAAATACTTCAGCAGAACAGACAGGTCTCGTTCAGTATAATAGCCTAGATATGCATCCCTGTTTTTGTCTGGCTTTTTCAATTCTCTGGCAAGCGCTTTAATCTGGCGATTCATAGAACTAGACCTTGTACGCTTCTTCTGGCTTTTTGACAACCAGACCTTTGTCAGTTATCTCGAACGGCACGACATCCTCGATATGTTTGGTAGACCTCATCTTCTCTACCACCAGCGACCTATTAGAGGTAGCCCCTATACCTAAATAATGCAGAACTATCACCCCGTCTGCCATGAACTCGGATACCCTATCTCGCGACAGCCATTCTGAGTTCTTGGGCGTCTCCGACACTATGATAGTAGTTGCCAGTAAGTCTTTGAGAACCATCATCAGCCTATGGATCTGCATTCTGGTAATTAAGTCGTCCTGTATCGTCGGCATCACTATCTTGTCCAATTCCCCTAATATCCCGAAATAGGCCAATTCATTCGTTGATATGGGGAAATTGGAGATAGGGGTAATCGAGTCTATGACTATCCTGTCCGCCCTGAATTTGAGCGCGGCATCCATGATTATCTCAGGGTGGCTCTGGCCCTCGGATAGCTTTCGCGCCGTTATGTCAAGAAAGACGAATTTGACCTTCCCCTCGCGCTCTAGCCGTTCGAAGTCCATGCCGAACCTCTTGGCTTGCTCGTAAATCTCTGGAACCCGCTGCTCGAACGTGATATAGAGGCAGCGCTGGTCGAACTTAGTGGCGCCTGAATAGAGGAAATGCTGGCAGAAGATTGACTTGCCTGTGCCTGGAGAACCGGAGACTAATGTAATCGAGCCTTTCGGGAAGCCGCCCTCTATCAGACTGTCAAAGCCGGGAATGCCAGTGGGCTCTCGCTCGACCATGAAAGATAGAAGGGGATAGGACTATAAAAGTTTGACGCTAGCTTTCAAAAGGATTGACCAACTCTTCGGTTCCAGTAGGTTGCAGGTCTAAAGAGACGTTGAACTTCTTCAAGAATCCGATTTTCTCGTATCTCATCTTGACTCGCTTGGAAGTCAACATCTCTTGGGTATTCTTCGGTTTCCATTCTTTCTTGACTAACTCTTTCCACGGCTTAGTGACGCTCCATACGAGCTCTATATTCTTTTTAGCCCGTTCTATTTTGCTTAGCTCCATCGTGGTTTTATAGGCCTGGACCGTCGCTTTTTGAAGGAGATTCACGGTTTCCGATAGCTTTTCCGCGTCTATCGGCTGGCCGTCAACGAACACCCATCCTCTTTCTGGTTTTGAAATATCGGTTTTTGTGTGGTAGTTGTTAAAAACATCAAAAGTTATGGAGATCTCTCGGTATTCGGACACAACCCTGACCGATTCGAAGTTCAGATCTCCGAAGTATCGTGCGTCTGGCCAGATGTGCCTCGGTTTTAGGTTGTAAAAGTCATGTATAAGGTATTTCTTGCCATCAAGAGCGTATGGTCCGTGGGTCTCAGCGCCCAGGTCGTGCATCATGTAATAGATTGACTCGGCATATAGCCAGCCGCTTGTTTTCAGCTCAACTGTCTTATGGGAATTGGGAATGGGCTTTTCCGCTAAGGCATTTTTGACCAGAGACAACCCTCCTTTTAGCGGGTTCTCCCCGGTTTCGCAATACGGGTCAGTCTCCTTCTTTTCAGAGATTACTGATAATATTTTTCCTACAACGAATTCTCTTTTTTCCTTGTCCCACTTATTGTGCGCATTCCTCATGCCATTTATCGAAAAACTGAGTAGTTTCCAGAGAGAAGCGGCGGATTTTATCTTATCGGCCAGAACTTTGACGGGATACTCATCCAATTTTTTGAGGACTCCATACAAATCCAAAGCCAGATTCGATGAGTAGGCATAGATGTCCTTTGCTCCCGCAGGCGGCCATATCTCCTTCTTTCCAATGTTTTTGTCGACCGTGTACAGGGCGTTTGCACATCTCTCAAAGTCTATAGATTTTTCCTTCATTTGCATCTACCAGCACCTTATCCCCGGTTTTAATGATTTGGGTCGCCTTTTCGGTCCCGACCACGCAGGGAATCCCGAGCTCTCTTGCGAGTATCGCCGCATGTGCAGTAAGGCCGCCGATATCAGTTACAATCGCTTTGGCCTTTCCGAACGCTATGACGTATAGCGGTGTCGTATGTTTCGAGACTAAAATCTGGCCTTCCTTGAATTCGTCTAAATCGCTTTCCTTCTCGATAACTTTGGCGGTTCCTTTGGTTTTTCCCATATTCCCTATTATCCCTTCTAGTATCAGTTCCATTAAGCCTCACCTATCTCTTTTCTCGCATCAAACTTCAGCCAGAATAGGGGGCAGCCCCCTATGCACTTGCCCCATACATCGCACGATGAGCATTTTTTAGCCGGAAATCTTGCCATTTTGTCTCTTAGCTCCTTGGGCTTCCCGTTGTCCCAAAAATCTTGAAACTCTTTTTGTTTAAGTAAGCCGTCTTCAAATACATTTCCTAGATATAGGGTTATCCAGTGAGTGCAAGGCATTATCCCGCCGTCATAATTAAAGGCGCAGCCGCTCCCGTCAAAAACCTGGCACGCCTTGCCGGAAGCAAACGACCTGTTTTTGATCATGTTATCAAGGACTTTCTCGTCAAACAGGCATTTTGCCACGGGCGTTGCGAATCTTATTCCCATCCCGATCTTTTTCGCGTGAATATATATCAGTTCGATGTTTTTGGCCATTTCCTTCGGTCTTAGAACATAAGGAGACTCATTGTCGGTGATGGTAGGGCCACAGATGTTATAGACGGTCCTTTTTACGCCCAGCGACTTTGAGAGGTCCATTATGGCAATCAAATCGTCTGAATTCTTCGAAGATATGGTGGTGATTGTCGAGAACGGCATTTTCATTTTGATGCAATTTTTGATGCCCTGAATTGTCTGGTCAAAGCTACCCTTGACTTGAGTCACGCCATCGTGAATTTTCGCGTTCGAACCTTCGATGGATATGCTCATTCCATTCAGCCCGGCCTTTTTAAGTTTATCAATATAAGTTTCCGATAAAAGACGACCATTTGTGATAATGAATACGGTCAGTTTCCTGAATTTGGCATGACTTATCAGCGCGGTCAAATCGGGATAGCAAGTGGGCTCTCCGCCAATCAGTATGCAGCGTTTTGCACCGCAATCCGCCATTAGATCTATTATGTCCTTTGCTTTGCTAAGAGAGATGGCGTTTTTGTGGGGTGATCCCTCAGCATAACACCAAACACATCGATTATTGCACGTTTCAGTCAAGACTAACCAGAAAAGTTTAACTTGGGGCATGTATTCCTCTACGAATTTAGATTGGACTATATAAAAATGAGTCGGTTGGTTTAATTCTGGCGGCTTTAATCATAGCATCCGTCTGAGTCACAGCTTTCGCAATCACAACCCGGGCTATTGCTATCACAACTATTTTCGCACCCTTCCTCGCAGAAAAGGTCA
>Ga0315289_10007415_pt1 | contig 15981 bp, 14 predicted proteins | sample YL17G11_40_MG_FD_203452 | JGI IMG/M metagenome (GOLD analysis project Ga0315289, IMG submission 203452) | Sediment microbial communities from Yellowstone Lake, YNP, Wyoming, USA - YL17G11_40 | ecosystem: Environmental > Aquatic > Freshwater > Lake > Sediment | place: USA: Wyoming | collected... | reverse complement strand
ATTGGATGGTCGCTCTGCTCCCTACAAGTACAAACATAAAGGTCAATGTCCGCTTGTCCTGCCCCTTAGCCGAGCCTGTAGACTAACTGGAGAATGCAGATGCATTCAACCACACCTTTGACTAGGATGGCATGAGGGCACCGATGTGTTTCTAGGTCGTGAAGCTATTGCTTCACACGTTCATACATTATGAACCGAGAACCTCCATACGTGTTTGGTGTAGGACAGCACTCTACACCGAAGATGTGAAACTAAGTCAGGAAGCGAACAGTTGATCTAAGAACTCAAAACCGGCCCACCCGCGCCGGTCAAGGGCTCATTTTATCTCTTGACGACGGGAGGCTTCATACGGGTTAGGCTGCTGCTTATCTTCGATGTCGTTCCGACTTGGTAATCATGAAGGAAATTGCACATTCGCCACAATCGCAGCACTTCTCGGGATACTCAATTACTCTCGCCACCAAGACCCTGATGTCGTACCCGGCAACACTTCCTGACTGACCCTGGTGCAACGCCACGCTTTGTCCGAAGAGCCGAAACGTAATCTCAGTATTGGTGAACTTCGGCCAGACATCAATACACGTTCTATAGTGATCTTTGAGGACCCGCGTTTGGGCGAAACTCACTGGCGAAAGGTTCGCCGGTACACAGGCTTGGTCTACTTGGTAGTCTGTATGACCATGGAAGACGATTCTTCCCCCCTGCAGAACGAGCAGCCCGTGGGAATAGCTCACTAGATCGTACGTGGCGCCCACGGCCAGATTGAGCACCTCAGACGTCTGGGGCGAAACGCTCAAAGTACACGCTCGTCCCACAACTGGCGAGTGGAAATGATAGTCACAGGAGGAGAAGTTGCCTACTACCCGCCGGAAAAATCCTTGATACACGCCGCTTGCCATCCACGGTGAACCGGGCCGCGAAATGGTTGGTTTTGGACCCCTAATGCTAAACCAGAATTCCGGCTTCTCCGGGAAGTACTCGTGGTCCTCTGGAGCATAACGGCAGGGAAATTCAACCTTTAGCCCTGAATCGTCCCAACGATCCTCCTCAATCTCAAAGACCGCCGAGACGGTGTCGCGACCAGCAGAAGCAACACGACGAAGAGGATACCCTCGGGTTTCGTAGCCACACGCTGCGGAGGCCTCAAGGCCCAACAGGATGACTATCAAGAAGAATGCTTGCCTATTCGGACTCATTCCCCTGTACCAACTGGCTGCGCCGGTCGGCCAGCATAACCACGGCTTGTGCCGTTTCCAGATAAGTACCTTTAGAACGTCTTCGTTTCCAGATAACACTCGCTGCGTATCGGTCGCCAACTGCCCTGCGCAGAAATTGTTAGCCACGATCCTGCGAGTCGTAGTTGGCTTAGGCGGTTTCGGCATAATAGCTCGATGGCACGGAAGCTAAGCCTCGCTATCCGTCAATAAATCGAATCCATAAACCGTGGCTAACGAGATACCAAGACCTCTAGAGATACCCGTGAGTCAACGGAGCCCAGGGACCACATCTCTCGAGCCACATGTCTTGAAAGAGCTAAGACACCACAAGCTGTCTACGCCTGATGTGACGTGTGTTCGTTTAACCTCGTAGAAGTTTCCTGCGAAAACATCAGCTGCCGTCGCCTAATGTGATGCGAAGTATATCACAGCACTCCCGCAAACTCAAGCGGAAATCGCTACCCTCGGAAAACTCGCGCAAAAAGCTGTGCGGCGGACGGAGAAGCCTGCCGGGCCGGGTCCATATGTTCTCTGTGCCCTCTCTGGTGGAAAATTACCCGCGAGCCGCTTTCAGTTTCGCATCAATATCGCCAACCATTTGCTGTTGTTTGATCCACCATTCCTGGCTGAGCTGTGCGTCGAGTTCTTCAACGGTCCTGCCTTGTTGCTCAACCCAAGTATAGTATTTCAAGTTGTGCCACTGGCGGCGTATCTCGGTTGTGCCTTCGTGAATCCAGTCAGTAGCCTTGTCGCGGAAGATGTGCACGCGCGCGGTCGCTTCGGCTTCGTCCATCTTGCCGAACTTCTTGATCATATCGCCCATCACCGAGTGATAGCGATCAATCGCGTCGGTGCAAATCGTGACGACGGTGTCGTTCTTGGCGAATCCGTAGAACTTGGCCGTCTTGATTGCGCCGAGGACGTTGCACACGCCGCTGATGCCGAAAATTGTCGCCATCTCTTCGACCGATGCGCGCGGCACGCCAAAGCGTTTGACGAGCGTGTTCCACCCGGCTTCTTCGGTGAGCAATTGCAGACCCTTCTTGCATTCGATATCGTCGACGCACATGATCGCGTCCATGTTCATCACGTTGTGAATCCACGTCACGTGCTTGTCGCCGATGCCTTGAATATCGTGCGTGCCGTAACCGTTGTTGTAGAGCGTGGGGCACTGAATCGGTTCAAGCCCGACGATTTTGTGATCGTGCCACACTTGCTTCAAGCGATCACCTGCGGCAATCGTGCCTCCGCTTCCCATCGCCGAGCAGTACGCGGAAATTTTGCCGGTGCCGACGCCTTGCGCTTTCAGCACGTCCGCGAGTTCGACAATCGTGTTGCCGGTGACGTGATAGTGGAAACGATAGTTGCCCATCACCTCGAATTGATTGAGGATGCGGACCTTGGGGTCTTGGCGGAGGCGATGCGTTTCGTCGTAGATCTCCTTGACGTTCGATTCCGACCCGGGTGTCTTGATGATGCGCGCGCCGTACGATTCGATCTGTTTGAACCTCTCCTTGCTCATGCCCTCTGGCAAAACGACGATGCTGTCGAAGTTCATACGGCAGCCGACCCACGCGCCGCCGATACCGTAATTACCGGTCGAGGGCCAAACGAGCGTGTGCGTGCTGGGATCCACTTCGCCGAACATTTGCTTTTCGATCAGCACGGAGTATGCCGCGCCGACTTTGTGCGAACCGCTCGGGAAATCCTTGCCGTAAAGGACGACGATGTTCGCGTCCATGCCGGTCAACTCTTTTGGGATCACGTGATAGTAAATGTTGTTGTTGCCATCGCGCCACGTGATATTGAACAGGTTGATCGGGTCGAGCGGGTCTTTGGTTTTTGCTTTAATCGCGCGCTTGCGAATTTCCGGCGCAATTTTGTTGGGGTGAAGCATTTCTTCGAACGTGGGACCGAGGATTAGTTTAGACATCTAAGACTCCTTGATTCTATTTGAGGTTTAGTTCTTTAACTGCCTCCAGCGTCGGCTCGATGACTGTGCCAACTCCTGCCACTTTCATCGCGCTGGCAATATCTTTCAAACCGTTGCCGGTCAACATACACACGACTGTTTCATCCGATTTCACGAGACCCTGCTCGACTGCTTTCCTCAATCCCGCATACGCGGCCGAGGCTGCGGGTTCAGAAAAGATTGCTTCGCCGCGCGCAAGTTCAGGAATCGCGGCGAGAATTTCGTCGTCGGTCACGGTGAGGTACGCACCGCCGGTCTCGCGCACCGCACGCACCGCCCGTACGCCATCGCGCGGCAAGTCCGCACTGATCGAATCGGCAACGGTTTGCGCCTTGACAACGGCAATTTTTTCCGTTCCAGCCTTCCACGCGTTGTAGCACGCCGCCGATCCTTCGGCTTGAATGCCCATCAGCTTCGGCATCTTCTCGATCCAGCCGAGCGCAACCAAATCGCGCAGTCCTTTCCACAATCCGCTGATGATGTTTCCGTCGCCCACCGAAACGAAAATGCTGTCGGGGGCTTTCCAATCCCCACCCCGCTCCTCCCCCGTCGCAACAGGCAAGGGAGCCAGCTGCTCGCAGATCTCAAACGACGCCGTTTTCTTGCCTTCGACCGTGTACGGATTATACGCCGTGTTGCGGCAATACCATCCAAACGACTTGCATACTTGTAGGCACAAATCGAATGCTTGATCGTATGTGCCTTTGACGAGGATGACACGCGCGCCGAAAATCAACAGTTGCGCGATTTTCGCTTGCGGCGCGGTCTGCGGAACGAAAATCACCGCTGGCATTTTCGCGGCAGCAGCGAGACCGGCGAGCGCCGCGCCTGCGTTGCCCGTGCTTGCCGTCGTGATGATCCCGACGCCGAGTTCGCGCGCTTTGGCGACGACGACTGCGCTCGCGCGATCTTTGAACGATGCGGTCGGATTGCGACCATCGTCTTTGAAATACAAACTACTCAAGCCAAGTTGTGCGCCCAGCGTCGTCGAGCGATAGAGCGGCGTCCAACCAACGTGAAGCGGCGGCGCAGACTTGCCTGCATCATCAAGCGGCAGAAGCGGTGCGTACCGCCAAATCGAAAAATCACGTGAATCGGAGATTTTCCGCGGATTTGTCTCTTTTGCGATTTTCGCGTAATCGGGAATCGTGTCGAGGATGCCATCGTCGCCGTGCTTGGGGCAGACATAGCGGACGGCGTTGCTGTCATACTCTGCGTCGCAAAGCGTGCATTTGAAATGATAGTTCATCGGGACTCCAGTTTAAGCCACCTCTTCATCTTGTCTGCTTATCTACCTCTTTACCTATTTACTTCCGAACAATATGCGTCCCGGTTTCCCCGCGCAGCGCGCGTCCGATATTTTCGGGATTCGTGATGATCGCGTGTTTGCCGCCGGCTTCGAGAAACCAGATGATCGCTTGAATCTTAGGCGCCATCGAGCCCCTGGCAAAGTGTGTGCCTTCGGCGAGATATTGCTTGGCTTCCGCCAGCGTCATCTTGTCGATCCATTGTTGGTTCGGCTTGCCAAAGTTGATCGCCACTTTTTCGACCGCGGTCGCAATTAGGAACAAATCGGCTTTGACTTCGCGCGCGAGCAAACTCGATGCGAAGTCCTTGTCGATAACTGCGGCAGTTCCCCGATACTCACCGTCGCCCACGTCGATGACGGGAATGCCGCCGCCGCCGACGGTGATGACGATGATGCCTTCCCTGAGCACCACTTCGATGGTCGTCTGCTCGACGATTTCCTGGGGCAGTGGCGATGGCACGACCCGCCGCCAACCGCGCCCGGCATCTTCAACGACGCCCCAGCCCATTTCATTCTTGCGGCGCGCCGCTTCGGCTTGATCCATAAATCCGCCGATCGGCTTGGACGGATTCTGGAAAGCCAGATCATTTTGATCAACCAACACCTGGGTGATGATGGTCGCGCAACGTTTTCTGATGCCGCGATGGTGCAACTCGTTTTGCAGTGCTTGTTGCAATTCGTAGCCGATGGCGCCTTGCGTGTCCGCGCCGCACACATCGAGCGGGACTTCGTGCATGCCTTCAATCTTCGCGGCGATTTCGGAACGGCGCAAAACAAAACCAACCTGGGGTCCGTTGCCGTGACCGATTGCCACATCCCAGCCCTGCTCAACCATATCGGCGATGTGATGCGCGGTCTCGCGCAACGCGTCATGTTGATCCCCGATCGATTGATGCGCCGCGTCTTTGATCAGCGAGTTACCGCCAATCGCGACAACGGCCAGTTTGCGTTTGGGCGCGCGCTTGATGGACCTTTTCGTTGTTGGTTTGGTTTGCTTGAGCGTTTTCCTTTTCATTGGCATTTGAATCCCTTCTGACTGCAATAGTGCGTTGAGACTGTCGAAAAACCCCCGTTGAGGCGCTCCCTTGAGAGACCCTGCCCAATGTTCAACAGGTTACAGTCCAGGTAAATGTAGCGTCCCAACTTTTTCAACAGTCTCGTCAGTTCGATACTGCGATAGTTGAACTCACCAACTAACGCACTATCCTACTATTGCACTATCGTACTAACTCATTGTGAGCGCCATTACCGCTTTTTGCGCGTGCAGACGATTCTCGGCTTCGTCGTACACGGCCGATTGCGGACCATCCATCACGCCGTCGGTGACTTCGATGTTGCGGTCGGCGGGCAGTGGGTGCATGTAAATCGCGTCCGGCTTTGCCAGCTTCATGCGGCGTTCGTCCGTGATCCACGACGAATACTTGCTGATGATCTTTCCGCCTTCTTTTTCGTCCGGCGTGTGCACCATCGCGCCCCACGATTTGGCGTAGACAATATCGGCGTCTTTGAACGCAGCGTCCATATCGTCCACCACCTCAAAGCCCACGCCGAATTTCTCCGCTTGTTCGCGCGCCCGTTCCATAATCTCCGGCATCAGTCTGAATTCCGGCGGATGCGCAAGAACGACGTCCATCCCAAAGCGCGGCATTTGCAGAATGAGCGATTGCGGGACCGACATCGGCTTTTGGTACGATGCGGCATACGCCCACGACACGACCATCTTCTTGCGGCGCAAATCGCGTCCCTTCTTCTCGATGATCGTCATCAAGTCAGCGAGGCATTGGAACGGGTGATAGATGTCGCATTGCATGTTGAGAACCGGCACGCGCGATGCTTTAGCGACCGCGTTAATGTAGCCGTTGCCCACGCCCCAGTCCACATGGCGAATTGCGATGCCATCAAAGTATCGTCCAAAGATTTCGCCGATTTCTTTCGGCGTGTCGCCGTGCGCAATCTGCGTCGTACGCGATTCAATGAATGCGCCGTGTCCGCCGAGCTGCGCGATGCCGGCTTCGAACGACCCGCGCGTGCGCGTGCTGGAGAAAAAGAACAGCATCGCCAAAACTTTGTCGCGCAGTATCGGGTGCAATTCATTGAGCGCGCGCTGGCGTTTCAAATCGAACGCGACGTCGAGCACGGTTTCGACTTCCTCTTTCGAAAAATCGAGGTCGCCGATGAGATCGCGACCGTGTAAGAAGGTTTGCATTGTGTCATCTCCTCGAATGCAGTAGACAAGCATACAGATCAACAAGCAGAAGAGTCAGCGCTCGCCTTGTGGGCTTGTTTACTTGTTTAACTGTTTCCTTCTCTACCTGTTTACTATTCAACCGCTCCCAACACCATCGCAATCAACGCCATCCGCATCACCACGCCATTGAATCCTTCCTGCCAATAGCGCGACCAGCGCGTAATGTCGACGTCCGCCGGAATCTCGTCCATGCGCGGAAGCGAGTGCAGCAGAATCGCATCGCTCTTCGCTTTCCCCATCAACAGCTCGCGCGTGATCTTGTAATTCACCGGCGTGAGCGACTTGTCCTTGCTCGCTTCTTGCCGCGCCTGCGTGTAATCGGGCTGCACGACCGGCTCGACCAAGATGACATCTGCGTCCGCAATCGCCTGCTCGACGTGATCGGCTTCGCGGAAGTTGAGAGAGTACTGTTTGAAATCCGCTTTGTACTCTTCCGGCATGCGCATATCGGGCGAGTTCGGGAAAAGCGCGTTGGCACCCGGCGAGACGAATGTGACCGGGCAGTCGAATTGTGAGAGCGCGTAGCCAAGCGAGTGCATCGTGCGCATCCGCATGTCGCCTACAGCGAGCCATTTCAAACCATCGATGCGACCCTTCTCGCGCAAGACGGTGTAGAGATCGCTGAGAATTTGCGTCGGGTGTTCACCCCAGCCGTCGCCACCGTTTATGATCGGCACGCTCGACCATTTGGCGGCCTCTTGCGGCATGCCTTTTTGGAAATGGCGCATCACGATTACGTCGCCGTAGAACTCGAGCATCTTAACGGTGTCCTTGATCGATTCCTGATACCAGTCGCCGGCGCGAGTCATCTTGAAATCGGCGAACCCGGTGACGTGCCCGCCGAGGCGATGCATCGCGGCTTCGTGCGCGAGGCGCGTGCGCGTGCTGGCTTGATAGAACGCGGCGACGAGCGTTTTCTCTTTTAGCATTTCGACGTTCTTACGCCCGCGCGCGATCACTTCCATTTTTTCCGCAACGCCGAACACGTGAAGGAACTCGTTGCGCTCAAACTCCTTGAGCGACAAAATGTCGCGACCCGCAAAACTACGCATGGTAAATCCTCCTTGTCTTATTTGAAAACGCAAATCTGAGCCGTAAACTTGCGTTCGGACACCGAGGGTTTAAGAGGTCGTTGTTAAACAACCCTTATCCCCCCCGGAGTCCCAGATGATTATAGACCGTTACGCTCGTCCTGCCAACCTTTCTGAACCCATTGTGAGCGATCCGATTCTGCAAGAATTGGACTGGATTCTCGATCATCCTTATCTGTTCGCGCTCGTCCGGCGTGAGATGGCGAAGCACTACAAAGCGTGAAGCAAAGGCCGCCCCACGAAACAGAATTCGGTCACAAGGTCAATTATGCCGAAGTCGACAGGGGGTTCATCGTGGACTGGAACATCGTCGCCCAAGGGGTGCTGGACGAAAACGACCAGGTCTTAGAAAGCGCCGCGCGCTGCTACAAGAAACTGTTCAAAACCGACCCCGCCATTGGAAAATGGACTTTCTCCACGAGTGGCGTGGCCAAAATGGGAATGTTCAATATCCCCACCTTCGTATTCGGCCCTGGTGAAGAGAAAATGGCCCACGCACCGGACGAATCAGTCCCAATAGACGATCTCGTTCGCTGCGCAGCCTTCTATGCGTATTTTCCATGGACGGTAGATGAATCGTTTGGTGGTACACGGGATCCGAGCGGTGCCCGCAGAGGAAACCAGGAGACTCGGCAGTCTCATCCGCTATGGTTCATGATCTTCGCCCCTTCGTGGTGCTTGTTGCGAGGAACCCCGCGTAGAAAGATCGGAGATGTCCTTAGCGATATCCTTGGCCACCTCCTCGATCTCCGGCGGGGCCAAGGTCTCCAGCCCGAGATGTTCTTGAAGACCAACAACGAGCGGTTCGAGCTTCTCGGCAGCTGCTGAAGATTGCAATATTCTCAACACCTGCTCTCCCTTTCCTGCCGCCGCGAGCTTCACACTGATAGAGGTCAAGCCACGCACATTCGCGGGGTCGTATGACGGACCATAAGCAAGGACAGATTCAAATACGCGAAGAGCTTCCTCAGGTTTTCCTTGGCTCGTGAGAAGTCCGATCAGGGTGGCTGCGATGGGGATGGATTTGGGATCTGCGCTCAAGGCCTCACGTGATACAGCCTGAGCTTCATCCCTGCGGTCCAGAGCTGTCAGAATTTCGCTCATGTTGTTGAGCGACATGGCAAGGTCTGGAAGGAAAGCATCAGGCTGCGCCGCAACAAGCTTGCGGTACTGGTCAACAGCCTCACGCGTCACCTCAAGCGCCTCATCAGTCCGGCCAAGATCCGCCAGACCCGCACCCAGGTTGTTCAACGATCCCGCAAGACCCGGAAGGAAGGCATCAGGTTGCAACGCTGCAAGCTTGCGACGAATCTCAACAGACTCGCGCGTCACCTCAAACGCCTCCTCTCTACGGCCAACATTGCCAAGATACGTACCCAAATTGTTAAGCAACATGGCAAGGTCTGGAAGGAAAGCATCGGGCTGCGCCGCAACAAGCTTGCGGTACTGGTCAACAGCCTCACGCGTTACCTCAAGCGCCTCATCAGTCCGGCCAAGACCCGCCAGACCCGCACCCAGGTTGTTCAGCGACATAGCGAGGTCTGCAAGGAGAGCATCAGGCCGCGCTGCTGCAAGCTTGCGACGAATCTGAACAGACTCACGTGTCACCTCAAGTGCCTCATCCCTATGGCCAAGATCGCTAAGACACTTACCCAGGTTGTTAAGCGACACAGCAAGGTCTGGAAGGAAAACGTCAGGTCGCGCCGCTGCAAGCTTGCGGTACTGCTCAACCGCCTCACGAGTCACCTCAAGTGCCTCATCCCTATGGCCAAGATCGCTAAGACACTTACCCAGGTTGTTAAGCGACCCGGCAAGGTCTGGAAGGAAAACGTCGGGTCGCGCCCCTGCAAACTTGCGATAAATCTCAACGGACTCACGCGCGACCTCAAGCGCCTCCTCCCGACAGCCGATATCGCTAAGACTGTTACCCAGGTTGTTGAGCGACATTGCAAGGTCGGGGAGGAAAGCGTCAGGCTGCGCCGCAACAAGCTTGCGGTACTCACCCACAGCACTTCGACCCGCCGCGAGAGCCTCTTCATTGTTCCTCTGGTCGCAGTAGATACAAGAGAGCAAGCTCCAGGCTGGTGCAAACGAAGAGCTTATTCCCACGGCCTTCCTAAGACACGCGATCGCGTGCTCCGGGTTCTTGTGTCGCAAAAGCTCGGCTCTCCTTAACAGAAGCTGCGGACTGTCTATGCCTTGTACGTGCATGGCTAGAAGATCATCATCGCTGATTTCCTCAGCCTCCCTTGCTCTGGCCGCTTGCTCCTCGGCACTCTCTGCCAAAAGCCACCGTCTTAGACCTTCGGGAATGTCCTTGCATTCGGAGAGTGATTGAGATAGAGCCAAAGCGATGCTTGAGCGCGACCATTTAGACTCGGATCGCGATAGAAGCCCCTCGATGGCCATGAAGTGCTCGCGGCGCTCGCCAAGAGGAAGCGCAGCCGCTTCTTGGGCAATACTCGTAAGATGGACTGGGAGGGCTTCCGGCCCGTAGTAGACACTCATGAACTCAACAGCGGCGCGAACGCGCGCTTCCTGGTCTCCGTGCCGACGCATCAAGTGGTAGATGTTGTAGAGCCGCTCTGACAAGCGGTACAGTTTTCCCCGACCTTTCCGCCGGGCAACGACTGCCCCTCTCCTTTCGAGCCTGATAAGCTGAGCGCTTGTTGTGTTTACATCCAGCCTGGCTTCGCCTGCAATCTCGGCCGCCGTCGAATCTCGCCACAGCTCTGCAAGCGAAACAAAGACTTTCCGTTCGACAGCGGGGAGCGCTTCCGTAGTGCTTTTGAGGTAATCGGTGTGATCGTCGATCAGGCCCACCAGGTCTTCCATCAACTGCCTGAAGGATGTAGCCGCGGCGAACTCCGACAGAATCACCAGAAGCCTGGGATTGCCGCCAGTGAGGATCTCAAGCGCCCGCATCCTTCTTCTCGGAATTCGCCGTCCCGTTGCGGCCTCCCAGAGATCCTGACACCCCGTGGTGTCGAGAGGAGCAAGGGGTCGGATCAAAAACAACTCGAAAAGCGCTGCGTTCGGGTTTTCGATCTGATCAAACGAGGATACTGCCGAAGCCAACAACATGATCCGCGGTTCTCCGATTAAGGTCTCCCTGAGAGCCCAGGCGGCAGCATCGTCAAGCTGCTCGTCGAAAAGCAGCTGTAGGTTTTCCACAACGAGCAACAGATGTCGGTCAATAGCATTGGAGAAGTCTAGCATGACGCTGCGGGCTGACTCGGCAAGATGCCGGTCGTTACGTTCTCCTCGTAGCCGCTTGTAGACTTCGGCATGGTGCCTATCCCCCGATGCTTGAGAGAGAAAAAAGAGCATTTCGAGCCAGAACTCCCCGATGCTAGAGACTCGGTAAATCTCCTCCGAGGCCATGATCGGGAACCAGTGAGGCGAAAGCGAGGCTTCGTCACGCACGAGGTCGACAACTCGCAATAGAAGGGCCGTTTTGCCGATGCCACGAGCGCCTGTCACCAGCACGTGTTGATTGGATGACCTGCCCATATTGTCTCGAATGATTTCTAGTAGGGCTTCGATCTCGGCATCCCGATCCGCGAAACGTCGTGCTCGTTCCGCAGGGTCCATCTGCGCCGGATTGTACTTGGTAAGTCTCATGTTCGATCTCCTGCGGTGCGTTTATCTAAGCGTATATAACCGAATGAGAAACGACGCTTCCGCCAGTCGCGCAGCAGGTGGGATACAAATACGGAATTGTTTCCAACCATCTTGAGGTAGCCATCGTGCGTGAAAATGCCGAGAAGAAATCGCAATTCAACGACGGAATCCGTATCCCTGCCAACGTGATCCTTGCCAACGTGCGACTTCACGATCGTTATAGCTGCCTGAGGCGTGAGTCGCCGACTCACCGCGGCTTCGGTAAGCAGCTCCAGGGCGGCGGCGACTAGCTCAGGACGGACAACTCGCTTTAGCCGGTCCTCATAGGTGGCAAGATCCACATGTCCGTGGATGCTTAGCATCCTTTCTTTGTAGAGGCGGTCGACGTCTTTTGGAGTGCATGTGTGCGGCACGCGCTGCTTGGCATCTTCGTAGATAAAACGCATGAACATCTGTACGTGTTGGGGAATGTTGTATCCAATGAGCTTCAGGATGCGATCTTCCGCACTTCCCTGAAACTCAATACCGGCTCGGGCAGCGCGGTCCTCAAGGAAAGCGCGTGCAACTTTGTCATCCCAGGGCCCCAACTCGAACGGAGTGAAGGTTGTCATTACTTCGCTGATTCCGGCCCGACTCAGGAGAGGTTCCAGACCTATTGAGCCGCACGCCACGAATCGCAGCTGATCTTGATGTCGGATCGTGGCTTCACGGAGCCAGGATAAGAAAAGGCGCGCACGCTCAATCCGATCCGGGGTAATGCGCAAATCCTCACCCTTCAGGAGCACGTTTACCATGACCGGGAGTTCGTCCAAGAGCACGACTACAGGCTTTTCGGCTCCGGCCATGCGCGCAAGAAGCTCATCGCCCTTTGCCCGCCAGTCGGGTTCCACACCTTCATTCAACTTCAGTCTGAATTCCGCCATGCCGACCTCATCGATACGACCTAGAATGGCTCCGGGGACGTTGCGGAACGTGTCAAGGACTGCCTGTGACAGACCTCGTATTGCCTTTGCTTCAACCGCAAGTTTCACGATCGCATCCGATTCGGTCGTGCAGGCCTGCAAGTCAACATAGAGACAAAAGAAACGGTCTTGCAAACGCAGTACCGTTTCTTTCAGAAAGCTGGTCTTGCCGATACGACGAGGGGCAGTAATCAGAAGATGAGCCCCGCTCTCAATTTTCTCGACGAAGTCCGCAATTTCACGGTCGCGGTCAAAAAAGTCAGTGCCCGTGACAGGATTCCCAACACAGATGCCCGATCTCTCGTTTGACCCCTAATTGCTTCCAAACGCCATTTTGCACACTCTCCCACCAGTTTTGTTGCCATCAAATTTGGTGCCACCAATTCTGGTGACAGAATAGCCCAGAGGGTGACGGTTGTCAAGTGAAAAAATACGGTGCTCAGCGCCGGCAGGTGAGCCCTCTTATCTCTTTGCACAATAACAAGATCAGGCCATGCGTTTGACTGCGCGCGGGGATCGGCTCGACGGCTTTTTGGAACTCTCCTGCACATGCTGATCGACTCAGCCAATCTGTGCAGCTTTCCTCCGCGTGGCAACCAGCTCAGCGGCTATTGATAGGGCGATTTCGTAAGGGCCCTCAGCTCCGATGTCAAGGCCGATGGGAGTGTGGACTTTGGCCAGAAGCGAATCGTGAATGCTGTATGTCTTGAGGAACGCAACTGTATCGTAAACCCTGCCTTCTTTTCCTTTGAGCGCCGTTCCGGTCATGTCAGTCTCAACCCATCCCGGAGCCACGCAACAGACTTGAGTATTATGCTGTGGTGCAGAGCGTTAGGGCTGGCGACAACGATCTCAGAGGAATGTTTCATGGGACCGAGCCTTTGCGTTTTGCTCTAAGGAGCGTATTGCCGACTGGATGATTTGTTGTTCACGAACGCCCTGGTGAGACTGCTGTTGCATCCAATCCATTCAGTTCGGGGCTTGACGGTTAGGTAATGTTGCGCTATATTATAGTAGCGATTGGGAGGACTGCCGTAGCGGTTCGCTGAGGTTAATCCTCACCCGGTCGCCCCTTTTTTTTGACTCTATCCAGGGACATTACAATGTACCTTTTCTATCTTGACGAATCCGGTGACCCAGGCGAGTGGAACGTCAAAGACAACTTTATCTTGGCAGGCGTAGCGATCCATGAGGGGCAGGTACGCCGGCTGTCGGAGGAGCTTCGTAAGGTACAGCAGAACTTCTTCCCCTCTATCCGGATCCCTGTTGAATTGCATGCGCAACATATTCACTCAGGAAAGGGGCGCTTTAGAATCATGCCGCCCGATCAGCGGTCTGCTCTTCTAAATGCGGCCTACCAGGTCATAGGCAATGCTGGATTCCCGAATCTCATAGCTTTCATTACGGCCATTCATGTGTCAGCGGTCACGTCCCCGGTCCAAGCATTGCGGGACTGTCTTGAGGATATCTGTCAACGTTTCAACACGTTTCTTGTTCGGCAGTTCAATGCTGGATATAGAGACAAGGGGCTTTTGATTATGGATCGTTCGGGACGGGAGAGTCGCGTTCGTGAACTGATGGCGGAATTCGACGCTCAGGGAACTAGCCGTGGATATCTCGGAAACATTGTGGATGTCCCATACTTTGCCGATTCCAGTCACACTCGCATGCTTCAGCTTGCTGATCTTCTTGCGTTCGCTGGGGGTCGTTACTTTAATGCTAACGACTGCAACTACTTGAACATGGTTTCATGCCGTATTGACAAGCAGTCCCCGGCGAGCGAGCTCGTCGGATTGAAACACATCGTCGCGCGCGGATTTGACTGCACCTGCATCACCGCCCACTGAGAGCCTGGATTTCAGTCACAAACTCTCTTGGGCTTTCCTCCGCGTCGCAATCAGCTCTGCGGCTATTGAGAGGGCGATTTCGTAAGGGCCTTCGGCCCCGATGTCAAGGCCGATGGGAGTGTGCACCTTGCCCAGAAGCGACTCCTCGATGCCGTAAGCTTTGAGAAACGCGAGGGTCTCGGAGACTTTGGTCTTCGAACCTATCATTCCGAGGTATGCAACGTTCTCGCGAATCACCCTTGCGAGAACTCCTCTGTCAATTGTGTGACTGCGCGTCACTATCACTACGTAACAGTTCTCATCAAGCGATGGAAGGCTCTTTTCATATTCTGAGTCCGTCAGGATGGTTTCGACCGGTTTGTGATACTGAATGAGAATTTCTTGCCTGTCGTCGATTACCGTGATTCTAAAATCCAAGTCGGCCGCAATTTTCACCAAATCCCTTGCGATGTGTCCCCCACCAAGAATGATTAGCCTCTCGGGTGGCGTGAAAAGCTCCATAAAAATGTCTGCCTCTCCTCCGCAGCACATTCCTGTAGCGTCTGGGCCACTGCGTGAGAATTTATATGTTTTGAGAAGCGTGCGAGGACCCTTCCAGCCAGCTTGATCGCCACGTTTGAGCAGACCGAGGCAATCATCAATTACCATTTTCTCAAAATTGCCGCCGCCTATGGTTCCGGAGATTGAACCGTCGGGAAAGACAAGCATCTTTGCACCGACGTCCCTGGGCGAAGATCCCTGGGTCCTTACCATTGTGGCCAGAACAAAGGTGTGCCCAGCCTCGCGCTTCTCAGCCATTTCTTTGAAGATGTCCATCTATCCCTCTCACCCGCACAAAACGGCTCCGCCGTTCACATTCAGTATCTCGCCAGTGATAAAAGTGGACAGGTCCGATGCCAGAAACAAAATCGGACCCGCTAGCTCTTCAGGCGTTCCTATTCTTCCCAAGGGAATCTCCTCTATTACTTTAGCGCCTTCCTTTCCTTTCAGCGCGGGCCGAGCCATGTCTGTATCGATCCATCCAGGAGCCACACAGTTGACCCTGATATTGTGCGGTGCCAGCTCTACCGCAAGGGATTTTGTGAGACTTATGATCGCGCCTTTCGACGCGGCGTATGGCGAGTGGAACGGTTCCCCTCGCTGGCCAGCGGTGGAGGAGATCGTTATGATCGCGCCGGTTTTCTGTTTCTTCATGTGCGGAACCACTGCCCGTATGGCGTAGAAGGTACCAAGCAGATTAACGTCAATGGTCTCCTTGAGACCGGCTACGGACATCGTGTCAATTGTGTGTTCCTTCCAGATTCCGGCGTTGCAAACGAGGATGTCGATTTTCCCAAAGTCTCTGACAGCGGCGTCTACCATTGCGGCAACCTGTTTATGGTCAGCCACGTCCGCTTTCACGATTTCAGCCCTGACGCCAGACTTCTCAGCGACCCGCTTCACCTTCATCGCACTCTGCCGGTCGTTGCAATAGTTGATGACCACGTCGCATCCGGCCTGCGCAAACATTATGGCGACGGCTCTTCCAATACCCCGGGAAGCGCCGGTGACTATGGCAACCTTATCTTTCAGGCTGATCATCAGACTCCCTTGTCGAAATTGTGCTGAGACTTCCTCGTCAAGCCTGCCATGCTACTCCTTCGTCAACCTTATCACGCGACTTCCTCATCGAGATTCTACTCGCTCATCTCGCGAGACAAAAACCTAGAGC
>Ga0315289_10007414_pt1 | contig 15981 bp, 21 predicted proteins | sample YL17G11_40_MG_FD_203452 | JGI IMG/M metagenome (GOLD analysis project Ga0315289, IMG submission 203452) | Sediment microbial communities from Yellowstone Lake, YNP, Wyoming, USA - YL17G11_40 | ecosystem: Environmental > Aquatic > Freshwater > Lake > Sediment | place: USA: Wyoming | collected... | reverse complement strand
GCGTGCGCGGGAATGACAAAAATGTTAGAAGGAAATTCTCAGATTGAACCATTTAAGAATGTAATATCGTGCTTTGGATTTCTATTCCCTGACTTTTTTAATGTTCATCTTCTTCAGAAATTGGTTCATCTGAGTTTACCGAAGGGGCTTGTCCTGAGCTTGTCGAAGGAGCGAATGGCTTTGCTTTTAAAGTCCCATCCTTGCCTTTTATTAGGATCTCCACTTTCTTCTCTGCCTCATCCAATTTCTGATTACAAATGCGTGAAAGTCGAATCCCCTCTTCAAAGAGCTTCAAGGACTCTTCCAAGGGAATATCCCCTTCCTCCAATTGAGAAACGATCTTCTCCAATTTATTCAATGCGTCTTCGAACCTTTCCTTTGCCATCCTTTTCCCTCTATAAGTTTAATTATAAAACTTAATTTTATATTGTTAAACCATTAATCGTCAAGATATTTTCATTTTCTCCACACCACAGAGCAAGGTTCCCTTGTGAAGCTTCACCTCCACCTTGTCCCCTTCTCTGACATGGACTACATCCCTTAGAATTTGTAGAGAAGGGAGTTTTCGAGTAATACTATAGCCCCTTTGTAGGATGGAAAGGGGACTCAATGATTCTAATTTTCCAAAAATCCCCTCAACCTTCTGCCTCTGGATCTCCATGGAGTATCTTATGGTCTGTCCCAGACGCTTCCTATTCTCTGAAATCAATGATCTGAGATTCTCTATTCTTTTTATAGGAATTCGAAGGAAAAGGCTTTCCTTGAGATGCAAGGATCTTTCTCTTCTCCCTTTGAGAGTCCATGAAAATAGAATACGGAAACGGTTGACAAGGTCATCCACCCTTAAAAAGTATTCCTCTATCTTCTTTCTCGGGTCTATCAACATCTTTCTGAGATGGAATAAATCTGTTCGATAGTCTTTAAGGGTCTGTAAAATTTGATTTTCTAACCTTTCCTCTAAATAATGAAGGGTGTTTTTTATTTCCCGCTTATCCTTTACCACCAACTCTGCAGCAGCAGAAGGTGTGGGTGCCCTCAAATCTGCGACAAAGTCTGAAATGGTGTAATCGGTCTCATGACCCACGGCTGAGATAATGGGAATTTTAGAATGGTAAATCGCTCTTGCTACAATCTCCTCATTAAAAGGCCATAAATCCTCCAGTGATCCTCCTCCCCTTCCTACAATGATGACATCGACATTCATCCATTTATTCAAATCCTCTATCGCTTTAGCAATCTCAAGCGATGCCCCTTCCCCTTGGACCCGAACAGGGTTTAGCAGAATACGAACATTTTCAAATCGTCTATTGATGATGTGGAGCATATCACTGATCACGGCTCCTGTTGGAGAGGTAACGATCCCAATGGTTTGAGGAACCATGGGGATCGGTTTTTTACGGGCAAGATCAAACAACCCTTCCTTTTCGAGCCTATCCTTCAATTGGAGAAAGGCAAGTTGAAGAGCCCCAATCCCTTTTGGCTCTACCTCCTCTAAAATTAGTTGATATTCCCCTCTCTTTTCATAAAGGCTCACCCTTCCATGGCAGATCACATGAAGGCCATCCTCAAGAACGAAACGGAGAGTACGAGCCTTCATCTTAAAAAAAACAGCTCGGATCTGACTGAAATCATCCTTTAAAGTAAGATAGATGTGTCCTGAGGGTGGAATCCTCAGGTTCGAGATCTCGCCCTCAACCCAGATATCAGGGAACCTCGTTTCGAGAATCTCCTTGATCTCCTGAGTGAGTTCTGAGACGGTGAGAATATATCGAAAAGGAAGTTCCATCATAAGTTCGTAGTTCAGAGTTATAATTTCGGAGTTTATTAAATCCTTATTTATAGCCCCCCCCTTTTGCCAAGAGCAAATAAGGGATTTATGAGATTAATATAACAGAAAGGACATATGGAGTAAACCCCGCACCCTCGTGTTAAAACACGGGGCTTTCTTTGAGGTAGACCCCGCCCTTTTGATAAGGTGCGGGGTAAAACCCAAGATTGACTAAGGGATGATTTAATCTTAAAATGCATACATCTTTTTGAGGTTTTAACATTGGAAACATTTTCTTTGGATGAGATGAAAAGAATGGCGAAGGTCATCTTTTCAAAAGCGGTCGAGGCAGTTGATCCCTCCAAGAGGCTTAAAGATTTGGTTCGGATTGAGAAAGATCGCTTATGGATCAGGATGGATGAAGATTCGGAGAAGGTATTCGATGTAGATGCATTTAAGAGAATATTTGTCATTGGTACTGGCAAGGCTTCTACCTCCATGGCTCAGGCCGTGGAGGAAATCTTTGGAGATCGGATTACAAAGGGAGTGATCACAACAAAATATGGCCATCTCCTCCCTCTAAAAAAGACTGAAATCATTGAGGCCGGGCATCCCATACCAGACCAGAAGGGCTTTGAAGGAACGAAAAAGATCCAAAGCCTGCTCAAAGAATCTGGGTCTGAGGATCTAGTCATCTTCCTCCTTTCAGGCGGTGGCTCAGCCCTTCTTCCACTTCCAGTGGATGGGATCACACTCGAAGAAAAACAGAAGGCGACCCAACTTCTTCTCGATTGTGGAGCAGATATTAAAGAGATCAATACAATCCGAAAACATATCTCACAGATCAAAGGAGGTGGGCTGGCCAAGTGGGCCTATCCCTCCACCGTCATCGGGTTCATCCTGTCCGATGTCGTAGGGGACCCACTCGATGTCATCGCTTCTGGTCCTACTGTTCCCGATACCTCTACATTCGAAGAGGCTTGGGAGATCTTAAAAAAATATGATTTGATCGAAAAAATCGCTCCTTCGATTCAAAGGCATCTCCTATTGGGAAAAAAAGGAAAGATTGAAGAAACACCCAAGCCAGGAGATGTAACCTTCGAGAAAGTTCATCACATCCTCATCGGGTCAAACATCTTTGCCCTTCGTGCTGCAGAAAGAGAAGCCTCATCCTATGGCCTCAATACTCTGATCCTCTCTTCTTCGATTGTGGGCGAGACGAGAGAGGTAGCTCGATTTCATACTGCAGTTGCAAAAGAGGTGATTTCAAGCGGGAATCCAATCTCAAGGCCTGCCTGCATCATCTCTGGAGGTGAAACCACAGTGACGATCAAAGGCCATGGCCTCGGAGGAAGAAACCAAGAGTTTGCCTTGGCAGGCGCTTTAGAGATCAGCGGAATTGAAAAGGTCGTTCTTCTAAGTGGAGGAACGGATGGAACGGATGGCCCCACAGATGCATCCGGCGCGATTGCTGACCATACTACTATCAGTCGGGCACAATCAATGGGTTTGGATGCAAGGGCCTATCTTGAAAGTAACGATGCTTACCCATTTTTTAAAATACTGGGAGACCTCTTGATTACCGGGCCCACTCATACTAATGTGATGGATGTGAGGATTTTGTTGGTAGATTAAACGTTGTAGGGAACGCATATATGCGTTCCCTACTGTAGGGTCGGCCCTCTAGTGGCCGCCCGATTTAGGAGCCCACGGAGGGGCTCCTCTACTTCTTTACACTCCAAAGGAGTTTATTATGTACGAAATAACCGTCTTCTCTCATTTTTCCGGTGCCCATCGGTTACGTTATCTTCATGGAAAATGTGAAGAACTCCACGGCCACAATTGGAAAGTAGAATTCTCTGTGGTCTCAGACCGACTGAATAAGGAAGGGGTGGTCATCGATTTCCAGATCTTGAAGCAGAAGTTGGAAAAAGTGTTAAAGCCTTTGGATCATACCTATCTTAATGACCTTCCCTATTTTTCAGGGAAGGAACCCTCTTCTGAAAATATTGCAAAATATATCTTTGATAAACTGAAAAGAGAGTTGAAAGCGAATCGCGTGACTCTCAAAAGGGTGACTGCATGGGAGTCTGAGACTTCCTGTGCCACCTATTTCGGGAGATAAGAATGAACGACATCCAAAGCCAAAAGGATCATCGAAAAATTGAGATCAATAAAGTAGGGGTAAAGAACATCCGTTACCCGATCACCGTTCTGGACAAGGCCAAAGGCGTCCAGCATACTGTGGCCAGCGTCAATATGTATGTCGATCTTCCTCATCGCTTCAAAGGTACCCATATGAGTCGATTTGTGGAGATCCTGAATAAATACAAAGGGGATATTGCCATAAAAAACTTTTCAAAGATTTTGACAGAAGTGAAAAAGACATTGAAGGCAAAGACTGCCCATCTGGAGGTGGAATTCTCTTATTTTATTGAGAAAGAAGCTCCTGTCACCAAATCGAAGAGCTTGATGGAATATATCTGTCGTTTCCGTGGCTCCAGCAATGGAAAAGAAGACTTCTATGTAGGAATCATTGTCCCGATCACCACGGTCTGCCCTTGTTCAAAGGAGATCAGCCAGTTCGGGGCACACAATCAAAGGTCTCTCGTCACGGTCAACCTTCGATTTAAGAAGTTCATTTGGATCGAGGACATCATTCAGGTGGTAGAAGAATGTGGTTCTTGTGATCTCTATTCCATATTGAAGAGGCCGGATGAAAAATTTGTGACAGAAAAAGCTTACAAAAACCCGATGTTTGTCGAGGATGTAGTGAGGGAGATTGCAAAAAGACTCAAAGCCGATCCCAATATTACCTGGTTTACGGTGGAATCAGAAAACTTCGAATCGATTCATAATCACAGCGCTTACGCCTATGTGGAACATGGACATTCTACAATAGGATTAACGCCTTAGCTGTACCACGTTTTCAGCCTGTGGGGGATTTTGTGACATGACCCGATCCAGAATATTAATCACCCTCGTTTTGTGCTTCGGTGAAAGGTGAGCATAGCGCAGGGTCATATCCATCTTCTTGTGTCCAAGTAATTCCCGGACTTCGTTTAATTCAGCACCATTCATGACCAAATTTGAGGCGAAGGTGTGTCTCAAATCGTGAAATCTGAAATCCGTTATTCCCGATCGATCCAGGGCTTCATGGAAGGCAATATGGATTTGAGCATCTTCTATCCGGGTCCCGGTCCTGCTCGGGAAAATCAGGTCACTCTTTCGCTCGATTCCTTTCAAGGTGCTTTTTACTGTTTCATTCATGGGGATATCCCGGCGTTCATGGTTCTTTGTGTCATGGAGGGTGATTATACCCTGCTCAAGGTTCACCTGTGGCCACGTTAGGCTTTGAATCTCTCCCTTCCTCATTCCGGTATGGAGGGCAATCGTAACAATGGGTTTTAGATAGCCCCTTAGAAGGCCATCACAGTTAGAGAGAAGTTTCTGGATCTCTCCGGGCATCAAATAACGAACCCTCTTGGTCTCTCCCTTGAAGCGCTTCACGTCCTTAACGGGACTCTCTTTTACCATCTTCCATTTGACGGCCATGGTGAACATGTGTTTCAGTACGCAAAGCTCCCGGTTGACGCTGGCAGCTTCTAAGGTTTTTCTCCGTTCTGACTTCCATTTCTCGATCTGCCATGACGTGATTTCATGGATATACTTTCCCTCCAATTCCTTGTCAAACATCCTCATGATGTAAAGTTCACGGTTACAAGTGGAAGGCTTCTTGTTCGTCTTGGCCCAGGTCCGATATTCTTTTGCGAAGTCGTGAAACTTGATGGGGTCCGGTTCCTTCTTTACATCAAGAAACTTATTCTCAGCTATCTCAGCCTTCTTCTTCGCGATAACCTTCTCCGCTCCCTTCCGGGATGGGCCAATGGATTCCCGGACCCTCTGACCTTTAAATGTAAAATCGATGTACCAGTTATCTCCTCGTTGATAGATTGCCATTCAACTCACCTCCTCCCTGGCCATTGGCCTGACAAAGTTTCAACCTCTTTTACCCCAAAAAGCAACAAACCAAGACACACCTTTCTTCCCAACTCTTGCCCGTGTTCTTTCTTCCCGGTCTCCTTGTAACCATTTCTTGACGAGAAACTCTCCCTCTGTTTCCACTATTTGTTTTATTGGGTATACCAAAAATAGGTCCTTAGAGTTTAGCATTGCTTTTGGTATTTCAATGATGTACTTAAACTGCTTGTCCGTCTTTACATTTTTGATTCTGTATTCCCAAACCCGAAAGTCTTCGCCTGCCTTAGTTACTTCTTTCTTCTCATATTCATAGTTACCATGCACTCCTTCCATCGTGGTCCTCCCTCTCTGGCCAAAGGCCGGTTAAAGGTTAATCGGGTTCACCTCCTTTCGTTGAGTGTTTTTTTTCTTTTATTGCTACCATAACTCCATGAATGAGTGCTTTAGGGTAATATTCACTATCAAGATCTTCATCTTGCAAAGCTTCCAAATCCCCCAGGCCAAAATGGATCTGATCTATAACATTAGCTTGTAGTAACTGAGTCTCATCCCATCTTTCGGGTGTCAATCCAAGATTAAGATTCCACTCGTCAAAGAAACGCTCAAAATATTCTAGACTCTCTTTTGTTTTACTTGCCCATTTATAACCACGGCTATACCCTTTCCTTTCCCACCCTACAGGCTTGTTCTGTCCCTTCTTAGATTCTTTTTCAAAGCCCCATTTCTCTAGCAAGTCCTCTGCCTCCATTTCCAACAATCCTGTTTTACCCTTTCCAATTATTTTATGGGCCATTTCATGAACTATGCCGTAAACAATTTTATCTTCTTCATCTTCTTTAAAATCATCCAGCATTGATTCATTGAGGCCAATAATACTCCTGATGGGCTTTTCAAATGTATGCTGAAATCCCTTTGAGGGTTTAAAGGAAACTATTTCTAATTCTGAATCATCAAGAATTCCTTGGAAACAAATGTCTTGCGGTAACCTCATCAGAACTTTTTCAATAAAGGGATAAAATTCCTCATTGCACTGCATAAATCTCCGCACCTTTTGACTGATAAACTCTTGTCCCATTTCCTCTCCCCTCCTTTCATTGAAAACAAAAGAGCCGTCCCAACCCCAGGGTGTCGGCGAGAAACAATGCTTTTGGCAGGGTTCCTCTCCCTAAGATCAAGACGGCATTTGTGGTCTGAAAAAAGAAAAGCACTGTTTTTACCTCGCCGACAATTCCATTCTAAAAAATCTATTTTGAAAAGTCAAGACATTTTTAAAATCCTTATCAAATTTATCTACTGAATTGAAAAAAAGGGGTGAGGACGATCAATGTCTCTCTTCCGCCCATTGAATGACTTCCCTTTCGATGAACCTCCAGGAGCCTCCGATCCTATGACACGGTATCCCGTTCTTCTTCTTCAAAAGTCTGTAGATTGTGGGTTGACTGAGCCTCAGATATTGGGCCACCTCCCGAACCGTCATAAATGCTTGCTCGTTCATCTTGCTTTCATCTCCCTTGATAAGAATTGATAAAATGCTTTCTATAATGCGTTTAAAGCCATGATTCCCAAAAGTCCATGCTGGGATATCCACCTATCTTTTTAAGGCCCGTTTCATTGTAAAAACGTATGCTGGGGCCTCAAAATAGGGGGAGAGTGGAGCAGCGCTGAAAACTTGACGCTGGCAAGTCCTCACGGATGTTGCCTCTCCCGCCATTATCGAATCAACAGATAAATCGTTCCGGCCTTTGAATTTCCCGCAGCGGATACGGCAAAGGTTAGTTTTGACATTGCTACCCCGCCCATGTCCGCCTCTTTTATAAACTCTGTATTAGCCGTGTCTCTATTGGCTGTTGCAGCTCCGAGAAGTAAATCCACCCCATCACTATCCGTAACCGTCACCGTATAGTTATCTGACGGTGCTGGAGCCCCCGGATCGGTAATAAGGCCAAGAAACCGCCCGGAGTATCCTTCTACCGTCGTCCCGCTTACGGCCCCGGTTGCATCATCTGAAACCCATACACATTTTATCTTTTTTACACTTCCAATAATCGTTTCCGTAAATGTCATTGAACTTCCAGCCATAGTTTTTTCCTCTTTATGAAAACCGGAGGGCGTGAACCCCCCGGCTTGTGTTAATGGTTATGCCGCCAGTGCCACACACCATGAAAGGGAATCCCCTGCCTTCGGACTGATTGCTTTATTCCAACTGCCTTGACCATCCGCCCGAATTATCGCCCTGTATGCACTGGTGTCCTGGGTCCATCCAACATGAATTGACTTATCCAGGCTAACTTCTTTCCTCATACCGATTGTGTAGCAGCTTAGGTCACAGAAGAGAAGCTGGCCAAGACTTCCCAGCGCCGGCACCTTTTCAGAAAACAACATCGGTTTACCCAAAAGTGAAAATTGCCCGTTGCTCTGAAGCACCGCAGGTTGAATCGGCGCCCCTCCAGTTCCTACTGCCAAACTCATAGTTAATAATTGAGGCACGCATGTTTGAGAAGCGATCCAGATTGCATTGGCCATGCACTGAGGAGCAAGACGAGCGTACATCTTGACACAATTCTCAAAAACTATGGTCGAGGCTTTTTGGCCCGTTTCTTTACTCACTGTAACCAGCGCCGGATCGTTGATGATCCCTAAAGGCTGTCCCGCACCGGATCCCTGGATGAACGCAAAATCCAAGTACCAGCCAATCGTCTTAATCAGCGCCGCCTGGATCTGTATCTCATAATCCACGCCATCGGCCACAAGCTCATTACTGGCCGCCGTAAAGCAGGCCAGCTTCTTCGCATTAAGTTGAATCTGACGCATCTTTGCAAATACTTCCGTTGAAGCGGCGAGTTCCGCAATCCAAGTACCGACCAACCCTCCAAATAAACTTGACGTATGTGTGGAAGAATCCCAACCCGGCACTTTGAGACTATCACTTCGCATCGGCCAAAGGGTCGCCCTCGGCCTAACGATTTCCACCTCCAAAGACGAATCCAGAAGCCATGCTCCGAATTCTTCTGGGCAACTGAACCCGCCATCGCTGGGGACGGTCGTGCTGGCCGTGTTTGTAATCAACCTTGGATCAAAACGGCCACTTGAAAGTACGGTCAAATATTCGTTGAAATTCTTGAATCCACCGCAATCAAGTTTCTTGCCTTTTTCCAAACCAAACATTGAACGGTAATCCCGACCCCTGGCCGGTAATATTGCATGGTCGAGGCCCCGATCGGTCGAATTAAACTGTAATGTCAAAGGGGAGTTCGCGGGTAAATTTTTTCTCTGTTCGTTAATCTCGGCGTCGAGTTCCACGACAAGCCCCGTTTCTCTCGCCGTTAATGATCGGCCCCCTTCCCTTGCCTCCCTCTCAATCTTTGCTCGTGCTTCACTTAGCTTTTTGATTTCTTCAAGATATTGTTCGTACATTTTATTTTTTCCTTTCTTTTTAGATTTTTGTTTTTAAAACTATTAGTGCAACTGTTAGCCGATCCAATTTGTGTTCTACTCACTTCGCCCGGCTCTTGCCTACATCTCGCAGGGAGAAATCCTTTCCGCCGTTCGTTGAAAAATTCCCTGGCTACCTCTCGCAGCCCTGCCCGGTTAAACATCCCGCATAACCTGACAGAAATCTTTCCCGGAACCGACTTCACACAAAAGCGTGTGCACGGCGTGCTTATGTAAACGGCCCATTGGCCGGTATTTCCTATTTTCATAAGTTCAGTCCCCTGAATAACCAGTTTGATCTTGTGAAATTTCGCCATCGTCTTTCCTTCGCTCTTTTTCGATGCGCCTTTCCCTTGCATTTTGAATTGCAGTAAATTTTATCGGGTGCGCCTGAAAAAAACTCCTTGTTGCACGCAGGGCAAAACATATTCCTACTTTCTCACTTTCTTCCGTTCCCGATATTTCAGCCACTTCTCAAAATTCCAATGGCATTTTGAAAACTCATTAACCAGTTTTTTTTCGTCTTCGCTAAATTCAGCATCCCAGGCCGGCCCATCTTGCGCCAAAAAATCCCTGGCTTCCAAATCTCCCATAAACTCTTTCGTTACGTTTGAAGGAACGCGATTCAAGGAAACTCTCAATTTACGCGCCGTTGTCATCTTATCTCCCCCCTGGCCTGCCGATCCGATGATTCGGAGGCAAGATGTCAAGGTTAAGCTGTTTGATTGCGAGTAAAAATTGCGCCCTCGCTTTTCTTTCCGTATTCAGGGCCGGATGCTCTTTTTTTTCGTTAAACCTATTCGTGATGGTAAGGCCCTCTTCATCGACGATAGCCTGTGCTTCTCTCATTCGAGAAAAGGATTCAATGGCCCGGTCAAGAATTTCAAGACCCCCCCGATCTGAAATGTCAAATTCGGATAAGATTGATTTTTTCAACTTTTTCGCCTCTTTCTTGATCTTTTCCATCACTATTGCCTCAAAAAGCCTCAAAACTCAGGATCTCGTTGGCGACTTTCGCACATAAAGCACGACCGCTACGGTTAACTTTCTGTCGTTGACAAAGAAGCGAATACGCCTGGAGTATCAATAACTTACACTCATTCCACAAGGGTTGTCTCAATTTCCCGCTGTTTTGATAAGGCGTTCATATTTCCGTGCTGCTGCATTGCCCCCAGGATTTCCCTTGAATCGCACATGGAACGCATTCCCCGAATCTTCACCTAAAAGAAAAGCTATCTGGAGACATCTGTCCCGATGGATGAGGGCACGATCAAGGATTGCCTTACTTTTTGGAGAGAGCTTCTTCATGCTTTACCTCGCTTTCTCTATGCTCTGTACCAATCTCGTTGAACCTTGAACTTGCATCCTTGAACCAGTTTGAAATCTAAATGCAGCCCCACTGGATTAACTTCAGAAGCCCAATTCTTCCCGACTATAATCTTGGCCTTCCCACTTTCAAGCGATAGATAGAGCCTCGGCTTTTCCAAGGATCGATCCCCGCCGACCCCGGTATCTCTGCCCCTGTTCTTCTGTAGGGCCACTATTGCAATGCCTTGATTTAGCTTTTCGTAAATCTCTCTTAGCATCCCCCCAACTCGGTAGAAATCTTCACTAACTTCCAAAAAATCAATGATGTTGATGTCATTGGGCTGAATCACATCCGCAAAATTCCCGCTTCTTTCTTTAGGCTTAAACTTCCATGCCTCAATAGGAAGACCGAATTTCTCAAGTCTCTTTCTAAACTCGATTCTTCCCATTTCAGAACTAAAATAATTAATTGGAAAATGATTCATATTGAGTCGAACCACATTCAGAAGATAGGCTGTCTTCCCCGAATCCTTCGATCCGGCAATAACCATCACGTTCTTTTGCAGGGTGATAATATATCGTTCAATTCCGAGCGGCCATTTAATATCAATCGTTTGCGTGGAAGCATTTAGAAAATCGATCTCTTCGCATTGAGTTTCAATTCGGCGATAGCAACCATCTTTGTCTCCATAACGTTCAATCAATCCTTCTTTTTTGAATCTAAGTAGGGCATGAACTACATTTTTTTTCTCTTGTAATTGAGTCAAATGGAGTCGATTGTACACATCTGGAGTCGAAAAGGAGCCAAATGAAGTCGTTATGAACTCGCGAACCTCTTCGCTGATTGATCCCCACTTCCTTTCATTTCGCTTGAATGCAGAATGGACCTTCTCTCTGGCTTCACTTATCGGAAAAGGAGGTTCACAACATTTTTGACTAACAATTTCAATGAATTGTTGTGCTTCTTCTTCTGGCATTCCCCCTTTTGCAAGATAATTGGAAATGTGAAAAAGTGTGTTGTCCCTTCTTCCTTCATTGAAGTCACTTGGAGTCAAATGGAGTCGAATGGAGTCACCCGTTTTTTCGTCTTTTTTCCCTTCACCTTCTTTAAATGCTAAAGAATTAATAAAAGAGATATAAGTGCGAGGCAGCGGCGACGGCTCGACTTGCTCCAGGCTTAGGCCATTAATCCATTTGTAGCCCTTGCCCGTCCCGTTGCTTGACGGAGGGGCTATGATATACCCTCCCTCTCCCCTGAAGTCACACCCCTGGGGCGTCCCTGCCTTGTTAGAAAGGGGTTTTTCTGGTGCCTTGAAGTAAAGATGGTATCCACCCCGGGGAGTCGTGGCCGTGGGGATCTTGGAGGTCTGAAGATATTCAGAAACGGCCCTCATCCCTTCCTCGGGCTTATCAACGTCTATTACCACAACCCCGGAGATTGCCCCGGTAACGATACCGATATTTGCCTCCGGCCAGCGGGTCCACCATTCTTTGATTTCCTCTACCGTCGGTTTTCGCTTCTGGAAGTCTTCCCACTTAATGAAAGGCTTCTTGTCCGGGCGAACTGGAATGATGCTGAAGTCCCGGTCAAGAAGATAACTCAGTGCATGATCTAAGAGCCTCATCTCTCGTTATTCCCTTCTCCATCCTATTTCTGATGGTCAACTCTGCCCGTCTTCTGGCGCGCTCAAGTTCATCGATGCTGAAAATTAGAATCAAAGTCTCGCCCTCCGGCGCCCCGGGATTCAGATATGACGGCACCACAAGCATTTTAAAATCCTGATTATTCAAAATTTCTCCGTTTCCGTTCCATTTCCTTTTGTTCAATCCACTTCCAGACAACCGATTCTCGCCACCGCGTTTGAGAATTTACTTTGAAAAAAGGAGGAAGATCGATTCCTCTTGATAAATGGCTATACAGTGTCCCCACCTTGATATTTAAAAGGCTGGCTAACTGCGCTTGGTTTAATATGCGTTCCATCGGTACATCCATCGGTTTCTTCTCAATAGATGGGTTCGGTTTTTTCATCTCTAAGTCAAAAAATTATTTGGGTTCCTATTGTTTATGAGGTTCATTATTTTCTCATCGCTTAGGGTCGCGCAAAGTTTTATAAGTTCAAAAATTCGATCCAGGTGATCCTTCTCCAAAAAACTCACAAGTAGTAAAAGTTTTTCCCTGGAGCGATTGAACTCTCTAACCTTTTCCATGACATCATTTTAAAAAACTATTTTCTACAGTCAATTAAAAGGGGAAAAAAACGAGAAAAAAAATAAGGAATATTAAATATTTTCGGTAGGTTAAAAAATAAGGCAAGGATTAAAAAGGCGTCTTGTCTTTTAGTCTCTCCATGTGCTTAAAAAATCTTTCTACTCCGCCGGATCCCCACAAATAAAATTTAAAATCTATCTTTTTTGATTCCAAAAGCCTCAGCTCTTCATCATCCAATTTTTCTTCTTTCTTTTTAACCGGACGCCAGGGCCTTTCTTTCTTAACAGAGTGGTAAAGTAAAAATTCCTTTAGGGCCATTCCGGTGATATTGATTCCTTTCTTTCGGCAAATATTCAGCAGTTCGTTATGACTCAATGTCTTCACAAAATCTTCTCCGAGTTGCCTTATCAATAAAAATATTTCTGGCCTCTTCATCCTTCCGCTAAACGTCAGCTTTTTTCCCTTATCTATCCAGACTTCTCTTTCTGCCAAATCTAATCTCTTCAAAAAATCCAGATCATCGGATCTGATGGCTTGTTCGACTAATCCCAGAATGAGAGGATTATTTCTTCTCTCATCTTTAAAAATACGAGTAATCAAAACCGCCGCTCCTTGTGAGATTCTTTTGTCGCCACTTCCAAGTTCTCTTTTTACGTCGTCCAGGTCTCTTCCGGTTTCAATCTGAAAGGTTGTCTTCGTGTCTGTCTTGTGTCTATAATCTGCGAAATCTGAACAAAGCTTTTTAAATTTGATGCGATTAAAAATTATGTGGGCCTCAATCAACTTCAGACTCCCCCTGCAATACTCAATAAAGGGTTCGATCAGTTCTTGAATATCTTTAAAAAGGGGATGGCTTCTGAATCCTACCGGATCGTCCTGAAAATCCACCAGACACTTACCAAAGACCTCAAAGGCATGATACATATACCGGTTTTCATCGCATGAAAAGCCATCCCCGTAAAATTCTTCAAACTCCTCTGGCCCTAATAAAATCTTTCTTTTAGACTTCGACTCTTCAATGATCCATTTCCAAACATTCAAGTATTCAGGGCAAAATTTGCAATATCTGTTATCCTTATATTTTTCAAAATCGTTTCTCAGTTCGCATTTGTCTTCAAGGATAAGTTGATTTTCAAAAATCACACATCGGATTAATTTGGATTCCAATTCAATCTCCTATGTGGGGGATTTTGTGACAGGTTCAGTTCCTTTTCGCTACTATCAAGGCTCTCCTGTCTATTGCCTCCATTTTAGACTTCTTGAATAATTTCGTCAACTTCTATTTCTTGTATTCCTTGCCTTACTTGATGGTTTTCTAAGCGCTTACGCCTATGTTGAAAGGGGAGATTAGGGGATTAGGGATTTAGGGATTGTGGAATTAAAGGTAATTCCTCAATTTACAATTCCAAAATTCGCAATTCAGATATTTCATTTCTGTCTGCCGGTCCTCGTTTTCCCAAGATCCCAACAATAGTCATAGAGATGGAGGCCCTTGCTGGAGGCGATGATCTCTCCATCCTCTACTCCGATCTCCTTAGCCATATATTCTTTCAGGAGTTGAATACCTGCAAGATTCGATGGAAATCCAGCCCACAAATCCCATGAGCGAAAGTATGGGATGAAATGGAGTTTCCCATAACGAATCCGGGTATCGATGCCACGAAGGCATTGTGGATCTTGGAGTAATAGAGAACTTGCATTGCCAACGGCCATATAGGCCTGATTGGTATTGTGTCCATCCTCCCGATACATCCTGATCACCTCGTCAATCTGTTTTTCCAGATCCTCACCGTAGGTATAGGTTTCTTGAGGAGCCTTCCTCGACGTAATCAGTTTTTCTAAATACTGTTCAACATATTCCATTGATGTTGGAGGGGGGACATTACATCCGGGAGGAATATCGGGGATGAGGGGTCTTGTTCCGGGATGGGCGATATGGACAACAGCATAGTCGTATTCAATCCTTTTCTGACCTTTGAAACTCCCTCGATCGATCGTATACTCGTGACCACTTTCAAAAATACGGTAGATACATTGGAACCAGGCATCCGGCAAATCTCTTGCCTGAATGAACTCGATTTTCATCCCTATCCTCAGAATTCTATTTTTATACTCTCTATATCCCCTCTCCCTTGACGGGAGAGGGGTGGGGTGAGGGTGAATGTGGTAATTCTTAACCTAAGTATCTAAAACTTGTCAACCCTATTCCAGTCATAGCAGGGAGAAAGAGATTTAGCCCAGAAGATATCCCCTCTCACTGAATGGGTGCGGGTGCGGGTGAGTCTCAAAATTCTGGACATTTCAAATGAAATCTTGTACTGTTAGAATGCTTTTGCTCTATGCCCTATGGACTCTGCTCTTTGCACTTTGCGGTAATTTTCAATTCGGGGAGTAGCGCAGCTTGGTAGCGCGCTTGGTTCGGGACCAAGAGGTCGGGAGTTCAAATCTCCTCTCCCCGACCATTTTTTATTTATCGAGAAATGGCAGGGGTTTTCCCGTTCTGTAAACAAGGGCCTGGCATGATGCCATCATTTTGTTCTGGTCATCTAACACCTTAATATCATAACTGGCGGTCTTATTAGTCAAACTAAACTCCTTTGCTTCGGCAATGAGCCTGCAACCTTTCGAAGGAGAGGAAAGATAGGTGATGTTCATGTTTAATGCCACAGCAACAGTGCCATGTGAATTTGATGCGGCCTCAAAGGCCCCATCGATAATGGCAAATAATGTCCCACCATGGGCCATGCCAAAGATATTTTCCATATCCTGGGTGAAGTTCATTTCAACCTTGGAATATCCCTCATCCAGATCTATCAGTTTGAGTCCGAATTCTTGAGCAAAAGGCTCCTTTTCAACCTATCTAAAGATCGCCCCTTTTATCTTATTGTCCATGATTATTTCCCTCCAAAAGAGGTGGAATCAGTTCCCCCTCACCCCCGCCTTCTCCCACCAGGGGAGAGGGTATAACCTAGCTATTTTATAAGCAATATAAAGGCTTATATATTAAATAGTTACGAATGAATTCTTTAAGATATACTTCAGATTTTATTGTATTTTATGAAGCTTGAAGAAAATAGTCAACTCTTTGGCTCCCCAGCATTAATTCTGGGACTTGCCCTGCACCAGAACGCAACAGGGTTTGCCTTCGGCCCGAGACTTGGGCGCAGTCGAAGGGTCAATTCACATTGAAACCAGGTTTGAACAAAATATGGAGTTGAAATTTATCCATTTCATGTTAGTCTTGTATCAATCTTTCTATCAGGGTTGAAGAAATGGCAGAATT
>Ga0315289_10007413_pt1 | contig 15982 bp, 14 predicted proteins | sample YL17G11_40_MG_FD_203452 | JGI IMG/M metagenome (GOLD analysis project Ga0315289, IMG submission 203452) | Sediment microbial communities from Yellowstone Lake, YNP, Wyoming, USA - YL17G11_40 | ecosystem: Environmental > Aquatic > Freshwater > Lake > Sediment | place: USA: Wyoming | collected... | reverse complement strand
CGGAGAACTCAGCTGGATGCTCCGGCGCGAAGTGGACTTGGTGGAACTTTCCGACAATACTCCTTTTACCCGGCTCGTGGAAGCCCAAGGCAAGGTGATTTTTCATGCGGAATGAAACACGGGCGGAAATTCAAGCCGAACTTGCGATCATCGCGGAAACCTTATCCCTTTTATCCGATCTTCTTCGCGAAATTGGCAACGGCGCGCCTTCGCCCCATCAAATGGCCGCGGTTGGAGCTTATCTGGGGAATTTCTACAACGGCATTGAGAATATCCTGAAGCGCTTTCTGCGTGACGCTGATATCAAACAACCGGAAGGCCCAAACTGGCATGTTGAGTTGCTCGCTCTTTTTGCCGGAGATGATGCGGACGGGCTGCCGGCATTGTTGGCTCCTCCGCTTCTTGCCGCGCTTCAACCTTATCGCGCTTTCCGTCACCTCTTTTTTCATGGGTATGCCGTCGTTTTGAACTGGGAACGCCTTCGGCAAAATGCCAACAATGCCTCGGAGGTTTTTGCCCATTTGCGTTCGCGAATAGAGACCGCCATGTGCGAACAATAAGGTAGGGCAAGATGTCTGTCCTACTTTACCGATGCAGCTTCGTCCAGGTGCGCTCGCGGCCGCTCGGTGCGTCATTCTGTCGCGTGGGAGATTGGAGCAGGTCGGTCCGAGCGACACAATTACGCAGGCGATGGGATTATTGTGCCGTGATGTCCATTGTTGTCCATGTGCAGATGCGATCCCGCTTGGCGAGATTCTTGCATCCGCAATCGCAGGGCATAGTCTGTTGTTCTCACTCTCAGCCTGCCGAATGGAAGGCGAACACACATGAACATGATCGAGACGAAGAAACTGCGGAAAGTTTTCGGTCCCATCGAGGCCGTCAAAGGGGTTTCTTTCCGGGTGGACAAGGGGGAGGTCCTGGGCTTCCTGGGACCGAACGGCGCGGGCAAGTCCACCGTGATGCGCATGCTTACCTGCTTCCTCACCCCCACCTCCGGCACCGCGCTCGTCGGCGGACACGACATCCTCACGGACTCCCTCGCGGCTCGCCGCATGATCGGCTACGTGCCCGAGAGCAACCCCGTGTATGGGGACATGAGCGTGGTATCTTTCCTGCGGTTCATCGCGGAGATGCGTGGGTTCCGGGGCGCCGAGATTGAGCGCCGCGTCGCGTCGGCGATGGACACCTGCTGGCTGGACAGCGTGCGCAGCCAGATCATCGAGACGCTCTCCAAAGGCTTCAAACGGCGCGTGGGACTGGCGCAGGCGCTCCTCCACGATCCCGAGATTCTGATCCTGGACGAGCCGACCGACGGCCTCGATCCCAACCAGAAGCACGAGGTCCGCACGCTGATCCGCCGCATGGCCCCGGACAAGGCCATCGTGATCTCCACACACGTCCTGGAGGAAGTCGAGGCGGCGTGCACGCGCGCGATCATCATCGCGGATGGGCGGATACTCGAGGACAAAACACCCGCGCAGCTCCTGGCGCGTTCGCGCCACCACGGAGCGGTCCGGCTGACCGTGGCGGGAGGCGGACTGGCCGGCGTCGAGCGAGCGCTGACCGAGCTTCGCAACGTCTCCCACGTGGAGACCGTGGATTCCACCGGAGTGACGGCCCATCTCGCCGTCTTCCCCAAACCAGGCAACGTGATATCCCGCGATGTGATCGCCCTGGCTTTTGAGAAGAAGTGGAAGATTCAGGATATCCACGTGGAAACCGGTGATCTCAACGAGGTGTTCCGCGATATCACCACCAAAGAAGGAGTCCATTCATGAGCAGCATCTACTTCATCTTCAAGCGCGAGTTGAAGGGCTATTTCTCCACGCCGCTCGCCTATGTTTTCATCGTGATTTTCCTGTTCCTCAGCGGCTTCATGACCTTCCAGATGAGCGATTTCTTCAGAGCCGGACAGGCAAGTCTTGCCTCGTTCTTTGCCCCGCACCCCTGGCTTTATCTCATCCTGGCTTCGGCCGTCGCCATGCGCCTGTGGGCGGAGGAGCGAGATAGCGGCACGATTGAACTTCTCTTCACCCTTCCCGTCACCCTCACCCAGGCGCTTGTGGCGAAGTTCCTTGCCGCGTGGGCTATTCTGGGGATTTCCCTCGCCCTCACCTTTCCCGTGGTGCTTACCGTCCGCTACCTTGGAAGTCCCGATTACGGCGTGATCCTCGCGGCATACCTCGGGTCTTTTCTGATGGCGGGCGCGTACCTGGCCATTGGAGCGTGTATGTCCGCCCTTACCAAGAGCCAGGTCGTCAGCTTCATTCTCACGGTCGTTGTGTGCCTGCTTCTGATCCTGGCCGGGTTTCCTCCCGTTCTGGATTTCTTCACCGGATGGGCGCCGGCCTGGCTTATCGAGGCGGTCTCGTCCGTCAGTTTCTACACGCACTTCGACTCCATCCAGCGCGGCGTGATTGTCCTGCCCGACCTCGTGTTCTTTCTGTCCCTGATCGTGGCGCCGCTGTATGCCTGCGGGGTGATACTTGAGATGAAGAAAGCGCAGTGAAGCAGAGAGAAGAAGAGAGAAAAAGAGAGAAAGAGAAGAAGAGCGACGAAAGGAAGAACCCAATGCCCAAGAAAATCGTCTCCATATCCGGCCTGGCTCTGATCGTGGCCATTGTGCTCGCGGTCAACCTGATCGCCATAGTGCTGCTGGGCGGCTCCAAGCTGGACATGACCGAAGAGAAGTTGTACACCCTCTCCAGCGGAACCAAGAACATCGTCGGATCGCTCGGGGATGACATCAAAGCGCAGTTCTACTGCTCCAAGTCCGAGATGGCGAATGTGCCGGTTCTCAGAGACTACGCCGCCCGCGTGCTTGAAATGCTCCGCGAATACCAGTCCGTCTCAAAGGGCAAGTTCTTCCTGGAAATCCGGGACCCCAAACCCGACACGGACGTTGAGGAACAGGCCGAGCAGGCCGGACTTCAGGGGATACCCACGAATGCCGGGAGCAAGTTCTTCCTTGGCCTGGTTCTAAAAGACGAAAGCGGACGCGAACAGATCATCCCCTTTCTGCATCCCGACAAGGAAGAGACCCTCGAGTACGACATTTCCAAGGCGATTTACACGATGACCCACCCGGCCAAGAAGAAAGTCGGCGTCATCAGCAGCCTCAACATCACGGGCCGCGAGAAGATGCGTATTCCGATGATGATGAACCAGGAGCAGGAACGCCCCTGGATGTGTATCCGCACCCTGAGCGAGAGCTACAAGGTCGAGGGCATTGAGACCACGGCGGACGCCATTCCGCAGGACGTGGACCTTCTGCTCATCGTGCACCCCAAGGACCTGCCCGGCCCCATCCGCTATGCGATTGACCAATACGTCCTCCGCGGCGGCAAGACCCTGGTGTTCGTGGATCCTTTTTGCCAGGCCGATCTGGAAAGCATGCCCAACAACCCGCAAATCCGGATGCAGGCCCCCATCGCCTCCAACATGCCGGATCTGATGCAGGCGTGGGGTGTCCAGTTGGAAACGGGCGGAGACAAGGCCTCCCCGATGGGCGGCGCACAAGGGATGAAGGTCGTGGCGGATCCGCTCACGGCCTACCAGATACCCGGCCGGAACCAGGAGGTCCTGGTGTGGCTGAACCTCCGCGAGAAGAATCGCAACGCCGACGAGATCATCACCAGCGGGCTTGACAACGTCCTCATACCGTTCGCCGGGGCCCTCCGCAAGGTGAACACCAGCGACGACATCAAGATCACGCCGCTCTTCGAGACTTCCGAAGACGCCAATACCATGGATGACATGATGCTCAAGTTCGGGCTCGACCCCGAGCAGATCCGCAAGGATTTCAAGAAGGGCAGCTCCAAGATCGCCCTGGCCTACAAGATCACCGGCAAGTTCAAGACCGCTTTCCCCAACGGGAAACCCGCCGCGGCCAAATCCGACGGCGAGGAAACCCCGCCGCCGCCCCCGACGCCGGACCCCGGCCAACTGAAGGAAAGCAAGGAAGCCGGCACTGTCATCGTTGTGGCGGACGTGGACATGATCTCCGACCGTTACTCCGTCCAAATCCAGAACATCTTCGGACGCCAGTTCGCCACCGCGATCAACGGCAACCTGGCCTTCCTTGGAAACGCGGTCGAGAACCTAACCGGCTCGAACGACCTCATCAGCCTGCGTTCCCGGGGCCGTTCCCAGCGCCCCTTCACGAAGACCGCCGAGATCCAGGCGCGCGCCGGCGAGAAATGGCGACAGGAGGAAGAGAACCTCAACAAGAAACTCCAGGACGCGGAGCAGCGCCTGACCGAGCTCCAGAAAGGCACCCAGGACCGCAAGGTGCTGGACCAGCAATTCGCCAGGGAGATCGAGAAGGTGCGCGCCGAACGCACGGCCGCGCGCAAGAAACTGCGCGAAGTCCAACGCAACCTGCGGGAAGACGTCGAGAAACTGACCGCCAGGGTCAAGTTCCTGAACATCGTTCTTGTCCCGCTGTTCGTGGTTGTCGCAGGCGCCGGGGTCGGGATCATCCGAACCATGAGGCGACGCAAGGCTTGACGAAACGCCGGGAGTTGGAGAAACGCCGGGAGTTGGAGAAACGCCGGGAGTTGGAGAAACGCCGGGAGTTGGAGAAACGTAAAGGGAGCGCATTTTGATGAAGATACACCGGCAAAGTAGGGCGGGCGTCTCGCCTGCCAAACTCATATCCGTATTCACGGGGCGTGCGTCTTGCCCGTTGCATTTTCAGACCGGACGCGGATTCGCAGGCGAGACGCCCGCGCTACTTTGGAACAAAAACCAATAGGAGAATGCCGAAACATGAGAACCGGAAGATTCATCACCCTGCTGATTGTCGCCATCCTGATCTGCGTCGGCGCCGTGATCGCCTATCAGAGGCGTACCACCTCCGAGCCCAGGGAAAAGGGCGGCGCGCTGACGGCGGGGGATCTGCTGCTGCCGAAGCTCCTTGAGAAAACCGAATCCGTCGCCGGGCTTGCCTTCTCCAAAGGCAAGGACACGATCCATCTCGTCCGCGGGGATAGCGGGGACTGGAAAGTCGAGTCCGCCGGAGGATTCCCCGCCGACGGGTCCAAGATCCGGCAGCTGGCCGCGGAACTGAGTGAGGTCCGGGTGACGGACGTTCTGACCAGCAAGAAAGAAAAACACGACAAGTTCGGCCTGGCGGGCGAGACGGGCGAGCGTGGAACACTCGTGCTGTCCGGCAAGGACGGCGCGGACGTCGCCCGCGTGGTTCTGGGCAACGAGCGGCAGGCGGGCGAGGACGCCGAGGAATTCGCGCGCGGCGGCGGCCGGTTCGTGCGGGTGGGGACCGATCCCCACGTTTACTTGGTCAAAGAAAATCTCTACTGGATTGAGCCGAGGGTCAATGCCTGGGTTCCCACAGAGATCGTGTCCGCCCCGCAGAACAAGATCGTGGACCTCTCCATAGACCACAACTCCACCGAAACCCTGCACTTGGTCAAGAAGGGCGAGAACCTGACGCTGGAGAAGGTGGATGACGGCAAGCGTGAGAAGCCCTACGAAGTGAGCGCGGCCGCCGGCGCTCTGAGCAACCTTCGCCTGGACTCGGTCTTCCCCGCGGCCTCCACGATCACCAAGGTCCTGGATTTCAAGACCACCTACACCGCGCGGCTCTCCGACGGCACGATCTACACGGCGCGGTCGGCTTCATCCGGCGGCAAGAACTACATCACGGTGCGCGCCGCCTGCGGAGAGCCCGTCTTCTCCGACTCCGACAAGGCCACCACCACCGCTCTGGCCGCCGCGCAGAAAGCCGCCGAAAAGGCCAAGACAGACGTTCCCGAGTTCAACAAGAAGCATTCGCCGTGGGTGTATGAGCTCACCGAGTGGACCGCCAAGAACCTGGTCAAGAAACGCAGTGAGATGATGGAGCCCAAGCCCGCGGAGGAAAAGAAGCCCGAAACGCCGGGCGCCGGTCCTGGAATGCCGGGCGCTTCTCCTGGAATGCCGGGCGCCGCTCCTGGAATGCCGGGCGCTTCTCCTGGAATGCCCGCGACGCCCGGAGCTTTCCCCCAAGCAGTCGCCCCCGCCGCCGGACCGAAACCCGCCGGACCGAAACCCGCCGCCGAGCCCGGCAGGAGCGCCGTCACGCCCGCCAAGCCCGGTGCAAAGCCGGGCGCCAGGCCGGGGGTGATGGCGCCCTCCGCCAAGAAGGAAACAAAACCGGCTAAGCCCACAAGACCCGCGAAAAAACCGTAGGATGGGCCTTGGCCTGATCATTCCCATAGAGGTTTCACATTGGGTCCTTTTGGCTTTTTTGTCCCTTTTGTCCTTTGGGTCCTTTAGGTCCTTTTATCCTTATTCCTACCGCTGATAGATCTCCAGTTCGACGCGGCGGTTCTGAACCCGCCCTTCCTCGGTCGAGTTGTCGGCGACCGGGCTGGCCGAGCCCATTCCGATGGCTGTGACGCGCGCTGGGTCTATCCGTTCCGCGATCAGCCCATTGCGCACCGCGTCGGCCCGCCGTTGCGAAAGCGCCACGTTGTCGGCATCGCGGCCCTCGGAACTCGTGTACCCTTTCACGATCACCTTGGACTGCTGGTCCTCCCCGAGGATCTTTGCGAGTTCCTTGATCTTGGCCAAGCCCTCGGGGCGCAACGTCGAGGAAGCGACGCCAAAGAGGAACTGGGCGTTGATGTTGACGGTCAGGTGCTCCGGCTTGGCGGGTTCCGCCGGCGTCCCGGTGGATTCGGGCGCGGCGGGCGTCGCCGGCACTTCCTTCACGGTGACGTCCTGCACTTGCGCCAGGCGTTCCTTCTTCTTCTTGAGATAGTAGCCAATGCCGGTTCCAACGGCGGCGCCCGCCACGGCGCCGACGGCCGCGCCGATCGCCACGTTCTGGCCCCGGTCCTTCTTGCCGCTCGTCGCCGCGCCCACCCCGGCGCCCACGGCCGCTCCGGCCACCGTGCCGATCACCGCGCCGCTGGCGACCTGGTGTTCGCTCATCCACGCGCATCCGCTGGATGCCATAAGCAAGGATGCCACGATAGCCCCTGATACCCACTGTTTCCAATTGTTCATTGGATTGTCCTCCTTAAGAAGAATCGCGCCGCTCAAGAGCAGCGCCCTTCAACCCGTTCTTGAGCGTTTCCGCGCGCGTGTGCGCGCCTCCGCACGCTCACACTCATCATGCGTATTGTAGCGGGACATCTTCGGGAAAGCAAGTTCCGAGACACGGCAGTGGAGAAGGGGGTGCAGGAGACTCCCAGGACGTTTTGGAAGTCTCGCCGCCGGGGGTGCGCCCCTAGGATTCAGGAGAAGGTACTCAGCGCTTTCTTCGAGTCTGGCAGTTAAGAGGGTCTTGCGATATGGGTTCCTTGGCTGGTTCTATCAGGGCGTGGGATGGACGGACACGGACAAGCACGGACGAACACGGACGGACTGGTGAGGGGGTATGGTATTTCGCAAGACCCTCGGCGGCTAAAGGAACAGGACCTTCCGCACGATGTCTTTCCGGTAAACAATACCGATGGGTTTCTTTTCCCTGACGATATAGGCCCGCTCGCAGTACTTCGTGAGCATCTCGTGGGCCACGATCTCCACCGGGGTCTCGGGAGGCAGGCGCAGGATCTCGCGGTTCATCACTTCCTCCGCCGTCAGAGAGTCCTCCTTTTTGTAGAACGCCTCGAAGGGCTCGAACTCCGACAGAACGTTGGGGTTGCTGATCAGGTTCATGTACTTGGGAAGGCCGATCTCGATGACCATGCGGGTGGAGATATCGCCCAGGAGTTCGCCTTCGGCGCTTACGACCGGCACGCCTTCCTCGCGGCACTCGGCGAGGACCCGCACCACCTGCCGCAGCGTCATGCCGGGCGTGACGCTGAATTCCACCGGGTTCATGAGGTTCGCGGCGATCACGGCTTTCTTGATCTCGATGCCCGTTTCCTCGAGGATCCGCAGCACCCGCTGGGGCGACGTGGTCGAGATGAGCGCCCGGCGGTTTTCCTCGTTCAGCACCAGCCGCGCGATCGAGGCCATGGTCTGCAGCATCAGCGTGCTCTGCATCTTCGGAGTCAGGACCAGGAAAATCAGGTTGACCCGCTCCTTGCTGTCGGCTGTGGCGGGAATCCCCTCCTGAGAGGTGCCGATGGCGAGCAGCAGCCGGTCAAGCCCCGCGAGCCGGGCGTGGGGAATCCGCACGCCGTGGCCCGGCGGTATTGGCAGGCTTTCCTCCCCCTGGATCAGCCGCTCGCAGACCGTTTCAGCGTTCAGCCTGCCCAGGCCATCGCCGAACGACTCGACGAGGCGGCGGATCGCATCGCCCAGCCCGGCGGCCTCCATGTGGATCAGGATGTTTTCTTCGGAGAAGAGAGAGGCGAGTTTCACGTGTGCGCTCCTTGGGGCGGGAGGGCTCCGGCTGGGGCCCAGCTGGGGTCTGGTTGGGGTCCGGCTGGGGTGCGGCTGGGGTCCGGTCAGTCCCTGCGGGACCGTTCCTGAAAGCCCAACGTCCTCGCAGTCTCCCCCTTTACGGCTCAAACGTATCCGAACCGGGCGGAAAGGTCAAGGAAAAGGCATAGAGCAGCGGAGCCGCAGCCAAACGCAGAAGAGGACAGGAACCACTCAGATACAAAGCAACGAAGTTCTGTAGGGTGCTGGCAAGCGAAGCGCGCTGCACCATTCCTGATCCAGGCGTGCAATGCGGATGGCCGCCAGACCGTTCCAGCCCACCCACGGCACTTGCGCCGCGTTCGCCGGCTCGACGACCTCCAGAAGGCGGCCGAGGTGCGCAGCTTCCTGAAGAAGAAACACAAAGCGCTCTGAGAATCAAGAAGAAGGGCCTGTCTTGCCCGAATGTACCTGTTTTGCCCGGATGTCCCGCGCGGAGGGCAAGGGCAGCCTCTTCCGGTTTTTTTCGTCGAACGTTCAACGTGAGGGGCTGGGCGCAAGCCGAAAGACGGTCGGACATAAGGAAGGCAATATGCTAGTAACAGAAATCGGTATTATGTCCCCGGATTATGTCCCCGGATTACGAAAGACGGTCGGACATAAGGAAGGCAATATGCTAGTAACAGAAATCGGTATTGTGTCCCCGAAGGCAATATGCTAGTAACAGAAATCGGTATTATGTCCCCGGATTAAAGGCAATATGCTAGTAACAGAAATCGGTATTACCCCGGATTAAATGTCCCCGGATTACGTACAATAGAACATCCCCGATTCGCGGTTTGATTTTCTGGTTCATGATGCTCATGGATACTCCTTCAGCTACTCATGGTTCAATGGCAACTTCCGACTGGTCAACAGTCCAATGCAGCGCCCTTTGTTTCCAACGGCGCAGTAGTAGAGATAATAGGTGTCGTTGGCCGGATTATGGACCAGCGAAATCTTATGGGCATATTGCCTATCCAATCCGCCGGGATGGCCCCCGGCCTTGTACAAAGGCTCGGGATGGGACGTCCAGTGCTGCAAGTCCCGCGAAAAGGCGGCCATGACGTGGGCGCCCCCTTTGCCCACGCCGAAGTAGAACATGACCCAGTGATCACCATCGCGAAACACCTTGCCGTCGGAACAGAACTGGCTGTCATAACCGCCGGGGCGAACGCGGACGATGGGGTTGGTGGCGTAACGTTTCCAGTCCAGCAGGTTGGTCGAGGTGGAGCCGCCCATCTGCTCGACTCCGCGGCGCTTCGCGTTGTAGAAGTTGTAGAACCGGCCCTCGTGCTCCACCAGCCAGGGCTGATAGATGCAGTCCTTCTCCCAGTCGCCGACCTCGGGTTCGTGGACCGACAGGATGTATTGCTCCTTTGCCCGCTTCCAGGTCAGGCCATCCTCGCTGCCGGCCACGCCTTCGTACCCGGGATCAATCTCATAGCCGCCCTGTTTGGCATAGCAACCATAGAGCGTCCAGAACTTCCCATCCCGCTTCTTCAATAGACGCGGAGCTTTGATGTCGTAGGACTCGTACAGAAAAGCCCCGATTACGCAGCCGCCGAAGTCGAATTCGCCCTCTTTGCCGAAGCCCATCGCCAGGCGCGGGTTGGTCCATTGAACAAGATTCGTGCTCTCGGACACAAAACTGTTGTAGCCCTGCCCGTTGAAGCCAATGTAGCTCATGAACCACTTCCCCGGCTGGCCTGGGATCTGGTAAACCGTCGGCACGTCGAAGCTGTGAAACTTCTCGTGGCCGGGAATCTTCAGGTCCGATGGGATGACTGGTTCGGCATAGTAATGCCAGCCCCGGTAGGGCGCCGACCATGCATCCAGCGTGGCTTGATCAATCTGTCCGGCGTTGTCCGGGCCGCGAACGGCGTACGCCGCCAGGCTGCGAATGCGCGGCTCGGCGACCGACTTCAGACACCGCCACCGAACCTTGCTCACTTCCGTCGGGCTGAACTGGTCAATCTTCTTGTGGCCGATCGAAGTGCCGCGGCAGAGTTCCTTCCACTGATCACCCACGAGCCCTTCTATCACGTACTCCCGCACGCGTTCGCCTTCGAGGATGTTTTCCATCGTGATCACATGGTCAACGCGGGTCGGCTTGCCCAACGCCAGTTCCACGACCTCGCCCTTGCCAGTCGTCTCGGCGATGCTCTGACCGAACCGCCGCCGGATCTCGTCGCCGAACTCCTTGTACCGCTTCATATCCGGCTCGGGAATCAGGCCGTCCGGGCCGGGATTCGCATTGAGCAGCAGATTGCAGTTGTGCCCCACGGAGCGATAGTACTTGTCCATGAGCTGATCCACGGAAAAAAGGCGGTCCTCCGTATTGGGCTGCCACAGCCAGATTCCCTGGCGGACCGGCACGTCGCATTCGCCCGGCAGCCACTTCTGCCCGTCCGTACTGCCCGGTCCGTTATAGTCCCGAACATCGGGCGCCGTGGCCCAGCAGGGATAGGGGGCCACGCCGTCTTCGTTGCCGATCCATCGGATCGAGGCCGCCGGCCCCTGAAAGACGATCGCCTTGGGTTGGAGCTTGCGCAGGATGGGCAGCATGTCGGGGCCGCCCTTGGCTGGGTCCAGAACGCCGCCGTCGAACCATATCTCCATCAGGTTTCCGTAATTGCCCCACAACTCGGTCAGCATGCCCTCGCAGATCTTCGCGTAGCGGGCCTGTTTCTCCGGGTCCCCGCCCTTACCGCGATTGACCAATCCCGGATTGTCCACCTCCAGGTAACCGTTGCAGCCCATGTGCGCGTAGATGCCGGGCAGGATGCCATACTTGCGGCAGGAGTTGACGAAGTCACGCACGATGTCCCCTTTGCCGTCCTTGTACGGCGACTGTTTCATGCCGTAAGGATACAGGTCGCTCTGCCAACACATGAATCCGCTGCCGTGCTTGGCAACGAACACGGCGTACTTCGCGCCCATGGCCTTGGCCGCTTCCATCCACTGATCGGTGTTTAGCTTCCTGGGATTGAAGACGCTTGGCTCCGGTCGCGTCTCATACTGACGATGGCCCCAACCCGGCTGGAACACGGGAACGTCATAGTGGATGAACATACCCAATTCCAGGTCCTGCCACGCCGCCTGCTCCCGCGTAGGCCGAGCCAACTTCGCTTCCGGCGGCTGGGCGGCGGCAGGGATGAGGCTGGACAAGACCACCATGGTCGCAGCCCAGAGTTGTGTGTGGCAACAGGGAAAACAGTCGAGGGGGGAATTCATAGCGCGATCCTTTTGCGTGTGTGATTTGTCAATGTCAAGTTGTCAGTCTTGGGTTTCCCTCTCAGTGACTCAGCGAGATTGGTACCCGCAGGCGGTTCCAGTTCGGGGTGATCTTTGCCAACGCATCCGGCACCGGGCCGTCGTAGCCCAGCAGGACACCCCGCCAGTCCCCCTTTGAATCACGCCATAGCGCCACGTCAGCGCGTTGGGGCAGCTCAATCGCCATGTCGCCTGTCTTGAAGCTCTTCAATCCGCCGGCGGCCATGGCCTCGACCCTGCCCTTCTTATCAAGCCGCACCGCCGCCACGCCGATGGCGTCGAAGGCGACGTCGTGGCCACCCGGCCCCGAGCCCGGTCGAGGGGTGACCTTGATGGTCTTCTGAATCGGATCACCCTGCACGTCCTTCTCACCGGAAGCGATAATGACCGTGCCATCGAGCAACCGGCACTGCCCGCTCGGCTTGGGCATCATAGACGCGGGGAACCCGGCGACCCCGCGCATCGTGCAGGGCGTCTGCGGCTCAATGCCCGACGCCTTCAGACGGGCAATGACCCGCCGCATGGCGGCGGCCGCCGTGACTGGTTTCATTGACGATGGAAGAGCGGCCGCGGCGTCCAGGGGATTGCCCTCAAAATCCATGGTCCAATCGCCGACGCGGAATAAGGCGGTCTTGCCCCCGGCCGCTGCCTTGCGGAAGAGCTCCGCCGCGGCGTGGCGTTCGAATTGCGGGTGGTAGAGCACGGCCGCCGCGTAACGTTGCGGGCCGTATTGGAGGCTGCCGTCTTCGGCGATCTTCAGGTTCCCGAGGGCAATTTCGCTGCTCGGGATCAGGTCCGCGTAGAAACCCTCGGCCCACAGACCATTAGTCACTTCGAGCCCCGCGTCAGCAAAGCCTTTGCCCGACCAGTTCAGGGCATCGGGATGTCCGAACACCACCGCCACGGGACAATCCAGGGAGGCGGTGGAGATGGTGTTGAGCAGACCTATTCGCGCATCCGCCTGCAACACTCGGGACTCCGCCAGCGACCAGGGGTTGGTCTCCCACGGACCAGGAAACTGGGGATGGAAATTCATCCGGCCACCACCCAGGGCATGCCGCCAGACGTCTTCCTCATAGGATTTCAGCGAGCTGTCGTAGTACATGTTGTACCAGAGCGGGCTGTGCCACTTCTTTGCCAGCGCCGTGCGCACGCAAAACGGCGTCGCTTCGTCTGTCTGAGCCAGATCCCGCTGACAGGCCCACCAGTCCAAGCCGTTCTTGAAAACCTCGTTCTCATTCGGGTAGGGGTACCAGGTCGGATGCGTGGCTGACAGGGCCTTCTGGCCGAAGACTTCTTTGATGGCATGGTAGAGGGCGGTCTCCATCTCAGCGTTGCGTTGCCAGCTCATCTCCATGTAGTGATTGATGGCCGCCGCGCGTTCCCCCTCCCGCCCTTTCTCCCCCAGGCTCATCAAGAGAAGGTCGCGCACCAGATCGTGACCGGGCCTTCGTTGCGCATAGACCTCGGCCATGAAACGGGAGAACCAGAGGTTTTCGGCATTGCCCAAGCCGCCCGGAAACCCCCATTCGTCCTTGCAGGCGCCCGCCAACGCGACATCCGCATATTGTTTGACGATCGCACGCTCAAACTCGATGAGATGGGGAGCGAAAACATCCGGGGTGAAAAGACTGTGCACGGCCATGACGCATGCCATTCGCCCCCTGTCCGCTGCCGTACAGGGAATCCCCACCCTTACGCCCTTGTCATCCGCCTGAACCGCCTTGCAGCGAGGCGTAATGTCCTCCACCGAAGCCAGGCCGATGCCGCCGGGCTCACGGACGTAGGAATACACGCGCAACAATCGGCTGGCCACGGGGTAATAAGCTGGGGCGCGGAAGGTGTAGTGATCGCCGCCCCCGCTCGTTTCGACCAGGAGCTCCACGTCACCGGACTCCTTGAGGCCGACTTCGCGCAACCGGACGATCTCCTGCAACTCGTCGGGATGCTTGTGCATAAACGCCTTGCGCGCCAGCCGCACGTCCAGGTCCATGACCATCGCCATGTCATGCGCACGGGCATATTCAGCCGCCAGTTTTATCTGATCATGAACCTTGGGATCTGTCACCTCCACGTTGGCACGAATGCTTGTGGTCAGCAGGCCAAAGACCGAGTATTTCTCCGCCTTGTCAATGAAGTCCCTGTAGCCTTCCGGCGCCAATTCCCGGGTCGTCCAGAACCAGCAGCCGATGCCCGGCCAGGATTCCTTGACGACGTTCATCTCCTGACCGGGCAACTCGACGCGAAGGGAACGGACAGGAGCTTGGCCCACGGCGGCGGAAGCGGCCGGGAGGCAGGGCAGCAAGGTCCGAGCTGCAACGAGGAAGGCCACGAAGCGGCGTGCGGCGTTATCTCTCATCGCGGGATTCTCCTTCGGCGTTTCATTTGATGGTTTATCTAGTGGTTTCCAGGAGCCTGAATTGGAGCCGGCAGGTTCCCGAGCCAACGGCATGGACCGCGGCATTGTCTTGCACGCGCGGAAACTCTACCTTTTCCGCATCGGCGGCGGGCTTGCCAGACCCGGCCACTCCGGGGCGTCCTTCGCCGGAACAAACTCGGTCGCGAACGCGCTATCTGTCTTCTCAGGGCTGGGGAACATGAAGGTCCCCTCCATACCTTACTATGCCGCCGTAGCTCTTGGTTCCGTTGCTGGCGCCGTAAATGCCGTTGCACCAAACATCGAGTCCGCCTCCAAGGCTCGACCAGACCCAAAGAGCATGCCCCGACTCATAGATGTTAAGGTATGAAATCCGCCGTTGGCGGCGGACATCATCCTAGCGTAAGACTACTCTACCTCCTCGCGCCATATCCACACCAAATGGTAGCAGGTTCACCGAAACGTGTCACCAAAATGCGAGAATGCCGCCACAAAATGCGGCTAAGCCGCTTAGTCCAGCTTTCGTGAAGAGCGGCACGAACTGAAGCATGAACGCCGAACGCGCCGCCGTCAGAGGCGTCGTCACCGCCGCGTAGTTCCAGATCATTTCGCCCTCTTCGCGCCAGCGCCGGCACACCATCGGGCGCTGGCTGGGCCAGTCCTTGCATTAGCTATATACCTGACTACTTCCTCAATCGTTTCCGCAGAAGGCGCGGCGTCCTGCCCCAGCGTGCGCAGCAGCGGATCGTCCCCGCGCATCGGCTCCGTCGCGCTGAATCCCTTCCCGCCCGACAACAAACCGAACACCAGCGAACTCACGCAGACTTCCGTCTGAAAGCCCTGCGTGGCGTCCCTGAGGGCCGGAAAAACAGGCCTTCACAATGTTCCGCAACTCCTGGCGGCGAGCAAGCGCCTGGGCCGCGGCCAAGCCGCCTTTCGCGGTCACGCGCGGCAGTTTCGCATCCGCTTTCTCTGCCTTGACAAGCCGGTCCTTGATCGTGTGTAATTGGTTCACCATTGATTGGCCTCCTCAAGTATGTTCTGCCAAACTTGAGTCTCGCTAAAACCAAGCCAATCAATGGTTTTTCATTTCAAGAAAATGAACTTGCTGATGGGGTGACGGATCAGGGACGTCGTAGGCCGGCGAGCAGGATTTCCGTGGAAATCCCCGCCGGAAAAACCCTATTGTAAGGTGGTGGAGGGTGCGCGGGGTTTTGTTCCGTCGAAACCGCGCCTCTCCATGCTTTGTTCAAACCGGGCCGCCTCCTGGTCCGGAAAAAGAAAGCCGCCCTGCTCGCGCGGGGCGCGGAGGAATCTTGGTGTTTGCTTTTATCGTTCTGCTTCTTGTGCTCGGCCTCCTGCTGCTCCTGCTCGAAGCGGTCATGCCCGGCTTGGTCATGGGCCTGACCGGGTGCGGTCTTATAGCCGCAAGCTCGTACCTGTGTTTTTCACATTACGGCCCGCGGATCGGCGCTGTTTACCTGTCGGTGAGCCTTGTGCTTGCGGGCGCGGTCGCGTTGCGGGCATTTTTCTGGGCTATCAGGCGGGCGACGATCACCCCGCCCGAACCGCAAAAGCCCACGGGGAACGAGGACCTTCGCATCGGGAAAAGCGGCCGCGTGATCAAAGACCTCAACCCGACCGGCTACGTGGAAATCGAGGGGGAGAGGCACATGGCCCGCAGCGCCTTCACCCAGATTCAGATTCCGAGGGATGCCCGGGTGGTGGTGATGGAGGTTGACGGGGCCTACCTGGTCGTGCGCCCGGAGAACGCGGGCTGAACGTCCGCCCGTGCCTCGCGCGGAAAACGCGGGCTGAACGTCCACCCCGCCGCGCCCAGAAAACGCGGCCTGAACGTCCGCCCCCCCGCGCCCAGAAAACGCCGGGTAAACGTCCGCCCCCGCCGCGCGCGAACCCGCCAGAGAGAAGAGCGCCCCCTCGTGAAAATCGCCCTCATCACCCTTGGCT
>Ga0315289_10007412_pt1 | contig 15982 bp, 9 predicted proteins | sample YL17G11_40_MG_FD_203452 | JGI IMG/M metagenome (GOLD analysis project Ga0315289, IMG submission 203452) | Sediment microbial communities from Yellowstone Lake, YNP, Wyoming, USA - YL17G11_40 | ecosystem: Environmental > Aquatic > Freshwater > Lake > Sediment | place: USA: Wyoming | collected... | reverse complement strand
CGGCCCGGGGTGTAGCCGTAGCGGAAGCGGCCGGCGAGAAAGATCTGGGGGAGGAACCTGCTCTTGACCACCCCCATCTGCGCCTGCTTGGCCAGGGTGGCGGCTTCCAGGGCCTTGAACTCCGGTCGATCGGCATTAGCCTTGTCCAGGTATTGCTTCAGGTCCGGAAGGGGGGAGAACTCTTCGGAGAGTGGAGCAATCGGAATTTCCGACTCGGCCGGGTTCACCCCGCAGAGCTCAAAAAAAACCTCCCGGGACTGCTCGAGGCCTTTCCGGGAAGACAAGGTTTCCTTTTCCAGGAGCGCGGTAAAAACCTTGAGGCGGAGGCGGTCGGTCTGGGTCACCCGGCCGGATCCCGAGCTCAGCCATTCGTCAATCTTCTGGTCGATTTTGGTGAGTTCCTGTCTCAAATCAGTTTGCAGGTTGAATACTTCCTGAGCCAGCTGGTAAGCGAAAAAAAGGTCGATCAGATCGTCGGCGAGATCGGCCCGGGCCTGTTCCACCTTGTTCTCCCCCGCCCGAACCCCCTGTTCGGCCGCCTTGATCGCGGAGGAAATCGCCCCGAAAGTGAAGAGGGGTTGAATTACATTCAGCTCGGTTTGGAAGAAGGGGCCCAGCTGGTCCAGGCTCAGCTCCGAAGCGGTGATTTTATCGGGCGGGCTCAGGACGTCACCCTTCGCGTCGGTGACCGGACCGGCGAGGAATCTAAGCCTGATTTCGGGCGCGAAGCGGCTGTTTTTTGCCTCCTGGAGATAGGTTTTGACCGCCGCCAGTTTTTCCTGTTCCTTCAGAATCAGGGGGTTATCCTGGGTCACTTTTTTCAGGCAGTAGTCCAGGGTGACCTGGCCGGCCTGGACTCCCGCCGCCGAGAAGCCCAGCCACCCCAGGAAAACTAAGCCGATTAATTTCCTTCCGCTTTTTTTCATTTCCTGTCTGCTCAACCTGAATAGACCCGCGGAACCCGTCCCGAGATCGAGGTGAAGATTTCGTAAGGTATCGTCCCGGCCCAAGCGGCCATTTCTTCCGCGCGAATCTCCGCCCGCCCGTCCCGGCCGAGGAGCGTAACCTCGTCGCCGGCCTTGACCGAGGGGATCCTTCCCACTTCCACCATGGTCAGATCCATGCAGACCGAGCCAATCACCGGGGCCCTTTGGCCCCGGACCAGCACCTCGGCGCGGTTGGACAGGGACCGGAGATAACCGTCCGCGTACCCCATCGGCAAAACCGCCACCGCCCGGGCGGAGCGGTTCAGAAACATCTTTCCATATCCCACCCGGTATCCCGGCGGGATTTTCTTGATCTGCTGAATCCGGGTTTTCCACGTCAGGACCGGCTTCAAGGTCAGACCCGATTTCGCCAGGCGATATTCCGGATAGGCCCCGTAAAGCACGAGCCCGGCCCGGACCAGATTGTCCCCTCCCGTACGGCGGAGGATTACCGCCGCGCTGTTTGAGGAGTGAGTATAAAGAGGACGGTAACCAGCGTCAAGAAAAAGCCGGACCGCCTTTTGAAATTCCTGCCGCTGGAAACGGGTGAAGACTGGGTCGGTGGCTTCGGAAAGATGGGTCATGATCCCTTCGAGCCGGAGGCCTTTCATCCGCCGGAAATCCTGCAGGAACCGGGGAATCTCGGCCGGAAGAATCCCGAGCCGCCCCATGCCTGTATCGACCTTGAGATGGATGGGAAAGTTCCCGCCTCCCCGGCGCCGAGCTTCCCGGGAAATCGCTCGGACCATCTCGATCCGATCTAACACGGGGGTTAGACGATAGCGAAAGAGGAGGGGAATTTCCTTCAGGTCAAGATGGCTTAAAACCAGGATCCGGCCGCGGAGTTTTCCCCGCCGGAGTTCTAAAGCCTCTGACAGCTGGGCGACCCCGAAGAAGCGGCAGCCCTGTCCAGCCAGACACCTGGCCACCGGGACCGCCCCATGCCCGTAGGCATTGGCCTTTACCACCGCCAGGATTTCCGTGGGGACCTGAAGTCTTCGGACCAGAGCTTGATAATTCGCGGCCAGTGCTTTCAGATCAATTTCCGCCCAGCTTTTTTTCGATTGTGGATCCATAATTCCCTGATATATTACTTGTATCCAGTTTTTTGTCAAAAAAAAGCCCTTCGAAAAACGAAGGGCTTTTTTAATTTAATTCTGGCAGCGCCCTACTCTCCCAACCGATAACCGATCAGTACCATCGGCGCTGGAGGGCTTAACTTCCGTATTCGAAATGGGAACGGGTGTTTCCCCTCCGCTATGGCCACCAGAAAATCAATAATAAATACAAAGTAAATATAGAATAAATATAGAAGCTCTAATTTGGGAAAATTTAAATAATTATGGCCAAGCCTCACGGCCGATTAGTACCGGTCAGCTTAAATCCTTACGGATCTTACACCCCCGGCCTATCAACCTCGTGGTCTACGAGGGGCCTTCAGTCCTGTCTTACGACAAGAGGGATACCTAATCTTGGGGTGGGCTTCCCGCTTAGATGCTTTCAGCGGTTATCCCTTCCGCACATAGCTACCCAGCGCTGCAGCTGGCGCCACAACTGGTACACTAGAGGTGCGTCCATCCCGGTCCTCTCGTACTGGGGACAGCTTCCCTCAAGTATCCTTCGCCCACAACAGAGAGGGACCGAACTGTCTCACGACGTTCTAAACCCAGCTCACGTACCACTTTAATCGGCGAACAGACGAACCCTTGGGACCTCCTTCAGCCCCAGGATGTGATGAGCCGACATCGAGGTGCCAAACCTCCCCGTCGATGTGAACTCTTGGGGGAGATCAGCCTGTTATCCCCGGCGTACCTTTTATCCGTTGAGCGACGGCCCTTCCATGCAGAACCGCCGGATCACTAAGGCCTGCTTTCGCACCTGCTTCACCCGTCGGTGTCGCAGTCAAGCTCCCTTATGCCTTTGCACTCGACGGCTGATTTCCAAACAGCCTGAGGGAACCTTTGCACGCCTCCGTTACCTTTTGGGAGGCGACCGCCCCAGTCAAACTACCCACCAAACAGTGTCCCCGACCCGGATAACGGGCCTAGGTTAGAACTTCAGTACAACCAGAGTGGTATTTCAACGTTGACTCCAGCCCGGCTAGCGCCGGACCTTCAAAGTCTCCCACCTATCCTACACAAGCAGGACCAAAGTTCACTGTTAAGTTGTAGTAAAGGTGCCGGGGTCTTTCCGTCTAGTTGCGGGTAAACGGTATCTTCACCGTTGCTTCAATTTCGCTGAGTCCCTGGCCGAGACAGCGCAGGAGTCGTTACGCCATTCGTGCAGGTCGGAACTTACCCGACAAGGAATTTCGCTACCTTAGGACCGTTATAGTTACGGCCGCCGTTTACTGGGGCTTCGGTTCACCGCTTCTCATCCCGACCGAAGTCAGAACAATGACGAATCCCCTTAACCTTCCAGCACCGGGCAGGCGTCAGACCCTATACATCGTCTTGCGACTTAGCAGAGTCCTGTGTTTTTAGTAAACAGTCGCTCCTGCCGTTTCACTGCGATCCGGATTCGCTCCCGGAGCAAGTCCGCTCACGATTCCGGACACACCTTCTTCCGAAGTTACGGTGTCATTTTGCCGAGTTCCTTAGCCAGGGTTCTCTCAAGCGCCTTGGGATCCTCTCCCCGCCTACCGGCGTCGGTTTGCGGTACGGTCACCATTTAGGCTCGCTACGAGGCTTTTCTGGGAAGCATGGGATCAGCCAGTTTATTCCCCTAACGGGGATCCTCATCACCTCTCGGAGTTAACGAGATCCTGGATTTGCCTGGGATCTCCTCCTACCGGCTTGAACCTACCATTCCAGCGAGTAGGATGGCCTACCCTTCTCCGTCCCCCCATCGCTCAAACGCCCATTTGGTGGTACAGGAATATTAACCTGTTGTCCATCGCCTACGCCTTTCGGCCTCGGCTTAGGTACCGACTAACCCTGAGCGGATTAACCTTCCTCAGGAAACCTTAGGCTTACGGCGAGCGGGTTTCTCACCCGCTTTTACGCTACTTATGTCAGCATAATCTCTTCCATTCAGTCCAGGCATCCTCACGGTTACCCTTCGCTCCGAATGGAATGCTCCTCTACCCCCCCCCGACTTGCGTCGGGGGAGCCGCGGCTTCGGTAATAAGCTTGAGCCCCGTTACATTTTCAGCGCAGAACCGCTTGACCAGTGAGCTATTACGCTTTCTTTAAAGGATGGCTGCTTCTAAGCCAACCTCCTGGCTGTCAGAGCGTTTCTACATCTTTTCCCACTTAGCTTATCCTTAGGGACCTTAGCCGGCGGTCTGGGGTGTTCCCCTTTTGCCCATGAACCTTATCGCCCACGGACTCACTCCTGTTCCTGAAGTAATGGCATTCGGAGTTTGGTTGGGTTTGGTAGTCTTGTAGGACCCCTAATCCATCCAGTGCTCTACCTCCATTACTCAATAAAACAAGGCTGCACCTAAATGCATTTCGAGGAGTACCAGCTATCTCCAGGTTTGATTAGCCTTTCACTCCTACCCACAGTTCATCCGAGCGGTTTGCAACCCACACCGGTTCGGGCCTCCATCTCGCATTACCGAGACTTCACCCTGACCATGGGTAGATCACCTGGCTTCGGGTCTACTCCCGGCAACTAATCGCCCATTTCGGACTCGCTTTCGCTCCGGCTTCACCTCTTCGGCTTAACCTTGCTGCCGAGACGTAACTCGCTGACTCATTATGCAAAAGGCACGCGGTCAGCCGGTCCCGCCCGAAAGCGGGACATCGGCCTCCCACCGCTTGTAGGCTTGCGGTTTCAGGTACTATTTCACTCCCCTCACCGGGGTGCTTTTCACCTTTCCCTCACGGTACTAGTTCACTATCGGTCACTGAGTAGTATTTAGCCTTGGAAGATGGTCCTCCCGGCTTCCCTCGGAGTTTCTCGTGTTCCGAGGTACTCGAGAAATCGAACCCAAGAGTTCTCGGCTTTTCACTTACAGGACTATCACCTTCTCCGGTCCGCCTTTCCAGACGGTTCAATTAAGCTGAGAATTTGTAACTCTCTGAAGAAGCCGCCGCTTCCTCCGTCCGATCCTCACAACCCCGGTTCAACAACGCCAGCGGGCTATTGCGTTGAACTGGTTTAGGCTATTCCCTTTTCGCTCGCCGCTACTGGGGGAATCGCGATTGCTTTCTCTTCCTAGAGGTACTGAGATGTTTCAGTTCCCTCCGTTTGCCTTCCGGCCCTATGAATTCAGACCGGAATGTCCCGAGATTAATCGGGACGGGTTGCCCCATTCGGAAATCCCCGGATCTAAGTTTGTTTAGCGACTCCCCGGGGCTTTTCGCAGCTATCCACGCCCTTCTTCGCCTCTCAGTGCCAAGGCATCCACCGCAAGCTCTTAGTAGCTTGGCCATAAATTTATTTGAGAGTTTACCCAAATATTGAGCTTCTATATTTATTTTTCAAAGATCAGGGCACGGGGTTGAGTTCAGCTTGGTGGAGGTAAGCGGGATCGAACCGCTGACCTTCTGGTTGCAAACCAGATGCTCTCCCAGCTGAGCTATACCCCCGTTGGTGGGCCTAGGTAGATTCGAACTACCGACCTCACGCTTATCAGGCGGGCGCTCTAACCAACTGAGCTATAGGCCCAAAATCGTAAAGAACAAAAGTCTCTCTTTTCCGAGAGCCCCGGTCTTTCGACCTTCGAAAACTGAATAGCCGACTCTTGAAGATAAAACTCCTTAGAAAGGAGGTGATCCAGCCGCAGGTTCTCCTACGGCTACCTTGTTACGACTTCACCCCAATCACCTATCATACCTTGGGAACTTGCCTCCCTACCGAAGCAGGGTTAGCTCAGTGACTTCTGGTACAGCAGATTCTCGTGGTGTGACGGGCGGTGTGTACAAGGCCCGGGAACGTATTCACCGCGCCGTTCTGATGCGCGATTACTAGCGATTCCAGCTTCATGGAGTCGAATTGCAGACTCCAATCCGAACTGAGGCCGCTTTTTTGAGATTGGCTCCCCCTCACGGGTTCGCAACCCTTTGTAGCGGCCATTGTAGCACGTGTGTTGCCCTGGGCGTAAGGGCCATGAGGACTTGACGTCATCCTCACCTTCCTCCCCGTTAACCGGGGCAGTTTCTCTAGAGTGCCCAACTTAATGATGGCAACTAGAGATAAGGGTTGCGCTCGTTGCGGGACTTAACCCAACATCTCACGACACGAGCTGACGACAGCCATGCAGCACCTGTCTTCCCGCTCCCCGATTTCTCGGGGCACTCCCAGCTTTCACCGGGATTCGGAAGATGTCAAGCCCAGGTAAGGTTCCTCGCGTTGCATCGAATTAAACCACATGCTCCACCGCTTGTGCGGGCCCCCGTCAATTCCTTTGAGTTTTAGCCTTGCGGCCGTACTCCCCAGGTGGGGCACTTAATGCGTTAGCTGCGGCACCCCCAATAAATCGGGAATACCTAGTGCCCATCGTTTACAGCGTGGACTACCAGGGTATCTAATCCTGTTTGCTCCCCACGCTTTCGCGCCTCAGTGTCAGGGGTGGTCCAGAAAGCCGCCTTCGCCACTGGTGTTCCTCCCGATATCTACGAATTTCACCTCTACACCGGGAATTCCGCTTTCCTCTCCCACCCTCAAGCCATCCAGTTTCGAATGCAATTCCTGGGTTAAGCCCAGGGCTTTAACATCCGACTTAAACGACCACCTACGCGCCCTTTACACCCAGTGATTCCGAGCAACGCTCGCACCCTCCGTTTTACCGCGGCTGCTGGCACGGAGTTAGCCGGTGCTTCCTTCGGCGGTAACGTCAGAACCCAACCCTATTCAGATTGGATTTTTTCTTCCCGCCCGACAGAGCTTTACGACCCGAAGGCCTTCATCACTCACGCGGCGTCGCTGCGTCAGGCTTTCGCCCATTGCGCAATATTCCCCACTGCTGCCTCCCGTAGGAGTCTGGACCGTGTCTCAGTTCCAGTGTGGCTGGCCGTCCTCTCAGACCAGCTAACCATCTTCGCCTTGGTAGGCCGTTACCCTGCCAACAAGCTAATGGTGCGCGAGCCCATCCCGGAGTAGCAGCAGCCTGAAGCTTCCGCCACCTTTGGCCTCGGCTACCGCAGTAGCCGTGGTCTTATCCGGTATTAGCCCCGCTTTCGCGGGGTTGTTCCAGTCTCCGGGGCAGGTTACTCACGTGTTACTCACCCGTTCGCCACTTTACAGTCCCGGTTGCCCGGGATTTCTCGTTCGACTTGCATGTGTTAAGCACGCCGCCAGCGTTCGCTCTGAGCCAGGATCAAACTCTCCGAAAAAACTTCCCCGCAATCTTCAAGAAGATTACGGATTTTGACAGAGATTTTAAGGACGAGTTTACCTTTGGAGTGGCTATTCAGTTTTCAAAGATCAAAAGATATATATTCCAACATTAAAATATAATGACGGGTCTCTGGGATATCAAGTCAAAGATTTCCTCTTCCTCCCCAGCCATTATTAATGTTTTCGCAAAACCTAGTTGCTGATATTTTCGCCCGCAAATTTTCTTTTGTCAACACCCCGCATCAAATAATTATTTTCTCAATTAAATAAATTACCCACTCTTATTTAATCTTGATCTTGTGATATTTTTTCTTTCCGACCCGGATGAGGATTTCCCTGCCCTTAATCGATTTTTCCGAAAGCATGGCTTGCCCTTCCCCGATTCTTTCCTCGTTGAGGTAGACTCCTCCCTGTTGAATCAGACGCCTGGCCTCGCTTTTCGAAGGTGCCAACCCTACCTCGAAGATCAGCTCCCAGGCCGGAAGCCCGGATTTCAGGCGTTCGAGTGAGAGATTCGAGGTCGGCAGGTTGTCCTGTTCCGCGGCTAGGGGATTACGATTGATTGAACTGGTGGGGAGAATCCGGGGATCAATCCCCTTGGCACCAAAGAGCTGGGCCGCGGCTTTCCAGGCCGATTCCGCTTCTTTCTCCCCATGCACGAATTTGGTTATCTCGAAAGCCAGAATGGTTTTGGCCTGGTTCAGTTCGGCTTCAGAAAAACCCCTGGTCATCTGGATCTCGGTCATCGGTAGGAAGGTAAAAAAGGCGAGAAAACGCTCCAAGTCCCGGTCATCCACGTTCCGGAAATGCTGGTAAAAATCATAAGGACTGGTTCTCCGGGGATCGAGCCAGACCGCACCCTGGGCGGTCTTTCCCATTTTCTGCTGATTGGCCGTGGTTAAAAGGGGAAAGGTCAGGCCGAACGCTTCGGCAGACTCCACTCTCCGGATGAGATCAATTCCGGCCAGGATGTTTCCCCATTGGTCATCTCCTCCCATCTGTAAGACACACCCATGCTTTCGGTAAAGAACCAGAAAGTCATAGGCCTGCAGGACCTGGTAATTAAACTCGAGAAAAGAAAGCCCCCGCTCCATGCGTATTTTATAAGCCTCGGCCGAGAGCATTCGGTTCACGCTGAAATGGCGGCCAATATCCCGCAGGAAATTGATGTACTTCAGGGAACCGTACCATTGGCTGTTGTTCACCATCATGGCTTTCTCATCAGAAAAATCGAGGAACCGGGACACCTGCTGGCGGATCCGGCGGGTGTTGCTTTTAATCTGTTTTCCCTCCAGCATCTGTCTCATCTCGGTATGCCCGGAGGGGTCCCCGACCAGCGCCGTTCCTCCCCCCAGTAGCAGGATCGGACGATGTCCATGTTTTTGCAGATGCACCAAGGCCATGATGGGTAGCAGGCTCCCGGCATGGAGGCTGTCCGCAGTCGGATCAAAACCAATATAGGCCGATACCGGACCGGAGCCAAGCTTTTCCTCCAGTCGCTCCCGCTCGGTGATCTGGCGGATAAAACCCCGGGCTTCAAGTTCGGCTAGAAATATTTTCATCTTAAACCGGTAGAGATAACCTCTCAATTTTGAGGCACCGCCCCGAACCCGTCTCCAGTTCCAGCAGCACTCCCTGCAGATAAACGTTTTTCTGGGCCACGACAAATTTAATCGGCATCTGGGTCAGGAAATGGTCAATCGCGGGGGCTGGCTCGAGCCCGATAACCGAATCGCTGGCCCCGGTCATCCCCGCGTCGGTAATATACCCCGTCCCCCCCGGGAGGATCTGTTCATCGGCGGTCTGGACATGGGTATGGGTCCCGATGACCGCGCTCACCTTACCATCGAGATAAAAACCCATCGCCCGTTTCTCGGAAGTGGCCTCGGCGTGAAAATCCAGGAGCAACAAAGGGGTTTCCCGGGAGAGCCGCTCCACTTCCCTCCGCGCGGCCAGGAAGGGATCCTCCAACCGGTTGTTCATGTAGACGCGCCCCTCCACGTTGATCACCCCGACCCTGGACCCGGAGGCCAGGGGTACCACCACCGAACCCACCCCCGGGACCTGAGCCGGATAATTGGCGGGCCGGAGAAGGCAGGGTTCCTTAGCGAGGAAATTAACCACCTCAAGATGCCTGAAGATATGGTTGCCGCTCGTAATCACCCTGACCCCCTGCTGAAAAAGTTCATCGGCTTCCTTAGCGGTGATCCCCTTGCCCCCGGCCGCATTCTCACCGTTCGCAATCACGAGTTCCAGGGAAAGATCCGCAATCAGGGCCGGAAGTACCTGTCTCACCGCCTGGCGTCCCGGGCGCCCAAAAACATCCCCCAAAAAAAGAATCCTAATCAAACCGCCCGCTCACTTGGCGTATTCCACGGCCCGGTTTTCCCGAATCACGGTGACCTTGATCTGACCCGGGTAGGTTAGTTCGCCTTCAATCCGGTGGGCCAGTTCCCTGGCTAAATTATGGCTAGCCTCATCGGAAATTTTCTGACTCTCTACGATCACCCGGATCTCCCGGCCCGCCTGGATCGTGTAACATTTTTCTACCCCCTGAAAGGTGGACGCGATCTTTTCCAGGTCCTCCAGGCGCTTGATATAAGCCTCGTACATTTCCCGGCGCGCCCCCGGCCGGGCGGCGGAAAGAGTGTCGGCCGCCTGGACCAAGATTCCGAAAATGGTCGAAGGTTCATCATCGTGGTGGGTTCGGACCGCCTCGACCACATCCTTCTTTTCTCCGTATTTCTGCGCCAGCTCCATTCCGATCTCCGCATGCGAGCCTTCGACTTCATGGTCCACGGCCTTGCCGATGTCGTGGAGCAATCCCACCCGGCGGGCGAGCTTGGTATCGAGGCCAAGTTCCGATGCCATAATCCCAGAAATGAAAGCCACCTCCATCGAATGTTGATATATGTTCTGGGCATAGCTGGTCCGGAACTTCAGCTTCCCCAGAAGCTTGACCAACTCCCCGTGGAGCCCGTGTACCCCGAGATCAAAAGCGGCCCGTTCCCCATCCTCCACGATCGCCGCTTCAATTTCCTTCTCGGTCTTGTCCACGACCTCCTCGATCCGTCCGGGGTGAATCCGCCCGTCCTGGATTAATTTTTCCAGAGACCGCCGGGCGATCTCCCGGCGCATCGGGCTGTGGGCGGAGAGCACCACCGCCTCCGGGGTATCATCAATAATGAGGTCCACGCCGGTCAGGGATTCCAGGGCCCGGATGTTCCGGCCCTCCCTCCCGATGATCCTCCCCTTCATATCCTCGTTGGGCAGATTAACCACCGAGACCATCTTCTCGGCCGCGTAATCACCCGAATATTTCTGAGTCGCCAGGGCAATGATCCGGCGGGCGTTCCGTTCCGCCTGCTCCCTGGCTTCCTCTTCGATTTTTTTGGCGATCTTCTGGGCTTCCAGCCGGGCCGCCCCTTCCATGCTTTCCAGCAGGATTTTCTTGGCCTCGTTGGCGGTGATCCCGGCCAGTTTTTCCAGCTTCTCCCGTGCCTCGGCCAGCATCTGATTGTATTTTTTGTCCTTTTCGTCCGCCGACTGCTCGCGGCTGACCACCGCCCGCTCGCGCTTGGCCAGCTCGGCATCCTTTTTCTCCAGGAGATCGAGTTTTCTCTCCAGGTTTTCCTCCCGGTTGAGCAGCCGCCGCTCAAAATTTTTAAGTTCCTGCCGCTCCGCCCGGGTTTCCCGCTCGAAAGCGGCCCGGGTCTTCAGGGTTTCATCCCGGGCCTGGATGGCGCTTTCCTTTTTCAACGCCTCCGCTTCCTTCTGGGCATTGGCAACGATTTCCTGTGCCTGCTTTTCGGCGGAGTCGGCTTTCCGTCGGCCCCACAATTTGCGCAGGTAATATCCCAAAAACAAACCGAGGGCCAAACCGACAATCACGATCAAAATATTGATATTGGTAATAGTCATTTTCCAATCCTCCTGCCTCTCAATTAATCCGCCCGATCCGCTCCTCGGTAATAAGCCAATCCATTGCCACCCCCCGATCATCCGGGGGCAGGGGAATCCGGGGAACGATCTGGAAACCAAACGCCAACCCGGCCTTGCTTTTCCGGGAGGCTGCCGGAGCCAAAGCCCGATCATAGAAACCCCGGCCATACCCCAGCCGGGTTCCCTGGAGGTCGAAAACCACCCCCGGGACAAAAATCAGATCGAACTCTTCCGGGGTTCTTTCCTCAAAAGGAAACACCGGCTCGGGAATCCGAAAGGTCCCCTCCCGTAGTTCCGAACTCAGATAAACCCGGAAAAAACGCAAGGCACCCGGCGGGATTACCCGGGGATAGAATACCGCCTTTCCCCCCTGAGTGGCCGCCCGGAGGATTCCTCCGGTCGGGACTTCACCCCGCATATCCGCATAAAGGGCAATCCGGCGAGCCTTCTGATATTCGGGAAATTCCAGGATTTTCTCCAAAATCCGGGAACCAATTTTTTCCCGTTCGGCCTCCCGGAAACCCCTGCGCCGAGACAGATGTTCTTTCCGCAGTGCTTCCCGCAATTCCAGTCCCCCTGTGTCCATGATCAACTGACCAAGGAAATTAAATCGACCAAAATCATCAGCCGGACTTTTTTCCGACCGATCGCCGGGATCAGAAATTTAGGGGATCCAGTTGAAACGGAGATATGCTACCGGGTTTTCCCCGGGGCAGGAAAATCTTTAATCCCCGGCAGGAAAACTCGGACCACGAACCTTCCGGTTATGCACTCTGGTGAACCAGGACAGACTCTTATCGAAAAACCGGACATGGTAGTATCTCAACTTTTTCCCGAACATTCGTTTTTCCAAACCCCTCTTTCTGATCCATATTATCGCGATCCACCTTAGCTGGTGTTCTTTTTAAGAAATAAGCCTCCTCTCTTTCTTATATTTTTTTTCTCTTAATTTTCGGCCCCGCCTATGGCCGTAAGCGCGGATACTTTTTGAACCGTTGGGTTAAGTGGGCGCCATATTACTGCTTTTGACCCTTCCCTTGATCCGGGCCGGTCAGCCACAATAAGGGACAGCTCCCCCAAGCAATTTATTGGTTCATAAATTAGTTTTCCACGTCTACGCACCCGGCAGGGTTTCATTAAGCGCCGAGCCGATTTTTTCCTGCAGTTCTCCTACCTTTTTCTCCAAAGAAGAAAACACCTTTTCCTGATGGTTCCGATAAATGAAATACTCTTCCGCTATCGTCACCGCCGTCATAATGGCGATCCGGAGGCTATCCACGGCGGTGAACCGAGTCCGCACCTGGCCGGCCGTCTCCTCCACATAACCGGCCAGGAGTTTGAGGAATTCCTCGGTCTGATCGCTGGTCAATGATAACTTCTGTCCCAAAATCTCGGTTCGGAAGGATTTTTTCATTCCTTTTTCTCCTCGAACTAAGGTTATTCATTTTAATTTTCGCAGTCAAGAGAAGGCGGTTCGCTTGCAATCTGGGTATCCTCAATATGAAAATAGACTGAAAATACCATGCTTTGCTACCAATGCCTGAAAAAAATACCGGATAACTCCCGGAAATGCCCCTTTTGTGGACGGCTCCTGATTCCCGGATCCTCCGAAGAAACCATCCCCAAATCAGCTTCCGAGAAATCCTCCAGCGCCAAACCGTCTGCGAAAAAACCAGAAGCTCCGAAAACACCGCCTCCCCAGCCAACCCCGATCAAACCCGCTCCCGCCAAGCCGGCTCCGTCCAAGCCAGCTTCCCAGGAAATTCGACCACCGGCAAAAGCCTCGCCCAAACCGCCGCGGTCCAAGCCCACCCCCGCGGAATCCACCCCGCCGGTTGCCTTGTACAATATTGGAGATATTGTCGCCAACCGTTACGAGGTCTGGGAAATTCTTGGTTCCGGGGGATTGGGAACGGTTTATAAAGTCCAGGACCGGGGCACCCGTCGATCTTACGTCCTGAAACGAATCCTTCTGGAACTGGTCAATCCCGAAATCATTCGCCGTTTCCAGAAGGAAGCCGCTCGCTGGATCAGAATCCGTCATGCCCAGCTGGTCGAAGTTTTTTCCTCTGGAGAAGACCGGGGATCGGCATATTTCCTCCGGGAATATCTTGAAGGTCTTTCCCTGGACCGGCTCCTGCAGGTCAGAAAAACCGCCGGGGTTTCCTTCAGCATCGATGAAATTGAGCCGATTTTCGCCCAGATCGCCCTCGGATTGATCGAGCTTCACCGAACCATCATCCACGGGGATCTCAAACCTCAGAATATCATCATTCTGCCGGACACCTTGAAAATCGCCGACTTCGGGATGGGAAGAATCCTCGACAATCCCGATTTTGTCTCCATCCAGCTCGCCCAGAGCGACAACTATTACTACCTTTCCCCGGAGATAATTTCCGACCCGGTTCACATCGGCAAAGTTTCGGACATTTATTCCTTCGGGGCCATCCTGTATGAAATGATGACTAACTCCGTTCCGCGGGGAGAGGTGGTTAATCCCTCCCGGTTCAACCCGAATCTCAACCCTAAACTCGATCCGGTCATCATCCGCGCCCTCCGAGAAAGCCATTCAGAACGCTACGAAAATATTCTGGATTTAGCCCGGGATTTTTACCAGGCGATCGGGAAAGAACTGCCGGCGGGTTTCACTCCTCAGTCCATTGACGACCTCCATATTCCCGATGACTTCATGGAAATCCAATCTTCCCGTCTTCTGGCTCGTCCGCCCGAACCTCCTCTGGAAATTCCACCCGATCACCCTTCGGTCGCCGTCCCTGTGGTTAAACCCATACAGGTTCCTCCCGAGCCGCCGGCACCCGAACCCATTCCTCCCCTCGAGCCACCCGCTCCAGAACCACCGACGTCCGAACCTATCTATATCCCGGAGCCCCAGGCACCCGAACCCGCTCCCATCCCCGAGCCTCCCGTCCCGGAACCGCCAGCTCCGGAACCAATTTCTACTCCAGAACCGCCGGCACCCGAACCCATTCCTCCCCTCGAGCCACCCGCTCCAGAACCAACTCGCGAACCGGAGACAGTACCCGTCTCAGAGCCCATTTCCACTTCTCAAACACCGGCCCCGGAAATGCCCACCCCGCCCCCGGCACAGCCTGAGGAATGGAAAGTTCCCGCTCCCTCCCCCACCCCCGCCCGTTCCAAGGTTCCCCTGATCGCCGCGGTGTTGGGAGGCATCATTCTGCTGGTGGCAGGAGGCATTTATTCTCTCAACCAACAGAACAAATCCCGCCTGGCCCGTGAGGTCAAGGGAAAAACCCAGGCTATTATAAAAATATATTCAGAGCTGGAACGTTCCGGAGCATCGCAAAAAAAGATCGCCGCCTTCCTTAAAACTGGATCCCGGATGGAGGAGCTAAAAAAACTTATTGCCGCCGGGGAATACGAAAAAGCCGAAGCCGTCATACCCGCGATCGCCGCCCTGGTGGAGGAGGCCCAGTCGGAACTCGAGCGGGAGCTGCGGGAACGGGAACAGAAAGAATTCTCTGCGGCCGAGGCGGCTATCCAAAAGGCGGAAGCCAGCCAGGAAGAAGCCACCAAAGCCCAGGCCCAGACGGGGGCGCCCGAACCTTTTCAGCTAGGGGGCAGCAAGCTCGAAGCGGCCCGGAAGGCCCTGGCCCAGGGAAAAACCCCGGAGGCCGTTTCGCTGGCCCAGGCGGCCAAGAACGCTTTTGATCAGGCCGTTAAAAAAGCCGGGAAAAAAGCTCCCGCTCCCGAATCCGAAAAGGAAATGAAAACGGCCCAGATGAAAAAAGAAGCCGCGGCCGCCGCGGCCCCCGCCGGGAAATGCCCGGCCGGGATGGCCTACGTTCCCGCCGGCAATTTCCCCATGGGCAGCTCCCCGGATGATTCCGACCATGACTATTCCGAGCTTCCCAACAAACCGGTAAACGTTCCCGCCTACTGCATCGATGTCTATGAATACCCCAACAAGGAAGGCGCCACGCCCCTGACCAAGGCCACCTGGTACGAAGCGAAAAAATCCTGCCAGGCCAACGGCAACCGGCTTTGCACCGAGCCCGAGTGGGAAAAAGCCTGCAAGGGGACCAAGAATAATAAATACCCCTATGGCAACCGCTGGGATGGGAATATTTGCAATACCCAGGACCCCCAGGGGAAGGAACGCGCGGTCCAGGCCGTCGGCAAGGAAAAGAAATGCAAAAGTGATTACGGGGTTTACGATCTTTCCGGAAACGTCAAGGAATGGACCGAGGACGCTTTTTCCGGGGAAATTTCCGACCGGACCGTCAAGGGCGGATCCTCCGGTCGGCCGGACTGGGCCACCCGCTGCGCTAACCGGGAAAATTTCCTGCAACCCTCCCGCAGCCCCGATCTGGGCTTCCGCTGCTGCCGCGACGCCCCCTGAAGCAACGTTTGTGAATTCCCAATTTCTAATTAAGAATTTCTAATCAATGGATTACGTCGGTTGGTTGCGCTGCTCGTCTCGCATCCGGAAAGGCGAGAAATGCGGGAAGAGTGGGACATGTGGGGCAAGGAAAATAAAAGCAATTTTTCTCGCCTGTCCAACTTGTCCAACCTATCTCGCTCTTAAGAATAAACGAGCCGCCTGCCCGAGCTGATGGCTCGTATCGGCCAGAGCTAGCCGTAACCAATCAATCGATCCCTTTTTCATCTCACTCCTCCGATTTCATTTCCCTGTTTTGAGCCGGTGGAGATATTATAGGATGTTCCGAGTAATGATTTAACCATTTGAAATTAAAGGGAAAAGTGAAAATATTTGATCTGGTCTA
>Ga0315289_10007411_pt1 | contig 15984 bp, 17 predicted proteins | sample YL17G11_40_MG_FD_203452 | JGI IMG/M metagenome (GOLD analysis project Ga0315289, IMG submission 203452) | Sediment microbial communities from Yellowstone Lake, YNP, Wyoming, USA - YL17G11_40 | ecosystem: Environmental > Aquatic > Freshwater > Lake > Sediment | place: USA: Wyoming | collected... | reverse complement strand
TTTCTGGGTTAGCCAATCGTCTTTCGGTAGCGTATTTTTTCACGCATGTTTTACAGCCGCCACTTGCGTAACGCTCAGTTTCGCATTGGCATTTTTTGCAGAATTTCATTTGACAACCCTCTAACGGTTAAGTGATGGTGTCAGTAAGCATTGGTTAGAGCAATGCAAGCCTGGCCGGGCCTGACGCAAACATTTTACCACTTTCTCAACAAAACACGATAGAAGCGACCATCCTTTCGATACTCAATCAGCTTGGGCGGAGTGGCGTTGTTCATGTTTTGCGCCATCTCCAACAGCGTCTGCACATTCAAACCACCAGGCGCAATGCTGGCGCTGTTGGCAATGCTCAGAAGCTGGCTCATTGCACGCTGGCCTGCATAGCCTTCATGCATGATCGGCAAATACTCGGTGATCGGTGTGTCGCTTAGGCCACCGTAGTAGGTCACGGCCAGCATCTCAATGCCAGAGGCCTTGCTGATGTGCTTGCGCCATGTCCAGCTCGTCACTTCCAACTCTTGGCCATCCAGACCCATGATGTCGTCATTTCGCAACACCATTGATTTTTTTACTGGCTCTGGAAACTGCTCACCGCATGAAGGGCAAAGCATCACCGAGATGTGCACCAGTTCCCCACAGTGGCCGCACACCTTCACTGGTGCCTCGCCCTCACCATCGCTGCTCGACTTCTTCGGTGGCTGCACATTCGTGATCGGGCCGTGCATCTCAACCACCCCCGCGAAGTCGAGGACCAGGCAGTGATCGGTGTGGCTCTTGACCCTCATGCCACGGCCAGCCATCTGCACGTACAGGCTGGCGCTCATGGTGGGGCGCATCATCACCACCACATCAATGTCGGGGTAATCAAACCCGGTGGTCAGCACGTTGGCATTGGTCAGCGCACGCAAGCGCCCAGCCTTGAAGTCGGTCAGGATGCGCTCGCGCTCCTTCTTCGGGGTTTCACCAGTCACACACTCAGCAGCCACCCCCTGCTGGCGCAGGGCTTCGGCAACGTGCTGCGCGTGCTTCACACCAGCACAGAAAAACAGCCACGCCTTGCGCTCACCAGCCAGGGCCACCACCTCGCGCACCACAGCCTGATTCTTGTCGTCCGTGTCCACCGCGGCTTGCAGCTCAGATTCGATGAACTCGCCCCCGCGCTTGTGCACACCGCTTGTGTCTAGCTTGGCCTTGGTGACTTTCGAGCGCAGCGTTGACAGGTAGCCTTTGAAGATCAACTCTTCGATGCTCACAGGCGTCAGCAGGTCATCAAACATTGCAGGCTTGTCGGTTATCAGACCATGGCCTAAGCGGTATGGCGTGGCCGTCAGGCCAATCACGCGCAGGTTTGGGTTGATTGCCTTCAGTTCGGCCAGCAGCTTGCGATAGCCGCCCTCGTCTTTGTGGTTAACCAGGTGGCACTCGTCAATGATCACCAGGTCGATGTGTCCTAGCTCTCGCGCCTTGCTCCGCACCGACTGGATGCCAGCAAACGTGATTGGCTCCCCCAAGTCCTTGCGACCAATGCTCGCGCTGTAAATCCCCATTGGAGCCCCAGGCCAGTGCTGGCGCATCTTCTCGGCGTTTTGCTCGATGAGCTCCTTGACATGGGTCAGCATCAAGACACGGGTCTCGGGCCAGTTCTGCAAGGCGTCCTTGCACAGCGCGGCCACAATGTGACTCTTGCCAGATCCAGTCGGCAGCACCAGGCAGGGATTGCCAAAGCCACCAGACTCGAACCAGGCATACAGCTGGTCGATGGTGCGCTGTTGGTATTCACGCAGCATCAACCCACCACCCTTCCACCAAACTCTTTTCGCATATCGTGCAGTTGCGTCCAGCCCTTATCCGCGCAGGCAGAAGCATTGGCCAGCAGCTCACGCGAACTGAACACGCCCTCGATCTCAGGATCTCCATTTGCTACATTCGTGCCATTGATCTCATACACGGCAATGTAATTGTCCGGCCCATCCTTGCGCTGCCACGGCACCAGATCAGGGTGCAGGACATGACCCTCGCATCCGGTACGCTGTGCACCGACCGGAATCACATCATCCCACTTGGCGCAGTGCCAGGTCGAGTCCGACAACGGGGTGGCCATCGCGCAGGTGCGGCAATTGACGTGCTTGGTTATCTTGGTCTGGTGGCAAAACTCGTGCGCGTCGCAGAACTTGCACTGATACCAACTCGGATCGGCGTTCAGCGGCTCGGGCATCCGGTCAGTCAGGGCAATGCGCTGGCCTCGCGCAATGGCCTTGCCTGCCACATCCTTGTCGAACTTCACGCGCTCGGTGTGAATCCGGTCATCATCTTTGCAGACAGCCAGGTACAAAGCACGGTCAATCTGTGTGCCGGCCATGTAAACCTGCATCTGCACAAAATGCTCAGGCTTCGACTTCTCCACGCCATGCTTCACCAGGTCATCAAAAGACTTTTTACTATGCGTTTTGAACTCGGCCACATGCTTGGTCTTCGGGGCATCAGGTATGCCAGAGTCGATGATGGCATCTAGGCTTCCAGAGACATGGCTGCCAAAGTCAACACGGTACTGGCTCACCACATTGCGCACATCCATGCCGATCGCACGCAGGTCAGAAATAATATTCGGTTCCTCCTGGTGCCCCCGGCGAAACAATCGCAGGATGCGGCCAGGAAATGTTGGTTGCACAGCCCAGCGAAACGATAGCCACAGTTTGCGGTCACAAGGGTGGCCCAGGCCACTGGCCCCCATGTGAGGGCGTGGCACCTCGGCCTGCTCCTCGTGGTGCTTGTCAATTAAAGACTGGATGGTATACTCTGACTCGGGAATCTTCATGTTGTCTCTCCTTTGAGAATTTGCCCAGGCCTTCAACAGCCTGGGCATTTTTTTCGCTTACTTCTTAGCCCAAGGCGGTGCGGCCTTGGCAGGCGCTGCCGGAGCAGCCTTGGCCTGCTTTACAAATGGCGGTGCGCTGGCAGCTGGCGCTGCACTGCCAGACACAGACTTGAAGCCCTTGACCTCGTTGCTCGCCCCGTACTGCGCGTCTTCCTTCACTCCCAGCTTGATGGCGATCTGGCCACCGATCAACTGGTCAGTGTCCGTCACCTTTGCCAGCCCAATCGCACGCATGACCTCGCCGAGCTGCTGGCGACCGATCTCCTCGGCCTTGGGGTTGGCGTTCTTAATGTTCAGATTGCCAAACACCACACGACCTTGATGGCTCGGGCCGGTGATGTCATAACGCAGTTTGATGTACTGGCCGTTCCCTGCCTTCGTGTCATTCAGCTCGGCCTGCGTGATCGTCACCGTGTACCAACCAGCTGGCAGCGGGTCAAAGTTTCCACCAGTGCCCTGAGGCAGTTCGTTGACGTTGAATTCTTCGTTTAAAAAAGTCATGATTTACTCCAAAAAAAATTAACTTAATTTTCATCGCCATAGCCATAGCCAGAGCCAGAGCCAGAACCAGAACCAGAACCAGAGCTATAGCCAGAGCCACCGCCATAGCCATCGCCAGAACCATCACCATCACCAGAACCATAGCCAGAGTCAGAGCCATCACCATAACCATAGCCAGAACCATAACCATCACCAGAACCATAGCCAGAGTCAGAGCCATCACCATAACCATAGCCAGAACCAGAGCCAGAACCAGAGCCAGAACCAGAGTCAGAGCCATAGCCAGAGCCATAGCCACTTAAAAAGTGTTTTTGCTTAGGCATTGATTGATGCCTTTGAAATATCACTGCAAACAATCAATTCACAAACACCAGTCAACGAAATGAGCGGGTTCATGGTGTCAACTTTACTGTCTGACTTGATGCCATTTTGAGCTACGCCAGAAAGGGCAATACCATCTTTGGCTTTCCAAGACCACAAACGGCGGGAATCTTTGAGGATGACTTCTTCGCCATCTGCTGAAACGACTTCGCCAGCATGAACGCCAGCGGAATAGCAACGGGCGATGACGTATTTGCCAACGAAAGGATGATCTTTCTTGGCGGGTTGTTGATTGAAAAACATGGCCGAAATCTCTTTAAGTTGGCCAAAAGTCAAATTGTCAATGTTCATGATCTACTCCTTGGGGATGATTTTGAAAGATGGGCGGCCAGGCTTGGCCGTAATAGCACCGGCCAAAGGCCCAGTGATCGTTGAGTCTGTCGCCTTCCAGATCGCCATGTTCAGTTCGGGCTTCCAGCGGAACAGCTTGGCCAAATGGTCTTTCAAACCAAACTCGGCGGCCAGCTCCTGCACCTTTTCACCATCGACCTTGCGGTCAATGCGGCCAGAGATTTTCACCACAAAGCCCTCGGGCTCCGCAGTCTTAGTACCCTCGAAGTTCTCGGCCACAGCCAACAGCTTGACAATCTGGTCCTCGATCTTGCGGCGCTCAGTCGTGGCCAGCTCCTCGTCAAACTTGTGCTGCAACCACTGGCGCGACAGTTCTTTCAGGTCGGGCTGCATCATGCTGTGTACTCCAGTGCTTGCAATTTGCTGATTTTTTCGTTGATGCCATCCACAGATCTTTGAAAGTCGGCCATCACCTTTTGCTTGTGCTTTTCCAGCGCGGCAATTTGCTGTGCGCGTGGGTCGTAGTTGTCTGGCACTTCGACCTCGATCTCTTGCTCTCCGACGTAAGTGCGGGAGTCGTCGTCGTCAAACTTAAAACTAAAAACCTTGAACTTGCCCTCGTCGTCCCACGAGTATTTGAGGTAGTGGATGTATGCTGTGATTTTGACTTTCATGCTTTGCCCCCGATCTTGGCAATAATCGCGCCCAGGTCTGGGGCTTCCCAGCCAGACAGCTTGCCCGAGCGATCCTTGGCCAGCCACAGGCCATCCGAGTCGCACATCAGCGCACGCTGGGTCACACCCTCGGCATCACGCTCAACACGCAGCGCCAGCACTTCATCAAAGAAGTAAGGCAGGCCTTGGGTCAGGCTTTTGCCAGGCATGCCTGGGTTGTAAAGCATCTTGCCCATTTCGTCGGTGGACTTCTCCAGCTTGGCGCTCATGAACACATGCTTGCCAGGCAGATCACGGAAGGCCCGAATCAGCTCTTGCATGGTGCTGTTCATTTCACCATAGGCAGCGCGGCCATCCTTGGACTTCTTCATTTCGTGATGCAGTACAACCTCGGCCACTTCCGAGATGCTGTCCAGTGCCACCGACTCAAAGGCAGCGGCCTCTTTGGAATCCTTGCACCAGCTAAACGCCTCGCGCAGATCGTCCATGCTTGTAATTTCGATGTAAGGCAGGTCAGCATCCTGGATGGACAGCAGGCCACCCTCGGCACTAAGAACAATCACATTAGGCAGGGTTTTGACAAGCGTAGTCTTGCCAGCACCCGCAGCACCATACACAAGCAACTTCACACCATTGGCAGACAAACTGCCGGTCGATTTCAAATTGATAGCCATTTGGCTCTCCTTTTCTTTGTTTGCACCACTGTCAGGGAATCTGTTTGTGGTGTGATCGAATCATAAACCATAAATCGGGTATAGTGCAAGCGTTCCCGTAAAAATATTTTCAGAGGTGCAAATTATGATGACTGTTGAGCAGATCAAGAAACGGCTGGAAGATGCCAATATAAAAAGGGTGGCAGAGAATGCCGGTGTCCATCCGGCTACGGTTTATAGGTTCATGCAAGAGGAATCAAAGCCCCTGTATGAGACGGTCAAAGCGCTGAGCGACTATCTCACCAGGTAGGCGGCATCACATGGCTGACCTCTCCAAAGTGCTAGGTGGTCCTTGGGCTCCACCACCAGAAAAACTCGTCGCACCACCAGAGGCGCAGCTCATTGATGCAATGCGTTCAGCAGGCCTTCAGCCACCAGATGAAATCCTGATGGATGGAAAGATTCATCGATTCCGATCAGGCACAAAAGGATCACCAGGACATGGTGACAAGCCTGGTTGGTATCTGGTGTTTGGTGATGGCATCCCAGCCGGTCGGTTTGGTTGCTGGCGCTCAGGAATCGAGGTCACATGGCGTGCAGATGTAGGACGAAAACTGACCCAGGCCGAAGAAATGTCCCACGCCCGGCGCCTTAGCGAGGCCAAAGCCCTACGCGATGCAGCACTGGAGCGACAGCACCAAGTGGCCAGCGACACAGTCGAGAAAATCTGGACAACAGCCAACCCAGCAAATGCCGAGCATCCCTACTTGGCCAAGAAGGGCATTCAAACACATGGCGCAAGAATCACCGGAGATGGTCGGCTGGTGCTGCCACTCTACGATGAAGACGGAACTCTGGCCACCTTGCAGTACATCGACCACGAAGGCGGAAAGCTTTACCACCCAGGCGGTCAAACAGGCGGCAAATTCTGGATGGTAGGCTCACTAGATGAGCCTGGCACATTGTTCGTGGCAGAAGGATTCGCAACGGCAGCCACAATCCATGAAACCACCGACAGACCAGTCGTGGTGGCATACAGCGCCAGCAATCTGGTGCCGGTCACTGGCACACTCAGGGAAATGTACGGAGCAACTCAAGACATCGTGATCGTCGCAGACCATGACCAAAGCGGTGTTGGCCAACGCTACGCAGAACAGGCCAGCGCCAAATACGGCGCCCGCATGGTGATGCCTCCGATCCTCGGTGATGCCAACGATTACGCCCAAGCAGGCAATGACCTGGCCAGCCTTCTCATGCCCTCCCACGATGACTGGCTCATCCCAGCCGACGACTTCTGCGCACAGCCCAGCCCCATCAGCTGGCTGGTCAAAAAGTGGATCCAGTCTCAGGCCTTGGTCATGGTCCACGGTCCCAGCGGCGGCGGCAAGACATTCGTGGTCTTGGACTGGTGCCTGCGCATGGCCAGCGGAACAGAAGACTGGGCAGGCCACAAGGTCAGGAACGGCAACGTGGTGTATCTGGCCGGTGAAGGCCACCACGGTTTGCGCGGCAGGGTGGCAGCTTGGAAGCACCACCACAAAGCAGGCAAACTGGACATGTGGCTCTCCAAAGATGGCTGCGACCTCAACACCCCGACCGGATACCTCAAAGTGGTCGAGCAGGTCAGGATGCTGAAAGACAGACCTAGCGTGATCGTGGTCGATACCCTGCACCGATTCTTGGCTGGAGACGAAAACAGCGCTCAAGATGCCAAGACCATGCTGGACGCATGCAATGCTCTCATGATGAAATTCAACTGCTCGGTGATCTTGGTGCACCACACAGGCGTGTCAGACGAAGCCCAGCATAGGGCGCGAGGCTCAAGCGCATGGCGAGGTGCTCTGGACATCGAGATCAGCATCATCCCAGGCAAAGACGACCAGCCCATGCAAATCGTCCAGCGCAAGAGCAAAGACGCAGAACTTGCCGAGACCGTTTTCGTGGAACTTCACACAGTCGAGATCCCAGGCTGGCGCGATGAAGACGACCAGCAAGTCACCAGCGCAGTCGTTGTGGAGGCCTCAGCACCCGCTCAGGCCAGCAAAAAGGACAGCAAGATCGACACCCACCGCAAGACATTTGAAAACGCATGGTGGGCATCAGGAGCCGAAGAGCGTAATGGTTTACCCTACCTCAGCCGCTCGGCAATGACAGACTATTTGGTGCAAAAACTTGCCGTCAGCAAGGCTTCGGCCAAGCAATACATCAAGCCAAGCGTGCCAGGAAAACCCATCGCAGACCTTCTCACAGCACAAATTATCGAGGCCTTTGAGCATGGCTGGATTGTCATCGACCAAGTTCAGGCCAGCGCAATGCTGATCCGAAAATCAATGCCATGATCAAAGTTATCCACAAGTTATCCACAGGAATTAAGTCGGTAACTGGTAACTGTAACGTAAAAAAACGTAACTGTTACCTTGGGCAAAAACAGCGATTTAGGGTAACTTTTGGTAACACCCCCCTTTAGGGGGGTTACCTGTTACCTATCGATGCAGCGAGAACTGACACCAACCAACCAAGCTAACCATCAAAAAAGTTATCCACAGGCAGATTTAAATGACCAAACAAAGAGAAACCCCAGACTTCAAGACCTGGCAGCTTGACACCCTGGCCAAGTTTGCGACCGAGTGCTATCTTCGGCTGCAAGACGAGCAAGCCGCAAACGAGCAACTCCGCCTCGACCTCAAAGATGCCATGAAACTGGCGCGAATCCAAAACATGAAGGACAATGCAGCATGACCACGAAAACCCACAAAACAAAAGCAGCAAAGCCAACAAAGCCAGGCAGTGAAGACCGGGCCAAGATCAGTGCATTGGTGCTTCAAGGAATGCGCAGTGGATTGAGTGCTTTCAAGGCTTGCAAAGCCGCTGGGGTCAATCAAAGCACCTTCAACGATTGGCTCAACGCTGACCCCGCCTTGGCCGCAGACTATGCGCGTGCGCGTGAGGACTTGCTGGAGATGATGGCTAGCGACCTTCTCGACATTGCCGACCGTCCAGTGGGCTTGACCGAATCAGGCGGCACGGACTCGGGTGCAGTGGCCGACAAGAAGGTCCAGATCGACACCCGCAAATGGCTGCTGTCCAAGTTGGCCCCCAAAAGGTATGGCGACAGGCTGGAGTTGGCTGGCGACAAAGAAAATCCATTGCATGTGAAACAGACAATTGATGCCAGCAAATTGACCACAGATGTGCTGGCGCAGATCATGGCCGCAAAAGATGCAACTGACGCAAGCTGACCTTCTGGCCGTTGAGCGCGAGCTGTGCAGGAGAAGCCTGGCTGAGTTTGCCAAGCGTGCCTGGCGCGTGCTTGAACCGGCTGCCGAACTGAAATGGGGTTGGGCGCTCGACGCCATCTGCCTGCACTTGGAGGCAGTTACCAAGGGCGACATCACCCGTCTGTTGATGAATGTGCCGCCAGGCTCCATGAAGTCCCTACTGACCGGCGTGATCTGGCCATCTTGGGAGTGGGGGCCAAGAAACCTGCCAGAGATGCGCTTTGTTGGCACGGCCCATGAAGAGCAGTTAGCCATCCGTGACAGCCGGCGCTGCCGTGACTTAATCAAGTCCGAGTGGTATCAGCAACTCTGGCCCATTGAGCTGCTGTCCGATCTGGACGGAAAGCGCGAGTTTGGCAACACAAAGAAGGGCATCCGGCAGGCCCGAGCGTTTACCAGTATGACCGGCGTGCGCGGCGATAGGGTTATTTTGGATGACCCGATAAGCGCCGACAATGCCAACAGCCAAGCCAAACTGGAGGCTGCACGCATTGCCTTCACTGAGACCCTTCCGACCCGTGTCAACTCCGACAAGTCGGCCATCGTGGTAATCATGCAGCGCCTGAACGAGAAGGACATTTCCGGCGTCATCAAGGAAATGGGTTTGCCTTACGTGCACCTGAACATTCCGATGCGCTTTGAACCCGCTTTCCGCTGCAGCACCAGCATCGGCTGGACAGACCCGCGCACCGAGGAAGGCGAATTGATGTTCCCAGAGCGTTTTGGTGAGGTGCAGGTCACCGAGTTGGAGCAGACTTTGGGCACCTACGGCACAGCCGGACAGCTTCAGCAGCGGCCAGCACCCCGAGGTGGCGGCATCATCAATACTGATTGGTTCAAGTTCTGGTCAACTATCCCGCAGCTTGAGTTTCGTTTTCTGACCGTGGACACAGCCCAAAAGACTGCCGACCACAATGACTGGACGGTGCTGCAGTGCTGGGCACGCTCAAGCATTGGCCAGGCGGTCAAGCTCGACCAGGTTCGCGGCAAGTGGGAGGCCCCCGAGCTGCTGGTGCAGGCTAGGGCCTTCTGGCTCAAGCACCTGAACGACCAGCGGCCTGTGGCCCAAGGCTCTGCCATGCGCGGCATGTACGTGGAGGACAAGGTATCGGGCACCGGCCTGATCCAGACCTTCCGACGCGAGGGCATCCCGGTGGTGGCCGTGCAGCGCAACAAAGACAAGATCAGCCGAGGCTATGACGCAGCCCCGTTCATCGAATCCGGCAACATCCTGCTGCCCCACGATGCGCCATGGCTGTCAGACTTTCTGGCCGAGGTGGCCGCTTTTCCGTCTGGTGCACACGATGACCAGCTCGACCCAATGTTCGACGCCATCAACCTGGTGCAGCGCCTACCGGCAAACAAGCAGCAATCATTCGTCCCTTTACCAAATTTGAAGAAGTGGTGATTTTTTAAGCACGGTGAGATAATCCGCACAAATTGAGGAACCAACATGACCCGAATGAGCAACGACCAACGCCTCGCCAACCTTCACGCAGAAGCCCTGGCGCAGTTTGACGACGTACAGACAGCCCTCCGAGACGAGCGCCTGCAATGCCTCCAAGACCGGCGCTTCTACTCCCTAGCAGGCGCTCAGTGGGAAGGCCCACTCTTGGATCAGTACGAGAACAAACCCAAGTTCGAGGTGAACAAGATCATGCTGGCCGTGATTCGCGTGGTCAACGAATACCGAAACAACCGCATCACGGTCGATTACGTCAGCAAGGACGGCCAGGAAAACGACAAGTTGGCCGAGGTCTGCGACGGTCTGTATCGTGCAGACGAGCAGGCATCCGTCGCAGATGAGGCCTACGACAACGCATTCGAGGAAGCAGTCGGCGGCGGCATCGGCGCATGGCGCTTGCGCACAGCCTACGAAGACGAGGAGAACGACGAAGACGACCGCCAGCGCATCAGGATCGAACCCATCTTCGACGCTGACAGCTCAGTGTTCTTCGACCTCGGGGCCAAGCGCCAGGACAAGTCCGACGCCAAGTATTGCTACGTCGTCACCAGCATGACCCGCCAGGCCTACAAAGACACCTGGGAAGACGACCCAGCAAGCTGGCCCAAGATCATCCACCAGTACGAGTTTGACTGGTGCACCCCTGACGTCGTGTTCGTGGCTGAGTATTACAAGGTCGAGGAAAAGACCGAGACCATCCGCATCTTCCGGAACATCGCAGGCGAGGAAGAACGCTACACCCAGGCCGACTTCGCCAACGATGAAACCCTAGAAGAAACCCTCGCCGCCATCGGCACGGTCGAGATCCGCCAGAAGCGCGTCAAGCGCAAGCGCGTGCATAAATACATCATGTCCGGCGGCAGGGTCTTGGAGGATGCAGGCTACATCGCAGGCAAGTGCATCCCCATCGTGGTCGTGTACGGCAAGCGTTGGTTTGTGGACAACATCGAGCGTTGCATGGGTCACGTCCGCTTGGCCAAAGATGCCCAGCGTCTCAAGAACATGCAGCTCTCCAAGCTGGGCGAGATCTCCGCACTGTCGTCGGTGGAAAAGCCAATCCTCACGCCCGAGCAGGTCGCAGGACACCAGGTTATGTGGTCCGAGGACAACCTCAAAGACTACCCGTATTTGCTGATCAACCCGATCACCGACCAGAACGGCAACCAGGCCGTGTCGGGTCCAGTCGCCTACACCCGCGCCCCCAACATCCCACCGGCCATGGCCGCGCTCTTGCAGATCACCGAAACCGACATGCAGGACATCTTGGGCAATCCCCAGGGCGCAGACAAGATGGTCAGCGGAATGTCAGGCAAAGCCGTCGAGATGATCCAAACTCGCGTGGACATGCAGGCCTTTATTTACATGAGCAACTTCGCCAAGGGCATGAAACGCTGCGGCGAGATCTGGCTCTCCATGGCCAAAGAGGTCTACATCGAAGACAAGCGCAAAATGAAGACCATCGCCCCAACTGGCCAAGCCGGGATGGTCGAACTCATGCAGCCCAGCATCGACCAGGAAACCGGAGAAGTCGTCATGCAAAACGACCTCAGCTCCGCCACCTTTGACGTCGTGGCCGAGGTCGGCCCATCCAGCACCAGCAAGCGCGAGGCCACAGTCCGCGCCCTGACCGGAATGCTCCAGATCACAGCAGACCCAGAGACCCAGCAAGTTATCACGGCCATGGCCATGATGAACATGGAGGGCGAGGGCATCAGCGACGCCAACGCCTACTTCCGCAAGAAGCTCCTGCGCATGGGCGTGGTCAAGCCCACCGACGACGAGGCCCAAGAACTCATGGCCGAAATGCAAGGCCAGCCGCAAGACCCCAACGCCGTCTACCTGCAAGCCGCCGCCGAGGAAGCCACAGCCAAAGCAGCCCAGGCCCGCGCCAGCACCGTCAAGACCTTAGCCGACGCCGAACTAAGCCGCGCCAAAACGGTCGAGACCCTGGCCAACATCGACATGGATTCCCAAGACCATGCGATAAACCTGGCCAAGGAAATCGGCGGCGCCGTTCAGCAACAGATTTAGTCTGTTGTAAGTTAAACGAAAACGGGCGACAATGTAATCAACGGTATCCACCCAGCCGTTTCAATGGGTGAGTTTCACAGGGTCAACGATGAACACACAGGCAGAACAGGACGACGACACCACGAACGACGACACCGCAGTCATCGAGGACGAGGACACCGAGCAGCCCGAGGCGCAAGCCGACGGAGAGCAGGCCCAAGCCCAAGACGACAGCGCAGAGTCCGACGAGGTTGTAGTCTCCATTGGTGAGGACGCGCCACCTCCCGAAGAACCAGCACACGCACCCGAATGGGTCCGAGAGCTACGCAAGACGAACCGAGAACTCCAGCGCCAAAACCGCGAACTCCAAACCAAGCTGCAAACCACCGCACAGACTGAGACCAAGCCGGTCGTGCTAGGGGCCAAGCCCAAGTTAGAAGATCACGACTACGACGCCGACAGATTCGAGGAAGCATTGGCCACTTGGTTTGAGCGCAAGCGACAAGCCGACGACGCCAACGCCAAGCAAGAAGCTGAAGTTATGAATCAGCAGAAAGCCTGGCAAGCCAAACTGGATGGCTACGGCAAGGCGAAAGCCGAGCTGCGAGTCAAAGACTTTGACGACGCCGAGGCCGTGGCCCAGGAGCTGTTCAACGTCACCCAGCAAGGCATCATGCTGCAAGGTGCGGATAACCCCGCCCTCGTCGTCTACGCACTCGGAAAGAACCCCAAGAAGGCGCAAGAGCTGGCCGCCATCAAAGACCCCGTAAAGTTTGCCTTTGCGGTAGCGAAACTGGAGAAAGAATTGAAAGTTACCAACCGCAAGGCAGCCCCGCCGCCCGAAAGAATCGTGTCAGGAACTGGCCGAGTCTCTGGGGCGGTGGACTCAACCCTCGAACGGCTGCGCGAAGAAGCTGCCCGTACTGGCAACATGACCAAGGTCATCCAGTACAAGGCGCAAAAGCGTGCAGCATCAAAATGATTTTTAATTTAGGAGCCCATCATGGCTAATGCATTTTCCAAAGAAGAACGCGTCGCGTTCGAGAACATCCTTGAAGGCTTTCAGGATGCTTTGGTGCTGTCCCGTAATGTGTCGATCTATAACACCGATCAGACCATGATGGAACGCACAAATAACGTCATCTGGCGTCCTATGCCGTACATCGCGCAGTCGTTTAGCGGTACTGATATGACGTCCAACTTTAAAGATTTTATCCAGCTTTCTGTTCCTGCGTCTATTGGTTTCAGTCGTTCGGTTCCTTGGGTTCTGACAGCTTCCGAGCTGCGCGACAGTCTGCAAGAAGGTCGTCTCGGCGACTCGGCAAAACAAAAGCTCGCTAGCGATATCAATACCTCGCTGATGACCGTCGCCGCCAATCAGGGTACATTGGTTGTGAAGCGTACCGCAGCAGCTTCCGGCTTTGATGACGTTGCACTTGCTGAATCATCCATGAACGAAATTGGTGTTCAGCCATTTGATCGTTATCTCGCTCTGTCAACTCGTGATTACAACGGCATGGCGTCTAATCTTGCCGGTCGTCAGACCATGCAGGGCAAGCCTGTCACCGCCTACGAAAAAGCGTTTGTCGGCACCGTGGCCAGCTTTGATACATTCAAGATGGATTACGCCACCCGCCTTACCGCTGCTGCTGGCGTTAGCGTTACTGTCAATGGCGCAAACCAGTATTTCACGCCGCGCGCAACCTCGACCGCTGGCACCGGCGAGGTGGCGAACGTCGATAACCGCTATCAAAACCTTACCATTGCAGTAGGTTCTGGCACCGTTAAAGTCGGCGATGCATTCACCATTCTTGGAGTCAATGCAGTTCATGCCATCACTAAGCAGGACACCGGGCAGCTCAAGACTTTCCGTATCACTGCAATCGTGTCTGGCGCGGGCGGCTCTGGCGTTGTTACCATCTCCCCGCCGATCATTTCAGGCGGCGGCTCAACTGATGCGGAACTTCAGTACAAGAACGTAACTGCCACGCCCGCAAACGGCGCAGCAATTACCTTCCTGAATACTGCTGCCGCTTACGTTAATCCGTTCTGGCAAAAAGACGCGCTGGAGATTCTGCCGGGTCGTTATGCAGTCCCTGCGGACGCTGGTGCGGCTGTCATGCGTGCAACTACTGATCAGGGTATTGAGCTGGTCATGCAGAAGCAATACGACATCAACACCATGCGCGTTAAGTACCGTCTGGATACCCTGTTCGGCGTTGTGAATAAGCAGCCCGAAATGTCCGGAATTATCCTATTCGGTCAGTCGTAAAAACTAAGTGAGGAGGGGAAACCCTCCTCATTTTTTGTTTAGGGGGTAAGCATGCCATTGAAAAAAGGTTATTCTCAAAAGACAATCTCGGCTAACATTAGCAAAGAGATGAAAAGCGGCATGCCTCAAAAGCAGGCAATTGCCGTTGCGTTAAGCACTGCAAGAACTGCGGCATTGAAAGCCGGAAAGCCAAGCAAGGCACCGGCCAAGAAAGGTAAGAAATGAAGTCTCCAACAATGCTGTATAAGCACCCAGGACAACACGAGATTCACGGCTCTACTTTTGCTTTCATCATTGTTGATGAGTGCGAGATTGCGCAGGCAATTAAAGACGGCTGGCATCTGACTACAGACGAAGCAAAAAGCGAAGTTTCGGAGGTTTCAGATTATACTGATGCAACGAAAGAAGCCCTGACGCAAAAGGCTGAAGCACTAGGAATTAAAGTCGACAAGCGGTGGAGCTTAGAAACTTTGCTTGAGAAAATCAAGCAAGTAGACACTGGAGAATAAAATGTCTGTTCAAGCATCTTTTGAGCCAAGTTACACACGTGGTATTACAGTTGCGCCAAGCACTGCCAGCGCATCTAGCGTTATTGGTGTTGGAAGCAAGGCGCTAGTATTCACTAATTTGTCCGCATCGGTTATTGCTTACGTTCGTGTAGGTAATGCTGGCATTACTGCATCAACCGCAGATTATCCGTTGCTGCCTAACTCTCAAATTAGCGTTAGCAAGTGCCAAGACGATACGCACGTCGCGTATATCACTGCGTCTGGCACTGGATCCGTACACATTATTCCCGGAGAGGGTTATTAATGTTTCCGGTGTCGCGCTCTCGAAGCCGATTTAGATATAAATCAAGCGCAGTAAGTGCGGGAGATTTATGGACCCCCGCACAGATCACTACGGCCCTATGGCTTGATGCTGCTGCTGCCAGCACCGTTACGCTTAACGGGTCTACGGTCTCTCAGTGGAATGATAAGTCGGGGAATTCAAGAAATTTTGCACAAGCGAATGCCGCCAACCAACCCGGGTACTCAAACCCAAACATTACGTTTGATGGCGCAAACGACGCACTTACTCGCAGCACTGGAAGTTTTGGATACGGAACTGGCGATTTTGCAATACTTGCAGTAGTAGCGCCGACAGCAAGAACTTCGGCATTCGGTTCTGAAATTATTTCTCAGCACCTTTATGGAGTATCGGCTGATTTTATTTTTCAAATAAGCACGGCTGGAAACTTGCGGTATTGGCGGAATGGCGCTAATATTGTTGCGTCATCTACAACAGTTCCGCTAAACACGCGCAGCATTGTTGAAGTTACGCGCACCAGTAACAATCACGTTCTCTACATTAACGCCAGTAGTGTCGGTTCTGCCATAATAGCGGATTTCATTCAAAATATCAGCCCACCTGCAATTGGCGGATCAGCTAACAGTAACAACAACTCCGCTTTTGCTGGCGCTATAAACGAAGTGTTAGTCGTGCCGACCACGTTGTCCACCACAGACCGTCAGAAACTCGAAGGCTATTTAGCTTGGAAGTGGGGCACACAGGCCGACCTGCCAGTGGGCCATCCGTACAAAAACA